>Ga0187871_10001377_pt1 | contig 21311 bp, 18 predicted proteins | sample June2016WEW_16_1_FD_132988 | JGI IMG/M metagenome (GOLD analysis project Ga0187871, IMG submission 132988) | Peatland microbial communities from SPRUCE experiment site at the Marcell Experimental Forest, Minnesota, USA - June2016WEW_16_10 | ecosystem: Environmental > Terrestrial > Soil >...
CTGGGATTCCAGGCTGGGGTGGAGGGTTGGGTGCGGCCCTGGTTGTCGGTGGCTCGCGACTGAATGGTGTAGTCGCCGGTCTTGGCTTTCCAGTCGTAGCTCCAGAGACGCCAGGCGTAGTGGGCCTGGTCGTGGCCCAGCCTGGCGGGATTCCAGGTTGCGCCGTTGTCGGTGGAGATTTCTACTTTCGTGATGTCAGCCTCGCCAGCCCAGGCTGCGCCGTGCACGATTACTTTTCCGGAATTTACTTTTGTTCCGTCGGTTGGTCCCGCAATTACTGACTTCACGCTTAGCGCGGTTAGCGGGTGGGTATCTTCGGGCTTTACGGCATCGCCTGGCTTGACCGGCTGATTAGGAAAGCGATAGCCGGGGCTCATGAAGTTGCCGACGAATTCGGCGTCGAGCAATTTAATTTCAGTGAGCCACTTGCAGGAGGCTGCGCCGATCCAGCCGGGGGCTAGAGCGCGCGCGGGAAAGCCGTGATGCTTGGTGAGCGGCTGTCCGTTCATGTGGGTGGCGATAAGAGTGTCGGCGTCGAGCGCCTTCTCGATGGGAATGCTGCGGATGAAGGGAGGGACTTTGCCGGGAACTTCATCGAGTCCGCGAAACATCACGTGCTTGCCGGTGGGCTTGACTCCGGCGCGCTGGAGAACGTCGCGCAGACGGGGGCCGGAGAAGCGGGCGGTGCCCACTGCGCCCTTGCCCCACTGAATGCCGGGGACTTGAGGGCGATGGAGGCTGCGTCCGTTGCCGGCGCATTCGAGAGTGTTGACGACGGAATGCGTTTCGAGTTTGGTGAGTTCGGCGAGGCTTAGGGTGATGGGCTTCTCTACTTCTCCGCCGATGGAGAGACGCCAGTCTGCGGCGTCGAGCTGGACTGGCTCGTACATGTGGTTGCGTACGAAGAAATGCGGGACGGGCGTGAGCCAGGTGTTGAAATATTCGACTGGAGGTTCGAGATCGACGAAACGGAAGGAGCGGAGAATCATTCCGTCTTCGCCGGGTAGGTCAATGGACTGTGGCTGGGGGAGAGCCCAGGCCAACATTTTGGGCATGGCGCCCGCGGCTACTGCTGCGGCTGAGATGTGTTTGAGGAAATTACGCCGGTCGTTCATGGTTGGATTCTCTTGGTACCGAGAGATTATGCCATAAAGTCGAGTGTATTAGTAGACTTTATGGTGGCGGAGCTGGTAACTGCGATTCCTGCGGAATTCGGGCGATTTCAGCTATTCCTATTCTGGGGAATCAGGTCCGACACGTAGAACTTGCAGGGTTATGTTGTCGGGGCCGCCTCGTTGCCGAGCGAGCTTCACCAGGATGGCGCAGGATTCGGCTGGAGTGTTGGCGCTCACTGTGGTCTCGAGTTCTTCTTCGGGGACGACACTCCAGAGGCCGTCGGTACAGAGGAGGAGATCGTCTCCCTCGAGCAAAGGCAAACTTTCTTGAGCGCCGTCGACGGCCACTTCCCTTCCCGCGCCCAGAGCGGCGGTAAGGATGTGGCGTTGGGGATGCTTCTCGGCATCTTCGGCGCGAACGATGCCGCTTTCAACCAGGCGGCCCACGTAAGAGTGATCGCGAGTCAGACGCAGGATGCGGGCGTCACGAATCAGGTAGAGGCGGCTGTCTCCGACGTGCGCGAAATAAAGCTGGCGGCCACGGACGACGACGGCAGTGCAAGTGGTGCCCATGCCCTGGAATGCGGGATGCTCCTCGGCATACTCCTGGATGCGGGCGTGGGCTGCGGCAAAGGCTTCGACCAAAGCTGCCTGGGGATCGTCGTGATAGGCCTGATCGTAAACTTCGCGAACGGTCTCAACCGCGAGGCGGCTGGCTTCCTGGCCGCCTTCGTGGCCGCCCATGCCGTCGGCGATTACGGCTAGTCGTCCTTTGCGCTGGAATTCTTCATTGGCGGCGGGCTCCCAATAGAGATAGGAGTCTTCGTTGTTTTCACGCTGGCAGCCAACGTCGCTCAGGCCGGCCACTTCAATTCCTGGTTTCACGTTCATGCAATCAACGGACAATTCTTCCAGACCTCGACCGGCGGCGATGTGCCCCGGCCATTATAGACAAGAGTTCGCGCAAAAGGGCAATGGCGGGTGCCGGTTTTCGGCTCTCGGGTTCCGGCTTCTAGTTTCCGGTTTCTAGTTTCTGGTTTCTTTTCTTGATGCTGCTGTTGCTTGAACTGGAAACTGGAAACTCGAAGCTTGAAACTTGGAGCTGCACTTCAGCTTGCATTCGGGAAAAGAAAAAAGCCGCTGCGATCGCGGCTTTAATCCTGAACCTAGTCCTGGGGCGGGGGAGTCGGATGCTCGATCTACTTGCCATCGTGCTTGTCTTTGTAGATCTGTTTGCTGGTACGGTTCTGTTCCCGGTTCAGCTTGTTCTGCTCGGCCTTGGTCAGGTGACCATTGTGAGCGGCCATATCAGCTTTTTCCTGGTTCTCGATGTGCTGTTCCTTGTTCTCGACGCGGGCAGCTTGCCCCGGCGTCATGGTGCCGTTCTTGACGCCATTCGCGATGCGGTCTTGCTGATTTTGCTCGCGGGCGTTGACTTCATTGACGCGAGGATGGCCAGGATCAACCTGCCCCGGTCCCGCGCCGGATGTGTTGCTGTCTTGGGTTTGAGCAGAGGCGGCGCCGACAAACATGAGACCACCCACTGCCAGGACTAAGAGCGACTTCGTGATTATGTTGTTCATGTGAATCTAAAACCCCCGAGTCAAAGTTTAGTTGTGGGGTGCCGATGCCGCGAATTACGAAGGTGCTGGCGAGGGTTCTGCTGCGAATTGGTTTGGGCGCGGATTGAGGAGGGATCGTCGGATGGTTACTAAAGTCATCTACGGAGTTCGTGAGATGAACTTTGAGCTAGCTAATGCGCAGTTGCCACGCTGACCAAGGAAAGCGTCGAGCTTCGCTCGACGGACAGCCGAGGGCGGCTGTCTCCACAATTGTGCTTCGGCACTTACTGGTTTGGGCAGGGTTTAGGGTGTAGGATGCTTCTGGCCTTTTTGAGGATTAGCGGTTGTGCGGCCTTATCGCAACGAAGCCTTTTAGGCGACCTCGGGAACCAATGAGTTGCTGATTAGCGACCGGGCGCGTGCAGAATGAGCGCGTCGCGCTAAGGATTGGGTCTCGGAAAGCTGTGAGGAGGACCCGTGCTACTCGAACGAAAGAGCGTTATCCTGCTGCGCCGGACGGTGCAGGCGTTTTCCGCTTTGTTTCTACTCTTATGCGCCATGCCGGGAGCATCGCAGAAGGCCCCGGACAGTAGCAGTCTCCCGACTTACGACATCCACACAGAGACGAAGGTCAAGGGAGTTGTGGACGAGATAAACGTGCTCCCCTTGGGGCCGAAGAAGGATTTCACGGAGCTAGTCATCAAGAGTGGGAGCGATAAGCTTCACATCCATGTGTGTCCGAAGACATTTCAAGATGAGATGGGCGTCACCTTTAGCAAGGGCGAAGAGATTGCGGTCACAGGTTCAAAAGTAAAATTGGAATCCGGGGATGCGATCCTCGCGCGAGAACTGACTAGGGGCACGGACACCCTGGTGCTGCGAGACGACAAAGGCGTACCTGTCTGGAATTTGCGTACCGGCAAGTGACAGGGTGGTCAAGAGGTCTGCATGAAACTTACGGATACGATTGCACTCGTACTAAAGGGTAAGAGTAACAGCAGAGTTCTTTCCACAACGCCGGAGCAAACCGTCTATGAAGCAATCGAGAAGATGGCGGTGGAGAGCGTGGGCGCATTGCTGGTTATTTCGCAGGGCAAGTTAGTGGGAATCCTGTCGGAGCGCGATTATGCGCGCAAGGTTATTCTGAAAGGCCACTCTTCGAAGGAGACTCCAGTGCGCGACATCATGACTTCGCCCGTGGTCTTTGTGACGCCGAAGCACACGGTAGACGATTGCATGTCGATTATGACGAAGCACCATTTCCGCCATCTTCCGGTGATGGGCGAGAATGACACGGTGATGGGTGTGGTTTCACTGGGCGATCTGGTGAAGTGGATCGTCTCTGACCAGGCCGAGACCATTCAGCAGTTGGAAGGCTACATTACCGGACGGTATCCAGGATAAGAGATCAAGAGCCGTGCCGTCCGTGATCGATCCTTAACTATCTAGATTTGGAACTCAATCCACTCACATTTCGGGGCAACCCCAACCATGTTGATTGCTAGACGAGTTGCAATTCTGTACGTTTCTTTTTCATTGTTACTGTCATTGAGCCTGACCTCAGCAGGCCAGCAGAAGCCTTCTCCGCTTGCACCCTATGTAAAGGAAGATGCGCCGGTGCTAGTGCTGGAGCATGTGCGCATTATCGACGGCACAGGCTCGACGCCCCGGGAAGACATGCGCATCGACATCGCGGGCGGCAAGATCACCGCTGTCCAATCGGCCAGTGCGCACAGTTCTTATCCACCCAACGCCAAGGTGTTGGACATGACGGGAAAGACCGTGATCCCCGGCCTAGTCGGCATGCACGAACATCTTTTTTATCCCACGCCGCAACAACCTGAAGGTGGCGTGGCGCTCTATGGCGAGGCGCCGGATAGCGCTCCGCGTCTCTATCTGGCAGGCGGCGTGACCACGGCGCGCACTGCGGGAAGCCTGGAGCCTTACACCGATCTGGAACTGAAGCGAGAGATCGACGCGGGATTGCTGCCTGGTCCCAAGCTCGACGTGACTGGCCCCTACCTCGAGGGCAAAGGTAGCTTCGCGATTCAGATGCACACGCTTTCGGATGCGGACGACGCTGCGCGTACGGTGGACTATTGGGCCGCTGAGGGCGTGACCTCATTCAAGGCCTACAACTACCTCACGGCCGATGAACTGAAAGCCGCCATCGACCGCGCTCACGCCCACGGGCTCAAACTCACGGGGCATCTTTGCTCGATCGGATTCCGGCAGGCGGCTGCGCTCGGCATTGACAACCTCGAACATGGGCTGGTGGTCGATACCGAGTTCTTTCCCGGGAAGAAGCCGGACGAGTGCCCTGGGTTCCTCGCGAATCTGGCCTACTTCGAGAAGACACTGAACGTGGAGGGGCCAGAAGTGCGAGAGATGATTCGCGATCTGGTCGCGCATCATGTGGCGATTACTTCGACCCTGGCCGTGTTTGAAACCTTCAGCCCGAACCGCCCGCCGATGGAGCGGGAGTATGCGGCGCTGAAAACGCTGTCGCTGCCGGCCTCGAGGGACTATTTGATGGGCCGCTCCGCTACCGCCGGCCGCGGAGGCGGCAGTCCTGGCTTCGCAAAAGAGATGAGCTTTGAGCGGGAGTTTGTAGCCGCGGGCGGACTGCTGATCGCGGGCTGCGATCCTACCGGTTACGGCGGTGTGGTGCCGGGCTTCGGCGACCAGCGCAACATTGAATTGCTGGTTGAGGCCGGCTTCTCACCGGTCGAGGCGATCCGCATTGCCACACTGAATGGGGCAACCTATATGGGTAGAGACGCGAGCATCGGATCAATTGCGCCGGGCAAGGCTGCTGATCTGGTGGTGTTGGGCGGCAATCCGGCGGAGAAGATTGAAAACGTAGAGAAGGTTGAGCTGGTCTTCAAAGATGGCATGGGTTTCGATTCTGCGAAGCTGATTCAATCCGTCACCGAGTTGGTGGGCTTGCGGTGAGCACGCGATTGCTATCCAGCTTCACTATTCGCGGTTAATGCCCTACGTGGGAGAGTTCCTCGGCCGTTAGTTCCAGCGTGTATCTGGAGCGGGCGGCATCGTCGTGGAACATGCGCACGGTCTCCAAAGAGAACTCATGCAAGTCCTTGCCAACCAGGCTGAGCTTCTTGAGCACGTCGGAAGTCACAGTAATAATGTGGCAGCCAATTTCGTCGGCCTGAAAAACATTCAGGAGTTCGCGCGGGCTGGCCCAAACTAGTTGCGTCTTGGGCTCGGGCGCGATCAGTTCGAGCGCCGATTTCATGAGTGGAATGGGATCGCGGCCCGTGTCGGCCACGCGTCCAGCAAAAACTGAGATGTAGGAGGGTGCGCCGCCTTTGAGAGCTTGCGCGATGTGGCCTACCTGATCGAGCGCGAGCACCGCGGTTGCGTTGACCTGAATGCCATCCGCGCTTAAGCGGCGGATCAGATCGTACATGGGCTCCCGCCGTGTGTTGGTCACAGGAATTTTTACGTAGACGTTAGAAGCCCAGCGGGCAATCTTTCGGGCCTGCCGCTCCATTTCAATTTCATCATCGGCGAAGACTTCGAAGGAGATTGGACGGTCCGCAATATGCTCGAGAATTTCGCGGGCGAAGCGTTCGTAGTCGGTGACGCCCGCCTTCCTCATCAGAGTTGGATTCGTGGTGAAGCCTTTGATGTAGGGCTGCCGGTAGAGCTCGAGCATGCTGGCCTTGTCGGCTCCGTCGGCGAACACCTGAACCCGCAATTCAGACACGGACTTCATCTTTATTGTGAGACTCCTTATTCTGAGACTGCTTCAAGCTGGAGTGGATGATCCAATCGGCAGCTTCGCGCAACGATCGCACGACAGCCTCGGGAGGTTGCGCCGGCTTTCGCTCGTTGTAGCCATAATCGATCAGAACGGTTTTGCAACCTGCGGCGTGGCCGGCATCGATGTCGCGCCAGCGATCTCCTATAAAGAAACTTTGTGACATATCAATGTTGTGCTTGCGCTGGGCCTCGAGCAGGAGTCCTGGCTTGGGCTTGCGGCAAGCACAGCCCTCCGCATCGTCATGATAGCAGACGAAGATATCGTCGATGGGGAGTGAAGATAGGAGCGCGCGGTGGATGGCCTCGACGGCCCCTCGCGTTTGCGTCCCGCGCGCGACGTCGGGCTGGTTGGTGATTACGAAAAGAGCGAAGCCGTGCGCCTTCAGATCGAGCAACGACTTCGCGACCTCGGGGAGCAGTTCGAGTTCCTCGATTCCAGACGGTGGAAACGGCTTGCCGTCGCGGATCACCGGACGGTTGAGGACGCCGTCGCGATCGAGGAAAACCGCGGGGCGAAGCTGAGCGCCGGCGGGCGCGGTCGATTCCCATTTGGTCTGCTGCTGCTTAACCTCGGGGTGCGAGACCAGCAAGTGCCACACCACGGCCTGGAAAGCTTCGGTGTGGGGCGTGATGTGATCGGCGTTGACGGTCGGAATAATGACGCATACATCGGCGACTTTCGCGGTGTGGCCGCCGTCGCGGCCGACGATCCCGAGAATTTTGGCGCCTGTGGTTTTGGCGTATTGCAGAGCTGCCACCAGATTGGGACTGACATTTTTTTCGAGATCGCCGCCGCCGACGGAGAATACGAGCACAAGATCATTGGCGCGCAAGCGGCTCACGCGCAGCCACGCATCGAACACCGTCGCCCAGCCTTCATCGTTTACTCGCGCGGTTAATTCGGAGACATTGTCCGTCGGCGCGTAGGCTTCGATGCCTGCGATCTTGCGAAAATCGTTCACCGCGTGAGAAGCGTTGGCCGCGCTGCCTCCCACACCCAGGATGAATAAACGTCCGCCGGATGCGCGCGTTTGGGCCAGCAAGGAGGCGGCGTTTTCAATGCTGGCAGCGTCCAGGCGGTCGATTACCTCTTTGGCTTCCGCTAGAAACTGCTGCGCGAATGTGTTCTTTGCCGTCATGGTTACGATTCTTGATTTGCTTCCTGTACAGCCAGGAATTCGGACGTCTCGCGCAATCCCGCGGGCGAGCCGATCTCATAGAACCGTTCTGTGACTTCAAATGCCGCGAGTTGCTCGCGTTGCAGCAGGTCGGCATACAACTCGGCGAGATCGTACGCTTTACGGGCCGGCAAGTTCCGGAACGCCTCGGCGCGAAACACTCCGAGTCCGTAATCGATGTAGCGCATGCGCGGAGTGCGGTTTGTCTTGCTGTACGCCAAAATCTTTCCTGTCCTTAATCCGCCCACTTCCAATCTGCCTGCTTCGAACTCGACGTTGCTGGTGTCCCACTTTCCTTCGTTGCGAAAGACCGTCATCATCCCCAACACGCCCGCGGACTCGAAAGTTTGCGCGATGGCGGCGTAGTCGCAGGGAAGATAGGAATCGCCGTACATCACAAAAAAGACGTCGCCTAACTTGGGCAATGCATTTCTGATCGCCCCGGCGGTGCCCAACAAAGCAGGGCCATCGAATGAGTAGTCTACCTGAAGGCCGAGGGCAGAGCCGTCGCCGATCGCGCGCTGGACCTGCTCACCTAGATACCCCACACACAACACTACACGCCCGATACCCTTCGAGTGCAGCAGGCGCAGTTGATGAAAGGCGAAGGGCTCGCCGTTGACCTCCAGAAGAGACTTCGGAATGCTCTCCGTCATAGGCCGCAAACGGGTAGCGAGGCCGCCCGCGAGAATCGCAACCGTCATGTTCGGATTCGACTCGGGCCTCAGGGCTGGATTCAAGGGGTTCTCCTACGAATGCGCGACGACCGTAGTTCCGGCAAAGTCGAAATGCATGCGAACTTCGCGAAGGCCGGCATGCCTCATGACCGCGCGGAGGCGCGTTTTTTCTTCTGTGTAAAACATCAGGAATCCGCCTCCGCCTGCGCCGACGAGTTTGCCACCGAGCGCGCCGTTGGCCCTCGCTACTTCATACAATCGATCGATTTCACCGCTGCTCATACCGGGAGATCGCTTTCTCTTGTGCTCCCAATGCACGTTCATCAAATCGGCGAACTTCTTCAGGTCACCGGCCAGCAGGGCATCCCGGCTCTCCATGCCCAACTGCTTGGTGAAGTGAAGATTTTCGATCATCTCAGAGTTGTTCTGTTTGGTCCTCGAGTCCTGGTCGCGGAGAATGTCAGACGCGTTGCGGGAACTTCCAGTAAAGAACAACAGCAGGTTGTCTTCGAGGTTGGCCAGAGTTTCGGGTGGAAGTTTCAAGGGTTCGACAACCACGCGATCATCCGGCAGAAACCGGAAGCAGGTGATGCCGCCGAAAGCGGAGATGTACTGGTCCTGCTTGCCGATGGGTTCGTTGAGCAACTCCAGTTCGATGTGGCAGGCCTGCTCCGCGAGTTCTCGCGGCGGAACGAAGTCTCTCTTGAGCGTATGCAGCGCGCATAACAGGGCAGTCGTGAAGCTACCCGAAGAACCCATCCCGGTGCCCGCAGGAATGTCGGAAAGGCTCACAATCTCAAGGTAAGGCCCGGTTATGCCAGTCAGCTTCAGCGCCTCGCGGATGATGGGGTGCTGGATCTCATCGACTCGCTCCACATCTTCGAACTTGGAGTACTTAACGATAATCCGGGGACGAAACGCTTCGTTGATCGTGATGTAGACGTAGCGGTTGATCGCCGCCGAGATGACAAAGCCGGTATGCTGCCGGTAATAGGAGGGAAGGTCGGTGCCGCCACCGCCGAGACAAATCCTCAGCGGACTCCGGGTGATGATCATCGAGCGGACCCGCCGCCGGGGCAGCACGCATTCTCAGGAATCATGGTCAAATCATATGCGAAGCTGCTGTTGTAGGTCGAGTGCAAGAGCGCGACGCGCGGCCCGTGATTCCAGGATTTTATCCGACTTCTTTTAGTTCTTATTCGATCTCAAAATCAGCGGTGCGCACCTTGGTAAAGTTATCTTTCGAGTCCACGGCCCGCAATTGCAAGCGATAAGAACCAGGGCCCAGGGTAGCAACCGGCAACTGGAGTCCGAGTGCAATGACCGGGTTGCCGGCCGTTCCCTTCGGGATCCGGTCTCCGACGTGGAGTTTTTCCTTTCCTGTCTTGCGTTCCACAACGATTAGCTCGTACGCAACTTCTGGAGGATTCGGAGTCTTGAGAAGCGGTTCGTAGACCTCCGCATAAAGTCCGGCGGTGTCCGTCTTCTTGAAATGATTCGAAGCGGAGGGCGACATCTGGACTCCCTGTACCACCAAAGGTGTCCTGTCTTCGAGCAATTGGCTGTCCAGATTTGTGGAGGGATCGGCGGCACGGCGAAAATCGTTGCTTAGAGCAACCCCGCTGATGCTGAAATCCTGACCACGGTAGGGGTCGATCACGAGCGGCATTTCGATTTTGCCGAAGCTCTCGTTGCCGGAACTGAAGACAACCTTCAGTTTGTAATCGCCAGATGCAATATCAAACTGGTTTTCGTAGCGAAACGGCTGCTTCTGAAATTCGTCCACTTGTTTCTTATCATCGAGGTCAACATTCACGGTATCGCTGAAACGCGAGGCGATCGACGCATCGGCTTTGTACGCGATGCCTAATATGTTGATGGCCGCATGTTGTTTTCCCTTTACCTTTTCGAACTTGAGGGCAGCGGAAGGAATTTCGACCGCAAGATGCACCTGGGCGGTGTTGGGCGAGGTGTAGAAGAAAGGAACCTGCATCAGGGCGGCGACGTTGCCCTGCATCTCGCCGCCAGCGCGGCTTTCCAGATCTTTCTCAATGGGATTACCGGCCAGAAGATCAGCCGGCCTGACATTGCAATAACCACTGCGAGCGCGAACCGCGGTTCCTCCACGCTCCACTTTGACTTTCAAGGTGTGGCAACTTCCTTCGGGAGAAACTGTGGGCTTGTAGCCGAGAAGATAGTACTGATTTTGATCTTTAGCGATCCGTTCCAGACCACCCAGCAAATCATTGGTATTGACAATGACAAAACCGCCAGTGCCGCCGGCAAGCTGATAGAGAACTTGCTGGTTATCGGAAGCGCTGGGAGGAAACGCCGGAACGATCTGCCGGGGCTGATCGTAGGAATTGTAGAGATTAGTGTTAGGAGACGTAGTGGCCCCTCCGCCGCCTGTCCTACCGCCTCCTCCGCCGGTGGTTCCACCTCCGCCATGACCGCCGCCTCCGCCTCCGCCACCACCGTGACCGCCACCTCCGCCGCCGCCTCCGCCACCACTTCCGCCACCACCGTGTTGTGCGGGCGGCGGCTCAGCCGGTTCAGCAAAAGCAGCCAGCCGCAAAAATGGCTCACCCGAATAATGAAAAGCGGCCTGTACGAACGACCCCGATGCGAAAGGCATCGCAGGCGGCGCCACCCGGTTCTGAAGACCGGGTATGTCGGGAACTGTCAAACCGCGGACATCGATGGGATAGATGGCGACATTCGATTTGTTGCAGGTATCGATGACCGCCGTCACTTCTGATTCGTATTCCGAAGTCATGGGAAATCCCGAGGTCAACATGACCAACGTCTTACGGCCTGGCACACTGGAGAGGCCTTTCGCCAGGCTTCGCAGAGCGAGCAGAACACTGTGCACGGCGTAATCGGTTTCGGCATTGGCCAGAACCGGCGCCCCGGGTGGAGGCGCCAGGGACGCCACCATGACTGGCGGCTGCGCGTTCGGCGAAACTACGGATCCCTTAAGGCCCGCCACTACCTGTTTCAACCGCTGGGCATCGGCAGTGAAGTTTTGCGAGATGGTGACGGCCCCCCCGAAATCCGCGATCGCGATCAAGCGGTTCGGACCAGCATTGGCATCAATGAATTTTGCGGCGGCGTCCCGGGCCTTCGCCTGATCACCAAAGTCCATGGTGGAGTTGTCGAAGAACAGAACGAGGTAGCGCGGCTGAGAGTTGGCAGAACCCGTATTTTCTTCGAAAGAAAAACTGGTGATGCTCTGCTCCTTGCCATCCTCCCAAACCCTGAAATCCTTGTCAGCAAGATCGCGAACGTAGTTGCCTTTCTTGTCGGTCACCACGGTGTCCACGAGAACCAGACGGGTCTCTGCGCGAAACTGTGCCTCGGACGCGGCAACTGTCGTGGGTTGCTGCGCGTGCGCTAATGGGAGGCCAGAACCTAGTTCGAGGAACATCCAGGAACCGAGCAGACAGACCAGCCCATGCAGAAGAAGCAACCGGCGATCACGCATATCCCACCTCCCGTTGCGGGTTTTGGTGAATCTCATTTTTCACTTCTCGTTAACGAATCTCAACCGTCCCGTTTTCCGCAGACATCAATTGCCCTTCGGCGTCCCTTACGACCAGCCGGACCAGATAGCTCCCCGGCTTTACGTCGAAACTCGTCTTGAGCGTGATACCGGAAGCGAGTTTGTGTTCCAGAGTTTCATCTCGCCAGTGCATGGTAACGACCTTCTGCGTGCCCTGAATGAAATTGCCATTGCGATTAAACAAGGCCGACACACAGGTCAAAACGTTGTCGTTGCGCCCTTCCACTTTCCGGAAGTGCAAACGTTTTACGTCGACGTGAGCGAGGACGATGAGTTTAGCATCCTCGTCGCTGGCTTTGAAAAACTGCGTGTGCAGGTTGACTGGAAGATTGTGCAACTCCTCCTGAGAGTACATTTCGTCTTCGATTTCCTGCTTGGCCTGCTCGTCGGGATTAGCAAACGTCTTGGGCGCGTAATAGCCACGGCGGGCTTGTAGTGTCAGCCTTTGCGGGTTCCTCAGTGAGACCTTCAGACTGTGGAAGCTGCCGTCGAGCTTGAGATTTTGTGGAACAAACGCCAGCAGGTAGGAATACTCGGGTGCGTCGGAAACGCGCCTTAAGCCGTCGTTGAAATCGTTGTTGTTGTGAAAGAAAACTCCACCGGTGCCGTCGGCTAAGGTAGCGAGCAGATCGTCCTGAGCGGAGGCAGCCGCCGTCTCCATCAAACTCTTGCTAGTAGAAATTGGGCTCATGAACGTGCTGTCACCCGGTGTGACGGGCGGGTTGTGGCTGGCATCTCCGTATGGGAGGATGACGTATAGGCCGCGAGCATCCAGGGTGTTAATGACGACCTGCGAGCGCACCGCCTGATCGATAACTTCTGTGAGTTCGTAGTCGAGATCAGGAGTGATAAAGCCGGGAGAAACGACGACGATGCTTCTCTGTCCGGGCATCCGGGAGACGGTGCGGATTACATCCTTCAAAGAAAATAGGGAGACGCGGCTTTCATGCTCCCCCGCACTCAATATGCCTATACTAAGGGAAGCCACCATGGCTTTGGGATCACCGAGCGGTACGCTACCTCCTCCCAGCTGCCCTGGTGCATTGGGGCCACATTCACCGGCCTCCTGGATAGCTACCTCGACAGCCTCATTATCCTGCTTGTTGACGATCAGATCTGCCTGATAGTAACTGATCTCCGGGCAGAGGTTTTTGAAACTTCTGGAGTTGATCGGGGTCGGCTTTAAATGATTCAAGGCGTCGCGCAGCTTGGCGCGATCATCGGTGAAGTCCAGAGTCGTTTGTCCAGACGTGGTGAAGATAGCGGCGCGATCCGTTGGCTTCAGAGCTGCAAAGTGGCGTTCCGCAGCGTCGCGCACATGGGCGAGATCGCCGAATTCCAGATGTACATCGTCGAACAGATATGCCACAAAGCGCTCAGGCGCAGCAGGGGCGTTTGCAATCGTCGAAGAAGTTTCGCCGGAAGGAGTGCTGCCGGAGTTCTCCACAGATTTATGGAGCGCCTTCGCGGCCACGGTTCCTGGCTGTTCGACATCGAACTGGCTGATCACTTGCGGCTTGCCTCTGTCGAAGACCTGAAAGTCCTCCTGGTGAAGATTGCCGACGGCGTGCCCCTGGGAGTCACGGACCACGGCGCGGACCACCACCAGTTTCACGTTAACCCTAAATGTCGTGGGTTCATCGTGCGTGGCGATCTCCGTCGAGTTCTCTTTGGTTTCAGGCCGCACGGCAGGACTCTGCGGCGAATCCTGGGAGAGAGCGGGAGTTGGGAAAACGAAAAACCAGAGTACGGACAGCGAGGCGCAGAGCAACAAATTACGAAGAAATAAGCCGATTTCCGCTGCACCGCTGGGCGCACCGGACCGCCTTGTTTCCGGAGAACTCCTCATAAAGACTCCAGCACTCGCCGGGGGGAAAGGCAGGGCATCCCACAGTCGACGCATCCCGAAAGCCGGGACTCCCCTTGGACTTCCAAGGCTGCCGAACAGTGTACACCCGACCGGGCTGACGCGCGATATGCTTAATGAAGGAGACAATTGTGAGCGGCGCTTGGCCCTGCGGCCTGTAGCGAGGCTTTTCGAACGGTTGTCCGAAGGGGAATCATTCCATGCCGGTTGGGAACTTAACTTGTTGATTCGTCGCAAATCATGAAATTCGATTGGAGCGAAGGCGCCCTTGCAGAAGGCCTGCGACTGTACGAGGCGGGCGAATTCTTTACGGCGCATGAGGCCTGGGAAAGCGTGTGGCTGGGATCGCCCGAACCGGAAAAGACGTTTCTGCAGGGGCTGATCCAGGTGACTGCGGCGTTCCATCACCTGCAGCGCAGCAATCCGCTGGGAGCGACACTTTTGTTGCAAGCGGCACTGGGAAGACTGAACCGTTATCCGCCATCTTTCGGGGGGATTTCCGTCACGCTGCTGCGCCACGATATACGAGAGCGCCTGCGGACGCTCGAAGCGGGCGAACAGGCATCCCAACTGCTTTCGCCCAGAATACGGCGGAGCTAGTTTAGCCCGAGTACAGGGAAACATGTCCGAGTTTCGCCTAGCCGAAAAACGGGCGGACGAGCCGCGCCGCCTGCGACTCGTCCTCGTTGATTCAGCGGTGCTTTATGAAGCTGCCGTCCTGCAATTCTGCGACTGCTTGCCGTAGCTGCGCCTGCGTGTTCATTACGATCGGACCGTACCAGGCCACAGGCTCCTCGATCGGCTTGCCTGACACCAGCAAGAAGCGAATGCCCTCGTCGCCCGCCTGCACGACGATCTCATCGCCACGGTCGAACAGCACCAGCGAGTGATTGGTGACATCGTAAACCGGGGACGCTTCCGGTTTCGCAACCTGCTCAGTCAGGACGGCGCGAGGATTCGACGCGTCCCGAAATGTGCCCGAGCCTGCGAACACATAGGCGAAGGCGTTGTTCGTAGTCTCTACTTTAAGCCGCTTCCGCCGGCCGGGCGCAACCGAGACGTCGAGGTAGTTCGGATTCGCAGCAACGCCTTCGACCGGACCTTTCTTCCCCCAAAACTCACCGCACACAACCCGGACGCGCGTACCGTCATCGTCGGTGACCTCGGGAATCGCGCTCGAGGGAATATCCTGGTAGCGCGGATCGCTCATCTTTAACGATGAGGGCAGGTTCGACCACAACTGAAAACCGTGCATGCGGCCACGCGGATCGCCCTTGGGCATCTCCTGATGGAGAATGCCGCTGCCGGCCGTCATCCATTGCACGTCACCAGCGGTCATTTTGCCCTTGTTGCCCAGGCTATCGCCATGCTCGACTGAGCCTGCAAGCACGTACGTGATGGTCTCGATCCCGCGATGCGGATGCCAGGGAAAACCCTTCAGATAATCCTCTGGATTATCATTACGGAAATCATCCAGCAGCAAGAAAGGATCGAAATCCTTGGTTTTGCCGAAACCAAAGGCGCGCTGGAGCTTCACGCCGGCGCCTTCGATGGTCGGCTTTGGTTGAATAATCTGTTTAATTGGTCGGAGTGACATAACTTTCTCTTTTTCCGTCGCCGAGGTCGCTTTCAAGGTGCTCGCGCGACAATAGTTGATCAGGCCTTTACGAACTGAACGTCGAGCGTGATGGTGACCTCGTCGCCGACGAGAATGCCGCCGGTCTCGAGCGGTGAGTTCCACGTCAAGCCGAAGTCTTTGCGGTTAATCTTTGTGGTTGCTGAGAGGCCGATACGGGTATTTCCCCAGGGATCTTTGGCAGCGGCGGTCGGTCCCTCCACGGCGAATGCTACGCTCCGGGACACGCCATGAATCGTCAACTCGCCGGCTACGGTCAGTTCCCCGTCGGCAACCTTGGTAATCTTCGTGGATTTGAATGACAGCGTGGGAAACTTCTCCACGTCGAAAAAGTCGGCGCTCTTAAGATGCGCATCACGCTGGTCATCGCGAGTGTTAATCGAAGCCGCTTCGATCGAAGCATCGATACTCGAATTGGCGAGATTGCCTTCGTCCAGAGTCAGTACGCCCTTGACGCGCGTAAACTGGCCCTTCACGTTGGAAATCATCATGTGTTTTACCTTGAACTCGGCGACGGAATGAACCGGGTCGATGTTCCAGGTGGTGGTTGCGGTTTGCGGGGTAGCGAGTGTGCTCATAAGTAAGCTCCTTTTCAGAGTGATTTGATGCGTTACACCGATAATCGTTGCAACAAGTATAAAAGGCAATAAATCAGGCCACCTGGCTGCGCGCACTGCGCAGCAGTTCGGCCAGGGCCTGAAGGCGCTGCCGGCCCAGGTGGCCCAATTGCCTGTGATGGGCCGCCTGCACTGGTTCATCCAGCCGGGCGAGGAGCTTCAGGCCCTCCGGTGTAATCCGGGCCATCACAGTTCGCCGATCTTTGGCTTCGCGGCAGCGCGAAATCAGGTTGCGTTTCTCTAACCGGTCAAGCAGGCGGGTGACATCAGGGTCCCGCGTAATCATTCGGTCCGCAATCTCGCCGCAAAAAAGGCCCTCCGGAGCGCCCCGCAAAATTCTCAGCACGTTGTACTGGGTCGGAGAAAGATTCTCGGCCTTTAGGACGCCAATCATTCCCCTGGAGAGCATGTCGGTCGTGCGCAGGAGGTCGAGGAATGCTGTCTCCTCGGCAGAACCGACGCGGCCTCCTTTTTTAGCTGATCCAACCTTTTCCTTCATGCAAGACAATAATATGCGTTGCAACGACTATTGTCAAGACGACATTTAGAGTGCCCGGCCTCCCGCGAAAGGTGCGCGAGGCCGGGCTTCCGTCCTCTTAGGCAGCTGCCTGCTTGCTGCGCTGGATAAATGCGAGCAGATCGGCATTGATCTGGTCGGCATTGGTCGTGGGCATCCCGTGCGGAAAGCCGGGATACACCTTCAAGGTTGCGTTCTTAACAATCTTCGCGGACTGCAAGGCGGCTGCCGCGATGGGCACAATCTGGTCATCCTCGCCATGAAGAATGAGAGTGGGCACGTCGAACTTCTTTAGATCTTCGGTGAAGTCGGTCTCAGAGAAAGCCTTGATGCAGTCGTAGCCCGCCTTCACTCCGCCCATCATGCCCTGAAGCCACCACTTGTCCCGAATGCCTTCCGATATCTTGGCGCCCGGCCGGTTGTAGCCGTAGAACGGAAGAGTAATGTCCCGGTAAAACTGCGGCCGATTGGCCAGATACGCGGTCCGCAGCCCGTCGAAAACCTCAATGGGCGCGCCCGCGGGATTCTTTTCCGTCTTCACCATGAGCGGAGGCACGGCGCTGATCAACACCGCCATGGCGACACGCTTTGTGCCATGCCGCCCGATGTAGCGGGCAACTTCTCCGCCACCTGTCGAGTGGCCCACGTGGATCGCGTTTTTCAAGTCAAGCTTTTCGGTGAGGACCGCGAGGTCGTCGGCGTAGGCATCCATATCGTTGCCATCCCAGGTCTGGGTGGAACGGCCGTGGCCGCGCCGATCGGCCGCGATGACTCGATAGCCATGCTGGCCGAAGAACATCATTTGTGTGTCCCAGTCGTCCGCGGTGAGCGGCCAGCCATGACTGAACACGATGGGCTGGCCTTTTCCCCAGTCCTTGTAATAGATCGTCGCGCCGTCTTTCACTGTGATTGTGTTCATGGAATCTTCTCCTTGAGTGTTTTTGAATATTCGGTCGTAAAGATTTCGCTGCTGCTGGCGGCAAAGACCGCACCAGGTGCCACGCTCCCCCCCAAGGTTGGGCTACCGCCGTTCAGTAAGGTTGTGGCGCGTTAGATCAGTCGTACCCGTGATTCCGGTATCACACGTCCTGCCGCATGGATGGAAAGAATGCATCCCGAGATGCATTTTTTTAGGTTTTTTTATACGGCCAAAGAAGGCCGAGCCAAGTCATTGCCCGAGGCGAACAGATGAAGAATCCACCTCGCCCCTCGGGACCATAAGCGACGCCACCGTAGAACTCGCAACGGCCAAGCCCGAGCAAATCAACATCACGATTCGGAATCCAAATATGAATGCCTCCCCAATCGATTCCTTGAGGGCCTCTTCAGTGGTGGGACTCAGGCCAGCGGGGATCCGCAAGCCTGCGAGCTTGATCTGGTCGGACTGAATTATTTTCTGCACGCCCGGCGGGAGCGGAAGGTGAGCCAGGCTGTGATCGAGGCGAGAACCAAAAGCGTTCACCATCACAATCCCCAGCACCGCGATCGCAAGTACGCCCGCGACTCGCGCCACAGCATTATTGATGCCCGAGGCCGCTCCTACACGATCCTCGCCCACTGAATTCATAACGACCGTAGTGAGCGGAGCCACGGTAATCGCCATCCCGGCGCCGAGAACAATCATTGCCAAGAAAAACGACCTCCAGTAGTTGCCGCCCACCGAGGGCATCGCGAATAGCACAAACCCGAATGCGGCTACGAGCGGGCCGATCAATAGTGGAACCCGCGGCCCATAGCGAGCAACGAGTCCCCCGGACCAGCGGGAAAGAAAGAAGAGCAGCAGGATCAGTGGCAGAACAGCTGCGCCAGTAGCGGTCGGGGAATATCCCTGTACCTGGATCAGATTCAACGGAAATAAGAAAAAGAAAATTCCAGTAGCAGCGTAAAGGAACAGCGTAATCAGGTTCGCAGCACTGAACTCAGGAGATCGAAATAGCGACAGTGGAACCATCGGCGAAGTCATGCTAGCTTCGACGAACGCGAACAAAATTAGACAGCCGCAGCCCACAGTCAGGCTGGCCAACACCAGAGGATCTCTCCAGCCCAGGTTCACTGATTCGATGAGGCCGGTAACCAAGCCTCCCAATCCGACAGTCACGACCATGGCTCCGAGCCAATCGACGTGGCCTCCGGCGGCGTTGCGGCTTTCAGGAATGTTCCACAGCGAAATGGTTATCACTGCCGCCGCAAGCGGGAGATTAATGAAGAATACCCAGCGCCAGGAAGCATGCTCAACTAGCCAGCCGCCGAGAACGGGCCCGGCCGCGGTAGTGATGGCCGTGAACCCAGACCACGTGCCGATCGCCTGTCCGCGGCTTTTCTGATCGAAAGATGCACTGATAATCGCGAGACTCCCGGGCACCAGTAGTGCGGCCCCAACCCCTTGAATGCTCCTCGCAATAATGAGCTGATGTATGCTCGACGCCACTCCGCAACCCGCGGAAGCCAACGAGAAAATCGTCACCCCCAGAACGAACATCAAGCGGCGGCCAAACAAGTCGCCAAGCGAGCCTCCGACAAGAATCAGCGCTCCCAGGAAGAGTCCATAAGACTCGACGACCCATTGCACGTCCACCACTGTCGCGTGAAAGCTGGCTTGCAGCGCGGGCAGAGCCACATTGACGACCGTGCTGTCGATGAAGGCCATGCTAGAGCCGAGAATGGTCGCGGCGAGTATCCATGTCTTCGCCTTCCGCGAACACTGAGCCCCAACACCTCCAGATCGGATTACAGCCTCGTCGCAGGGCGGTTTCATGGACGCTACGGATGCAGGCGGAGCAGGACAACGATCGATCTCGGAGCCAGCAGGTATTTCGTCTTCTCCAGAGAAACTCCATCGTTCGAGAAATCGGCAGGGCTCGGCAAAGCCGTATCCACGATTCTCTTCCACTCCGCTGCCGTGCCCTCCTGAACGCTGAATTCCAACCCTTCCCAATACGCGTTGATCATGACGTAGATGTCATCGTCGCCTTGAGAAGCGCCATGCAGGCAGAACGCCAGACTATGCGAATCGTTGGACAGATCGACGGTTACGCCAGTTCCGTACCACGAGACGTCCTCGCGCCAGAACCTGCTGCGGCAGAGGGACGGATGATTTTTCCGGAATGCAATCATGCTTTGGAAAAAACGGAAGACATCAGCATTCGTTTGGAGCTGGCTCCAGTCCAGCCATCCCGTTTTGTTGTCCTGGTTATAGGGATTGTTATTGCCGAACTGCGTGTTCAGGAATTCATCCCCGGCCCGAAACATCGGAATGCCGTTCGATAACATCAGCAAGACGCAGAAATTCTTGACCTGCTTCCGGCGCAGCGCGAGCACATCTGATGGAGCTCCTTCGTCTCCTTCGTGGCCACAGTTCCAACTGTAGTTGGCGTCCGTGCCGTCTTGGTTGTCATTGCCATTCGCCAAGTTGTGTTTGCGGTCGTAGGAGACGAGATCGTACAAGGTGAAGCCGTCGTGAGAAGTTACGAAGTTGATGCTCTGGTAGGCGTGATACGCGTCGGCGCGGCTGTCGGGAAACAAGTCATCGCTGCCGTAGAGGCGATGCATCAGGTCAGGGACCAATCCTGTGTCGCCTTTCGTGAAACGGCGGATGTCGTCGCGAAACCGTCCATTCCACTGAAGCCAAGTGAGGCCGGGGAATCCGCGACCAAGCTGATCCGCACCTGTGTCCCAAGGTTCTGCGATCAAATGCAACCGGCCCAAGTCCGGATCGGCGGAGATCTGGCTGAAGATAGGCGCGTCTCGCCAGTTGAGAGATCCATCCGCATTGCGGCTAAACACCGAAGCCAGATCAAAGCGGAATCCGTCGATGTGCATTTCTTTTTTCCAGTAGCGCAAGCTGTCCGTCACCATCTGGCGCACGTGCGCCTCGCCGAAATTCAAAGTATTGCCGGTCCCAGAGTAATTGGCATAAGGGTTAGCCGGATCGGAGGACAGCATGTAATAGCCGGCGCTATCGAGACCTTTGAAACTGTAGATCGGTCCCCGGTGGTCGCCCTCGCAGGTGTGGTTGTACACGACGTCGAGCACGATGCCGATACCGGCGGCATGAAACGCCTTCACCATATTCTTGAATTCTATGTGTTGCTGGTCGTCGCCGCGGGTGGTTGCGTACTGCGCATGGGGCGCGAAAAAGTTCAAGGGCATGTAGCCCCAGAAGTCGCCTTCCTGTGGATCGCGCTGAAAAACCGGCATCAGCTCGACAGTCGTTATTCCGAGTTCCTTCAGATACGGAATTTTTTCCACCAGACCCGCGTATGTACCGGCGCGTGGCGCCTCTACGCCGGAGTTGGGGTTTTTCGTGAAACCCCTCACGTGAAGTTCGTAGATGATTGTTTCAGACTCATGTTGGGGCGACCGATCTCCTGCCCAGTCAAATCTCTGGCGGTGGGCAAACAGCACCCCCAAAGGCGCGTGACCGGCATTTGGCCCCTCCCGCATAGCCAAGGTGCGATCAAAGCCGGGTGGAAAGAAAATACATTTTGCATAGGGGTCGAGCAAAACCTTTTGCGGGTCAAAGCTATGAAGCTGGGGGACGGTCTCTCCCGAGGCGGAGTACGCGTAATAGCGAGCCTCGCCGATTTTCGCCATTGGGATGCGGCAGTGCCAAATTTGCCCGGACTTGTTGTGCAGAAAATCGAAGCAGAACATCAGGAGGGGATTCACCAGATCCGCGGGGGAATAGAGCAACAGGGTGACGCTCTCCGCATGTTCGGAGTGAACCGCAAAGTTAAACGCCTGCTCTTCTTCGACCCACGAGACGCCAAGAGGCAAGGGACTTCCTTCAGC
>Ga0187871_10001379_pt1 | contig 21289 bp, 16 predicted proteins | sample June2016WEW_16_1_FD_132988 | JGI IMG/M metagenome (GOLD analysis project Ga0187871, IMG submission 132988) | Peatland microbial communities from SPRUCE experiment site at the Marcell Experimental Forest, Minnesota, USA - June2016WEW_16_10 | ecosystem: Environmental > Terrestrial > Soil >...
AAGTTTCGCGTCGCGGTCGCTGGTCATCAGCCGCAGCAAATCCTGCGCCACGCGATGCGTGTCATGGCGAGCAATCAAGCCTTGCGTAGGATGCACTTCCTCGAGAAGGTATTCCCCCAGCACAGGCCTGACGCCCAAGCTCTCGATTTGTTCGATGTCGGGCTCAATCTGCGCCTGCCCCTGCTCGGCATACTTCCTGGCCAGCTCGGGTGAGGCGGGCGTGCGGTTCACCAGGGCACAATCAAAAAAACGATGGCGCGCGTGCTTGTACAGGGCGCGAATGTGGTCCGAGGCGCTGAGTCCCAGGCTCTCGTTCGCCTGCGTCATCAAGTTGCAAACGAAAACTTTCACCGCACGCGATTGAGCGATGGCGCGTGACACGTCCCGCACCAGCAGGTTGGGAACCAGACTGGTGAAGAGCGAGCCAGGGCCGATCGTGATCAGGTCGGCATTTTCGATCGCTTCCATGGCGGCGGGCAGCGGCTTGGCATTTGCCGGCGCCATGCGCAGCTCGACAATGCGCCGGTTGCTAGCCGTTATGTTGGTTTCGCCTGCCACAAACGAGCCGTCGTCCATGATCGCGTACAGTTGCGCGTTGGCGGTGGTCGCGGGATAGATAAGGCCTCGCGTCGCCAGGATCGTCGAGGAGTTCTTCACCGCCTGGCTGAAGTCGCCGGTGATGGCTGTCATCGCCGAGAGAAATAAGTTCCCGAAGTTGTGTCCGCCCAGGCCTTCGCCGGGAGGGAAGCGGTATTGGAACAGGCGCGAGAGCAGGTCCTCCTCGTCCGACAGCGCGACAATGCAGTTGCGGATATCGCCCGGCGCGGGGAGATTCAGCTCCTTGCGTAGCCGGCCGCTGGATCCCCCGTCATCGCTGACGGTCACAATAGCGGAGAGCTCGGAGATCGCCGGCAACTCAGCAAGTTCCGAAGGTTCGCTCAATAAGCTTACATAGTGCTTTAGCCCGTGCAGCAGCGTAGACAGTCCGGTCCCACCGCCCATGGCGACTACACGAACCACACCCGGCTTATCGCAAGCAGAAGGCATGAGGAATTCGATGCCCGAAACTAATAACGCCACTTCGGCGTTTCGCCGGGAGCTTCGGCGCTGGTATCAGGATAGAGCAGTTCGGTGAAGCGCGGGTCATCCGCCAGGTTGCGGAAATCGGAGTCATTGCGCGCTTGATAACGACTCGCCGGATTCAGGCGAATGGCCTCGCCCAAATTGGCAAGCGCCTCGGGAAATCGCCCAGTGAGGCAATTCAGGGCCGCGACCCCGTACCAGATGAAATCCAGCTTGGGGAACTTTGCCGTCAGCGCGTCGAAGTTCTCGCGGGCGGTGACGTAATCGCCCATATTCATCAGCGAAACGGCGTAGTCGAACTGCTCCTCGGCGGTCTTGAAATTTGTGGAGGCATGACTCATCTGCTGATTACAGTTGGTCAGGTGAACCAGGGCGCGATCGGCCAGCGCGGGACTTGCACCCGCCATGACCTTTTCAAAATACGCCTTGGCCTTGTCGTATTTGTGCGCTTGCATCGCCTTCAGGCCGGCTTCGTAGTTCTGGACAGCCTGCGCGAAACGAGGGTCGTCCGCGATTCTTAGGGAATTGTTGCCCCTGGGTGTTGGATCACGATCTCCTGCGGTGGCCCGCAAGGCTTTTCCTTTGTTAGGCTTCACGCCATTTTCCTCGACGTCTTCTGGGACCTTCTTGTTCATCGGACAAGCTGTCCTCGGGTTGGTCGTGACATAAAACCGACTCGGGCTGTAGAAAGCCCACAACGAAGAACGGTATGGGCTGAGTTATACCCGCAAGTCGGGAACTCGTCAACTCGGGCCAATTCGTGGGCCAATTCGTGCCTGTAGCTTCTTCCTCGCGGCGCACTTCTGGCGGCTGCTTGTGCGCTGTGAACCTCGCCTTGTGACGTACGCCACAGACGTTATGTACATGCCTCCGCAGAATCGAAGACGGGAGGACACCGTGTACGAGATCGTGGAAGCGCGTCCGTTGGCGCGCGGCATCAAGCTGTTTACCATCAAGGCTCCGCGCATCGCGCGCAAGCAGAAGCCGGGACAGTTCGTCATTGTGAGGCTGGATGAGAGCGGCGAGCGCATTCCCCTGACCATCGCCGGCGCCGACCCGGAAGTGGGCACGGTCACCATCGTCGTGCAAGCCATTGGCAAGACCACCATGCTGCTCAACATGATGGAGGTGGGCGACTCCGTCCTCGACATGGTTGGCCCGCTGGGCAAGCCTTCGGAAATCGAGAACTTTGGAACCGCTGTAGTCGTCAGCGGCAGTGTTGGGACCGCGATGGCGTACCCCACGGCGCGCGAGTTGAAGCGTGCGGGAAACAAGGTGATCTCGATTGTTGGGGCGCGTAGCAAGGAGCTGCTGGTGCTCGAAGACGAAGTTCGGGCGGTCAGCGATGAGACCTACATCGTTACCGATGACGGCAGCTACGGCGACAAGGGCCTGGTGACCGACAAGCTGAAAGAAGTGATGGCCGCCAAGACGCTCGACTATGTGCTCGCCTGCGGTCCGGTACCGATGATGCGCGCCGTCGCGAAGATGACCGCGCCCGACAACATCAAGACCATTGTGAGTCTCAACTCGATCATGGTGGACGGCACCGGCATGTGCGGCGGCTGTCGCGTGCTGGTCGGCGACAAAAGCGAATTTGCCTGCGTGGACGGCCCCGAGTTCGACGCATCACGCGTGAACTTCGAAGTCCTGATGCAGCGCAACAACATGTATCGCGAGCAGGAACGCGAGAGCATCGAGCGCCTGCAGGCCGATCCGCAAGCGGAGCTGGAAAAGGTCCGCAGCAATATTCAGAAGCACGAGTGCGCCGCCGAGCCACCCCGAAAAGCGCAAAGTCATCGCTTGTCGGAAACTCCGGAGGCCTTGGGGGTGAGCAATGAGTGATGTGAAAGAGAAGAAACCGAGCCACAATCCGCTGCCGAACAAAGAACGCAGCAAGCTGCCGCGGCAGCGGGTTCCCGAGCAGGATGCCTGTGTGCGCGCGCACAACTTTCAGGAAGTGAATCTCGGCTTCCCGGCCGAGCAGGCGCGGCAGGAGTCGCTGCGCTGCATCGAGTGCCCCAAGCCGGGCTGCGTGGAGAAATGCCCCGTGTCGGTGGATGTGCGTGCGGTGATCGATCTCATTCTCGCCGGTGATTATCTCGGCGCCGCGTCCAAGGTGCGCGAAGACAATGCGCTGCCCGCGATCACCGGACGCGTGTGCCCGGTGGAAGATCAGTGCGAGTCCGGCTGTGTGCTGGGCAAGAAGGGCGAGCCGGTCGGCATCGCTTATCTCGAGCGCTTCGTCGCTGACTGGGAGCGCGAGTCGGGACAGTTCGGTTCGCCGGGAACGGCGCCGCAGACGGGCAAGAAGGTTGGCCTTGTCGGAAGCGGACCGGCCAGCCTGGCCTGCGCCGGCGATCTTATCCAGATGGGACATCAGGTGCACGTCTTCGAGGCGCTGCACGAACCCGGCGGTGTGCTGGTTTATGGCATTCCGGAGTTCCGGCTGCCGAAAGAGATTGTGCGGCACGAGATCGATGTGCTGCGCCGCCGCGGCGTGGTCTTCGAGACCAACGTAGTCGTAGGCAAGACCGTCACCATCGACGAACTCATGCAGGAGGAAGGCTTCGATGCGATCTTCATCGCGACTGGCGCGGGCCTGCCGCGGTTTCTGAACGTTCCCGGCGAGCACTTCAACGGCGTCTACTCCGCCAACGAGTTCCTCACGCGCGTGAACCTGATGCGCTCCTATCGCTTCCCGGAATTCGACGAGCCCATTTATCCCTGCAAGGACCGCGATGTGATCGTGGTCGGCGGCGGTAACACGGCTATGGACGCCGTGCGCAGCGCATTGCGGCTGGGCGCGAAGAGCGCCAGCATCTACTATCGCCGCACCGAAAAAGAAATGCCGGCGCGTGTGGAAGAAGTTCATCATGCCAAGGACGAGGGCGTGCACTTCGAGATGCTGGTGAATCCGGTCGAGTTCCTCGGCGACGAAAAGGGCTATCTCACCTCCGTGAAATGCATCCGCCAGGAACTGGGCGAACCCGATGATTCCGGCCGCCGCAGTCCCGTGCTGATCAAAGGCTCCGAGTTCGTTGTGCCATGCCATGTGGCGATCATCGCGGCGGGCACGTCAGCGAATCCGTTGATCCAGTCGACGACGCCGGGATTGGCAACCACCAAGCGCGGGTATATTTCGGCGAACGAGGACACTCTGGCAACGTCCAAGCCAGGCGTTTTCGCCGGTGGTGACATCGTCACCGGCGGCGCGACCGTCATTCTCGCCATGGGCGCAGGGCGCAAGGCAGCCAAGGCGATCGATAATTACCTGAAGGGCACAGACCAGCTGAAGGTGATCAACTAGCAATTGGCACCAGGTTTCAGGGCGCAGCCAGCCCATCGAGAACGTGGTAGTTCGCCATTGCTGTCGCCGAATACAAACTCAATTGCGACAGGCAGCGAAACCCCTTGACGTCGACGAGGGAGGGATGACACAGTATCTCCCGCCTCGGGAGGGCCGACGTCCGTGCAACAGCCGACATCGCGGGTGGTATTCGTCCGCAGCTTGAAAACCCTAACCATCGCATTCGTAGTTGCCGCCGCATTTCTCGTCGCAGCGGTGTCCAGCGTGCCGGCAGCGCAGGCGCAAGGCTTCACACTGCTGCATGAATTCTCCGGTCCGCATGATGGCAGCGAGCCGCAGGCCGGCCCTGTGATGGATCGGGCAGGAAATCTTTATGGCACCACCACCCTGGGCGGCAGCGCCGGCTTCGGCACGGTGTATAAGCTCTCGCGCGCCGGCTCGGGCTGGATTCTGACCACGCTGTACAGCTTTACCGGCGGCGCTGACGGAGTGTCACCAGTTGGGCCGGTGACGTTCGGTCCTGACGGAACGTTGTACGGTACCACCAGTGGAGGCGGCGCGCACGGTCTTGGGACAGTCTTCAATTTGCACCCGCCGCCCTCGGTTTGCCACTCCACCGAATGTCCGTGGGTCGAAACCGTGATTCACAGCTTCAGCGGCAGCGATGGCCAGGACCCTCAGTATGGCAGCCTGATCTTCGACGCAGCGGGCAATATCTATGGCACCGCCGCCGGGGGCGGCACGGGCTGCGGCTGCGGCCTGGTCTTCAAGCTCACCAAGTCAGGCAATAGCTGGACGGAGACCGTTTTGTACCTCTTCACCGGAGGCAGTGACGGCGAAACTCCGTATGGCGGCGTGGTCTTCGACAGCGCCGGCAATCTCTACGGGACGACGTTCCAGCGCGGGGCGAACGATTCAGGCACTCTGTTCCAATTGACCAACACCGGAGCGGCGTGGACGGAGACAATATTGCAATCCTTTAGCGGATCGGGCGACCAGGGCGGCAATCCATACGATGGACCCGTCTTCGACCAGCAGGGCAACCTCTACGGCACGACCTCTGCGGGAGGGGCGAGAAATGGGGGCACCGTGTACCAACTGCAGCCCTCCGGCAATGGCTGGATTTTCAACGTGCTTTATGACTTTGACATCGGCAAGCCGTTCGACACCCCGACCCTCGACGCCGCCGGCAACCTATACGCGACCACAAGCGAAGGCGGTGCCAACGGTACAGGTAACGTCTTCATGCTCACTCATGGCAGCAACGGCTGGACCTACACCGACCTGTTTGACTTTCCCTTCACCTTCGACGATGGCTATGCTCCCGTGGGCAGCGTGGTGCTCGATGGCGCCGGCAACCTTTACGGAACAACCGCCCTCGGCGGCAACCAGACCAATAACTGTCCCGACGGCGGCTGCGGGGTGGTCTTTGAGATTTCCCCTTAGCTGCCACAACTCAGCGCAGACAACCTCCAAAACTATAGACCGGATCCGTTTACGCAGACTGCTGCTCGCTTGCAGAACGTCCTCTTGCAGTCAGGCGACGGACCATACAATATCCCAAGTGACTTGGTTGTGCAGATACTCGGGGTTCCCATCCGGGCAAGTTCGGGCGGGCTATTCTCGTCTTGGCGAATGGGCCAGAACAGACTCACCGACACCGTGACCGTGATCCACCCGTCGCGCCATCGCATGATTCGAAAGCCTGGGTCACCGCCGGTGTCCGTAAGTGCTTTGTAATCATCCCGGTCTTCGCGAGAGAATCGAGTTGGTTAAATTATCAAGTGACTTCTGCAGTGGGCCACGTAAGATGGACAAACCAGTTTTGAACTCAAAATGGAGAATGTAATGATGACGAAGAACAAGGCTGTATCAGTCCTGGTTGTGGTCAGCGTGTTGTTTTTGTGCAGCGTATCCATGATGGGCCAGCAGGCCCCGGCGCAGACTGCTCCGGGGTCGGACGCACAAGCCAACCCCATCAGAGACCAAGACGTCGAGATGCTGCGGTCGAACCTGCGCGCGCAGCGCAAGCAGATCATGGCGGAGAACATGACCCTCACCGCCGACGAAGCCACCAAGTTCTGGCCGATTTTCGACCAGTACCGGAAGGAAGCCATCAAACCTAACGACGAGCGCTGGGCGGTGATTAAAGAGTACGCTGCGAACTACAACACCATGACCGATGCGCAGGCGACCGATTACATGAAGAGATCGACGGCCGTCGACCAGCAGCTCCTCTCATTGCGCCAGAAGTATGTTCCCATATTTGAGCAGGTCATCTCGGCGAAGAAGACTGCATTGTGGTACCAGATCGATCGCCGTATCGACCTGCTGATCAATCTGCAGTTGTCCTCAGAGATTCCCATGGTCAATACCAGCAGCAAGTGATTCCAGGCCAGGCTCGCGCAGTGGCGTCGAAATTCCACACCCAAGCGAAATCGGCCTGGGGCGAGCCTGGCAACTGCATCCACCCGATGTACGGCATAACTGTTGTGAAATCGCCATGTCTCAAGTAACCGGGTACACCGCGCCAGGCTACTAAATGGTTCGAGAGACTGTACCCGCCAACGCATGTGAGAACTACGTACTGTTGCGATGGGCCTTCTAGCGAATTTCAAAATCCGGACCAAGCTGTTCGTTGCCCTGCTCCCGCTGGCGGTCATGGTAATTGTGGCGACGTTGTACTCGTCGATCGAGATGAAAAGAATCGACACCTGGTACAGCAACCTGATTGACAGCGATGTCAAAGCCCAGCAAGAGCTGACCGCCGCCCGAGCGTTAGACAACCTGTTCGGTCTGTACCTTTATAAGGAGATTGCCGAGCCTGATATAGACAGAATGCTAGCGATCGACGCGGAGCTGGACAAGACTGCGGCGGAATTTCGCTCGGCAGTCGAGGACGCGAAGCGCGAGATTCCGAGTATGGCTCCGGCGATCGAAGCAGCCGCAGCCCAGTTCGACGAGGCGGTTTCTGCGTCGCGCCCAGTCCGAGCGGCAGCCTTGATCAATGACAATGACAAGGCCATGAAGCTAATGCGCGAGAGCGCTGACCCCGAGATGGCTAGAGCTCGACAATCGTTCATTGGGTTGGCCCAGGAATTAAGGAAAAAGGTCGACCTGCAATCCGACGAACTCACTGCCAGAACGAATCGCACGATTCTGATCAGCTGGATCGTGATCGTAATCGGCCTGGTCGCATCAGTCGTCATTGCGCTCTCGATCGTGCATGAGGTCGTAACGGTTGTGTTGTCATTCCGCAGCCGGATTCTGGACGTGGCAGAGGGACGATTGGACCTCCCCATTGCGAACCTGAACCGTCCTAACGAAATTGGCGAGATGAGCCGTGCGCTGCAGACCCTCCAGTTGGCTGCGCGTGAGCGGGAGATATTGGGCTGGGTCAAAGCTGAAGTGGCGGCCACCACTGAGAGACTGCAGTCGGCGGAAGACTTTCCGGCGTTCGCGACGATTCTGCTGTCGCGGATCTCGGAAACTCTGGACCTGCTGTACGGTGCGTTCTACCTCGCCGACGACAGCCACACGCGCTTTACTCGCGTCGGCGCCTTCGCGGCGGACGTCTCGACGGAACCGCGAGAGTTTGCGCTTGGCGAAGCCTTGGTGGGGCAAGCTGCCGCTGAGCGGCGCAGTCTTCACATTGTTCCTGGAGCCGACAAACCCATTGAAGTCAGCGTCGGTGGTGTGAAGGTAACGCCAGCCTGCGTGCTGTTCGCTCCTGTAATCAACCAGGACGTCGTGCTGGCGGTCATCGAACTTGCACCTTCGGCATTGGTGTCCGAGCGGCAGCGGGCACTGCTCGATGCGCTATTGCCGACAATTGCGCTCAACACCAAGATTCTCGTAAGCAAAGTCGAGACGGGGAGGCTGCTGAAGCAGACGCAGGTACAGGCCGCAGACCTGGAGGTAGCCAAAGAAGCGGCCGAAGCCGCCACCAAGGCCAAATCTGATTTCCTGGCCAACATGAGCCATGAGATCCGTACGCCGATGAACGCCATCATCGGCATGACGCACCTGGCCTTGAAGACCGATCTATCGCCGAAACAAGCAGACTATCTCACCAAGGTGAAATCAGCCGCACAAGCGTTGCTCGGAATCATCAATGACATCCTCGACTTCTCGAAGATCGAAGCGGGCAAGCTCGATATAGAAAAGACGGACTTCCGGCTTGAGGCCGTCCTCGACAATCTAACGACGATCGTCAGTCAGAAGGCTCAAGACAAGAATCTCGAGTTTCTGATCGGAGCGCAGCATGACATCCCGCCGAATCTGGTCGGTGACCCGCTGCGTCTCGGGCAGATTTTGATCAACCTGGTTAACAACGCGGTCAAGTTCACGGACCGTGGCGAAGTGTTGGTAACGGTTGGTCTGGAAGAGCAACTCGCTGACCGGGTCAAAGTGAAGTTCTCAGTGCGCGACAGCGGTATCGGCATGACACCCGAGCAGAGCGCCCGGCTGTTCCAGGCGTTCTCACAGGCAGATACTTCGACGACGCGAAAGTATGGTGGCACCGGGCTGGGGCTCTCCATCTCCAAGCGACTGGTTGAGATGATGGAGGGCGCTATCTGGGCCGAGAGTGAGCCTGGCGTGGGCAGCACCTTCCATTTCACCGCCTGGTTCGGCATCGGATCAGAAGAGAAACAAAAACGATTTATTCCGGATCTTGCGGGCATCCGGGCGCTGGTGGTCGATGACAATGCGCAGGCGCGCGAGATTCTTACCGAGGCACTCCGGGTGTTTGCGCTACGGGCCGACTCGGTCTCGTCCGGAGAGGATGCCGTACGCGAAATCGCCGCCGCCGACTCCCAGGATCCCTACCGGCTGGTATTGATGGATTGGCACATGCCGGGAATGGACGGCCTGCAGGCCAGCGGCATTATCAAGCGCGATGATCGTTTGCAGCACATTCCCAAGATCGTCATGGTCACCGCATTTGGGCGGGAAGATATCCGAACGAAGGCAGAGGAAATTGGAATCGATAGCTATTTGCTGAAGCCTGTCAATCAGTCGCTGCTCTATGACACGCTTGTCGACCTGTTCGGGGTTGCGGGACTCGAGGACCACCGTTCTCGCGTGACGAAAGACGATACCCATGTGCATGATGCCACGGGAATCCGGGTCCTACTGGTCGAGGACAACGAGATGAACCAGCAGGTTGCGACAGAACTGCTGGAGAGCGCCGGAGCGATCGTAACCGTTGCCAACCATGGTGGGGAAGCGGTGAAAATCCTGACTGCAGGCGATCAAGCTCCTCCGTTCGATGTGGTGTTCATGGATTTGCAGATGCCCGAAATGGATGGGCTCACGGCAACCAAGTTGTTACGGCGCGATCCGCGTTTGAAGAACCTCCCGATTATTGCAATGACGGCGCACGCCCTCGTGGAAGAGCGCCAGCGCTGCCTGGACGCAGGCATGAACGACCATGTATCGAAGCCGATTGATCCCGATAACCTGTTTTCAACATTAGCGAGGTGGGCGAAGCCCCGGCCCAAGGAAGCAGTCGAATCCCAAGCGTCACCCATGCCGGCAAAAGCGGCCGATGAAGTGCTTCTGCCTGAAATCGCTGGGGTCAATGTTGCCGATGGCCTGAAGCGCGTTGCCGGTAACAGGCGGCTCTACCGCGATCTGCTGCGGCAGTTTGCGGAGAAACAAGGCGATGCAGCCGCGCAAATCTCCACCGCGCTCGAAAGTGGAGATAAGAGCCTGGCCGAACGCATTGCGCACACAGTAAAAGGTGTTGCCGGAAATATTGGAATCACCGAGGTGCAGTCCGCCGCGCAGAAGGTGGAGAAGGCAATCCGCGAAGGACAGGATTCTGTCCCGGCTCTGCTCGGCGAGTTCGCGAGCCTGATGAAGACTCAAGTTAACGCTATCGAACAAGCACTACGCGATTCAGCCGCTGCTCAACCTGAGGAAGCGCGCCCGGCGCCTTTCAGTGAAGAAGCCGCAGTCGCCACAATCAGCCGACTCAGGACCCTGCTTGAGGCCAGCGACGGCGATGCCGAAGAGGCCTTTCGCAGTCTGCACGCCGCGGTGGCAGGCACCGTCGAGAAACCGCAACTGGACGCTCTCAACGCGTCCATCAACGACTTTGATTTTGAGGCAGCGCTGGTGAAACTAGATGAGATCGCCGCACTTTGCGCACGAAACGGGGAACAGGCGAAATGAATCAAGCTGACTCAAAGAAGACCGTACTGGTCGTGGATGACGCTCCCGCCAACATTCAAGTCGTGAACTCGATCCTGAAGGACTTCTACAAAATTCGCGTCGCAACCAATGGCACAAAGGCATTGGAACTGGCGAAAGCTACTCCTCCGCCCGACCTCATCCTGCTGGATGTGATGATGCCCGAGATGGACGGCTACGAAGTGTGTGAGCGGTTGAAAGCTGATCCGGATACGCGGGACATTCCAGTCATCTTCCTTACCGGGCAGACTGAAGTCGAGGACGAGACACGGGGGTTCGATGTCGGTGCGGTGGACTATATTCATAAGCCGTTCTCCCCCGCAGTCGTAAAGGCGCGGGTGCAGACCCATCTCGTGCTCCGCGGGATTCGCGAACAGCTCGCGCAACAGTTGCTCGCGATCCAGAAGGAAATGGAAACCGCGCGGCAAATCCAATTGTCGATTCTTCCATCCCAGATCCCGAAAATCGACGGTCTGGACATTGCTGCGCGCTACGTCCCCATGACCTCGGTTGCCGGCGATTTCTACGACTTCATAGTCGTCGATGAGAAACACATTGGGATTCTGGTAGCCGATGTGTCCGGACATGGCATGCCCGCCGCGCTCATTGCCTCCATGCTGAAGATTGCGCTCTCAGCTCAGGTGGCGCACGCTGCCGATCCAGCACAAGTGCTGTTGGGCCTGAACCAGGCGCTGTGCGGAAAATTCCAGCATCATTACGTCACGGCGGCATACCTGTTTGTGGACATGCAGAAGCGAACGCTCACGTATGCAGGCGCGGGCCACCCTCCGTTGCTCTTGTGGGGTGGCTCATCGGACGGCGTGCGCGCGGTCGAGGAGAATGGTTTATTTCTCGGAGCCTTCGAGTTTGCTACCTATTCTTCCGTGGAGTTGCCGCTTCAGTCAGGCCACTGGGGTTTGCTTTACACCGATGGGATTTCGGAAACAACGAACCCAGCGGGTATCGAGTTTGGCGCAGACCACTTCAGGGAGTTTCTGGCGCATGAGCAAAGCACCTCGGCGGATCACTTCGTCGATCGATTGCTTGAGGAGTTATCTCGGTGGTCGGCTCGCGGCGCAGGTGCAGAATTGGACGACGATATTACCGTGGTCGCCTTCCACGCCAATGTCCCAGATTGCTGATCTGGTTTGAATGGGCCGGCCGCGTAGCGGCCATTTCCCATGATGTCTCACACCCACAGCGCTGCGGAGCCGCCGACCCACTCCAGATTCTTGTTGTGATCGACACCCATCATCATGCCGCGGCCCATGCGCACCAGCGGCAGCACCGGTGTAAGCTCGCCACCGTCCGGCCAGACGTACATCATGCGAATCTCCATCTGCGTGGGCCCGTGCGGTGTCTGGATCACCGGCTCGAATTGCAAGCGTTCTTGCAGAATATAGTTGTGTCGCTGCTCGGGCGGAATGGATGCAATATCCATCGGTGTGGGAGCGAACTTGATCCCAACTCCGGCGAAAGAATACAGCGGCTTGAGAAGATAATGCTCGTGATCTTCCGGAGCTGCAGTCAGCTGATCGAGGAACCAGGTCTTCGGCACGCACGGGTGCTCGAGGTAGGGAATGGAAAACTTGCTGATGCGGAAGTACCAGTTGGGATGACCGGCCCACTCCACATCCAGATCGTCGCGGAGATCGAAGGGCAGCGTAACTTCCTTGCGTTCCAATTCGTCGACAATGCAGCGGTTGTAGATTCGCCGTACCTCAATCTCGCGACCATCTTTGCGATAGAAGAGCTTCTTGCCCCGCTTGGTTAGCGAGAGAATGTTGACGATGGCGATGCCCAGTTCGCGTCGGGTGAGCAGAAAATCCGGCAAAGTTTTTTGATGCTCCGGGTCGATCTCCATCAGGATGACGTTCTCCGGATCGTGATCGGCAACGATGAGCTGCCGCATCAGCCGCCAATAGGATTTGGGATCCAGGCCGCTCAGGTAGATTCCCAGCTCAGGCGATAACCCATACGATTCGACATACTGATGCGCACATGTGGGCTGATATGCGTAGAGGGAAGGGAAGGCCTGCAACTCAACCAGCTTGGGCTCGAGCTCGCCGTTCGGGTTGCGCACCAGACCGAAATCCACGGCCACAAACATCGGCAGTTGAGATTCGTTTGGGACGTTGTAGAGGGCGGGAACGGACGCGTCGGAGGCGCGCCGGTAGTCGGGACTGTCGAGCAGTGGTGCGACCAGTTCACGGCCGTACTGCGCCATCTGGTCCAATAGTGCGCGGGGCACGAAGCACGGCGTCTCCGAGACGCGGAACTCGATCGCCGTGCCGCAGGCGGTGTCCAGGCTGCGCAGGAATCGTTCGTACTTCTCAGCCGTGAATTTGCGGTTGAATTCCTCGCGCAGCCCGGGAATCATCGTTCAGGCCTCGATAAGGAAGCGGCCTTTCTCCATGATCTGCCGGCCGTCAACCCAGATATCGAATTGCGTTCCCACAACATCGATGTGCGTCGAGGAATACCAATTCGCGCCGGTGTGCGCGCCATACGGGTTGCCGAAGGCGATGTGGACGCCGGGAAACTTTTCGTCCTGGAGAATCTGCCCGATCACATGGTCAAGCTCGATGTTGGTGCCGATGGCGAACTCGCCCACCAGATCGCTGTTTTCGTCGGTGTGGGTGTAAGCCCAGAACTCCTGCTCGAGTTCTTTGTTGTCGCTGGCAATTTCGGTGATGCGGTTGTTCTCCACGCGGATGGTGAGCGGCTGCCGCGCCAGGTCCTGGTACTTTTCGCACAGGTAGTCGCCGACCACGCCATCCACCACGCAGACCCCGTTGACTTCACCGGGCGTGGTGAAGGTCTCGCCGCCGGGAAGATTGCCCCATTTGTCCGGGCTGATGATGCCGCTGGTCTTCACCCAGCGATAGTCGGGATTCAGCTTCGCGGTGAAATCGCTGCCGGCGGGATTGGTCGCGCGGATCTCCTTTGCCTTGCTCACCAGTTCCGTGACCTTGCGGCTGAGGGCGTCGACTTTGTTGTAGTCGGCGCGCATACCTTCCAGCATGATTTGCCGGTTGATGTTGACCATGTGCGCATGCCGCATACGCCGCCGGTTGACGATGTCGGTCATCTCCATGCGTGACTTCAGCTCGTTGCGCTGGGCGTGAACGGCGAAGATGCTGACGTCGCTGCTCTCCATGTCCGCGGCGATCTCCGGGGGCAACTGCGTGAGCGGACGCGGCGCAAGATCTTCCATTACGAATGCCTTGAAGGGCGAGCCGAGCTGCGCCAATTCGTGCGCAAGGCTGGCGCCGATTTCGCGGCAGTCGTTGTCCGTGATCAGCGTGACCTTTTCCGTGGGCTCGATGCGCAGGCAGGTGTTCACCGCGTTGTGCGCGCCCGGAGACAGCTCCGGATCGAAGGAAACCTTGGTTAGGTCGGCAGAGCTGTGGGTTAGTTCGGTGGACAATTGAGTCAAGCAGGTTCCTTTCTACAACGCCCTGAAACTTTGTGATACCCGAAATACGGCTCAAATTCCGTGCTGCGTCGAGCCCTTACTTCCGCGCGGCCGAGGTTTCCATGACTCCGACCTTGGTCTCGCCGACAATGTAATCGACCACCTTCTTCAAGTCGCCAGTTTCCTGGTACACCTTGAGCTGGCGGTCGGCGCCGGTGCCCATCTCGAGCATCTGGTGAATGTAATTGATTTCTTCCCGCGAGCCAAGCTCGTCCACCACGTCGTCAATCATCTCCAAATATTCCATCATCAGGTCGCGCTCAGGTACTTCGGCTTCCTTGCCGAAATCGATCAGCTTGCCATCCAGTCCGTAGCGCGAGGCGCGAAACTTGTTCTCGGAGATCAGAGCGCGTCCATAAATGCGATAGCTCTTATTGGATGCGTGCAGTTTCCAAAGTATTGCCATGGTGGCCTGAATTAACGCCGCAATGGCGACCGTTTCGTCCAGCCGCATGGGGATATCGCACACGCGCACTTCCAGCGTGTTGAAGAAGGGATGCGGCCGGATGTCCCACCAAATCTTCTTGCCGTTATCGATGCAGTTGGTGCGGACGAGCAGCGCGACAAAGGTCTCGTAGTCGGACCAGTTGGAAAACGTGTCCGGAATACCGGTGCGCGGGAAGCGCTCGAACACTTTGCAGCGATAGGATTTGAAGCCGGTCTGCATGCCCATCCAGAACGGCGAATTGGTGCTGAGCGCCAGGATGTGCGGCAGGAAATAGCGCATCGAGTTCATGATGTGAATGGCGGCGTTGCGGTCTTCGATGCCGATGTGGACGTGCAGCCCGAAGACCAGATTGGCGCGCGCGATCAGCTGCATGTCCTCGACTACCCGCAAGTAGCGCTCGTCGGGATAGATCTCCTGCACCTTCCAATCGGCGAAGGGATGGGTGCTGGCCGCTGCCAGCCACAATCCGTTTTCGGCGGCCAACGTAATCATCTGCTGGCGCAGAGACCGGATATCTTCTCGCGCCTCTTTGATGTTGTGGCAAACCTTGGTCCCGACCTCAATCACCGCCTGATGCATCTCCGCCTTGACCGACTCGTGCAATGCTCGCTTCGCCTTGGAAAGCATCTCCGAGGCGATGTGCGAGCGCAGGTCGCGCGTCTCGGGATCGATCGTCTGATATTCCTCTTCGATGCCGATGCTCAGGCTTGGCCGGTCCATCTGCTCACCCCCTGCCCGCTTGCTTGCGCAATTGTTTGCTTTCCTCGGCCGCTTCAGCAGCCTCCGGTTGCGCCGTGGCGGATGTCCCATTCAAGAATGCACTCCAGCGATACTGCGGCGCTCTGCCCGTGTACTCCCAAGCCTTGCGCACGGCCAACTCGGCGACGGCGTTGACGATCCAGTTGAAGTTGTCCTGCCCAACCGAATTCACGTCCGCGTCCGGCGCGGGATTCATGAAGTCGATGGCATACGGAATACCGTCTTCGCACGCGAATTCCACGGTATTCAGATCGTAACCGAGAGCACGGCACAAAATGATGCAATCGTGTTCCACGCGATCGATCAGCTCGGGATCGGTGCGCGGTGGGTTCTTCACGTAGCGCTCGTGAAAGGGCAATGACGGATCGTAGTGCATGACGTGCACCCGCTCCTGTCCCACAACGTAACAGCGGAAGTACTCCTTGAAGTTCACACCGCGCTGCAGGGTCATGCAGAGATCGCGCGACTGGTCATAGGCATTAAAAAATTCCTCCGGAGAATTCACTTTATACACGTCCTTCCAGCCGCCCCCATCGAAGGGTTTGAGGAACGCAGGGAAGCCGACATAGCTGAAGATGCTGTCCCAAGGCAAGGGATATTGCAGGTTGCGCATGGATTGGTCGGTGGTGCCCGGCGGATACTGCTTGTGCGGCAGCAGAACGGTGGGCGGGATCGCCACGCCCAGCTTATGGCCTAGCGCATAGTTGAAAAATTTGTCATCGGCGCTCCACCAAAACGGATTGTTGATGACGGTGGTGCCCGAGAGCGCGGCGTTTTTTAGGTATCCGCGATAGAACGGAATGTCGTGCGAGATGCGGTCGACAATGACGTGATAGGGCGAAGGCTCCGCCATGCGCACTTCACCGACCGTGGCGAGTTCGGCTTCAACATCCGCTTCGCCCATGGAATTAATTCTGTCGACCAGCGCAGGCGGAAACGTGGTCTCCATGCCGAAAATGACACCAATCTTCTTCACCGCAGCTCCTTACAGTACAGTAAGAGTTTTCTGGATCGATACGATGGCTATTACGGAGGGCCCGCAAAGGTGCGATGGGGCGCGCTTTTATTGTAGGCGAAATTGCGGAGGGAAAGAAGCAGTCGAGAAAGGGAATGATCAGCCGGAGCGGCATTGGCAGCGATGCGACTCGCGACAACCATGCGGACCGACGGTTTGCGAATGCTATAATTTTTCTCAGCCACGGTGGGTGTAGTTCAGTGGTAGAACTCCGGACTGTGGCTCCGGCTGTCGAGGGTTCGAATCCCTCCACCCACCCCAAAGCCCCCAGGCGGTTATCTCAAGGCAGGGTCACTAGTTGCGGGATCTTTTTGGATCGAGGCGTTCGGAAGTGTCCCCCCCGTCCGTTGCCCGTTTGTTGTCCGATAAGCTCGGTCTCGAGTTTTGCCATCGCAGCTTGCGCGTCTGCGGCAGCGGTTTTGATGTAGTACGTCGCCGTTGTCGAAACATTCGCGTGGCGCAGAATCGCTTGAATTGTTTTCTCAGGAACCCCTAGGCGATACAGATTCGTTCCTAAGCCGCGCCGAGCGGCGTGCCAGCCGTGCCATTTCGGTAGCTTCTCATCCTGCTTAAATTCATGATCGGCCAAAACGTGTTCGCCTTTACCCTTTCGGCAGTCGACGCAGCGGGTAAGGGCCGGCACAATCACACGATTGACCAGGTTGTTCAGGTCCATCGGCTTTCCGGCGTCATTCGGAAGCATTGCTCCGCTGGCCACCCATCCGAGACGTGCGCGGTGAAACTCCAACCGGCTGGCAAGCTGCGCAATAACAGGAATGGTGCCTGTGCTCTTGCGCGTCTTCGGCGCAGTCACATGGCCGTGCCAAATTGACTGTGTGATTCGGATCTCACCGCCCACATAGTTTTCCCACAGCATTCCCCGGATTTCACCACGCCGCGCCCCTGTGAATGCTGCAACGGCAAAGATCGTTGCCGCCGGCTCTGGAAGGAGAGCGAGAATCTGAGAAATTTCCTCAAGGCTATACGCATAGGTTTCCATTGATTCGCGGGCTGCTGGTACGACTGTGTCCCTCACGGTGTTCTCACCATCGAAATATCCTTGCTGCTTCGCGAACTTGAATATTCCGCTGAGAGCGACTTTGAGATGCTTGATGGAATTGCGGCCCAATGTCCCTTCGCGGGCCGTGCCATCAAGAACCTGTTGGATGTCGCAGGTTCGCCCCTCGCGCAGCCATAACTCCGTGCAGCGTGGCTTGAGGTGGTTCTCCCAAATGTTCCGGTAGCCGCAATAGGTTGATGGCCGCTTTTGTTCCTCGATTCTCGGCAGATAAATCTGGTCGACGAAAGCTGAGAGCTTCATGGCCGTCTCAGCGGCATACCGATGCGGTCCGTTGATCGAATTCAGGGTGGGTCGTGCCAGTTCGCGCGCTTTGGTTTTCGTTGTACCCTTTGCGAGCGCAACCTTCTTGGCAATCCGCACTCGCTTCAGTTCACCATCCACGACTCGCGTGTCGTAGTACCGCAGATACCACCATTCACCGGCCTTGAAAATCTGCCCTGCTTGTTGTCGTGTTCGTTTTCGCATGGCTTCTTTCATCCTTTCTCGGTTAAACGTTGTTTTCGTTTCCGCTCGCGGGCATCGACGGCAAGTTTGGCAATTTGGCTGCGTTCCATCGCGGAAAGTCTGGACGTCCTTGCGTTCCCCGCCTTCCGCGCTATTTCGGAACGCCGCTCAGGAGAGAGTTTTTCGGCTCGCGCCTTTCCGCCCAACTTACCTAATGCGACTGCGTTCGGGTTTTTCTTTCGTGCCATGCCCAAAGATCTATCTTCACGCCAAGTTAGATGTCAAGGATAGTTCACAAAATTCTTGGAGAACTGCACTGGAACGGTATCTGACAATCAGCCATTGCACGGGCGTCCTGAGTTGACCTTCAGGTGCGTCGCCGCTCGAACCATGCAGCGAGTTGGGGTGAGCCCCATTCGAAGCGGACGTAGCGGCCGAAGCGTATGCACGGCAGCGGGTCGTCTGCGCGAGTGCGGGTCTGGTCCCGCACCCAGGAGGCTGGCAGATTCCACCGCCTCGCAAGTTCGTTGGCGTCGATGACCTCTGAGGGCCTCTGTTCGATACCGGCTTTGGGCGCCTTATCGGGCAACATGCGGGCAGTACCTCCTAAAATACAAAAAGCAAACTAGACGCATCCCATCGCCTGGCTGTGAATTGGTGGGGTTGAGATGCCGACTGCACGTCAGACATTAATCAGCGCTCGCTTAGATCGGTTCTTTGGATTGCACAAAGCTAGCCACTTACGTTTTTCTCTGACGGTTTGCAAAACCGTGGCGGGACGAAAGCAGCGGGCGCCGCTCGCCCACTGTGCTCCCCGACCGCGGAGCCAACCTCGAGCGGCTGGGACGTACTTTGGGCGAGTTCGAAGACCATCAGGAGGTCGCGGTGACGGTGAACTTGGCCGAGCGGATCGCCGCCGGGAGGCGGCGCGTGGCAGAAGCCATGGCCCGTAACGTGGCGCGGAGTGGCGGGACACTAGGCGCCGGCCACGAACTGGACCACTCAGAGTGTTCGACCAATATGCACCTAACATGCACCTGAACAATTAGGGTGCTCGGCAATTTGCTGATTCGTGGCCGCTTGCAAGTCCAAAGTATGGCAAGAAAACGCCGAAGATATAAATAATGCTACGGTTTTCGAAGCCCGGATCACGCCCACGCAAAGGGGTGGAGAGAATTGCCGCCGCGCTACTCGCCGGGGACGCGAAGAAGGGTACGCGACGCCCGCTGGTTTCAGCGTCAGTAGCAGCGAAATCACAGGAATCAAAGAATCAAACGCACCTGTTTCCGGACCGCATGTACATCAATGCGGAGCAGATCGTATTCGTTGAGCCAGTCGGGCCCGACTCAAAGGTCGCGCAGTTGATCAATCAGGCGAAGCAGTGACGGGTAAGCATGCCCGGTGCACCAGCGGAGGCGGGAACGAAACCACCCAACATGGGTGATGTCGTCATTAGGGCAGCACCCATGTTGGCGTGGGTTTGACTAAAGGTGTCGAAGCGAGGAGGCAACGCCCGACCTTCGGGTCGTGCTTGAGCTGTCGCCTTGTTCCCCCTCGTTCTCCATGCTTATGGCGCGAAGTACCCCAAGATGTCGAGAAGTAACTGGGTCGTGCCACCGTAAGCATAGGCGTCGGTCGAGCCGTCCCCGTTCGGCCCGTTCGCCACGATCGCCATGTTTGACGTAGCAAAACCATCATAGGCGTCCAGGGTTGAGGTATTGGGCTGTAGCTGTCCATCCGCCCACAGGGTCAAATACGAGAACCCAGTGTTCGGTAAGACGGTAGCGTTGAAGACATACGTTTGCGCCATGGTTGACGGCGCGCACACGCTGCCTGCCACAAGTATCGTCTTCTCGTTTTCGAATGCGCCTCCGTTCTGCCGCGTATCGATCACGCGGCACTGGGCTGCGGGATACAGCGACAAACCACCCGTCCCCGCCGCTGCGAAGTAGCCGTTGATGTCGATGAGCAAATCGGTAGTGTTGCCGTAAGGGTAGACGGCGACCTCACCATTGGTTCCGGGAGCGACAATCGCCGCGTTCGCCACTACTGTTCCCGTGGGATTGTTGAGGGTGGGTTGTGAGGTGCCCGTGGCCCATACCGTCAGATAGCGCAATGGACCTGAAGGATTGGGTATGACGGTGAAGTTCAGCGAATAGGCCTTGATGTTTAGCCCGGCCGGGATGCAGGGACTGCTCAGTAGCGGGAAGTCGCGTTCTGTATCGGCCGCCAGGCGCGGACCGCCGAGCGAATCGTCAGGAATCGATTTGACGCTAGTGACAATTGCGCGGCGCTCCTGCATAGCTGGCGTAATATCCCCATAGCGCAAGTCATCAGGTCGGGCTGCCGTTTTGGGGATTGTGAGTGCTATCGCCTGTTGTCGCCAATTATGGCCGCGGGACAGCTACAATCCGGAAACCAATGTTGAGTGAGAGGTGGTCCTCGAGGTCGCGATTTCTTCTCGCTGCGCGTTCGTGAATGGCGTCACAGTAGTAACATCCGCCGCGTGTGGGGTGCTTGTCTCCGGCCGGTGCTCCCTGAGGGTCGGTTACAGCATCGCTGGGATAAGGGCCAAACCAGTCCTGGCACCACTGCCAGACATTTCCGAGCATGTCGTAAAGGCCGAAGGCATTCGGTTTTTTCTGGCCCACGGGATGGGTCGCGCCATCGCCATTGGCCTTATACCAGGCAATATCATCCAGTGGCCCATAGGTCTCACCAGTGCTGCCAGCCCTGGCTGCGTATTCCCACTCCGCTTCCGTCGGCAACCGGACTGTCCAACGGGTCTGCATTGTATTCACTTTGGCTAAGAAGACCTGAACATCTTTCCAGCTAACCTGTTCGACCGGTCCTGTCGGACCCGCTACCTGAGCATGCGATGGATTGTTGCCCATCACCGCTTGCCATTGCTCCTGGGTGATATCGAACTGACCCATCCAGAAATCGTTACTAATCGTCACCTGATGCACTGGCCACTCGACATCGTTCCTGGCAGCGCAGTTGGTGCAGGGGTTCCAGTAATCATCCGCTTTTATTTGCAGGTCGCTCCCCATAAGAAACGTGCCAGCGGAATCCTGACGACAGCGATCCGAGCTTTTCCGATCTTGATGCACGCGGTCCGTGGCTTGTGTCCGGCAGCGAGAGGCAGAGCGCTGAGCGCAATAAAAGCAATAACAATTCCGCGAGAGATCAACGTCGCATCCTCCTGTGGAGAAGGAAATGTCCAATGTCTAAGACGTTCTTCCGGTGCCAACGTTCCAAACTGGCGCAAAATCGCCAACCCGTGGGTAATCCGCTTTGAGCGCTTTCCGGTCGGGATAACGTACGCAATGGCTTGTTCGCGACAGGTATCACCATGCCGTGGACGTAGAATCAGTTTTCGCCCAAGGCGGACTAATGACAAAGCAGCCAGACGAGCCGTCCGTAAAGATCGAGGTCATCCCCGCAACATTGGAGCAGGAGCCGATCCTGGC
>Ga0187871_10001380_pt1 | contig 21277 bp, 18 predicted proteins | sample June2016WEW_16_1_FD_132988 | JGI IMG/M metagenome (GOLD analysis project Ga0187871, IMG submission 132988) | Peatland microbial communities from SPRUCE experiment site at the Marcell Experimental Forest, Minnesota, USA - June2016WEW_16_10 | ecosystem: Environmental > Terrestrial > Soil >...
CTGGCGGCGAACGAAAAACTGCGCGCAGAGGTGGGACGCAAGGTCATCGTTCTGATTACCGACGGCATCGACGAGGGCAGCAAGTTGAAGATCGAGGAAGCCATCGAGGCCTCCCAAAAGTCGGACGTGGTCATCTACAGCATCGACTACGCCGATCCCAGCGCCTATGGCATGTTCTCCTTCGGCGTCAGCGATTTTGCGCTGCAAAGGATGTCCGGCGAGACCGGCGGCCGCGTATTTAAGGTGGACCGCAGACACACCCTGGACGACGCCTTCAAGGAGCTGCAGGACGAAATGCGCAGCCAGTACTCCATTGCTTACACGTCCACCAATCCGGAAAAAGACGGCTCCTTCCGCAAACTGATCCTGAAGGTGTCGGACAAGAATCTCAAGGTGCAGGTGCGTAAAGGCTATTACGCGACTAAGCCCGAGAAGAGCTGAATTCCGGTCCCAGCAGCTTTCCCCGCTCCGCGAAATATAGCCGCAGCGCATCGTCCAGCGGCGGCATCGGATCGATGCCCATGCTCTCCACGCCGGCATTCGATAATGCCGAAAACTTGGGACGGTGCGCGGCGGTGCGGTATTCGCGCTCGTTGGTCGCGTGCAGTTCGACGGCATGGTCCGGCTGGGCTACGGCAAAGATCGCCTGCGCGTAATGAAACCAGGAAATCGGCGTGCCGCCGCCAATGTGGAAGACACCGGTGTGGCCGCGCTCCACCAGGTCGATGGTGCGTGCCGCCAGCAAGGGCGCGTAGGTGGGCGACGCCACATGATCTTCCACCACCCGGATGGGCTGCCCGGAGCGCGCCAGGCGCAACATGACTTCCACAAAATTGCCGCGCGCCGTCTGCAACCCGCCCGGCCCAAAAACGCCCGAGGTGCGCACAATCAGCGGCGCATCCAGATAAGCCTGCGCGTAAAGCTCGCCGGCCAGCTTTGAAACGCCGTAAGCGCCCAACGGATGCGTGGGGTCGCTCTCCCGGTACGGCCGGCGGGCGGCGCCGTCGAAAACATAATCGGTGGAGAAATGGATTAAGTGCGCGTCCAATTGGCGGCACGCCAGCGCCAGGTTGCGTACGGCCAGCGCGTTCACCAGGAAGGCCGCCTGCGGCTCGCTCTCCGCCACATCCACCTGGTTGTAGGCGGCGGCGTTGAAGACGATCTCGGGGTCCCACGGCGTCAGCACGCTCTCCACTTGGCGGTTGTCCGTAATATCCAACTGGCCGCGGTCCCAACCGATGGTCTGGTATCCGCGCCGGGTCAACTCCCGGACCAACTCCGCGCCAAGCTGTCCGCCGCTGCCGATTACCGCCGCCTTGCGCGCCATTATTGAGCCAGAGCTTTTTCGATCGCGGCGGTCACCTTCGGATCGTCGGGTTTCACCGGCGATTCGAAACGGGCCAAAATAGCTCCGTCCTTGCCGATCAGGAACTTGGTGAAATTCCACTTGATGTCGCCGCCGGTGGATTTCGTCAGGTACTCGTAAAGCGGCGCGATATCCGAACCTTTCACCGAGATCTTCGAGTACATGGGGAACGTCACGCTGTACTTACGCGTGCAGAAAGTCTTGATCTCTTCGTTCGTGCCGGGTTCCTGCGCGCCGAAATTGTTGGCCGGAAAGCCGGCCACCACGAAGCCTTGATCCTTGTACTTCTCGTAGACCGCTTCCAGTTCCTTGTACTGCGGCGTGAAACCGCACTTGCTGGCCACGTTCACGAGCAGCACGACCTTCCCTTTGTAGGCGGCCAGCGGCGCGGGCGCGCCGTCGATGGAGTTCAATGTAAATTCGTAAACGCTGGCGGCGCCGAACAGGGCCGCCGCAAAGACCAACATCGAGGCAGACAGCAAGATTTTGAGCATGAAACCAGTATATGTCACAGCCGCTGGCTTACGCACTGGTGTGGTCGTGGATGATCTTCCATCCGGCGGCCGTCTTCCGCAAGATCAGCGTGTAGTGTCCCGCCGTGTTTCCGCCGCCCGCGGTGGTGCGCTCCAGATGAAATTCACCACTGACCAGCGCGATATCCGGGGCGAGCATCCGCACTGTGACGTTGGAGAATGACAACGTGCCCATGGCCTCGCGGTCCGGGTAGGCTTTACGATAGCGGCCCAGGATGGCCTGCACGCCGCCCCGGACCACTTCCCTGCCCATAAACGTGGTCTCCGGCGAATCCTCGTAGTAGGAGGCGAAAGCCGCCAGATCGCCGCGGTTCCAGGCTTCTTCGGAATGCGTCAGCACCGCGCGGACATCGTCGCTTTGCGCGAACAATACGGGAATGAGGCAGAATAGCGTACACCAGCGGAACATAGATATAAGGATAGTCTACTATCGGTGCTCCACACTAAACCAATACGGCGTGCGGCGTGCGGCTTCGGTCTTCGGATAGCGGCTGTGCAGCAACAGGAACGCGCGCTTCACCCAGCGATCCGTTTGGCCGTCGCCGCCGCAAGCGTAATGTCCGGCGCGCACTGCCAGGCGCAATGCCTCGGGCGCCCGCGGATCGACCGGATGAGTCTGCACCCACTCGACGGCGCGCTGGGCCAGCAGAGTGGGAGCCGCCGGGGCCGCGGACAGCCGTTTCTGTTCCCCGCCCGCCTCTGCACGCTGGGCCGCCGAAAGAAACCCGGCATCGGGCGCCTTCCCCTGATACAGCAATTCCAGCGGCGCGTTCAGCCGGGCGTCCGGAGCGTGAAAACCGCGTCCATTATTTGGCGCGTCACCCCACGGGCACCACCAGTTGTCGCGGAACATTTCGAGCCGGGGCGTGGGCGATTCGCGTCCGGCGCCCGCATCAATCGAAGTCCGCATTCCCGGGTTGTTCAGCAACAGCCAGTCCGCCGCAAACGCCCGCGCCTTTTCATCCGGCGCGGCGATGTAAAGGTCGAGATACGGCTTGAGATACGGCGCGAGCGATGCCAACACCGGCGCGATGCCGACTGCGGTGCCGGTGTCGTTCAACAGAATCGACCGTACCCACACCGCGCGCGCAACTTGCAACTGCAGGTTGGAGGGCAAACGCGGACTCTGCGCGGCGTGTACCAACGCCGCCAACGGCGCTTGGGCGTCCAATATGCGCGCCGCGTCTTCGTCGAAAAACGCCGCCCGCGTGGTAGCGACCTGTTCTCCTTCGCCCACTACAAAAGTCCCGGCGGCGATGCGCGGCGCATAGCGCAGCCATTCGTCCCAATCGCGCGCCACGCGCATGCGCTCGGCCAGAAATTGGTTGTGTGCCGACATCGTCATCTTCGTGCGTAGCATTGCTTCCAGCAGCGGCCGCGCTTCTTCCGCCGGCAGCAGCCGCAGGCGGTGAAACTCGACCGTCAGGAAACCGGGCGAACCTTCCGGGATCTGCGCGGCCGCCTTCATCAACTCGGGGTCCGGCTCATCGGCATAGGTCAACGCCGCCACCAGCCACGGCAGCGAGCGCGTTTCGCGCCACTTCACCAGCGCATGATCGCCGGAAGTATTTTCCATGGCCGCTAGCCAATCGGTGATGTCCTCACCCTGGGGCGGCTGCTTGCCGCGGTTGATATACCGGTCCAGCAGCAGGCGGTAATCGTTCATGGCCCCGGCAACACCGTTCTTTTCCGTGGTAACCGTGTGGGCCAGCTCTTTGACCGCGATATCCGGCGCCGTTTGGATGCTCAAGTAACGCGCCAGGCCGCGGGCGCTTTCGTGCCAGGCCGCGGCGTCCGGATCGGCCAGCACTCTGCGCAACTGCTCTTGAGCCGCCGGAGCGGCGCGGGGGTCCGCGAGTGTGGCTTTGCGGATCAACGCCCGCGCCGCGAGGTAAGGCGCGATGCCGTGCCAAGGCGATGAGCGATCGGCGCCAATGCGTACAAAATCCACCCTGGCCGCATCGAACCGGCCGCCGTAGAACTCGGCCGCGGCGATCTGATAGGCGCGGTCCGCCTGCATCCAATGCGGGGAGGTAGCCGGCAACATTGCCGGAATCGCCGGTCCCTGCGGCTGCGAACAATTCCCGAACACCTGGTCCTGTGCGGCCACCCAGGCCCTCAGATCGTCGTGCGATGCACCCGCGCGCCCGCGTTCGGTCAGCGTGGCCGCCGCGTTGCGGAATGCATCGTCGCCGCAGCTCAAGATATAGGCATGATCGGGCGACATCCAGAAGCGATTGATTTGTTCCAGGGGTGGCGCGCCCACTTGCACACGCGCCTGGAGCCAGGCTTGAACGGGCGGCGAATTCGGGTCCGTCCAGAAATAGTCCGGCGTTTGAGGCTTGGCCATCAGAGCCTGTTGGTCCGCCTGGCTAAGGCCAAGGCCAGAGAGGTAACGGTAAGCGGCAATCAGATAGATGCGCCGGTATTGCGGTAACAGGATGTCGAGCCGGCCACGGAAGAATCGCGGCGCATCGAGCGGCCCGGTCCTGCTGGTGAACACCGTCTCGGGCAGGAAGGGGCCGCAACTTGAAAGATCGCTCGGCGCGATCAATACCGCGGCCGTCATGAATATGCCGAACGGAATCAGAATTCGCTTTGCCATCGGCTTGCCTTTCGCAGCACTGCGTGCAGACGGTCTGGAGTCCATCCGCGCGGATCGAACACATATACACGCCGTCCCGAGGGGATGCGGGAGGGCAGTTCGTCGGTCGAGACCCCCACACTGGAGCGGCACAACGCGCCGCGGAAATCGCTGCCGGCGGAATAGCGATCCGGGCCCATGCGGAATAACATCGGCACCGCCTCCGCCACGGGAAGACCGGAGATCCATCCGTCGGACTCGCACCAGGATGCCAATGCGGTGATCGACAGGGGCATCTGTGGCGGCAGGCGTCGCCGCAGCTCCCGCAACAACGCGCGATAGAAGGCGCGCTCCGAAGCGACCGCGTCGAAATCGACCTGTAATGCGCGCACGCCGGGCATGGTGGCGGCGCCGGCAATGGCGCGAGCGGTGCGCGGCACATCGGCGGTTGCGCCCTGCCCGCCGCTTTCAACCCGCACCACCGCCATGAGCACGGTGTTGGGCGGGACTAGAAAAGGCTGCATGCGTGGGCGCACACCCACGCCGTCGTCCCGCGGACACACCGTGCGCGCCAGAAACGCGACCCCCACGGAGCGAGTATCGATCCAGCTCAAGTCTTCGCGGCGCTCCCAAGCCCACACAAACACGCGCGGGAAGCCCGGTAAAGGGTCCGGCCGGCGCGCGCACGCCGGCAGAAGCAGCAACGGGGTCAGCGCGGCGGTGAGGCGAGGGCGCATGCGCGATAGCTACACTACACTTTTCGTTCCAGACACACCAGGTCGTACAATGAGTGTGACTGCATGGACGCCCGCCCCACACTCTTCGCGCTGGCCAGGGTATTGCAGGAGCACCGCCTCGAAGCCGTCTTGATCGGAAACGCGGCCGCCTCTTTACAAGGCGCCCCGGTTACCACGGTCGACTTCGATTTCCTGTTCCGCAAGACGCCCTACAATCTGCGCAAATTGAAAGCCGTTGCCAAGAGCCTGGGAGCCACTGTATTGAGGCCCTACTACCCGGCTTCCGACCTGTTCCGCTTGATGCGCGACCAGGACCTCTTGCAGGTCGATTTCCTGGGGCGGGCTGATGGAGTCCGTTCGCTCGAAGGATTGCGCCGCCGCGCCTCGCGAGTGGATCTGGGCGGCTACGAACTCCTGGTGGCGAGCCTGGCTGACATCATTCAGAGTAAGCGGGCAGCCGGACGCCCCCAGGACCGGGCGGTTCTTGAGATACTGGAAAAGGCCCTGCATGAAGCCACGAAAACGTCGCCTGACAAAGCATGAGGCGCTAAGGCTCGAAAGCGAACGCGCGCTGCTCGAACAAATTCGCCGCCACCTTGCCCTACCAATGGATAGGCGCACTCACTTCTTACGCAAGCGCATCGGGTTCCACGCTTCGTGCCTATAACCCGCCTTAAGCTGTACAATCGGGAATAGCAGTAAAAAGAGGCTAACATGCAAATCCGGCACGCGCTACTCGGGTTGTCTCTGATGGCGATGGCCACTTACGCGCAGGACATGGTGCGCACGCGCACCGTTTCGGGAGTCCTCTCGGGTTCCGCCCACTTCGGTCCGGCGCCCCCTGTACTCGACAGTGTCACCGGAGCACCTTATTCCGCCGAAGAGACCGATACCACGGTGCAGACCCTGGTGGACGGCACCCACATCACCCGCGAGAACAGAACGCGGAAGGTCTATCGCGATTCGGCGGGCCGAACCCGGACTGAGCGGCCGCTTATGGCCGCCGTCGCCCGGAGGCAGAAAACCGATGCGCCGGTGATTATCGAAATTCTCGATCCCGTCGAGCATGTTAAGTACACCTTGGACACTATAAATAAGGTGGCGCACAAGCAGACGGTGGCCGCTCCCGAGCGGGAACACTCCGCGAAGCGGACCGCACCGCGCGCGGATGCGGCAGCCGCGCCCAAGCAGCCCTCGGGCGAGGATACTCCACAACAGACTAACGAGAAGCTCGACCCCCAGACCATCGAGGGTCTGCAGGTGGAGGGAAACCGCCACACCGTTACCTATCCGACCGGTTTCGACGGCAACGACCAGCCTATCAAGGAGGTGAATGAGAGTTGGTGGTCGCCGGAGCTGAAGGTGGAGGTGCTCAGCACGCGCAACGATCCCCGCAATGGAGAGTCCACGCACAAACTCATCAACATCTCGCGCAGCGAGCCGGATCCCGGCCTCTTTTCGCCGCCCGTCGATTACACTGTGGTCGAAGAAAAAGGGGAGTTCATGATGAAGTGGGGGGCCGAGAATTAGGGGCATAGGCCTCGGCCACGGTTCAGTTCGGAGTAACCTCATCTGTTCAGGATTTTGCGTTCCACGGTATGTGGAAGGACCGTGCCGACATCGGAGATAGCGTCGAATACGTCAACAACCTCCGGCGCAACCTTCGCGGCTGACGTGTCGCGACAACCGCCAGAAGGCGGCGTGAGACGCCGCCGCAGGCAAAGTGCCTGCCCCACTTAGTGATCGCGCTCGGTGACCAGGTCCGTCACGCTGTACAGCGCCCGCTGATACGGCGAATCGGGGAACTCGCCAATAATCCCGCGGGCCTTCTCCGTAAACGCCTGCGCCCGCTCCTTCACCCGCGCGATGCCTTGATAGCGCTCCACCATCGCCAAAACCTGCGGGAACGGCACGCGATCGTAATTCCGGTCGCGCAGGATGGTTTCCACGCGGCGGCGCTCGTCAGCCGACGCCTGCTCTAGCGCGTATACCAGCGGCAGCGTCACTTTGCCTTCGCGCAGATCGTTGCCCACCGGCTTGCCCAGCACCTTCTCCCGCGACGTGAAATCCAGCAGGTCGTCCACAAGCTGGAACGCCATGCCCAGGTTCCATGCGTAATCGCCCAGGCGCTCTTCGGTTTGCGAATCCGCGCCGGATACCAGCGCGCCCAGCTTGGCGCAGACTGAAAACAGGCAGGCGGTTTTGCGGTCCACCAGTTCCATGCAATCGGCCTCGGTGACTTCGATGCGGCCGATACGCTCGAGCTGCAGCAGCTCGCCCTCGACCATCATCTGGGTCAGCCCGATCAGCAGGTCCAGCACATGGAAGTTGCGCTCGCGCAGCGCCACTTGGAAGGCTTCCATATAAAGCCAATCGCCCGCCAGGACCGAAGTATGGTTGCCCCATTGCGCGTTGGCCGAAGGACGCCCGCGCCGGGTGCGCGCATCGTCGATCACGTCGTCGTGCACCAGCGTGGCCGTATGGATAATCTCGACCACCGCACCCAGGTGGATGGCGCTCTCGCCGGTGCGCCCCGGCCCCGCGATCAGCTTCGAAGCCAGCAGCAGCAGCGAGGGCCGCAGCCGCTTGCCGCCGCTTTCCTGCAGATACTGGCCGATCTGGGTGACCACCTCCACCGACGCGACGGTCTCCAGGCTGATCTCTTTCTCCACGCGCTCCAGATCGTCGTGGATCAGGTCGAAGATCTCCTTGCTGGTGATGGCTTGTCCGAGCTTGCCCAGGTTCATTGGAAGTTACAGTTTAACATCAGCCGTTCGAAGTTCCCCGTGGTGACTTCGGCGATGCGCTCCGGCGCAACGCCGCGGACCACCGCCAACCTGCGCACGGTCTCCACCATGAAGGCCGGCTCGTTGCGTTTGCCGCGCTGGGGCACCGGAGCGAGGTACGGAGCATCGGTCTCCACCAGCAGGCGATCCTCGGGCGCCAGGCGCGCCGCCTCGCGCAACGCGTCCGCCTTGGGGAACGTGAGCACGCCGCCGAAACTCAGATGGAAGCCGAGATCCAGCGCCTGGCGGGCTTCCGCCGGGCCACCGCTGAAGCAATGTATGATGCCGCCGCCGGACCAGTGTTCGCGCAGCAGCAGAAGGGTATCGTCCCACGCCTCGCGGGTATGAATCACGATGGGCTTCCCTGCCCTGGACGCCAGCTTCAACTGGGCGACGAACACATCGCACTGCACATCACGCGGCGAAAAATCGTAATGATAATCGAGGCCGATTTCGCCGATGGCCAGCACCTTGATTTCGCTCATTAGCGTTTCCATGACGGCGAACGTCTCCGGCGTGGCTTTCGCGGCATCGTGCGGATGCACTCCCACGGTTGCATAAATGAAGTCGTGTTGGCGGGCCAAGCGCAAGGCAGCTTCCAGATCCGGCGGACCGCTGCCTGTGCCGATGGCCATCATGCGCTCGACGCCTGCCTCGCGGGCGCGCGCGATTACTTCTTCGCGGTCCGGGTCGAACTGCTCATCGTCCAAATGGCAGTGGGAATCGATCAGCTTCACTTGAGGCGCGCCCCGATGGGAACGTCTTCCAAAAAGCCTGCCAGCACCGGTTTGCCACCTTCGATGGACCCGGCCACGATCATCCCGTTGGATTCGATGCCGCGCAGCTTGCGCGGTTGCAGGTTGGCGACGATCACGACTTTGCGGCCGATCAGTTCTTGCGAGGTGTAGGCTTCCGCGATACCCGCCACGATGGTTCGCGGCTGCGGCTCGCCGATATCCACCTTCAAGTGAAGCAGCTTGTCCGCGCCTTTAACTGGCTCGGCCGACAGCACTTGGCCGACGCGCATATCGACTTTGGCGAAGTCGTCGATGGAGATGCGATCCGAGACCGGCGGCGCGGATGGTGCCGGCACCTTCCCCATCATGATGTTTTGCTCTGCGGTGACAAGCACTTCAAGTTCTTGCATCTTCGCGATGGCCTCTTTGGCCTCGATGCGCGGAAAGACGCCAGAGACCTCGCCGATCTTCTGGCTAACGGGTAATTGACCCCAGGCGAGCGTATCGAGGCGCACCGATTCGAGCGGCTCGGTCATGCCGAGCTGGGCCCAAATCTTTGGCGTGGATTCCGGTAGCACCGGCGCCAGCAGCACGGCGGCGATGCGCAGTGCCTCCGCCGCGGTGTAAAGCGTGGCGTCCAGATCGGCCTGTGCTTCAGGTTGCCGCGCCAGTTTCCAAGGCGCACGCTCGACGATGAATTTGTCCAACTTCGAGAGCAGCACCCAGATGGCTTCCAGGCCCCGTGTGAATTCGAATGCGTCGAATGAAGTCACCGCATTCGCGATGGTCGCGCGCGCTGCGTCGGCGATTGCCTCCACCGTGCCCGCCGGAATCGCGCCGCCGCGATACTGCCCGATCATGGTCAGCGTGCGGCTCACCAGATTGCCGAGGCCGTTGGCCAACTCCGAGTTGTAGCGCCCAATCAAGGCATCGTAACTGAAGCTGCCGTCCTGTCCGAATACCACCTCGCGCAGCAGGAAATAACGCAGCGCGTCCGCGCCCATCACCTCCCGGATCGGCTCGGAACGCACGATGTTCCCACGCGACTTGCTCATCTTGCTTTCTTCGAACAGAAGCCAGCCATGCGCAAAGATCTTCTTGGGCAGCGGTAAGTCCGCGGCCATCAGGAACGCCGGCCAGAACACCGCGTGGAACCTGATAATCTCCTTGCCAATGAGGTGCAGGTCTGCGGGCCAGAAGCCCTCACTCTCGACTGCGGTCTTATATGCGATGAGCGCCTCGAACCAGACGTAGAAGACGTGTGGCGCTTCCCCTTCCACTGGAATGCCCCACTTGATATTTGTACGTGTAATCGATAGATCTGTAAGCCCTTGTCGCATGAAGGACAGCACCTCATTGCGGCGGGTTTCGGGCTGAATGAAATTGGGCTGCGACTCGTAAAGCTCCAACAATCTCTCCGTGAAAGCGGAGAGCTTGAAAAAGAAATTCTCCTCCGTGACGGTCTCAGTAGGCCGGCCGCAATCCGGACAAGGATCGCCCGGCTTGGCTTCGTTCACATACAAGTTGTCGAAGATGCAGTACTGCCCGGTGTAAGAACCCTTGTAGATATAACCATTTTGACGGCAACGGTTAAACAGATCGTTCACCACGAGCGCATGCTTCGGATCCGTAGTGCGCTGGAAGTGATCGATTTCGAGTCCCAGCATCTGCCACTGGCGGCGGAATTCTGCTGAAATTGCGTCGCAAAACTCCATGGGGGTCTTGCCTGCGCGCTCCGCGGCGCGCTCCACGTTCACGCCGTGTTCGTCGCTGCCGGTGGTCAGCACCGCATGGTACCCCTGCATGCGCTTAAAGCGCTTGATGAGGTCGGCGGCGATGGTCGTGTAGGCATGCCCGATGTGCGGCGCGGCATTTACGTAGTAGATCGGAGTGGTCAGGTAGTATTTGTTCATCTCGAATTCTTCAAGTAAGCGAAATTGGCTTCCGCAATCACATTCTTCAGCGGCACGCCGGATTCCTGGGCGATGCGGCGGCAGTCTTCATACTCGGGCGCGTAGGCGCCTTCACCCGAGACCTTCATACGCACCTTGCCATGCGGAGTTTCCACGTCGACCCAGTGGCGCGCCTGCACGCGGCGCTCGGCGCTGTAAGTGCGTAGGCCCAACGTGGATGTTTCCGCGAAGATCGTCTGCACCATTCGCTCGCGGTCCTCGGGACGCGCCAGCACGCGCAGCATCGTGCCGGGACGGCCCTTCTTCATCTGGATCGGTTGCAGCGTCACGTCCAGCGCGCCCTTCTCCAGCAGCCGATCCATGGCGTAGGCCAATATCTGCGGGCTGAGATCGTCGATATTGGCCTCCAGCACCGTGATCGTGGTAGCCTCGGCCGCACCGGTTTCTTGACCCAGGATTACGCGCAGCACGTTGGCGCGGTCCGGGAAATCGTAGCCGCCCGCGCCATAACCGGTGGCCGCGATCTTCAACGGAGGCAATGGGCCAAACGTGCCCGCCAACGTGACCGCGAGCGCCGCGCCGGTGGGCGTGGTAAGTTCCAGTGCCGGCCCTTCGGAATAGATGGGCTTGCCTTGCAGCAACGTGGCCGTCGCCGGAGCGGGCACCGGCAGCAGTCCATGTTCGGTGGACGCGGTGCCGCTGCCCACGTTAAGCGGCGCCGAGACGATGGATGTCACACCCAGCAATTCGAATCCCAGGCAAGCGCCGACAATGTCCGCGATGGAATCCGCCGCGCCCACTTCGTGGAAATGCACGCGTTCGATAGGCGCCTGGTGCACGGCCGCTTCGGCTTCGGCGAGCCGCTGGAACACGGCCGCGGCGTTTTGTTTGGCGCGGTCCGGCAACGCGGCCTTCTCGATCGTTTTCAGAATGTGCGACAGGTGCCGGTGCGCGTGCGCCTCCTGCACGGAAACATGGAACTTCGTGGCGGCGATGCCGCAGCGCTTCACGCGCTCGAACGACACCACAGCGCCGGTATCGAGCGACGCCAAGGCGTCTACGATGGCGGCCTGATCCGCGCCGGCATCCGCCAACGCACCCACCAGCATATCGCCCGAGATCCCGGAGAACGCGTCGAGATAGCAGAGCAAAGCCACAGTCCTTTTATTATGGATGATTCCACGTGGCGCACGCTCCCAGCGTGCCGTGTCCGCACTCGTGCAGACACCTTTCTTGGCGGGAAGCTGGGTTACAATGACAGATAATGTCACGATTGCTCCTGTGTTTCACCCTATTGGCCACCGGCCTCTACCCTGCCCCAGTGGAAAAAAAGTCCGCGTTCGACAAGCACACCTTTGAGGCCTACGTCCGCCACCTCAACGTCTGGGGACCGCAGATCGCAGTGGAAATTGCCGACCCCAAGCCGTCGGATATGCCGGGATTCGTGACCGTAACCGTGCATGCCGCGGCCAACGGCGCCAGCGCCGACCTGGAATACTACGTCTCCAAGGACGGGCAGAAGGTGGTGCAAGGCAACCTCTACGACATCTCGCAGAATCCCTTCAAGCCCGAACTCGATAAGCTGAAGACCGACCTGCAGCCCAGCTTCGGCACTCCCGGCGCGCCTGTCGTGCTGGTGGAGTTCAGCGATTTCGAGTGCCCCATGTGCAAGGAAGAGGCCAAGACGCTGCGCGACAACCTGATGAGCGCGTACCCTCAGCAAGTGCGCTTCTATTTCATAGAATTCCCTCTCGATCAGATCCATCCCTGGGCCCGTGCGGCCGCCATTGCCGGCCGCTGCATCTTCCGCCAGAACGCCAATGCCTTCTGGGCCTATCACGACTGGATTTTCGCGCATCAGGACGAAATCAAACCGGACAATTTGAAAGACGAGGTGCTGGAGTTTGCCAAGGGCAAGGACATCGATCCGCTGCAGCTCACCCGTTGCATGGATAACAAGGAGACCGAGGCGGAAGTGAACAAGTCCCAGGCGCTGGGCAAAGAAGTTGGCGTAGGCGCGACTCCCACGCTCTTTATCAATGGCCGCAAGCTGGTGGGGCGCGTGGATTGGCCGAACTTGCGCAACATCATCGACTACGAAATCGACTATCAAAAGACCGCCCATAATGCCGGCGAAAACTGCGGCTGCGAAGTGACCCTGCCCGCCCCGAAATTGAATTAACCGAATGCGACAAAAATTCGCCTTGCGCTCGTTCGCCATCGCGGCGTTTGCGGTACACGCCGCCTTTGGTGCTTCCGCCACCATCGATCCTAATCTCTTCATGGACGACGTGAAGTTCCTGGCGTCCAAGAACCTGAAGGGACGCGCCACCGGCTCCCCCGAGTTGGAGAAGGCCGCAGCCTTTATCGCTGCCAAGTTCCGCTCTTTCGGCCTCCTGCCGATCGACGGCAAGAGCTACTATCAGGCCTTCAGCGTCACTACCAATGCCAAGCTGGGTAAGGACAACCGCTTCGCGTACACGGCCGATGGCAGGCGCGTTTCCCTCACGTTTCCGGACGACTTCATCCCCTTCAATTTCTCCGCGCGCGATAAGATGACCGGCGGCTTGGTGTTCGCCGGATACGGCATCACCGCGCCCGAGTATAACTACGACGACTACAAAGGCATCGACGTGCGAGGCAAGATCGTGCTTCTCATGCGCCACGAGCCTCAGGAGTTCGACGAGAAGAGTATCTTCGCGGGCAAGGTCTACACGCAGCACGCGCAGTTTTGGAGCAAAGCGTCGAACGCCAAGATGCACGGTGCGCGCGGCGTGGTGCTGATGAACGATCAGGCGGCGCATCCCGGAGAGGCCGATGAGTTGGAGAAGTTCGCCGAGGCCGCCGGACCCGGCGATGCCGGACTTCCGTTCGTGCAGATCCGCTACGAGATTGCCGAGCGCTGGTTCGCCATCGCCCGCAAAAATGCCGACGAGATTCAGAGGGGCATCGACCAGGACCTGCAGCCGCGGTCGTTCTTTTTTCCCGACAGTCTCCAGGTGGACGCCAACCTGGACGTAGAACGCCTGGTGAAGACCGCCCATAACGTGGCCGGCTATCTGCCCGGCACCACCGATGAATATGTGGTCATCGGCGCGCATTACGACCACCTGGGCTTGGGCGAACAGTTTTCCCTCGCGCCGTCGCTGGCAGGCACCATCCATCCCGGCGCGGACGATAACGCTTCCGGCACGGCAGGGGTGATCGAGCTGGCGCGCTGGTTCGCCGCACAGCCAAAACAAAAGCGCGGCATTTTGTTCTTGACCTTCGCCGGAGAGGAGCTGGGACTCCTGGGTTCCAGTTATTTCGTCAACCATCCCACGCTGCCGCTCGATAAGGATGTGACCATGATCAACATGGATATGATCGGCCGCGTGCGCGACGGCAAGGTGTTTATCGGGGGCGTGGGCACCGGAACGACACTGAAGAAGTTACTTGAGGAAGTCACTCCCAAGTACGGCCTGCACATCGACTATTCCGAAGCGGGATATGGATCGAGCGACCACACTTCGTTCACCACTAAGCAGGTGCCGGTGCTGTTTTTCTTCTCCGGACTGCATGCGGATTATCACAAGCCCAGCGACACCTGGGATAAGATCGACGCGCCAGACGCGGCCAAGGTGCTGCAGTTGGTTGCGGAAGTCGGCGAGGATCTGCGCGAGGCGCCCGAGCGCCCGCTGTTCGTGCGCGTGAAGGAGCCCGAGCATGCCGGAGACGTGGCCGGGTCCGGTTCGGGGCACGGGGGATACGGCCCGGATTTCGGCAGCATCCCGGATTTCGGCGAGGGCGTCAATGGTGTGAAGTTCGCCGACGTTCGGGAGGGCTCCCCGGCCGCCAAAGCGGGACTGAAAGCGGGCGACGTGCTGGTGGAATTCGACGGCAAGCCTATCCAGAACCTGTACGATTTCACTTACGCCTTGCGCGCCAAGCAGCCCGGCGACGAGGTGATGGTGAAGGTCATGCGCGGCAGCGAATCGGTAGAAGTGAAGGTGCTCCTCACCAAGCGCAAGTAGTTGGAGGGCGGGCAATTTTGCCCGCAGCCGCCTTTCAGGCGGCGCGCCCTAGCTATATCACACTTCAAGATAAACAACTATAATAAGCCTGTAAACCAAAGGAGGCGCTTCGTGAAAATCGATCCCCAAGAAGCTCTCGATTACCATTCCTCTTCGCCCGCCGGCAAACTTGCCGTGATCCCCACCAAGCCCTGCCGCACCCAGCGCGACCTGAGCCTGGCTTACACCCCCGGTGTCGCGGTGCCCTGCCTCGAAATCGCACGCGACCCCAGTCTGGTCTATAAATACACCGCCAAAGGCAACTTGGTGGCCGTCGTCAGCAATGGCAGCGCCGTCCTCGGACTGGGCAACATCGGACCCGCCGCGGGTAAGCCCGTCATGGAGGGTAAGGCCGTCCTGTTCAAGCGCTTCGCCGATATCGACGTCTTCGATATCGAGTTGGCCACCACCAATGCGGACGAGATTATCCGCACCTGCCAATTGCTCGAGCCTACCTTCGGCGGCATCAATTTGGAAGACATCAAAGCGCCCGAATGCTTCTACATCGAAGAAGAATGCCGGCGCACCATGAAGATTCCCGTTTTTCATGACGATCAGCACGGCACCGCCATCATTTCCGGCGCCGCGCTGCTCAACGCCCTGGACCTGGTCGGCAAGCGCATCGGCGACGTGCGCGTGGTCTTCAATGGCGCGGGCGCCAGCGGCATCTCCTGCGCGCGGCACTATGTGAACCTCGGAGTGCGCCGCGAAAACATCCTCATGTGCGATACCAAGGGGGTCATTTATAAGGGCCGCAAGGAAGGCATGAATTCCTACAAGGAACTCTTCGCCGCCGAAACCGATGCGCGCACGCTGGCTGATGCGTTCGCGGGTGCAGACGTGTTCTTCGGCCTGTCCAGCGGCAATTGCGTCACGCCGGAAATGCTGAAGACCATGGCTCACGACCCGATCGTCTTTGCCCTGGCGAATCCGGACCCGGAAATCGCTTACGACGTGGCCGTGGCCGCCCGTCCGGACGCTATCGTAGCCACCGGACGCTCGGATTTTCCCAACCAGGTCAACAACGTCCTGGGATTCCCGTTCATCTTCCGCGGCGCACTGGACGTGCGCGCCACCGTGGTCAACGACGAGATGAAGCTGGCCGCCACGCGCGCCCTGGCAGCCTTGGCGCGCCAGGATGTACCGGACGCAGTGCGCCGCGCCTACGGTGTCGAGCGGCTGGAATTCGGCCGCCAGTACATCATTCCCAAGCCGTTCGATTCCCGCGTGCTGATCTGGGAAGCCGCGGCGGTGGCGCAGGCCGCCATGGAGACCGGGATCGCGCAATCGCCCATCGACATCCACGAATACCGCGAGCAACTTGAGCGCCGCCTGGGCAAGGCGCACGAAGTGATGCGCATCATGATCCACAAAGCCCAGCGCCAGCCCAAACGCGTGGTTTTCCCCGAAGGCGAAGAGCCCAAGATCCTGCGCGCCTGCCAGATCCTGATGGACGAGAAGATCGCCCGCCCCGTTCTGCTCGGAGATGAATCGCGCATTCGCGCGGCCATGGCCGAATTGCATTTGCGCCTCGACGGCTTGCGCATCGTCGATCCGGCAAAATCCGGGCGCCTACCGGCCTACGCCGAGGAGATGTACAGCCTCCGCCAGCGCAAGGGCGTCACCCGCCGGGAGGCCGATCAACTGATTCTCGATCGCAATGTCTTCGGCGCTATGATGGTGCGCCTGGGCGACGCCGACGCCCTGGTCGGCGGTCTCACGCAACATTATCCGGATATGATCCGGCCGGCTCTGCAAGTCATCGAAGTGCGGCACGGCATGCGCAAGGTTTCCGGCGTCTACGTGCTGATCACCCCCAAACGCGACATTTATTTTCTGGCGGACGCCACCGTGAATATCGAGCCCACCGCCGAGGATCTGGCCGAGATTGCCGTGAACACGGCGGAGATGGCGCGGCGCTTCGATGTGGAGCCCCGCGTAGCCATGCTCTCCTTCTCCAATTTCGGCAGTTCGCGTCACCCGCTGGCCGAAAAAGTGCGCAAGGCCGTAGAACTGGTACGCCAGCGCGAGCCGGCGCTAATGGTGGATGGCGAGATGCAGGCGGATACCGCCGTGGTGCCCGAAATTATGGATGAAACCTTCCCTTTCAGTACTTTGAAGGGTGGCGCCAACGTCCTGATCTTCCCCAACCTGGAAGCCGGCAACATCGCCTACAAACTGTTGAGCCGCATTGCGGGGGCCGAACCCATCGGACCCATCCTGATGGGGCTGTCGCGCCCCGTGCATGTGCTGCAACGTGGCGCGGAGGTCAACGATATCGTGAATATCGCGGCCGTCGCCGTGGTGGACGCGCAAGACGCCGTCGCGCTGGCTCCCTTGGACGGATCTAAAATGTCCAGGACGCTTGACCCGGCCAGTACCGATGTTTGATAATATCGGCTCTACGCACCACTAACTCAATATGCAGCGTGCCCTTATAGTATTTTTATGGCTCGGCCTGCTGTCGCCGTGCATGTTCGCGGCGCTCAGCACCAAGAAACCGCAGCGGCACGCGAAGGCCAAGGCCCAGCCGAAGACCGTCAAGGCCCGTCGGCCACCCGTCACGCATTTCGATCCCACGGCGGGCGACAACGTCGATGGCGACGAACTGGAAGTGCGCCGCGCGGCCGTCGACGCCTTGGGACCCTATAACGGCACCGTGGTGGTGGTCGATCCGCAAACCGGGCGGGTCCTCACTATCGTCAATCAAAAAACCGCCCTCGATAGCGGCTTTACTCCCTGCTCCACGATTAAGCTGGTCACCGCCTTCGCCGCGCTCAACGAGGGCCTGATCGAACGCGACACACCGGTAAAGCTTACGCGCCGTACCAGCCTCGACCTCAGCTCCGCCCTGGCGCATTCCAACAATCCCTATTTCAAGATCCTCGGCGACCGCCTGGGCTATCAGCGGGTGGTACACTACGCCACCTTGTTCGGTCTGGGCGAAAAGGCCGGATGGCAGATCCCCGGCGAGCGCGCTGGCGTGCTGCCGGACGCCCCACCGGAACACGGCAGCGTGGGCATGATGACGGCCTACGGCGAAGGCATCCAGTTGACGCCCTTGGAACTGGCTGCCCTGGTTTCCGCCATCGCCAACGGTGGAACCCTTTACCACCTCCAATATCCAAAGAGCCAGGAAGAGATCGACCATTTCGTGCCACGCGTCAAGCGGCATCTGGAAATCGGGAATTGGATTGCGGACGTCAAAGTCGGTATGCGCGGAGCCGTGGATTTTGGCACCGCTCACCGCGCGGGCGTCGATCAGACCGAGCCGATCCTCGGCAAGACCGGAACCTGCCACGATTCGCGCGCTCTCAATCACCTGGGTTGGTTCGGCTCTTTCAATGACGTGGAGCGCAATCAACTGGTGGTGGTCGTGCTGCTCACCGGCGGCTTTCGGATCAACGGCCCCATCGCCGCGGGCGTCGCCGGATCCATCTATAAGCAGCTCTCGCACGAAAACTTCTTCGCCAACACCCGCATTCTATCTACCCAGATCTGCTGCACCCACTGATGTACCGGTACTGTGCCCCGCGCGGTTGATTGACGTTAACTCGACGTCAAATACCTATATTCCGACTTCTGACTTCTGCCTTCTGCCTCCTTGCTTATTTCCGCCCCATTAACCAAAGTTAGTTTAGTACTTCCCATGGGCAAGTACGGGTAGAGCCGCTGTGACCTCTAACTCCTGCAAAATCATTTACATCTGTCAAAAATCCCGGCTACACTCAGTCAGACGGAAAGGACCGATGCAAATGAAAACAGCGGCTAGCGGGAGAAGCAAACACGCGCAGCGAGGCAACGCCCTGATCGAAGCTACAGCCATCATGCTGCTGACGTTCGGGCTTCTGTTTTTGCTCATCGATTTATCCCTCGCGCTCTTCACTAAGGCGACTTTGCAGGCGGCCGTGGAGGCGGGCGTACGGTTCGCCGTGACCACCCGGCTGGGGTCGGGCCAATCCTATTTGAACGACTCGATCGTACAGGTGGTGCAACAAAACTCAATGGGTATGCTGAACGGCGCAAGCGGGGCGTGCGAGATCTCGATCAATTACTACAACCCGGTAACCGGCGCGGCAGACACCGGCAACGGAGGCGACGTCGTGGAAGTCTCCGTGGTGGGCTACCACTACACCCCGACTGGCATTCTCAAGAGCGCCAATCCTATCCCCATCGCCGCCAGCTCGTCGGACGTGATGGAATCGTGCCCGCTCTCCGGCTGTCCGCCCATAGCCAATCCCACGCCGCCATCGTGCAACTGAGAGGAAACCAATCCATGAGCCGCAAGCGCAACGAAAAAGGCAATGCATATATCGAGTTCGTACTGGTCGCGGCGTTCTTCTTCGTGCCGCTCATACTCGGCATCATCACGCTGGGTATCGCGGTGATCCGCAACTTTCAAGTCAACGAACTGACCCGCGATGTCGGGCACATGATGGCCAAGGGCGTGGATTTTTCGCAGCAGTCGAATCAGAACCTGATCGTCAACGACCTGGCGAACGGCTTGAGCCTGCAGGCCAACAACGGCAACGTCACCGGCGGCGCTGCCGGCAACGGCGTGCTGGTGCTTTCCGTGTTCGAGAGCGTACCGTCCTCCTGCAACTGCGCCAACGGCGGGCACATCGTGGTGGTGAACCGCATCGTGATTGGCAACAATACGCTGTATACCACTCCGTTTGGCAACCCCGCTTCCATCAGCACCAGCGGAATCGTGGCGAACTATACCACCGATACCGGCGCCCAGGCGGATAATGTCGCCAACGTGATCTCCATCGGAACGGGCGGTCTGGCCTATATGGCGGAAGGCGATTTCTCATTCACGGACCTGGGCGTAGTGGGATTCATTACCAATCTGGGCGCGTTCAACCGCGCCGTGTTTTAGAGGGAGAAGGAAGTATTATGCAAAATCTCAAGGACCGCTTGCAGCGCTCGCGAGGCTTCGCCATCGTCCTCACCACGCTGACGCTGTCGATCACCCTGCCGCTTGTGGGATTGGGAATCGACGTGGGCACGTTATATCTTGTCAAGTCGAAACTGGCGGCCGCCGCAGACGCCGCCGCACTGGCCGGCACGCGCGCCCTCAGCCAGGGAGCCACCGAGGCCGACCAAGAAGCCAGCGCCACGAGCGCCGCCCAAGCCTTCTTCGCCGGGAACTATCCCACTGGGTATTGGAACACCAACGGCGCGGCCGCGACTGCCGCGATCGACTCCACTTCCGCGCCCAATTACCGCTCGGTCACGGTGAACGCCACCGTGCAAGCGCCTTTATACTTCCTGCGCGTTCTGAACCAGCAATATTCCACCATCAATGTAATCAGCCGGGCTGGGCGCCGCGATGTGCTGATGATGCTGGTCCTGGACCGCTCGTCCTCGATGAATGGCATCGTCGCCGGTACGGGACAGACCGCTTGCGCTTTGATGAAAGCGGACGCCTCCGCCTTTGTGAACTATTTCGCTCCCGGACGCGACCAACTCGGCTTGGTGGCATTCGGCTCCTCCGTGTTCTATTATCCGTCCACCACGAGTTTCGCCACACCGGATGCCAGCGGCAATACCATTCAGTCCTTGATCGCGCAGTTGACTTGCGGCGAGAACACCTCCTCTGCCGCGGCCATCGCCGCGGGTTACGCCGAACTCAAACGGGTCAACAATCCAAACCGCATGAACGTCATCATGTTCCTGACCGACGGACGGCCCAACGGTGTCACGGCCGATTACTCCCAGGCTGGGCTGGGGGTCACCGACGGCTGCTCGATGCCGGCAGGCACACCAGGCGTGATTGCGCAGTGGGCCGGCGGCGCCTTGCCCAACGGCGCCACCGCGGGCGTGATGAACGCCACCACCAACGCTATCACCTTCCCCAATGACGGCCATTCCCTGGCCGGCAGCAGCGGGTGCCAGTTCAACGGCCCCAATCTCACGAACGTCTCCCAGGATATTCCGAATCTGCCCACGCAGGACTTTTACGGCAACTCGACCGCCGGACCTTACAGCCAACTGAATAGCGGGACATGGCCCTACACCACGCAATTCAACCCGATGGGGGCGGCCAGCATCCCCCGGCAGATCGTCATTGCATCCACCAATGCGGTGGACAATGAGGCTACCCAGGTGCGCACCGATCCCAACCTGCATCCGTATATCTACACCATCGCACTGATGGGCAACGGACCGCCCGACGATATGCCGGACACCCTGTTATTGCAGAAGATCGCCAACGACCCGAACCTGGCTGCGGATACCGGGGTGGGGCTGACGTTCTACCAGATGCAGATCAACCAGCCGCACGGGTATTTCGCGATTGCCCCGGATGCCTCGCAACTGGCTGTGGCATTCGACACGATCGCGGCGCAGATCAGCATCCGCCTGTCGCAGTAGGAGAGGCCTGTCCGGCCGTCAGCTCGCCTGGCTGGCAGGGCCGGCCGGCAGGGCATCCGCATCCGTGGCAGTGCTCTTCGCGGCCTTTGCCTGGGGCTTGGGCACGAAACGCGCCATCACAAAGAGCGTTAGCGCGCACACGATAAACACCAGCGCAGCTACCAAAACGATACTAAGAAGGATCCAAGCTC
>Ga0187871_10001382_pt1 | contig 21268 bp, 22 predicted proteins | sample June2016WEW_16_1_FD_132988 | JGI IMG/M metagenome (GOLD analysis project Ga0187871, IMG submission 132988) | Peatland microbial communities from SPRUCE experiment site at the Marcell Experimental Forest, Minnesota, USA - June2016WEW_16_10 | ecosystem: Environmental > Terrestrial > Soil >...
CACCCCGACCGGCGCTCCCACCCCGACCGGCGCTCCCACCCCGACCGGCGCTCCCACCCCGACCGGGGCCCCCACCCCGACCGGCACTTACACTCCGACCGGGGCCCCCACCCCGACCGGGACTTACACCCCGACCGGGGTCCCCACCTCGACCGGGGCCCCCGCCCCGACCCCGGCATCCACAGCGGCGCCGAGCTTGGGCTCGACCTCCGGCCTGAGGACCGTCGCATGGTCGGTCCAAAGTGCACGGTCAGGCTGAATGACGCCACGGATCAGGGCTGTCTGGCCGGGCCCGGTTTCACGTGCACTGGGGGAGCTGGACGATTACCTCACGATCCTGCTCGGCCTGGGCCGGCAACAGCACGCCGCCGGGCCCTATGTCATTCACCCGTCCGGGCCAATGCGAACCATCGCCCATGATGGTGATGCGGCTGGCCGGGATGTGCATCGAGAACAAGACTGTCTCGACTGCTTTGGCCCGCTGCAGCGACAACGGATTGTTAACCGCGTCACCTCCCTCACTGGAGGTACTGCCGATAAGCGTGATGTGTTCGGTGCCCTGCTTGAGCGTATCGGCCAGCTGCTGCAAGGTCGCTTCCGCAGCTGTGGGATCCCGGAAGGTCCCCCTGTCTACGACGAATCCGACGCTTCCGGCATCGGCCAGCGTGAAGGTGCCGCAATTGCTGAAGGTGGGCGTGGCCGGCGGCGTGACTATGCCAACCGGGGGCAGGCCTGATATCTCCGCTGAGGTATTGGGTGTCGGATCCACTGTGACGCAGCCCCCGCCAGCCTTAACGATGGCTACCCACTGGGCGACGAGGTTGTTCCGCTGCGGCTGATTAAGTGCGGGCTGCGGGGATGCGGTATATCCGAATCCGGATAGCAGCACGTGCCGGCCGGTCAGGTTCGGCAGGAGGTCCTCTTGCCGCAGGTACGCGACTACGTCGCTGGGCGGGGCCAGCAAGAGGCCTGGATCCTGATAGTCCAGCGGCGCGACGGTCTGCACACCGGAATCTACGATGATGATGTTTCCGTTCGGGCCGGTGGCTGAGGCGGCCAGGTCCAGAGCGGTGAGCACATCTGCCTGCGCGACCTGGGCGTGAATCTTGCCGTGCAGGATGGGGCCGACATAATCGTTGAGGTAGCTGATGAGGTCCTGCGTGCGTGCCGCGGGGTTCTGCGCCGTGGTGCTGAACGGTGGCGGCGTGAAGACCTTCGGCTGGCCGTCGATACGGATAAGCGAAATCTGCCGCTGGTCATTGGCCGTATCTTCCAGCAGCGGATCAACGAGAGTCGGCAGCCTTGGGTCTGGCACATTTGATCGTGAGCCCATGACCAGCGCCAGCGGAGCGGCCTTATTCGTCAGGCACGTACCAGTCAGCGATACCGGCGATGATGAACTTGACGACCCGCAGGCGGTAAGCGCGGCTGCCATCAGGACGCCGGTTACCGCCGCGCCGAAAAGACGATGAAAGCTGCAGCTAATACGCATGACAAACGGCCTCCGTAGACCTGCGAGACCGCAAGAAATCTGGCCGGACCCGGATCGTGCCGAGCACCCGGCCGCCGCCGATCACCTCGATGATGTCAAGCGCGCCCTGCTCGCCCGCGCGTGGGCGCCCTGCCACTCGCAGCGCGCTGGCGTCAGGCGCTGCCCAGCTTAAGTACGCCTGAAGATGACCGAGCCGTGACTGATCAGAAACATTCAGCTGGATGCGCAGAGAACTTATTTCATCCATGATCCGCCCCCTCGGCGTGACTCTAGCACGCTGTTCCGTGCGGTCTACGGTTATAGTCCGAGATACCCGTTATGCGGCAGAGTGCAATGGTTGGGGGGATGGATTCCCGCTGTGCTGGCCGTGGACGGCGGCCGCATCCGCCGTCCACCGGCGAGGACGCTCCAACCCGGGGGCCGGTCCGCGCTTTGGCGGCAGATGACTCCCGCCATGCCTGTCACGTCCTTCTGACCAGGGGACACTCCTGCGCCGCAGTTGCCCGTCCGGGGATGTGTCACGTTTTTTGGTCATCGTTCGTATAACCATCATGATTGCTAATGCGGTCAGGGGACGGCGGGATACGTCCCAGTAACCGGGGGGAACATTATGGCGAGCGGCAACATCCCTGACGATGTCCCCGACGGGACCTCGGCGGTTTCGTCAGGCAGTCAGCCGAGCATGAATGGGCTGGCGCGTGACTGGGCGCTCTGCGGCGAACGTGAGCGGGCTGACCAACTGTTTGAGGCCCTGGTGCGGGCGGTAGAGGCCGAGTTGCTTAGCTCCGCGCGCGCCTTGGCCTCGAAGCTATTAGGTGCCAACGACGTTGAGGACGCCATCAGCACGGTATGGATGAAACTCCTGGCGAAGCGAAACGGTGCGATTGGGCCCGGCCAGGCCCGCCATGACGTTAGCAGCGAACGAGCGGGCAATAAGGACAGCCCGGGCGGACAGCATGTGGGCTTCGATCCGGGCCGGGGCACATTCAGGACTTTTTTCCTGACCGTTCTCAACAACACCTGCCATGACATCCTCCGGCACCGTAACGCCACTCAACTGCCATCCGCTGACGCAACGACTGGCGAGGCGCTTCCGCAGAGCGGGCTTTTCCCGATTGTCACGGGTCACGAGGATGAAATTGTCCAGCGGATTGAGTCCATCCAGGACCGCATCACCGCCGTGATCGAGGTGCTGGACCTCTCGGAAAGGCATCGCGAGATGCTCCGCCTGATGCTCGAGACGGAGGAAGACGCCCCGCCCGCCGACGCCAAGGCCGTCGTTACCGCCCGACAGCAGAAAAAGAGGCTTCGAGACAAGGTGGCCAAGCTTGCGGGCCTGACCCCCGATGAGCTGAAGGCAGCTTCTCTGGTGCGCACACATCACACTGTCGCCACGGCGGCGGCGGCGGCCCCTGGCCTCGACGTACCGCGCCTGTTCGCTTCCGCGAAGCGGAAAGTCTTCGCGCTGTTCGACATCGAGACCGAGGACTGAGCTGAAGTGACGAGCACCTCCGATCCTGAGCACGCGATCTTCCTGCTGCCCCTCGAGGACGCCGAGCCAGGGCCGCTGCGCCGGTGGCTGGGCCGCGAAGCATGGCTCAAGACCCCAGTTGTCACGCTGAGTTATGAGGCGGATGGTGACCGGGTCATGTTCCGGCTCATCGACACACCCAGCACGGCCCGGGGTCTCTTCGACGAAGAACATCCCCCGGAGCCCGATGCCGACCTGTTTATCGGCTTCGACGGCGCCGACACCGACGCCTGGCTGACCACAGTCGCTCTCCTGGGCTTCAGGAGACACTGTGACCAGGGCACCAGCCAGTTCACCATCGCGCAGGAGCTACTCGGGGCCGAAGTGTGGGAGGCCGCGATCTCCCTGCGGCAGACGTCCGGGGGAGAGCGCGAGATAACAATTTCCCAGGATGAGGTCTCCAGGCTCATCTGCCGGTGGAGTGACCTGGTGGTTTCGCTCGATGGCACCGGCCCGAGCGACGAGGCTCTGGACGCGGCGCTGGCCGAGTGGTCTACCAACGTGGCGAGGCAGAAGCGGGGCGGACCAGCGACCGGTTGTTCGACGGCGCCAGGTTCCCCGGGCACCTTGAACGTGTCGTCCCCCAGAGCACTCGCTGTCGTGCCGGCGGATGCCATGTCACGTTCCGGGAGACCAGGGGGCAGCTCAGCCGGGGACGGCCGGAATGCCGGACAGCAGTTGAAAAAGCCAGAGGCGACCGGGGCGGGAGCAGCGATGGCACGTAGGTCACCAGCCGGCCTGAATGGCGAGTCGCCCGGGCCGGTCCGGTACGGCCCCCTGGCCAGGCTGTCCGACATATGGGCAGCGCGGCGGGACGGTAACGCCGAAGTCCCGCTGCTATCGACACTGACCAGTTCCGCCCATCCGGCCGGCCCGGGTACTGCCGTCACGCCGTATATGGAGATTCGCCACCGCCACTTCCTCGACTGGGCCGAGCGCGAGCACCGCCGCATGCTGACCGACATGGAAGGCACCTACCGGGCGCGGGCCGAGGTCCACCAGAAGATCGCGGCCGCTGAGGAACGGGCCGCCAGTGCCCGCAAGGTACTCGACGGCATGCCGAACGAACCGCCGGAGCCGGCCCGCCGGAACGTGGTCGAACAGCATGTGCACGAGGCGCTGGTCCGGTCGCGCCGCCTCCGGGAATTCATGGCCGAGCGCGACAAGGTGCTGGCGCTGGAGCAGAAGGCGATGGAGGAGGCCGACCAGCTCCGTGCGGAGGAGACACGGCTTTCGGAGACGATCACGGCCAGGGAGCGGATCCTGGACAGCCGTGTCCGTCAGCTGCTCCACCACTCGCTGCGGCGATGCGGAACCTACACACGTCATATCGTTCACCACCACCCCGATGGCAGCGCTGTGGTCCCTTACCTGGAGATGGCGCGACCTTCCCTGCCCGATTGGCTCCCGAGCACCCGTCCGGATGGGGCCCGGGCCGACGGGCAGGACGGGCCATAGCGCGGTGCGGATTCCATCGGTCAAAACCAGGGCGATTTCGCGCCCGGAGGGAGATACGATGAGTGGCTCTGGTATTACCCGTCGTCGCCGGGATCGGGCGGCCTGGGGCGGCCGCCGCTCTTGGCGAGACACTCTGCTGTTTCGGAACCGTGACCCGAGCCGGGGCCGGTACGTGCACATTCCCAAGATCGACAGCTGGCATGCTGTCCCGTTCGACATGCTGCCTGCCCCGCAGCGGGACGCGGTGCTGGAGCGGGTAGGGCAGCTCACCGCTTCGCTCGATGGGGCCATCGACGAGGGCACCGGAGCATCTCTGGACCCGCTGATCGAATCGTGGACCGGGGCCTGGATTGCGACCGTGGAAAGCGAGTACGTCGACCATTGTCACGTTATCGGCGTTCACCGCGGGCAGGCCCGGCAGTGGCTGACCGAGGCCAGCGTCAAGGCCGAGCACGAAAGGGAGAAACTTGACCATTTCCGGTCGGATTATCTCGCCAGCCGGAACCGCTTGACCGGAGAGCTGCCCGATCGGGGGCTGTCCGGGCCCCCGGTGGGAGCGACGGGACTTCAGGCTCTGGATAGCGGCGAAGGGCCGGACTCTGCGCGCGATGCCAGGCAAGGCTCCTGGCCGGCGCCACGCCAGGACTGGGCCGAGCCGCACCTGGTCGCCGGCCGCAGCATGGGGGGCCTCATCCTGCTGGCCCTGCTGATCCTCGTCGGCGCGATGGCAGACACCATCGCCTTCCATAACGTCCTCGAGCTGGTATTGAGCACGGAAAAGGAATGGCTGGCTTGGGTGATGGCCGTCGGCACGACGTCCATGGCGCTGGTCGCCGCCGGGACCCTGGGCGTGGCCCGTGCCGTCCGCCGCCGAGGCCGTCACTGGGCCCCTCGGCACCGTCCCTCTCGGCTCCCTCTGGTCCTGTCCGCCACGGTGTGGCTGGGCCTCGGGCTGGCCATGTTCCTGATCCGGTGGCGGGGCAACGCCAACATCGGCGGCCTGAACTTCACCCCGACGATCCCGGCGCCGCACCAGCCGTTCCTCCTGCAGGCGATTTTCTTCGCCGCGATCTACCTGATCAGTGGGGCCTGCACCATGATCGAGGCCGAGCGGCTGTACAACCCTGAGTACTTCGCGTTCCGGCGGCTGCGCAAGCTATACAGCCGCCAAGCCAAGCGTGTCGCGCGGGCCGAGGCGGCCAAGGACCGGGCTGAGGCGGCGCTCGAGTTGCACGACGGGCAACTGCAGCGGGAAGACCAGCGCCGCATCGCCGCCATCTCAGACCGCAAGGCGCTGGCCGCGGAGGCCGCGAACTACGCCAGGGTACGAATGGCCAGCATGATGCGAGACCCGGCCAAGACCGGCATCACGGAAACTGGCCCGATCCCCGAGCTGCCCGCTCCGCCCGGCGCCGGCCCTGCTGCCGCCGGTGCCCACGCAGGCGGCCAGCCGTCGGGCGGGGGCGCCGGTGCTCCCTGAGACCGGGACCCGGAACTGACCGCGCGGCGCCCGACGTGGACGAGAGCCCGCCCTCCGGGCCAGGACCTGGCCAGTCCGGCCGCAGACGGCGGCGGAGCCTGCTGGGTACCTATCCGGTGCCTGACCCGCACCTGGTGGGCGCGCCACTGCCGCCGCCGCCCGGGTCTCCAAGCCGCTGGCAGCCTCCGCCCCCGCCCCTGCAGTACGGCATCGACTACACCTTCCTGCGGCATCACGGCAGGCGGCCGCTGCGCTGGCGGCCCGACCTGCCGATTACCGTTAGGATCACGGGACCGCACCAGCCAGAGCAGGCGGTCGCCGTGACCTCCGTCGTCGCCGAGCTCGCCGAGCTCACCGGCCTAGGTCTCAGCACCGGTGAGTCCTGGCCGCCAGCCGCTGCCGGGCACGAGGTGCCAGCGCAAGAGATCCACGTCAGCTTCCTGCCCACCCTCCCGGCGGCGGCTCCCTTCAGGCCGTGCACAGGCCGGGCCGGGCTCGGCGGCGCGATGACAGCCCCCGGCGCGAGCCACTACACCAGCGGCCTCGTTATCGTCGCCACTGCCGCCCCCCAGCCGCCTGGGGAGACCGTCATCCTGCGCCATGAACTCGCGCACGCGCTCGGCCTCGGGCACGCGGCACGCCCCAACCTCCTGATGTACCACCGCATTTCCGCGGCCACCGTGGAATTCGGCCGGGGAGACCGCCATGGCCTCCTTCTTCTGCAGGAGAACACCAAGCCAGGCGCCGGGTAGAAACGCGCTCGGTGCCGTCCTGCTCGTCTGGTTCTTCAAGGCGGAGCGGCGGTAACGTATCGTGGTCAGCCCGTTGGCCCGGTGGCGAGCACCTCGATCCACGTGACGGCAGCTTCCGGCTCATACCTGCCTGGGTCCCAATTCGCCGAGGAGGTCTGTCCGGGCAGAACGTGACGTTGGGTCCGCGGTTGCCTGCCCTGGGACCCGATGCGGCCAGTTTCCTGGCGGGTACAGCGGAAGCGAAGCGGAGAAAGTGTGAGTCGCATGATCAGGTTCTTGCGTATCAACCGGGCCGTCGCCGGGAGCATCGCGGTGGCGGGCATCGCGCTCGCGGGCGCGGTACCGGGGGTCGCGTCGGCGGCCGGGCGGACGCCGCCGCCGGCCACCGTTCACGTGGCGGCGGCCCGCGTGCCGTCGTCCGCGTACGTGCCGGCCAAGCGCGCGCTTCAGTACGGCATGCGGGGCAGCGCCGTCAGGGCGCTCCAGCACCGGCTGGCGCAGCTCGAGTATTACCCGGGCGCTGCGGACGGCCAGTTCGGCTCCAGCACCCAGGAAGCGGTCTGGGCGTTCCAGGAGGTGCAGGGACTGAGCGCCGACGGCATCGTCGGCGCGCAGACAGAGCACGCGCTGGTTAGCCCCCGCGCTCCGCAATCGCGCTATCCGCGCGGCGGCGCGCTGCGGGTGGAGGTGAACCTCGGCCTGCGGGTGCTCCTGCTGTACCAGAACAACAAGCTGGCGCTGGTCAGCCACGTCTCCTCCGGCGGCGGATATTACTACTGCAGTGACGGCTCCTGTGGTCGCGCCATCACGCCGACCGGCCATTTCACGACCACTCGCTTCCTGCCGGGCTGGGTCACGGTCCCGCTCGGCCAGATGTACAACCCGGTGTTCTTCATCGGCACCGCCTACGCGATCCACGGCGACACCGATGTGCCGCTGCAGCCCGTCTCGCACGGCTGCGTGCGGGTCCCGATGGACATTGCCGCCTTCTTCCACACTCTGGTCAAGGCGCCCGGCACCCCGGTGTACATCTACAACTAGGACCAGGCGCCAGCCGTTAGAAAGGGGACGTCCCATGTCGCGCCGAAGCGGTCGAAGAACCTCGCCTTCATCAGCCAGTTCGCCGAGCTGCCGTACGACATGGTTTTCACCGAGCAGTACTCGGTCCGCTGTGCCCAGGTCGCCGCTTACCACTTCCTGGGATTGCCCGCGAGCAGGCTGACGAAGATCAACCGCTACGACCGCGATCCTTGCGTGCTGCTCAAGGCAACGCAGACCATGTTCCGGTAGCCCCGGCCGGCGCTCACGGCCGCCGGGCGACCAGCCTGCCGGCGGCAGTCAACACGAGGGAGAACCGGAGCGATGAACAGCCCTGCCGCAGGCCATGAGCCGCCGGCCACGCCGGCGGCCGCCCCGCTTCGGCGGCCGGGCAGGCAGGACGCCCCAGACGTGCACCACCGGAGGCTATAGCCGCCCAGCGGCTCGATGCGGTCCTTGAGCCCGGTCAGTCCTGAGCCGCGTACGGGGTCGGCGCCGCCGATTCCGTCGTCACGCACGCGCAGTTGTTCCGTCGGGCTCGTAGCGGATCATCCGGGCCACCGTCGGGCGGAGCCTACCGCTAGCCCAGGGTCAGGCCCTTAAAGGCCGGCACCACCTGTCGCACGCGCGTGCGACGTACCATCGACGATCACGCATGGGCATGGCGCTGTCGTCATGGCGAGCCGCCAACTCGACTGCCGGCTAGCAAGAAATCCGGATTGCAGCGGGCACTACTACCACCGTCATGCGGGAATGGGCGGTTCCCAGCTGCGCGCTTAGCCTTGGTCGCTGGGATGGCTCAGAGCCAGCCGGGCGGCGCTGATGTCCTGGCGACCGTACCCGGCGGACACGGCGGCATGCCACTGGCGAGAGAGCGCGCCCAGCAGCGGCGGGGTGTCACCGTTGGCGGCGCTGATCGCGAGGTCCACGTCCTTCAGCGCCCACTCGAGCGGGAACTCCGCGGCATAGTCCTGCCGGTCCATCTTGTGCAGTTTGGCGTCAGCGATCGGCGCGTCCAGCGGGCCGCCCTCGATAGCCTCGGCGACCTGCTGGTGGCCGATACCGAGGCGATCAGCCAGCTCCATGGTCTCCGCCACCCCTTCGATGAGGATGGACATGTAGGCGTTGACGACCAGCTTCACCTGGCTGCCCTGACCCGCTTGGCCCAGCCACACGGTTTTGCGGCCGAGAACGTCGAAGACAGGGCGCAGTGCGTCAGCCGCCGCGGCGGGCCCGGACGCCAGGATCAGCAACTGGCCCTGCTCCGCCGGTCCCTTGCTGCCCGACACCGGAGCGTCCACGAACATGACGTCCGGCCGCTTCAAAGCCAGCCGTTCCCCGATGCTCAGGGTCCCCTCGACGCCGATCGTGCCCATCTGGGCCCACACGCCTCCACCGGCGAACGCATCGGCCGTCCCGCCGTCGAAGATCACCGATTCGACGACCTCGGCGGTGGGCAGCATCGTGATCACTATCCTCGCGTCCCGGACCGCGTCCGGCGCCGACGCCGCGACCCGCGCGCCCGCGTCGGCCAGCGGGCCGGTCGCCTGCGGCGACCGGTCCCACACCCGCGTGTCAAAGCCCGCAGCCACCAGATTGCGGGTCATCGCCGATCCCATGATGCCCGCGCCGAGCACTGTCACCGTCGCGTCGCGGTTGTTCCCAGCTGCCCCTGCCATAACGGCTCCTCTCCTGCCGCGCCTGCCCCGCCGACGGCCGTCGGCCGGGTCACCAGCTCCAGGATGGCGGCTGGAACCTGGCGGCCGCATTGCTGCTAGCAGGAGTCGCGGGTGCCGCTACCTGGAGGCGCACATCGCCCCTAGCGCCAATGACCCCGGCCCTTTTGGGGCCCCGGTTCAACAGCCGCCGGGTCGTGATGGCTGGCCTGGGCCTGTTCCTGGCCGCCGGTCCGCAATGTTTAAGCCCCAGCTAATCCTCAGAGCCAATTCTCAGCTTGTGCCGGACAACCTCCCGCCAACCTTTCGGGCTGCTTTCATCGCTGCTCCAGCGCCGGTTGCCATCCTCAGATATATGGCACCGACGAAAGGACCCAGCAAATGTTTTCCCGCAAGCTCACCAAGTCCATCGCGGTCGGCGCCGCGGCCATCGCGGTCGCGGGCGGTTCCTACGGGATCGTCAGCGCAACCTCCAGCAGCGGCTCAACCGCTTCGAGCAGCAGCTCAGCCCCTTCCAGCAGCAGTTCAGCCGCTCCTAGCAGTGGCTCCGCCGGCGGATCCGGCGGCGTGGCATCCAATGCTCGGTCTGGACCGGCCGCGGGGGGAGCAGCCGGCACGATCGCCAGCGTGTCCACGTCGAGCTTCACCCTGACGACGTCAGCGGGTCAGAAGGTGACCATCGACGAGGCGTCCTCCACGACGTATGAGAAGGGGACGAACCCGGCCTCGGCGAGTGCCGTTATTAAAGGCGAACCCGTCCTCGTACTCGGGACGACTGACAGTACGACCATCACGGCCACGCAGGTCATCGTGCAGCCGGCTAGCAGCGGATCTTCGACTACCTCGGCGGCAAAGGTGATCCCCTTCCAGAAGGGTGCACCCACCACGTCCAAGCAGGTCGGCCAGATCCCGGCGAGCTACAGTCAAGGGTCGGGGACGATCATCAGCGGAACGGCCGCGAATAAGGCGACCGAGGCCGCGCTGGCTGCCTACCCGGGGGCCATCGTCGACCGTGCGGTGAAGCTGAGCATCGGAGAGTACGAGGTCCACTACATCGGCGTCAACTGGCCGCACCACGTCTTCGTCAACCAGGACTTCAAGGTCGTCGGTGCCGAGTAGCGGCATGCCCGGCGCCCACCAGACCGGCCATGGACCGGCCCGGCTTCCCAGCGCCAGACGGTCCACCGGCCAGTGGGTGCTCCACTGAAGTCACGTGTATGGCCGCAGGACGCGAGTATCTTCAGCCACCCGGCCAACGTCAGCGGACTACTGGACGCGGCGCTCGAGCCAGTCGAGCGCTTCCTGGGCGATTTCGTGCCAGCCGTGGTCGATCGTGAGGGAGTGCCCCCGGTCAGCGAACTCCCGGAAGTCGGTGATCGCGGGTGACTTGTGGTAAAGCCGCCGGGTCGCCGTCACCACGGGCGGCGGGACGGTGTGGTCCTGGCCTCCGGAGATCAGCAGCAGCGGGCCGCGGGTCTTGTTGCTGGTGCCGACCTTGGCGGGCGAGCGGGGGGTGAAGTTGGCCAGCGCATCTTCGAACAGCGGCTTGCCCGGTGAGGGGACTGTCCAGCGTTCGAACAGGTCAGTGGATTCCTCCGCGGGCAGTGCGTTCCCGAATCCGTAGCGGAACTGCTCAGCGGTGAGTGCCACGGCCTTGTCCCGGTTGGCGGGCTGGCGCAGCGCGATCGAGGCGACCCGGAGTGCGGATAGCGGGAGGTAGAGCACCCCCTTGATGGGCGCCGGATCGATCGCGACTCCTGCGGCAGCCAGGTCCTGTCCGAGCAGTCGCTGCACGATGAGGCCGCCGAAGGAATGGCCGATGACGACCGGCTTGGCGGGCAGGCCGCCGATGATCGCGGCGTAGTGCTGGACGACGTCCTCAATGCCTTTCCCGGCGACCCGCTCGGGCTGCCGGCGGGTCTCCTCGACGGTGTCGGCGGTGCCCGGCCAGCCCGGCGCTACCGGGGCGTAACCCGCCTCCTTGAACAAATCCAGCCACGGGTCCCACGACGTCGCGTGCAGCCAGAGGCCATGAACGAAGACAACCGGTGTGCTCGCTGGCTCCATTTGCCGGTCCTCTCGTCAGAATTTCCCGGTCCTCTCGTCGGAACGTGCCGGCGCTGTCCCAATAGGCAACGGCTGCCAGCAAAGCCAAGTCCTACCCCGTCCGCCCCGTTATGTAACAGCAACGGCCATTACCGCCCGGCGGATTTCCGGCGCGGTGCGGTGCGGGGGTCGTCTCCTGACGATGGCTGCGGGCGGTGTGCTGCCATCAGCTGCTCCGCGTAACCGGCCGACAGCAACGGGTGCGGAACTCGATGTGGCCGCGTGCTGCGTGACGCCCAGGCACCAGGCGATGATCACCCGCCCGCAACGCGGGCACGAGAACGGGCCGCCCGGTTTCCGGGAGCCGGGCGGCCCGCTGTCTTTGGTCGTGCCTGATCCCCAACGGACTTCTGGCCAGGGGGTGCGGACTTAGGTCCTATGGCCAGGCGGGGATCTGTGCGGTCCAATGCTGGCATGTTACTGAGCGACGAGGCGGCCGCTGGATGTCAGCTTGACTGCGGCCCAGACCCGGCTGGCGACGTGGTGCTGGTTCGCCAGCGTCGGCGTCGGCGCCGACGTCCGCGCGGGCTGAGCCCGGGCGCAGCGAATAGGAGAAACGCGGGATGCTGAGGGAAGCAGCGGTGCCGCTGACGCGGCTGGTAGAGCTACCCGGCCGCGGGACGACGCGGGTGTGGGAGTGCCCCGGTCCGCGCGGCGCGGAGACGGTCGTGCTGATCCACGGGGTGGCGTGCACGGCCGAGCTGAACTGGGGGAAGGTTTTCGCGCCGCTCGCGCGTCATTTCCGGGTCGTCGCGGCCGACCTGCGTGGCCATGGCGACGGGATTACCCTGCGTTCGCGGTTCCGGCTCGAGGATTGCGCTGACGATTTCGCCGCGCTGGCCGGGGTCCTTGGTATCGGCAGGTTCACCGCCGTGGGTTATTCCATGGGCGGCATGGTGGCCCAGGTGCTGTACCGGCGGCACCCCGCGCTGTTGTCGGGCCTGGTGCTGTGCTCTACCGCCCGCAATGTGCGCGGGTCGCGGGCGGAGCAGTTGACGGCTCTGACGGTGCCGGCGGTGGCCGCCGCCCTGCGATGGAACCCAATGCTGCAGCTGATGGGTGCCGAGGTCTTCGGGGCGGCGCTGCTGGGCCCCATTGACGACCCAGTCACCGGCCGTTGGGTCCGGGAACAGCTGCACCGGACCAGTTTGGCCACCGTCGTCTCGGCCATGCAAGCCGTCAGCGAGTTCACCTCCAACAGCTGGATCAGCCAGGTCGATGTGCCCACCGCAGTGGTCATCACGGACCGGGACCAGGTTGTCCCGGCCAGCCGTCAGCTGGAGCTGGCCCGGGCGATCCCGGGCGCGTCGGTCTACCATGTGGAGGCCGATCACGGAGCATGCGTCAGCGCGCCGCACTTGTTCACCCCCGCACTGCTGGAGGCCTGCTGGTCGGTCGCGCCTGGCCGCGGCGGCACCCTGCGCACGACAGCCTGACGCGGCCGTCCCGGGCTACGACGGGCACCCCCCGGGGAGCCGCCGGCCGCCCGGGGCCGTGTTTCCCGCTAGGACAGGGCCTGCGGCGGCTAGGACAGGGCCTGCGGCGGCGCATGACCGGTCATGATGTAGCCGCTGCCGAGTCCTAGCTCGCGGATTTGGACGTCCTCGATCAGCTGCTCCAGGTGTCTCCATGGCCGGTCGAAGCCATCGAAGCTGCGCACATAGGGGGCGTGGAGCATCCTGGCTTGCAGGTTCACCCCCACCATCCACCGTGCGGCCCACTTGCCGCCGCCCGCAGCCACCCACGCCCCCGGCCGGAGCCGGGCCAGGACGTTACGCAGCGCGCCCGGGGACTGCAAGATGTCGTGCACGGCGCAAAAGAGAGCGGCGTCCGCGGTCACCGCGAGCTGCGCATCCTCGACCGGCGCCTCCACGACCGACACGTTACGCCAGCCTTCGCTTGCGATGCGTTCGCGCGCCACCGCCACCATCTCGGGTGACTCCTCGATACCGACGACACCCCCTTGGGGGCCCACCTTCTCCTGCAGCAAACCGCTGCACAGCCCCGTCCCGGACCCCACGTCCAGGACCACCTGTCCCGGGCGGACCGGGAGCGCCTCGACGACCGTCCGGCGGTAGGACTGGAACGCCCCCGTCCTCTGCTCGTAAGAGCGGGCCTGCTCGGTGTAGGCCGGCAGCCGCGTGGCCGGCCGGTGCGTCGCCGACGCGGAAATATCCGATTCGTTCATGATTCTTCGCCTCGTCTCGATAGAGGGGCACCTCCTGACGCGTTCCCGGTGCCCCGTGTGCTGATCCCAGAATGTCCGCGACCGGCGTTATCCATGTCACCAGGATGTGAACGTTGAGCTAAAGCCGGCTCATGCTCGCCCTGGGCAGGAAGCTGCATACCCGGGTGGCCGGCTGCGGACGTCTGCGTCCGCCGGGAGTTTACGCCCGGGCCGGGAGCGGCTCAAGCGATCCCCGGGCAGGCTGGCCAAGGTCCTCCGCAGGTGCGTCAACGGGATGATCTTCGTCAGCACGCGGTACGCCCGGGGGGCCGAGCGCGATGAGATTGAGACACTCGGCTGAGCAAGGGCCTTATCTATCGCACTGCAATGAGATCTATCGCACTGCAATGAGATCTATCGCACTGCATTGAGCGTGCCATTGCTGCGTCTGTCCCGGTCGTTCCCCGCGTGCTCCTGCTGCTCCCATGGCGTGTTTGCATCGGCGCGGCTGGCAACGGCCAGCTCGTGGAATTCGGCCTTGAGCTGCCTGGCCTCAGCGGACAGCGGTGAGTTGGCGAGCTGCCGGAGTTCCCAGCCGACCAGCTTTGCGGTCGCGGCTGAAGCGGCAGCGCCGACCAGTAAGGGGGTTGCGGCGGTTACGGCGGATATACGGACGGTATAGGCGGTGGCACGCGTAAGGGTGCTCATGATTTTTCTCCTGCAAGGTCTGGGCGGAGCAGTACGCCAGCCACAGTGCCCGGTATGTGACAATCCGTCAAGGGGGGCATCATCACCCCAGAGAGGGATGTACCCGGCGACCGTCTGCGGGCCCGGGCATGCTGCAGGCTGGCGGGGGATGAGAGGCGGGAGAGACCTCTGTGACAGGACGCCAGCGCTCTGGCGGTCTGGGCGATTCATTCCGCTGCTGCGGCGGCGGAATGCACGAGGTCCTGTCGCTCCTCCCGATCCAAGAGCGCCTGGTGGCGCACGATGTTTCATCGCTTCGGGTACCCGGCCGATATAGAGGATCGCTGATCAGAACCAGCTCGGATGAGTTCCCGACCTTGGCTCCCTGCAGACCGGCTCGGTCCGTCATTCACCTAGGTGGAAACGACGGGTAGGTGGTGACAGATCATCTGGGGCCGCGGAACCATCGGTCGGGAATTCAAGAAAACGGCACAACGAAGAACGGCCGCGCCACAAGGAGGCAGATCCAGAAAGCCCGCAGCGCCGCCTGACCTGACCGGTAGCCGCCAGGCGGCCTGACTTCCGCGCGCCTATGGAGTTCCGGCTCTGCCGACAGCAGAGCCGGAACTCGCAGACGAAACATCGCAACCGAAGATATGAAGGAGCACGAATGCCACTCGCAGCTGCATCATCTTCTTATCCGGTCCTGAGCATTTTCTGGACGATTCTCGAGGTCTTCCTGGTAGTGATCTGGTTCTGGGTGCTGATCACGGTGTTCATTGACATCTTCCGCAGTCCTGATCTGTCCGGCGGGGCCAAGGCCCTGTGGTTCCTGTTCGTGCTGTTCATCCCGCTGATCGGCGTACTGTTCTACCTGATCTTCCGCGGCGGCACGATGAACGAGCGATCGGTCTGGTAGCCCCGGAGCCAATGGCATGCCGGACTGGCTGAGGGGCGGCATGGTGGAAACGCAGTCCCACTCCGATTTGTGAATGCCACACCAAATGCCGCGGGCTATGCGGTACGTGCCGTCATGGCCGGCCCTCCTGGGCACTGCCGCGGACCACGTCGCCGACGGAGCTGACCGCGCCGTGGCGGCGGATGACGTCCGCGATCAGCCCGGTCCACCCGGTCTGGTGCGTGGCGCCGAGCCCGGCGCCGTGGTCGCCGTGGAAGTACTCGTTGAACAGTAGGTTGTCTTTCCAGGCCGGGTCATGCTGCAGCTTATCGGCCCTGCATGGGCCCGCGAGGAGACGCCGAGCTTGCGGTGGATCGGCCTGATGTGGCTGTGAACTGTGTTGTGCGATACGTACGGTTTCCACCTAGGTGAAACCGGCTGGCAGGTGATGACAAGCCGCCTGCCTGGGTGTGCGCGTGCCGGGTGATGGACAGCGACAGGGCGCGGGCCGGCTGAACCCGAAGCGGCCCAGGCAGGTTCTTCCGCGTTCGCCAATCCCGGAACGTAGATCGCGCAAGGAATCGTTTCATGAGTTTCATTCATCATGACCGGAATAATGAGCAGATGCTGGTCCCGATCACCCTGATACGGGGCGGGACCAGCCGCGGGTTCTATTTCGAGGGCAAGAGCGTGCCCAAGCCGGGTGAGGGCCTGGAGGAGCTGGCCTTCGCGGTCCGCGGTTCACCCGACCCAATGGGCATGGATGGCCTTGGTGGCGACTCTGTCCTGCAGTCGAAGGCCGCGGTCGTCTCCCCGTCGAGCCAGCCCGGCGCCGACGTCGACTACACCTTCATCCAGATGTTCCCCGGCGCCCCGGCGGCCCTGACGTACAAGATGAACTGCGGCAACATCTCGGCCGGGGTCCCGGTTTTCGCGCTGATGAAGAACATGGTGCCCGGCGTGAAGGACGGCCTGAACACGATCCGGGTCTACTCCACCAATACCAAGAAGATGATGTACATGACCGTCGACGTCCTCAATGGCGAGGCCAGGGTCGACGGCGACTGCGTGATGGGTGGCGTGCCGGGGACGGGCTCGAAGAGGGGCAGCCTTAACGCGTCATTCTTGCCGCCAGGCCGCCGACTCAGCCATTCGGCGTAGGACATGGATGCATTCAGGCCGGGTTCCACGCTGCCGGGCAGGGCCTGGGCGGTCTGGGCGAACACCAGCGCTGCAGTGGCCTGGAGTTCGCCGCGGAGCAGACTGGCGGGGCCGGTCGCCTCGAGGCCCAGGGTCCACCAGTCCTGGCCGCTCGTACGGATCTCGGTGAGTTCCACCTCGCATCGCGACTCCTGGCCCAGACTCGGGGCGTGGGCCGCGGCCGGCCCGCTGGTCCGTGAGAACCGGCTGATCCGCCGCCTCTTGCGTACCGGCCGCCAGTGGGCCAGGTTATTGCCGCCCTGGTGGAGCGGGTTAAAGGGAAAGGACCACTTCTGCCAGGACTCCATGCGTCCGCGGGCGCGTCCCGCCAGATTCAGGATTCCCGGGCTGCCGCGGTACACCTTCACCTCCAGTGCCGAGCCTCCGCGGACCTTGACCGACAGCCCGCGCCACTGCGGATCCAGCAGGTAGGTGTCCTGGCGTGACTCTGTCTCGGCCGGGAAGCGCCGGAACCATTCGGCCACCGCAGCCTCCAGCTGGCCGGGGAAGATCCAGCGCACCTCCAGGCTTTGGACACCTTCGGTGACCAGGCTCTGAGTCGGTTCAGTCATCGTGATTGTCGCCGTCATCGTCGCCGTCGTCGTCACATGCTCCTTCCATGGGCCTGGTCGGTGGGTTCCGTGCACTGCCGCCGCACGCGTGCACTGCGTCAGCCTTATCTCACAGGTCGGATTCGGCGGTGAGCCGTCCTGAGGCGACGGCGTCGACGAGCTCTTTGTGGTCGCGTTCGTTCTGGTCGGCGTACGCGCTGGCGAACTGGGTGATGGCCCTGTCGAAGACGTCAGAGCCGCCGAGGTAGGCGGCGATGGCGATCCGGTCGCCGGAGCAGGCGTGGGCGCGGGCCAGCGCCCAGCCGCAGGCCTGGCCGTAGATCCGCATGCCGCGCGGTATCAGGGCCTCGATGGCGATGGAGTATTTCCAGTCCCGCAGCTGGCGGACGTAAAAGTCGCGCTGCTGGCCGTCCAGGCCGGCCTGGGCCCGCTGCCAGCCCAGGAAGATATCGCTGGAGGCCTGCATCAGCCGCTGCCCCGCGGCCACCCGCTCGCCCATGTTGGTGTACTTGCTGGCCCCCACGAACCGGCTGAGCACCGACGCCTCAGCCTCCTTGACTTGCAGGAACAGTGGGTCAGACTCGTCACGGCCGAGCATCAGCACGATCCAGCAGCGGGTCCCGACGCTGCCCACGCCGACGACTTTCCGGGCGATGTCGGCGATCTCATACTGCTCGAGCAGGTACCGGCGGTCGGTTTCCAGCGTCCGCCGGTACGCGGCGAGCAGGTCCTTGATCTGGGCTTCGAAGGCCTCCTGGTCGGTATCTTTGGGCAGCAGGTCCGCGATCGGGACGACCAGCGGCGGGTCGGCGATGATCTGCGGCCGGCCATCCACCAGGTGGGTCAGTTTGGCCACTTCCTGCATGCTGTCCCGGGTCCGCGCCTTGGCGATGCCCTTGCTCACCATCTTGCGCTGCCGCGCTTTCATCTGCGAGTCGAACTGCGCCTGCAGCTGGTCCACGTCCGCGTGCGCGTACCAGACATCCAGGTTGGTCATCTTGGCGAAGTCGCGCATCGCCTGCCGGTAGCTGGCCACGGTGGCCGTGACGATCTCACGGCGGTCCTTGCCGCCGAACCCGTTGCCGCGGGCCGCTACCTCCATGCTGGCCGCCAGCCGCTTGACGTCCCATTCCCACGGGCCGGGCGTCGTCTCATCGAAGTCGTTGACGTCGAAGACCAGCAGCCGCTCCGCGGAGCCGAAGATCCCGAAGTTGGACAGGTGCGCATCCCCACACGCCTGCACGGCCAGCCCGGACGCCGGAGTGTGGGAAAGGTCGCTGGCCATCGGCAGCGCCGCGCCACGGTAGAAGGTGAACGGGGACACCATCATCCGGCCCCGCCGGATCGGCACCAGCTCCGGCACCCGCGACTTCGCCTGCTCTTCCAGCAGGCCGATCGGGTCGGGCCGGCCCGGCCCCGGGTCGAACACCGCATGACTTTCCCGCGGCACCTCAGCCCGCGCCTCCTCGCCCCGCGCCGCGCGCTCCGCCGGGGGCAGCCGGTCCAGGCCCGACTCCAGCTGATACCGCTGCGTACCCCGGGGCGGAGCCCCAGTCGTCTGCGCACTCATCACCGTCTCCTTAACTGCCCGGGTGGATCCGTCAGTTCGGCTTCCAGAACTCCTAGCCACCGGATCCCCTTCAGCGCCCGCCGCGGCCTCCTTAGGCCCGGCTGCGCAGCCCTTCGCGGGCTCGCCACAAACCTGACGATTTCGCGGCCGCAGGTGACCTGCCATCCCCTGATCATCGTTTTCACCTAGGTGGAAACCACGGCAGGTGATGCCGTGTCGCCTTCCTGGCTCCTAGCGTGCGAAGTGATCGATTAAAGGTGATGGAACAGCGGCAGGCGCAAGACCTCCGCCGCACCGGCCCGCGACCAAGGAGAAGAACAGGACATGGCGAAGCCCGACGCAGTTTTCATCTACATCGGCACCTACCCGGACGAGGCGGCGGCGCGAGCCGACTACGACGTCGTCAAGGACCTGCACGCGGTCGGCGCGGTCGGCACCTACGACGCGGCCGTGGTCACCAAGGACGACAACGGCAAGGTGCACGAGAACAAGGATGAGATGGCCACCCGGCACGGGGCGTGGGGCGGCGCCGCCGTGGGCGCCCTGATCGGCATCTTGTTCCCGCCCGCCATCATCGCCACCGCCGCCGTCGGCGCAGCGGTCGGCGGGGTCAGCGGCCACCTGTGGCGTGGCATGTCCCGGGCAGACGTCAAGGAACTCGGGGACATCATCGACGACGGGCAGGCCGCGCTGGTCATCGTCGGGGAGAGCACGATCCAGCAGGCGGTGGACAAGGCTGCGCTGAAGGCCGACAAGCACGTCGCCAAGGAAGTCAACGCCGAGTCGAAGGACATCGACAAGGCCGTGCGGGAAGCCGCCAGCGAAGTCAGCTGACCAGCCGATCCCTGGCCTGGGCATGGGCTAGATCGGCCCGCAGGCCCAAACGCCGTCACCTGGAGGACACGTGAGACCATCAGACCGGCCAGTCCCGCGCAGATGGCTGCTGCTTCCGGCCGCCGTCCTGCCCCTGGTCCTGTCCGGGCTGGCCGCCGGATGCAGCAGCACACCGGCCTACTGCACCGACGCCACCAACCTCAAGACCTCCGTCAGCAACCTCAGCAATGTCGACGTCGCCAAGAACGGCGTCAGTTCCCTGCAGACCGCGCTGAACAGCGTCCAGACCAACGCGTCAAAGTTCGTCACCGACGCGAAGTCCGCGTTCCCGTCGCAGACCGCGGCGCTGGACACCTCGCTGTCTGCCCTGGCCACCGCGATCAAGTCCGCGAAGGGCGAGCCGGCGGCCACCGCGGCCACGACGATCGTGCCAGCGGCCGCCCAGGTGAAGACCTCGGCCAGCGATCTGCAAAGTGCCGTATCAAGTGCAGGCAAATGCTAGCGGCCGGGGCCCGGCGGGGGTGAACCCCGGGATCGTCATGCCCGCGCTCTGCCGGGCCTCACGCTAACCCTGGATGGCGTCATGTCGTTCGCGGCGGGCCGGTAGTCAGGCGGGATCAGGAAGGAGCGGCTCAGATGCCGAAGCTGAATCTCGTGGCGATGGGCGAGGTGGGCCTGACCGGCTGGACCAGGGTGGCGGCCCGGCCCGTCGCCCGTGCGGTAGCCCGGAGGACCGGACGGCCGGAGGCGGAGATCCTGGCGATCATCGGTGCGGCGTTCCTGGTCATCACGCTAATCAACTTCCTCCGCGAGGTCGATGCCGTCATCGCGGCCCGGCGGACCAGCCCTCAGCCAGCCGACGACACTCCCGCGGGGCCTAGGAAGAGGGAGGCCGGCCGACCGGCTTAGCTAGCGCGCTGGAAAGTGCCGTCTCGGCAGCGGATGCTGCTTGCCGCAGAGAATGCTCTGGGCTTACCAGCGTCACTTGAAGATGTTCACGGCACGAGAAATAACCAGCCCGGCCACGATGATCGAGGTTGCCTCTTCGGCAATCATCACCAGCTTCATCCACTGCCTGATCGCCGACACATCAGGTGGACTGAACGACGTCGCCGTCGAGAAGGCGAAATGGAAGTAGTCCACGAATTTCGGGTACCAGTCCGGGCCGACATCTAGGTGGGAATCAACAGTATTTGCCTGATACGGCACTTTGCAGGCTGCTGGCTGAGTTCTTTACCTGGGCGACTTATCTGATGTTGCTGGTCCCGGTCAAAGGCCGCGATGGTACTCCCGTCGCTTATCTCGTTCGCCATCCTCGGCCAGGATTCCCGGGGGGCGGGTCTGCCTGAACACCGGATCGCTGGTCAGGGCCAGTTCGGACGAGATGTCGGCCCCGTTACCAACCGGTTCTACCGGTGGTTCACCCAGGTGGGAACGACGGGAAGGTGGTGACAGGTCATCTGGGGCCGCGGAACCATCGGTCGGGAATCCTAGAAGGCGGCACAACGAGGAACGGCCGCGCACGCTCCGCCGGGGGTCAGCCGGACCAGCCCCGACTCGAGCTGGTAGCGGTGTGTGCTCTGGGGCACAGCCTCAGCCGTCCGCACACTCATCATCAGCTCCTCCCTCCGCGCTTCGCAGCACACCTGGTCCCTCGTCCGCCGGTCCGATGGAGATGAGCTCAAGGCCCAGCTCCTGGGTCTGCTGGATGAGCCCGTGCAGATGCGCCTGGTCGACCACGAGCCCGGTCAGCACCGTGGTGCCCGCAACCCGGTCCAGCTGCATCCCCTCGAACAGGAAACCGAAC
>Ga0187871_10001385_pt1 | contig 21203 bp, 13 predicted proteins | sample June2016WEW_16_1_FD_132988 | JGI IMG/M metagenome (GOLD analysis project Ga0187871, IMG submission 132988) | Peatland microbial communities from SPRUCE experiment site at the Marcell Experimental Forest, Minnesota, USA - June2016WEW_16_10 | ecosystem: Environmental > Terrestrial > Soil >...
CCCGGCACGCGGTGATACCTCGTTCATCCGCACATCATGTTACATTCAAAGATAAATTGTCGTCCTCTTCACGTTCTTCCATCCCGTGGCCTCACCTGTATCTGGGCGTAGCGCTGACCACGCTGGCGACGCTGCTTCTGGAGCTCTCGCTGACCCGTATCTTCTCCGTCGTCTTCTACTACCATTTTGCGTTCCTGGCAATCTCTATCGCGCTTTTCGGCTTAGGAGTCGGCGGCGTCTTTTCATATGTCGTGGCCGGCTGGAAAACGCCGCTGTTCCGGAAACTGGGCTATCTCAGCATGCTCAACAGCCTGCTGGTGCTGGCGGCGCTGGCGGTAGTTCTGGGGCAAAAAGAAGAGCCCGGCGCCTGGGACCTGACCCTGGTTTACTTCACCACGTCCCTGCCATTTTTCGTTTCCGGCACCATTGTTTCCTTAGCGATTTCGGAAACCGTCGAGCGCATCGATCGCGTTTATTTCTTCGACCTGCTGGGTGCGTCGGCCGGATGCCTCCTTCTGGTGCCATTCCTGAATCACTTCGGCGGCACCAGTACCGTGATGCTGGTGGCCGTTTTGTTCGCCGCCGCCGGCGCCATCTGGCACAGCATGGCCGGGTCGGTGAAACTGCGCGCTACCGCCGTGGCCCTCGCCCTGGCCCTGTTCTCATTCGTGTTCTACAACAACACGCACAACATTATCGCGATACGCTACGCCAAAGGCCAGAAGCTGAAGAAGGAAGAGTTCGTGCAGTGGAACAGCTTCTCGCGCATCGGCGTGCGCGATTACCGTATCTTCATTGACGCGGACGCCTCCACCGGCATCGCCGGCTTCGACTTCGCGCACCTCACCCCGAACGAGCGCCATCAGTTGCTGGAGCAAGGCCCCGCCTTGCCGTACGCCGTACGGCCGGGAGCCAAGGCGTTGATCATCGGTCCCGGCGGGGGCTGGGACGTGTCGCGCGCGCTGGCTTCCGGGAGTCACGATATTACCGGCGTCGAAATCAACCCCATCATCGCCACCACCATCATGCGCGATCGTTTCGTGCCGCAGAGCCGCGGTCTCTATTTGCGCCCGGATGTGCACATCTTCGTGGAAGACGGCCGCAGCTTTGTGCGCCGCAGCCACGACAAATACCAGGTGGTGCAGGCGACGCTGGTGGATACCTGGGCGTCCACGGCGGCCGGCGCATTCGCCCTTTCCGAGAATAATCTTTATACCACCGACGCGCTCCGCGATTATCTTCTGCATCTCACCGGCGACGGGATGGTGGCTTTCACGCGCTGGGGGCTCGACCCGCCGCGGGAGTCTCTTCGTCTGGTCTCGCTGGCCATGGCGGCTTTGCACGAGATAGGCGAACTGGAACCCTGGCGGCACGTGATCGTGGGCCGGGAAGGTTCCACCGAGGGTTGGGGCGCCCAGGACACGGTGCTGATCGCGCGCAAGCCCTTCCCCGATAGCGACCTTTCCCGCGCGCGCGCGGCTATGGTTGCCGCGAACATGCAGCCGATCTACTTTCCCGACGAGCGGCTCGCGGGCCAGTTCACCGATTTGCTGCGCAGTCCGGATCCCGAAGCTTACGAGCGCAATTATCGGTACGATATCTCGCCGGTGGGCGACAACCAGCCTTTCTTTTTCTATACGGTGCAGCCGCGCGACATCCTGGCTTTCCTGGCGAATGCGTCCCGGCGTTCGGCCGACTACAAGATCAACAAAGCGGTGCCTCTGCTGTACGCCCTGATGGCGATCAGTGTGCTTGCGACCGTGATCATTCTGGCGCTGCCGCCGGTGGTGCTGGGCGCGCGGCTGCCTCGCCACCGGGGCGTCCTCGGGTTCCTTCTGTATTTTCTGTTCATCGGCGCGGGATATATCCTGATCGAAATGGCGCTCATCCAGAAATTCGTACTCTTTCTGGGACACCCCACCTACGCCCTCACCGTGGTGATTTTCTCCATGTTGGTCTCGAGTGGGCTGGGAAGCTATTTCAGCCGGCGAATCCTCAGCAACGATGATGGCCGCCTGTACCGCGCCCTGATCCTGATCGCCGTGCTTGTGGCGCTGCTGGCGGCCGTGGTCACGCCGCTGCTGGCGGCCGGAGTAGGGTTGCCGTTGGCCATGAAATTCGCCATTACCGTCGCGCTGATCTCGCCCGCCGGCTTCGTGATGGGAATGCCGTTCCCCACCGCGCTAAAACGCCTGGAGGAATGGCACAAGCCGTCCGTGCGATGGGCCTGGTCGCTGAATGCGGCGGCCAGCGTGCTAGGTTCGGTGGGATCGCTGGTATGCGCCATTTACCTGGGACTGGTCCAAACCCTCCTCGCCGGCGGCCTGTTGTATCTGGCGGCACTGGCGGTGGCCGTCCGCACCGCAAAACTCCGCGACAATTCCGCTGTAAATACTGTTCCACTCGTGCAAGCTCGGCTAAACTAATTGTGGGACAGGCACGCTGCCTGGAAGCCGGCTCCCGGCCGGCTGTCTTACAAGGAGGGACGCCCTTTTGGCCACGGTTACAACAACCCAACCCGCCGCCGGCGCCAAGTGGCACGGATTGGAGCCCGAGCAGTTGATCCAAGCCTTCCGCATTATGCAGACGTCACGGCGTCTGGACGATCGCGAAGTCGCTCTCAAACGCCAGAACCGTATCTTCTTCCAGATCAGCGGCGCCGGCCACGAGGCCGTGGAAGTGGCGGCGGGCATGTGTTTGCGCTCCGGGCACGATTGGATCTTCCCGTACTATCGCGACCGGGCTCTGTGCCTGACCTTGGGCGTGACACCCCTGGATATGCTCCTGCAGGCGGTCGGGGCGGCGGACGACCCGGCTTCCGGCGGCCGCCAGATGCCCTCCCATTGGGGCGATCCGCGGTTCAACATCGTATCTTCCTCTTCCTGCACCGGAACACAATTCCTGCAAGCCGTAGGCTGCGCCGATGCGAACCGGTATCTGGCGCCGGATGGCGATGCCATCACTTTGACCGCCAGCGGCGATGGCGCCACCAGCGAAGGCGAGTTTTGGGAATCCTTGAATGCGGCTTGCCTGAACCGGCTACCCGTTCTGTTCCTGATCGAGGATAACGGCTACGCCATCTCGGTCCCCATCGAATGCCAGACCGCCGGCGCAAATATCTCGGCGCTGGTCTCCGGTTTCCCCGGGCTGTTCCGGCGGGAGGTGGACGGCTGCGATTTTCTGGCATCCTACGAAGCCCTGCAGGAAGCCGTGGCCTATTGCCGCGCAGGACGCGGTCCCGCGCTGGTGCATGCGCACGTGATCCGGCCTTACTCGCATTCCCTTTCCGACGACGAGCGCCACTACAAGACTCCCGCCGAGCGGGAAGCCGAACAGGCGCGGGATCCGCTCACGCGCTTTCCTCAGTTCCTGCTGGACGAAGGCGTGCTCGACCAGAATGCGCTCCGCCGCATCCAACTCGAAGTCGACCGCGAAGTGCACGACGCCGCGCAACAGGCGCTGCACGCGGATCCGGCGGCCCGCGATTCGGCGATGCGCTATTTGTACTCCGACAAGATCGATGCCACCGCGGAAGCGTTTTCGACGCCGCCGCAATTCCACGGCGAGCCGAAGACCATGGTGGATTTACTGAATTCCACGCTACACGAAGAAATGCGCCGGGATCCGCGCATAGTGGCGTTCGGCGAGGACGTGGCGGATTGCAGCCGCGCGCAGAATCTGACGGAAGTGAAAGGCAAGGGAGGCGTTTTCAAGGTCACGTTCGGATTGCAGTCCGAGTTCGGCGCGCAGCGTGCTTTCAATACGCCGCTGGCCGAAGCAGCCATCGTGGGACGCGCCATCGGGATGGCCGTGCGCGGGCTAAAGCCGGTGGCCGAAATTCAGTTCTTCGATTACATCTGGCCCGCCATGATGCAGATCCGCGACGAGATGGCTACCATGCGGTGGCGCTCCAACGGAACATTCGCCTGTCCGTTTGTTTTGCGCGTGCCCATCGGCGGCTATCTGAACGGCGGCGCGATTTATCACAGCCAGTGCGGCGAAGTGGAATTCACGCATCTGCCCGGCCTGCGAGTGATCATGCCGTCGAATGCGCTGGATGCCTGCGGGCTGCTACGCACCGCCATCCGCTGCGACGATCCGGTGATGTTCCTGGAGCATAAGCGGCTGTATCGCGAGCCGTATAACCGGTCGCCCGATCCCGGTCCGGAATACACGATCCCGTTCGGCAGCGCGCGCATCGTGAAGCCAGGGCACGATCTGACGGTGGTCACGTACGGGGCGCTGGTGCAGAAGTCGCAACAGGCCGCGTTGCTGGTCGAGCGCAAGTACCCGGACCTGACCGTCGAAGTGATCGATTTACGCTCGCTCGCGCCGTTCGACTGGAACGCCATCCGTACGTCGGTGGAGAAGACCAACCGGGTGATCATCGCGCACGAGGATTGCCTCTCGTTCGGCTACGCCGCCGAGATTGCCGCCCGGATCGCCGACGAGCTGTTCGATCGCCTGGATGCGCCCGTGCGCCGCGTGGCGGCGCTGGATACCTGGGTGGCGTATCAGCCGCAAGTGGAGAACGCCATCCTGCCGCAGGTGGAAGATCTGGTAGCGGAGATGGAGCGGGTGCTGAGTTACTGAATTTTCGCCGTAACCCCGTGGCGGTCGCTTCAGCGTGCCGGCGGGACTTTTAAGTCCCGCTTCAACCGGGGCAATGCTAAACTCCCAGACATGGGGAAGTCTGTCTTGCGCTCATTGCTGCGGAACCCCGGGTTCACTGCCGCGGCCGTACTGACTCTGGCGATTGGGATCGGCGCCAACACGGCGATGTTCTCCATTGTGGACGGGGTTCTGCTCAAACCGCTTGCGTACCGCGAGCCCGACCGTCTGATCAGCCTGCATCTCCGCATCACCACGCTGAAGAATCTGGGCATCATGCCCCTTCCTCCTTTTGTCTACGACCTCTGGCGCGACCACGCCGCCAGCCTGGAAAGCATCGCCCTCGTGCGCCCGGGCCATCAAAACCTCACCGGCGCGGGCGAACCGGTGCGCCTGCTCAGCGCCGGCGTTTCCGCGTCGCTGTTTCCCACCCTGGGCGTGTGGCCGGCGATCGGACGCGCCTTTGCCGCGAACGAGGATGTCGATCAAGGGCCGCGCGTAGCCATCCTCGGTTATGGATTCTGGCGGCGCGGATTCGGCGCAGATCCCAAGGTCCTCGGACGCCGCGTCGAACTGAATGGAACGGCGTATTCCATCGTGGGCGTGATGCCTTCCGGCTTCGAGCTTCCCATCGACCTCGAGACCGAACACGCATCGCGTTTCGACATCCTTTTACCCCTGGACATCGGTCCGGACCAGAGGATGAACCACGGCTATTGGGGCGTAGCCCGCCTGAAACCGGGTGTTACGGTGGCGCAGGCACGCGCCGATCTGGACGCCAGTCTGGCTTCGATCAAAGGCAATCTGGTGCGCCAGGCGGTGGTGTCGCCCCTCGGCGTCAATCTCACCGGGCGGGTGAGGCGCGGCCTGGGCCTGTTGATGGCGGCGGTGGGGCTCGTGCTGCTGATCGCCTGCGCCAATCTGGCCAATCTGCTGCTCAGCCGCGGTCTGACCCGCCGCAAAGAGATCGCCGTGCGGGCCGCGCTGGGGGCCACCCGCGGGCAGATTGTGCGCCAACTGTTTTCCGAAAGCCTGGGGTTGTCGGCGGCCGGAGGAGCGGCCGGCGTGATTTGCGCCAGCTGGGCTCTGGGTGGCATTCTTACGCAACTGCCGGCGGATCTTCCGCATCGCGGCGCAATTGGAGTCGATCTCCGCACTCTGGTTTTCTGCACCGTTCTGACGGTTCTCGCCACCTTGCTTTTCGCCGCGCTGCCCGCCTGGAGATTCTCGCAATCCGACCCGCAGGAGGCGCTTCGCCGGAGCCAGCGCGGAAGCACGGACACGCGCGGTTCCGGTGCGCTGCGCCAGTGGCTGATTGCCATGCAGGTGGCGCTCTCGACGACGCTCCTCATCGGCGCCGGCCTGCTGACGCGCAGTTTCGCGAAAATAATGACCGTCGATCCCGGGTTTGAGACGGAAAACGTAATCACTGCCGACGTGCCGCTCGAAGGCGAGCGCTACGCGCAAGCCACGCGGCGCAATGCGGCCTATGACGCGATTCGGGTTCGTTTGGCGGGAATTCCCGGCGTATCCGTGGCGGGCGCCGTGAGCCACCTCCCGCTTTCGGGCGACGATTACGTGAATCCGATCTTTTTGCCGGGCGTGGCCCTTACCCCCGATCGCATTCCGAATCTCCCGATGGCGCAAATCCGCTTCGCGACGCCGGGATATTTCCGGGCTGCGGGCATTTCCCTGCGCTCCGGGCGAATCTATTCCGACTCCGCCGCCGATCGATGGGCCGCCTTGGTCAGCGAGAGCGCCGCCCGCCGCGTATGGCCGGATCGCCACCCGATTGGACGGGAATTTACGATCGACGAATCCCCGCATCCCCGCATCTGGCGGGTGGCCGGCGTCGTTGCCGACATCCGGCAGAGCGAGTTGCAAAACCCGGCTGCCATGATGGTCTACCTGCCCATCGAGTACAACCAGGGAAGCGATCTATCGTTCGTCCTGCGAACCGAAATGCCAGTGGATTCCGTGGCGCGATCGATCCGCCAGGCAGTCGCGCAGATCGATGCGAATGTGCCGGTGTCCGCCATTCGCGGCATGCGCGAAATCGTGGATACGTCGACCGCCCAACGCCGCTTCCAGACGCTCCTGCTGACGGCCTTCGCCGGGATCGCGATGCTGCTGGCCGCGCTAGGCATCTATGGAGCGCTGTCTTACTCGGTCAACCGGCGCTACCGGGAGATCGGCATCCGCATGGCACTCGGCGCGCAAGGCGTGGACGTCGGAACATTGGTGCTCCGCCAGGCGCTCGTGCCCGTGGTGCTGGGCCTGGCGGCCGGTGTGGTTGCCGCCGCTTTTCTGATGCGGGCCCTCTCGGCTATGCTCTATGGCGTCGGATCCGGAGATCCCGCCACCTATGCGGCCGCCGGAGGGATGGTCTTCGTCGTGGCCCTGGCATCCTGCTGCCTTCCTGCGTGGCGTGCCATGCGGCTCGATCCGCTCGAAACCATCCGTGCGGAATGAACGGCTTGCAACTCGTGTCCAAACGTCCCTCTTTGGCGCGCGATTACGCTATAGTCCCTGAGGGGGGCGCGGGAAAGGGCGTGCGGGAGTGGTCTTTAAGCTGACTCCGTAGGGCCACCAAACCTTGGCCTTATCGTGACGGCTGGCCGCAGCCGGCCCGCCCTCCAAGACCATAGTTTCAGAGTTTCTTAGATTTAGCTCCGAATTTGGCTGATCGAAGCATGCTAGGATGATCGTGGCGCCCTGCCAACGCACGCCGATAAAAGGAGCCGAAATCTATGCAATCTTCCCGCTATTCATTTGCCGCGGGCTTGGTCCTGGTTTCTTTGCCGTTGTTTGCCGCGGATCCACCGTCACGCCTTGAATACCACCGGGTGGCAAAGGGCTTCGTCGCGGAGGCTAAGAACTCGTACGGCTGGGCCAAGGGAAGCGGCTTTGTCACGGAGAATCCGTGGGGGCAGTATACCGCGTTCCTGATGTTGACTAACGAGAGGGGACAACGCACCTGGCGGTTGGAGCACTACCTGCCCTGGACTCCCGGACCTTACGTTTCCATCCCGGACCCAGACACATCCCAGGGCTCAACCATGTATCTGCTCGAGGGATCCAATCGGGCTTTGCTGATCGACACCGCCAATCCCGCCAAAGCGATCGAGGGCGTGAACGACCTGAAAACCGTGGTGCGCTATTTGCTGGGTCACGAGAGCGACGGCCAGCCGCGGGCCCATCCGCTGGACTTCGTGGTGGCTATTACCCACAATCATCCGGACCATATCGGCGAAAACGGGCGCATGTCGGACCGCACCATCTACTATCCGGATCTGGACTGGCCGGCACAGGCCCCTCCGAACTACGTTCCTATCCGGGAAGGCGGCGGCGCGACAAACCACGGCAATGGGATGGCGGTAAGTCAAATCGACTTGGGCAACCGGCTGATCAGCGCGGTCGCCATTCCGCCCCATTCGGCCGGCTCGACCGCCTATCTGGACGCGGAGAATCGCCTCTTCGTCACTGGAGATGCGATCGGTTCCGCGTGGCCTTATGTCCAAATGGGACCGCTCTCGCGTTATGACCAGAGCGTTCACCATATCGAGGATGTTACTCGCCCTTATCCCGACCTTGCGGTCCTGCCTGCACACTTCTATCAGACCGGGGCATGGGCAAGAGGCCGCGCGCCTCTCAACGGCCGGCCGCTCGATCGACAGTACATTACGGACATGGCCTCGCTCGCCGACGGGGTACTGGCAGGTACCATCACGGGAGAGCCGTTCTTTGCCGGCGTGGAAGCCTATTGGGCGAAGAACGACTCCGCCCAATTAGTCTATTCACTGTCCACTCTCTACCGGCCGGGAGAAGCCGGCGAGCCCTATCACGCGGTCCGCATCCCCGGCAATTTCAAACGCGATACAGGGGTGGCTTCCTTCGACGCCCGGATCGACGCCGTTTCCAAAATCCAGTCGGATTTCTATCTCATCCGCGACAGCGCCGGCGAAAGCCTTTTCCTGCTGCACGGTTCGGCATCCGCGCTATTGATCGGAACCGGTGGCGGTGGGCCGGGACTTGCCGCTTTCGTCCATTCTCTGATTGGTGATCTACCCCTCGATGTAGCCATTCTCGATCGCGACGCCCGCCAGTCCGGTGGCCTTGCGCAACTACATCCGCGCCACATCTACGTGGCGGCATCGAACGTTCTCAACGGTGTTCCGGGCACCGTGTTGAGTGACGGAACCAGCATCGATCTGGGCCTCAATCATACCGGCCAGCCGCTCACTCTGGAGGCCAGTTCGTTTCAGTCAGACGGCGTGGCGAACCTGAGCCTGCTTAACGCGGCCGACCGCGTGCTGTTCGCGGGGAATGCCTTTGAGAAGCAAGCAGCCCCGCCCAGGATGATGCGGCAGATCGGCAAGCCGGAAGAGGATCAGGCCGCCCGTGCGGCGTGGATGATAAAGATGAATGGCCGCTTCGACCTGGTCTACCTGGGGTCGAACGCGCGGTGGTACAGCACGCCCAAGGACCTGGACGAATCGCTAGCCGCCCGGGCAAAGGGAATGTAGTGTAGTGCATTCGGGCGACATTTGTGGGGCGGCCAATCCTGGCCGCAGCCGCCTTTCCAGGCGGCTAGACCCGCTGGAAGCGGGTCCGCGAGCCGAATAGCCCGAACCGCGCTGCCGTGGCAATCGAAAGTCGTGATGGCGATCGGCCCAGGCCGCGCTATGTCGCTGTGGACGAGGGTATTCCGCGATGACCTTGGCCAACCGCGCGCGAAGCCTAACATTCTTGCCTTTATATACGTCACAGAAGTATAATTCCCTAAAGTATGATGTTCAATCGCGACCTGAGCAAGGGCAGCGCCGAGCTGCTGGTTCTCACGCTGCTGGAAGCCCGCCCGCGGCACGGCTACGACCTTGGCAAACTCATCGAGGAGCGATCCAAAGGCCAGATCCGCTTTCGCATCGGATCGCTCTATCCCATCCTGTTCCGCCTGGAAGACCGCGGCCTGATTGCCGGCCGGTGGCTCGAAAAGGCCGGTGAGCGCCGCCGCCGTTGTTACCGGCTGACGCCGGCGGGCCGCAAATTTCTGAAGGCCCAGCGTAACGCCTGGGACGAATTCGTGGCCACCATCAACCAGATCGTGCGGCCCAGCCATGCCTGACTGGACGGAATATGTCCGCCGCAACCTGCGCCTGCGGCGCTTTCGTCCCGAGCGAGAAGCCGAGATTGCCGAAGAAGTGGCCCGCCAATTGGAAGATGCGTACACCGAAGCGCTGCGGCTGGGCGCAAGCGAGGCGCGGGCCGGCGAGATCGCGCGCCGGCACATCGCCGATTGGGGCGCCCTGGCACATGAGTTAGAAGAGGCGCGGCGAGGAAAGGAATCGGCTATGACGATGTGGCAACATCACGCGGAAGACCGCGCTCTGCGCGAACGCGGGCGGCTCACATTCCTGGCGGGATGGGGCGGCGACGTGCTCTACGGCCTGCGCGTGCTGGGCAAGAATCCCGGCTTCACTACGGTAGCGATTCTGACGCTGGCGCTGTGCATCGGCGCGAACACAGCCATTTTCAGCATCATCAACGCGGTGATGTTCAAGTCGCTGCCGGTACGCGATCCCGAGCACCTGATGCTGCTCAAATGGACCGTCCGGGGCAAGCTGAAGAACCACGGTTTCAGTTCCTACGGAGATTGCGACAGCCGCTCCGGGAGCGGCAATGAGCACCGCTGCTCGCTGTCGAAGCCGTTCCTGGAAGAAGTGCGCCAACATGGCCCGTTCTCCACTCTGGCCGAATTCGCGGGGGGCGGCTCGATTACGGTGAGCGGCAGCGTCGCCGTACACCGGGCCAGCGGGCAGTACGTGTCGGGCGATTATTTTCAAACTCTCGGCGTAGGCGCCGCCGCCGGACGCGTGTTCGTCCCAGCCGACGACGCGCCGGGCGCCGCGCCCGTTGTCGTGTTGCAGTACGCCTACTGGAAACGCCAGTTCGCCGGCGACCGGTCGATTATCGGAAAGACGCTGGATCTGAATGGGCTGCCGTTTACCATCGTGGGTGTCGCCGAAGAATCGTTCACTTACCTGACGCCCGGCAACGTGCGCGATCTCTCGGTGCCGTTGCTCCAGCACCGATCCTTGCACGATCCGGATTCCTGGTCGCCGCGCAAGGAAGATGCGGGCGCATTTTGGATTGTGGCCGCGGGCCGTTTGAAGCCGGGCATTTCCGTGGGCGCCGCACAAAGCCAGCTTACGGCTTTGTTCCTCAACCATCTGATGCACGCCGAGAAACCGATGGCGACCGCCGCGGACGCGCCCGCGATTGAACTGGTCCCGGCGCAGACGGGTCTATCGGGCCTACGCGGGCGGATCTCCACGCTGCTATACGCGCTGATGATCGCGGTGGGCATCGTGCTGCTGATCGGCTGTGCCAACGTCGCCGGTCTGCTGCTGGCGCGTGCCGCCGCGCGGCAGAAAGAGATCGCCGTGCGTCTCGCGCTGGGCGCCGCGCGCGGCCGGCTGGTACGTCAACTGCTTACCGAGAGCGTCACGCTTTCCGTTCTCGGCGCAGCCTTAGGTATCCTGTTGGCCTTTTGGGGCGCCCGCGCGTTGATCGACTTTGCCGGGAGCGAGACGTCTCGAATTTCCGCCGACCTGGATTTACGCGTACTCGGCTTCACCCTCGCCGCCGCGCTCGGGACCGGAGTTCTGTTCGGGCTCGCGCCCGCGCTTCGCTCCATGCGCATCGATCTGACGCCGGCGCTGAAGGACGGCGTGGCCGCCCTGAACGCGCGCCAGGGCCACTTTCGCCTGGGCAACATCCTGGTGGTGATTCAGGTGGCGCTCACGGTGGTGGTTCTGGTGGGCGCCGGCCTGGTGGTGCATACCCTCCAGAACCTGCGGAAACTGGACCCCGGTTTCGCCACCGATAACCTGCTCACCTTCGACGTGGACGCCACCCTGACCCACCTGAAAGGCGAGCGTATGGCCAGTTTCTACCGCGGCCTGCGCGACCGCTTCAACGCGATTCCGGGAGTGTCATCGGCCAGTTACTCCGATTCCGTTTTGTTGAGCGGAAGCATGTCCGCGACCGACTTCCATTTGCCGGGTACGCCTCCCAAAGCCTCTGTTCCAACCGATATTCTCTCCATCGGTCCGCAATTCTTCGAGACCATGAAGATTCCGGTGCAGCAGGGCCGCAAGTTCAAGCCCGAGGACTACCAGTTGGCGGCCAAAGCCGACGGCGATCCGAAAGGCCCGGAGCGGATCGTGATACCCGCCATCGTCAACGAAGCGTTCGTGCGCGCTTATTTCCCGAAAGTAAATCCGCTGGGACGGCCCTTCGGCGCCTATATTCCGGGTGTCAACGGCGAGCCGGATTCCTCCCCCCGCGCCGGCTGGGAAATCGTGGGCGTGGTGCGCGATCTGAAGTACGACGACCTACGGCGCGCGATTGCACCCACTACCTATGTTCCCAGCGCATCCGGCGGTTCGTTCGAATTGCGCACCGCGCGCGACCCTCTGGCGGTGGCACCGGACGTGCGCGAGATCGTACGGCAGGCCGGCAAGGATATACCGGTCGTCAATGTCAAAACGCAAGCCCAGCAGATCGAAGGGATGCTTCTCCAGGAGCGCTTGATTGCCCGCCTCTCCAGCCTTTTCGGCTTAGCGGCCCTACTGTTGGCGGCGATCGGACTTTATGGCCTGCTCGCCCACGAGGTCACCCGCGGAACCCGTGAAATCGGTATTCGGGTGGCTCTGGGCGCGCCGGCGGGACTCGTCCTGCGGCGGGTGGTGCGGCATGGCTTCATATTGGCCGCCGTGGGCATAGCCATCGGGCTGGCGGCGTCGGTGGCCGTCACACGATTGCTCGGCGCGATGCTCTACGATGTGAAACCCGGCGATCCCGTGACACTCATTGCGGTGACGTTGCTGCTTATGCTGGTGGCGCTGGCCGCCTGCTACATTCCGGCGCGCCGCGCCACGCGCGTGGACCCACTGCTGGCCCTACGTCACGAGTAAACGGGGCGAGCCTGGGAGCGTGCCGAATCAATGTGGAGAGATAGAACCGGATGAGGCGTACAACGGCATCGCATTTACGGCTTTCAGCCTGCCGTAAGGGGACGAATCCTATTCTGAAGGTTCGGCCTTATGAGCGCAGAGTCGATCGATGTCGTTGGGCTTTTCGTCCTTGAGCTTCGATCGCAGGTCCGCCAGTCTGGCGAAAACCTGCCCCTCGCTTCTCTGACGGGCCTGGTCAACGATCCGATCCAGCCGTGTACCGTTAGCTTTTGTCATGCTTTTCTTGCACTCCAAGGTGAACATATCGGCAAAAGTCTTACCTTATCCCATTCCTGGCCGCGCCGCAAGCGCCAGTGGTTTCAGGAGCTGGACGGCTCCCGAAGCCGTAATATGTTCGTTTTTTCCTCTAAAGTCAATGGTCTCGTTCGATAAGGGGGTGGCAGTACTTTCGATCGCCCGACGGTATATCTGCACGTTTTACCCCAGAGCGATAGTCGGCACATATCTTGCAAGTTGTTCTTTCTTCAGGTGATTCATTAGTGCCGTCTAGCGCGAAGACATTAGCCCAAATGGTATAGTGGGTCTGTCGTTGGCGACATTCTCCCTATGCCCTCAATGCCTCCACACTCCAGAATATCAGATGCGGATCTCCTGAAGGCGACCCAGAACACCGCACTTTACCTAAGCCGGCTGCGCAAGGCCGAAGCTTTCGTGAGCTTGCCTGCTTTGGACGAGATGGTGCCGAGCAGCCCGGAGCAAATGCAGGCCGATTGGCGGCATGCATCGATTGTGGTTGCGACCTCCGTGATGACCGGACGGTTACATCTCAGCGATCTGGATGCGGAATGCTATCCACGGCTCGAGGCCGTTTGGCTGGACGACATACGACAGCACCTTGCCTATTTCAACTGGATCAACAGCCGGGAAGAGGTGGGTTTTTGGTCGCCGCAAGATCTTAGGCAGGGGCATTATAACGATGCGTGCGTGGAGGTCCGCAACCTGCTCGTCGACCGGAAGGTCAAAGACCGGTTGGAGAACTTTGCCTCCGTACGGGGATACCTGAGCGAGCGCTACCTCGACGAGTTCCAGCGCTTTAACGGAGAACATTGCGCGTCGCTAGTCGAACTGAAGGCCGCTCATATTGGCGCGGCGGCCGCGCGGGAGTTTGCGGCCGCGCTGGCCGCGGAGTATTCCCGAAAATTCTATGAAAACGCGATTTCCGCAGTGGAGTTGTGCGACCGGGATGCGTGCGTCGCGGTTTTGCAAGCGCTGCAACATGGCGGAAGCCTTCCCGGATTTCCTTCGCCCATAACCTGCTTTGAAGCGGCTCTGGCGATTTCATTTCTGGACGCCACCACAATTCAGGGTCTCTGGAAAACAGGTCCAAACATCAGTAGAGACACGACGTTTTAGTCGGATTGACCGGAAGACCCGCTGCGCGTGCTGGGGCCAAAGGACTCAATCTGTTGGCACACTTTGTCGAAAATGCGCTCCTGTTCGACTTCCGATAGTTCGGCAAGGGGACGCGCGGGATCGTTGACGGCTTGAAATCGATTTAAATTGGGATCTCTCGAAAACCTGCACGGTGACACGATGACGGGAAGGATGAGAGTGCTTTCCAACTCGGCCTTGCGGAGGAGGGACGGCAGTTCGGTGCTGGTGACGAAATCCGACGCGAGGAATGCAGCCGAGATCAGTAAAATCGCCGCCTTTGACCGCTTCAGCGCCATGGTGATCTCCGTCTGCCACTGCTGGCCGGCCCGGATTTTGGTGTCATCCCAGATTTCGATGCGCTGCTCCCTTTCGAGCGGTTTGAGATGAATCCGGAGGCGTTGCAGGAAGATCTCGTCCTGGTGGCAATAGCTGATAAATACGTTGGTTCCCGGCGAGCCGGTTTTCAGCCTGCTTTGAAAGCGGCTGGGGTTCGAAAGCGCGTCTTCGAGCAACTCACGGAAGCCCTGGAGGAAGGCGTCCTGCGAGTCGAGACTGTAGTGAAATGCGGGGACGCCGGTGACGTCGAACGACAGACGGTCGGCGCTCTCGTACATGATGAGCACAGGCTTCTGCCGGGCATGGGCGTAGCCGAGAAGATACATGGCCGCGGGACTGGAGTCGGTGACATCCACGACAATCAGGCTGGCAGCCTCGGCTTCGGCGTAGAGTTGCTCCAATGCGGAGTTAGCGAACGCCGCCGTCGAAACGGGCTTCATTTCGGCTTTTAGGGCAGCGGCCGCCTGCCCCATGGCGATAAGAAAGAGATTGAGTCGAGGGTGGTCGGGCTGGACAATCAGGATCTTCTTGCGAATCGTTGGCATCTTGGTCGAGTACCTTTTTTTCGGTGCCTCAAGGCCAGCTACATCTATAGAATAGCGTGCCCGCGGAAGCCGGGCAGCGCCTATCGAACGGAATCGGGCGGCGGGCCATTTCACAAGACTTTGACATTTCGTTCACGACTGCTCTTCGATCCTGCTGGTACGCTGGGAACTGTTTGCGCGCGTACTGCGCGCGATTCGTAGAGAAAGGATCAGCCGGCATGAAGTTCGGTTTCTTATTCTGCATTGCAGCTTTGGCAGGGCTTTGGAGCGTCAGTCCCGCGCACGCACAGTCCGGTTGCACGGGACCGAACGGGAGCCGTTTCAATCTGGAACCTCGTCCGAATGCGGTGGTGCAAGCCGCCAGGTCGGTTGCTTTTCTGCCCGGCCGGGCAGGACCGAACCTCGATCTGGTGGTGGCCACGGCAGCCGACGAACGCGGATTGGGCGGCAGCGACGATGGTTTCTATGTCCAAAGGTCGAACGCGAACTGCGCGCCCGATTTGGAAGGCGGTCTGCCCGTGATCAACACAGCCATCGATTCTTTCGTGCCGTTTGGGACCCCCACGGTGATAGCGGATCCGGCGCGCGACGCGTTCTTTATCGTAGACCTGCGATTTGGGTTGTCGACAGACGATAACGGCGTTGGCATCGTGAGAACCACCGCCGCCAATCTGCTGAGTTCTACGGCATGCCCGAGCGGTACGGAAACCGGCGGCAGCGCCGCATGCTGGACACTCGGTACGGTCACAAATGTCACGCCATTGAATTCGATCCTGGATTCGCCGCACGTTGCGGTGGACGCCCGCACCAGCGGTACCGGGGCCGGCGATATCTACGTGGTCGTCGCCGAGCGCATGGGCGACAGCCTGAATACCAGCGTTTTTCTGACGGCATGCACGAATGAGAGGCTGTCTTGTGGGAAGTCGATCGAGATCGGCGGCGGGGACGCGGAGGCGGATTTCCCGTTCGTCCAGGTGCGTCCGGATGGCGGCGTCACGATATCGTACCGCAATACGAGTTTTCCGGGAGTCAATCCCGAGGAGATTAAGTTTGTTAATTGCACACCCAACGGCGCTCCGGCCCCGCCCACGTGCGCGGCGCCGCTGTTAGTGACAACGGAGAACGACCCCGTCTTCGCCACTCTCCTTGGAGATGTGCCGATGGAGGACCAACTCTATCCCCGGCACGCGCACCGCCTGGAGAGCGACGGGACGACGGTCACCACGTTTCTGGTGTACGATCGCTGCGATGTAACGGTGACTCAACAAGCCGGTCTGGGGTCGCCATTCTGCCCGAAGGCCGACGTGGCGATCGCCAGTTCCAGCGATGGCGGCGCTACCTGGTCGCCCATCGCAAAGGTCACCGCCAGCCCGGGGCAGCAGTTTTTTGGGACGGTGGCTACAGACGTCTCGACAGAAACGGTGAGCATCGCTTACTACTCTACCGAGAACGATTCATTCAAGCAGCGGCCACAGGTCTTTCTGGCACAGATTGTTCCGGGTTCGACCGTGGTGGGCGATCCGCGGCTATTGACATCGGACTTCGCAGACGTGCAGGCTACCTCACCGATCGGCGTATTGGACCAGCCCGCGGGTTTCAGCGACCGCCTGGGACTGGCGGCGAGCGGGACGGGAACCGCGGGGCAGAGCCATGCCTACGTCGGGTTCACCTGGAATAGCGTTTTCGGCGCCTATGGCGGTGTCCCCAGTGCCGACGTGAATAATCATCTAACGGTGTTCTCGTATTAGAGCGCGAGGCGATCGTCATGAAAACTGTAATCCTATTCAGCATCGTTGCGGCCGGGGCACTGACGGCGCAAACGACAGCCGGCGATCCGGCACGCAGGCAGGCCATTCCAGAAGCGTTCCGGCGATTCCGCATCCCGCCGTCGGCGCCGCTTCGGTTTCTGGCCTCCGAGGAGGGCAGGCGTTTCCTCCGCGCGACGGGGCATCCTCTAGCCAAGGCGGCGATTCTGGCATTCGGCGAGCCCGCCCAGACCACGGTGGCGCCTGAATCCTCGCGGGAGCGAGCCGGCCTGGCGGAAGAACCGGCGATGGCCGAAGCGGCGGCGACCGGATGCAACGGGCCTGCCGGTACGCGCTTCAACCTGGAGCCGCGGCCGAATGCGGTGCCACAGAATCAGGCCTCAGCGGACTTTCTGCTCAATCGCGTGGGTCCAAACGAGGACCTGATCGTGCAAGCGGCGAATGACTGGCGCGGCAATCTGAGTTCGGGGGTGGATTGGGACCAAAGCGTGAGCGGTTACTATGTGCACCGCTCCGCCGCCGCCGATTGCAGTGTTCAATTCGAGGGTGGCTTACCTGCTCTTACGTTTCAGGGGAACACGGAGATGGGAACCGGAAATGCCGTCGTGGCCGCCGATCCGCACCGTGACGCATTCTACATGGCCGATGTGCGGTTCGGGTCGGCCAGCACGGGGGGCGTGGCACTTTTCCGGGCGGCGGCGTCCGCGCTGCTAAATCCGGCCGCCTGCCCGAACGGTACGCACACCGCTGCGCAGGCGGTATCCTGCTGGACGGCCACTCCGCCCGTGCTCCTTTTTGCTCAGCCCGTTTTCGATTCCGTGAACGACCTGCCGCGCATCGCGGTGGATCAGCGCGCCGCGGGAACCGGAGCGGGGAACGTTTATGTGGCCGTCGAGCAGTTCGATTTCAGCAGCTATGCGAGCAGCATCGCCCTGGTGGCGTGTACGCCCGCGCTGAACTGTAGTGCTCCTGCCACGGTGAGCGCGCCGGCGAGCACAGCGGCGGCGTTTCCCTACGTGCAGGTCCGCGCCGACGGGTTGGTTACGATCTCCTTCGTGAATGCGAATGCGGACGGCAGCGACAGCATCGAGTTCGCGACTTGCAGCGCCGGCGTTCCGCCGCAGGCGCCGGCTTGTAGTGCGCCCTCGCTGGTGACGGAAGTCGCGCATCCGATCGGCGGGCGTTTGGTGAATATCAACCTGCAGGCGTGGACCTATCCGAAGCATGCCAGCCGGTCCGAGGCAGGCGGTGCGTTCACCAGTTTTCTGGCCTACGAGGACTGCAAAGACCCGTTCACACATGGGAATCCGCCTTCCACCGTATGCCTGAACGCGGAGGTGCTGATGACGGTGTCCACTAACAACGGCCGGACCTGGTCGGCTCCGGCATCGGCGGACACATCGACCGGGCATCATTTCTATCCCGCCATGGCCGTGGACGCCTCCACCGCTACGGTACACCTGACTTACTACAGCGCGGCGGGGGATAAGTTCAACCACGAATTGCGGGTGCTGCGCAATCAGGTCGCCCCTGGGAGCACAACGCTCGGAACCTCCCAATTTGTGACCCAGGTGCTCGATCCGATCGATGGCGACCCGCAGTCGTTGGGCTTCTTTCAGTCGGACTTTTTCATGGGTGCGATCGCCCGCGGAACCGGGAAGCCGGGGCAAAGCCGCCTATACACGTCGTTCGATTCAACCGTCGTCCCGGGGACGTATCAAGGGCGTCCGGACGCGGAGCAGAATAACCACATCGGCGTGGTCGTGTATTAAACAATGGGAAGAGCCGGCTAAAAGCCGGACTGCTGGAGTTTGGACTTATCTCGCGATGACTGGCCGCCTGCCCGTGGCGCACGCTTCAGCGTGCTGCGGCGGACTTCAGTCCGCCGTCGAGGCGTAGTACGATGATGTTTTATCGCATATGAAGACTGCCGTCGCGGTGCTTACGCTGTTGGCCATTTCGCGGTGCGTTCAGGCGCAGACCGGACCTCCGCCCATTCCTGCAATTGAATCCGTTACGCCGATGGGGTTGGTTACGCAGGACTCCGTGGTGCAAGGCCGCGATGGCACGTACAGCGCGCAAATGGGCAAGAACTCGTTCTGGCTTTTCAACGACACGGCGCTGAAGGTCTACAACGCGTCCAACGAGAACTTCTTTTCCAATTCGCTGTCTTGGGCCACCGATCTGGACGCGACCAACGGGATTACGTTGAACGGCAACTACGTGGATGCAAGCGGATATCCTACCAGTTTTTTTCCGTTTCTTCCGTGGGAACTGCAATACAACCAGGAACACGCAGGCAGTGGAAGCAGTTGCCAGGTGAAGCCCTGCGGCGCGGAGTTCGCCATTTGGCCCGGTCCGCTCGTCCCCGACCCCGCCCGCAACAGGGCCTTGATCCTCTATGGGGAGATATGGCGCTCGCCCACTTATTCCGGCTGGGTCTCCATCGGTGAAGGCATCGCCATATGGCAGAACGGAAAGATCACGCGGCCGGTTATCAGTCCCGGAACCGCTTACCCGACCCTGATGTGGCAGGGCAGCGCCGTGGGCTTCACTTCTGGATGGGTGGTTAGCGGCGATACGCTCTACACGTATGGCAATAAGGGCGTGTTCCTCGCGGAAGATACGCAGATTGCGAGCGTACCATTGGCCAGTGCCACCACCGCCAGTGCGTGGACCTATTACGCCGGAAACAGTACCTGGAGTTCAAATGCGGCGGATGCGGTGACGGTGTTCAATGGCGGGGCTGCGGGAAGCTCAGTTTTTTACGATAGTTTTCTCGGCATGTATGTCGCGATCTATAGCGGCGTGTTTAACAGCAATCTCTATTACAACGTCTCCTATACTCCGTGGGGGCCATGGTCCGCGGCCACGCAGTTCTACACGGGATTGCCGGCTTACCAGAATAATGCCGATTATGCCGCGCTCGCACACCCGGAGTTTGCCCAGGGCAACGGCCAAACCCAGTTCGTTACCTACGTGCAGGACACCGGGTTCCTCGCCCAGGACCTGCAATTGTTGAAAGTAGTGTTCGCGCCACCTACGCCTGAATGAGCAAAGCCACCGATAACCTGACCGCCGCCCTACAGCGCGGCACGGCTGGAAGGCCCAAAGCGGGAGGCTTCCCCTATCTGGCCGAGAGGCTCCGGCGCGCCGGGGTAACGCGTAATCTATGGTTTCTGCCTGCCTGCGAAAGCCTCTTCCTGACAGAGGACGGGCCGGTCGCCATTCAGGGCGAACCTCTGGTGTCCGGCACCGTGGACGTGCCGCGGTTCGATCGGGAAGCGCTGATCGCCGCGCTGCGAACGGACCAGTCCGGCAATAGCACGTTTCCGGAGTTCCTGGCGGCATCCTGGCGCGCTGGGGTGGTCCGTTACGATGTCGATTTCACCGCGCGCACGGTGGCTTACTACGGCTGCAACGGCGAAGAATATATCGAGACGTATCCCGCGGTCGAAGTGGAATAACCCGATCAAACATCAAGCACGATCCAGGCGGGAGCATGGTCACTGGCGTTTTCTTCCCCCCGCACCGATCGGTCTACACCGCCGTCTACGAGGCGCTCCGCCACCACCGGCGAGAGAAGGAAATGATCGAGCCGCATGCCCTTGTTGGCCGGCCACCGCTCGCGTTTGTAATCCCAGAATGTCCAGAGCGGCCCATCCGGGTACAATCGCCGCAGAGCATCTGTCCAGCCTTGAGCCAGCAATCGGGCAAAGGCCGCGCGGCTTTCCGGCTGGATCAGCGCGTTGTCATCTAACGATCGCGTGGGATAGATGTCATTGGGCGCCGGCACGACATTGTAATCGCCCGCCAATACGACAGGCACGCCGGCCGTAATGAGTCCGGCGGCGTGGGCCATGAGGCGTTCAAACCATGCGAGCTTATATTGGAACTTCGGGCCAGGCTGAGGATTTCCATTCGGCAGGTAGATGGAGGCGATCAAGACCCCGTTCACGGCCGCCTCGATGTACCGCGCCTGGGAATCCTCGGGGTTGCCGGGCAGGCTGGAGCGCACCAGCACCGGAGCATGATCTCGCGCCAGGATAGCTACGCCATTCCAGGAACGCTGGCCCTGCCAGACGGCTTCGTAGCCGAGGGCGCGAAGGGCATCCGCGGGAAACGTCTCATGCGCCGCCTTTAGCTCCTGGAGGCAAACGACATCGGGTGCAACCTGGCCGAGCCAGGCCACGAGATTCTCCAGGCGCTTGTGGATGTTGTTGATATTGAAGGTCGCGATCTTCACTGTTCGGCCTCCACGCCGGCCCTGGCTTGCCGGCTGGTTTCAGCGGCCAGCCTTTTCGGGTCCGTAGTCGACGTCGTCCGGCAGTTCGTTCTGGTCGGTGGCGGCGTCGAAGGGGAAATGCCTGGCCAGGTCTTCGCCGACTGCTTCGATGCCGGCGACAAGGCCTCCGGTAAAGTCACCTTGCGCGAATTTTTCCGACACGGTGCGGACGATGTGATGCCAAAATGCCTGGCCGACTTTTTCGTGGATGCCGCTGTCGCCCAACACGACGAACTTGCGGCGCGCG
>Ga0187871_10001386_pt1 | contig 21192 bp, 19 predicted proteins | sample June2016WEW_16_1_FD_132988 | JGI IMG/M metagenome (GOLD analysis project Ga0187871, IMG submission 132988) | Peatland microbial communities from SPRUCE experiment site at the Marcell Experimental Forest, Minnesota, USA - June2016WEW_16_10 | ecosystem: Environmental > Terrestrial > Soil >...
TGACAACGTCTACGTGAAGATTCCGATCACCAATACGTCCGCCGAAAGTTCCGCTGGATTGATCCGAGACCTCAGCTCAGATGGCTTGAAGTTGAACGTGACGGCGTTAACGACACTCGAACAGGTCGACGCCATGTCGTCGGCTCTGAATCCGGCCGTCCCGTCGATCGTCTCGGTCTTCGCTGGTCGCATCGCCGACACCGGTGTCGATCCCATTCCGGTAATGGAAGCGGCGCTCAAGATCCTGGCGCCGCTGCCCGGCGCCGAGCTCTTGTGGGCCAGCCCGCGCGAACTCCTCAACGTCGTTCAGGCCGAGAAGTCCGGCTGTGACATCATCACCGTAACGCACGAACTGCTTCGCAAACTGAGTGGCCTGGGTCGCGACCTCACGGCCGTGTCGCTGGACACCGTGACGATGTTTTACGATGACGCCGTCCAATCGGGTTTATCCCTCTAACCAGTGGAAGGGTAGAAGTTCGTGATTATCACGCGCACACCGCTTCGAATCTCGCTCGGCGGGGGCGGAACGGACCTTCCTTCGTACTCCGATGTGTACGGCGGCATGGTCATCGCCGCGGCCATCAATCGCTACATGTTCGTCTCGCTCAACAAGTCCTTCGGTGATGACTATCAGTTGAAGTACTCGCGACTCGAGAGGGCCAAAACGATCGAAGAGATCGAACACCCGATTATTCGAGAGGCACTGTCGCTTCACTACCTGCCGCCGGGAATCGAGATCGTCAGCGTCGCCGACATCCCATCGGGCACCGGTCTCGGCACGTCCGGTTCCTTCACCGTGGGCCTCCTGCGAGCGCTCACCACGTGGCGCCGTGATTTCGCGACGCCGGACAGCTTGGCGCGCGAAGCGTGCAGTATTGAGATCGAGAGTCTCGGTCGTCCGGTGGGCAAGCAAGACCAGTACATCGCCGCCTTCGGTGGATTGGCCGTCATGGACTTCCACGTCGACGGGGCCGTCAGCGTACAGCCGCTTCGCATAAGCAGCGAGACGCTAGCGGAGTTGGAGTCCAATCTCTTGATGTTCTTCACTGGCTACTCGCGAGACGCGGACTTGATTCTGGCCGAGCAGAAGACGAAGACAGAGGCCAACGATGAATCGATGATTGAGGGATTGCACGCCATCAAGCAACTCGGAATGGAAGCGAAGAACGCGCTGGAGTCGGGCGACATTGATGGATTCGGCGAAATCATGAACGATCACTGGCTCCACAAGAAGGAACGTTCGACCGCGATGTCCAACGACCGCATTGACCACTACTACAAGGTGGCGCTGGCGAACGGAGCGCTGGGTGGCAAGTTGGTCGGCGCCGGCGCCGGCGGATTCCTGTTGTTCTACACCACGAATCAGACGTTGCTTCGCTCGGCGATGACGGCGGAAGGACTCCAGGAGGTCCCGTTCGGGTTCGACTTCGGAGGTTCGACCGTTCTTGTCCGCGACTGAGATGCAGTGTGTGGTCCTCGCCGGGGGACTCGGGACACGAATGCAGTCGACGGTGCCGGACACGGCAAAGTCCATGATTCTCGTCGCCGGTAGACCATTTATCGCGTGGCAATTGGAATGGCTCGGCGCTCAGGGCGTCAGTGAGGTCGTCCTTTCGATTGGCTACAGGGGCGAGCAGATCCGCTCGTACATCGACGACGGCCAGAGGTTCGGTCTTCGCGTGCGCTACGTCGACGAGGGAGATCGTCTACTCGGCACCGCGGGAGCGCTACGCACGGCGGTGGACTCCGGCGCGCTCGGCGATCGCTTCTTCGTCCTCTATGGCGACTCCTATCTGGACGTCTCGCTCGCCAAGGTCTGGAGTCACTTTGGACAACAAGGGTGCAACGCGTTGATGACGGTCTATCGGAATAACGACGAAGGCGAGGTGAGCAACGTCATCTTTGACGGCACGTTCGTGACACGTTACGCAAAGAACCGACCGCAACCGCTCAAGGACATGGTCTACGTCGACTACGGGTTGCTGGTCTTTTCTCGCTCGCTGATTGAGGAGCGCGTCGCCCCAGACGTCGAAGCGGACCTCTCGAAACTCCTGGAGACACTGAGCGGCGAAGGGAATCTCGTCGGCTACGAGGCGACCGAGAGATTCTTCGAGATCGGTTCTCCCGAAGGCCTCGACGAACTCCAACGAGAACTGCGCTCGCGTTCGAACAACTCTGACCGAGCAGGGAGTTGACGATCGCTGATGCCGCCTCTATTTCAGACGCGCACGAGTACCGAACCGTCACCGCTCGTTCAGTGGTTGGATCGACCAAGGTCGCAGTGGTGGTGCGTTGCGAGCTGGGCCGTCGCCACGGCAGTGTTCATCAGCGTCACGACCCTGCTCGGCGGTCTCACGCAACTCGATTCGTTGCTCTCGACCTACTCTTCGTGGTCCATCGCCCACGGCAACGTGGCCTGTGCGTACCCGCCGGGCAGTTCCGTCTATTTCCCACTGACGGCACCGCTCTATCCGATCATCGCCGGCGGTCTCGTAGTGGTTTTTCGCGTTGGACACGGAGTTCCCTTCCCCAATCAGGCGGCCCTTGGACATAGTTGCCTGACCTGGTTGGCGCCCATGACTCGGTGGGCCGACCAGACGCACGCGCTCACGTCGACTCTACGATTTGGCTACCTCGGATGGTTCGTCCTGGCGGCCGGCATCGTTGCCGTCATGCGATCGAGTGGGCGCGGACGAAACGGTTGGGAGCCGGCGGTGCTGATCGCGGTGGCGTGCACCCCTCCCGTGTTCATGTGCCTCCAAAGTCTCTTTCATCCGCAGGACCTACTCGCGATGGGCCTGATCCTGCTCGGCGTCTCATGTGTGCAACGCAACGCGTGGTGGTGGGCGGGGGTGTGGATGGGTCTTGCCTTCGCTAGTCAGCAGTTCGCGCTCTTGGCGGTGGCTCTCCTCTTTGTGATCGTGCCGGCGAAGAGACGATTCGCCTTCTCCGCGTCAGCCGTCGTCACTTTCGCGGTGATCGTCATACCACTGATGACGCTTTCATCGGGTCGCGCGCTTCGGGTCGCGCTCACGGGATCGGGAGGTGGCGGCGCCTTGACCACCTCAATCCCGTGGGAACTTCATCTCACGAGTTCGGGTGCGAATGACGCACTGCGGGCGCTACCGGTGATGGCGGTGCTGTGTATGGCGCTGTGGACCAGGCGACGACTGTCGAACGCCGTCTGGGAGCCCGTCGTGCTCCTTTCGCTGCTCGCGACGTCGTTGGCTCTTCGCCTCGTCTTCGAAGGTGGGCTGTACGGGTACTACTTCATGGCGAGCGCGGTCTCGATTATCTTGCTCGACTTTGTACGGCGAACCTTCCGAATCGAGGTCATCCTGTGGCTGGCGGTCGTGGCACTCGTGTTCTCGCCTCTGCCGTGGGGGCACGACCGGCTGACGTATGGGGTCCACATGTGGGTGTGGCAATTGGTGCTCGTGCCACCGACGGTCGCACTCGCCATCTCGCCACTGATTGGTCGGATCAAACGTCAGCGCTCGAGCGAGCCAATCGTCGAGAGCGCCGCGTCTTGATTCGGATGCGCGATGTCGTCAATTGGTTGTTCGGTGATGTCACCACCGCCCCGTAGGGTGATTGGAGTGGGTAAGTCCTCTGGATTTAAGAGCGGTGGCGAACTGCAACGCATCATCGATGCCGCGCGTTCGCCGGAATGGAGCATTGGCGAGGGCCGCTCCGGGCAGGTCATGGCAACTCGGGACTCTGGATCGATCGGAATGCCCTGGGTGATCACCGCCGAACGTGCCGGGCGAGGTATGAAGGTCTCGCTCTATCGACCCGGTGATGATGTGCGCGTCGAGGGTGACGTCATAGGAGAGCTGTCGGGGAACCCCAGGGAGATGGGCCGACAGTTCCGTTCGTATCTGGAGGACACGCCGCTCGACGTTGGCAGTTGAGCGGACTGGACCCTTCGTAGTCCGACCGCCGGAGCAACCCCAAAGATCCGATGCGCCAGAGGTAACGTCGTATCGCGATGGTGTCGTCACGGACCGCAGATACAAAGAGCAGTAGAAGCGTTGGTGACGAACCGGTGTCGCCGACCGTTACGGGACTGCGAGCCCTGCGCATAACGCAGTTCCAGGCCATCGTCTTGGTTATCTTCGGTTTGAGCCTCGGGATGTCGCTCTGGCAGTTGAGCGTTCCAGAGTTCCTGTCGTCGTACGACTCCGGTGTGTACTTGGCATCGACGATTCACTTCGTCTCCGGGGTTCTCCCGTATAAGGACTTCACGTTCGTGCAGCCGCCGGGGATCCTCTTGCTCATGAGCCCCGTCGGGGTCTTCAGCCGAGTCTTCGGGACGCACGACGGTTTCATCCTGGCGCGTGTCGTGAGCTCGGTCGTGACCGCACTGAACGCCGGTCTCGTCGCGTGGCTCGTTCGTCACCGTGGACGTGTGGCGATGGTGATCGCGGGAGGTGGACTGGCCTTCCTTCCGGTCTCGTTCTTCGTAAGTTCGAGTTTGACCCTCGAGCCCTATTGCGTACTCTTCGTCCTGGCCGGTGCCCTGGTTGTCCTTGAACGCGACGCGACGAGTGAGGCGCTCAGTACGCGGCGCCTCGTGGTGGGCGGCATTCTCCTCGGATTCGCTCTCCTCATAAAGTTGTGGGCCGTCTTCCCCCTCGTCGCGCTCGCTGGGTGCCTCGTTCCGAGGTATCGGCGGCGCGTTGGACTGCTCCTGGCCACGGCGGCGAGTTGCTTCGTCGCAGTGGCGCTTCCTTTTTTCGTCGCGGCGCCACACCGTTTCTGGTCCGAAGTGTTCAGCGAGCAACTGTTGCGACAGGCGTCTCCGACGCAGGGAGCCAGTATCGGCTACCGGTTGATGACCCTGACCGGATTCGGTCCGACGACGATCGCGCCATCGACCACCGTGGCCGAAGTCGCCTTCGCGATCCTCGTCGTTCTAGTTGCCGTTTCGTTGGCCCTTCGTGCACCGCGAGGAAGTCTCGACGGCTTCTTCATCCTCGCGACCCTCCTTGTCGGCGGCGCGCTCTTGTACTCACCCGAGTTCTATCCCTACTACGGTTACTTCCTCGCGCCGTTCCTTTTGGGTGTCGTTGGGCTATCGTTCGCGCGGCTCGCTACTCCACTGCGTGCGGCGTTGAGCGCGATACCGGTGTCAAGAACCTCTCGTAGGTTCCTTCGATTGACGGGTGAGATGAGTGGCGCGTTGACCATATTCGCGCTGGTCCTGTACATCACTTCGTACTATTCGTCCTACGCCTGGGGACTGGGACTCTATAGTCCCGAGTTCGCCGCGATCACGAATCGCATCCCCGCCGGTTCGTGCGTGGTCTACTCGGAGGTCTCCTACGGCATCGAGGCCAACCGCTGGACGTCCAGTGACCCGCACTGTCCGACACTGGTCGACCCCTTAGGGATGTGGATGGCGTGGGGCTATCAGACGAAGCCGGCCACCGCGACGTTCGCCCAGATGTGGAAGTCGTACTTTGAGCGGGCGCAGTACGTCGTGCTCAGCACACCCGGTGACGCCCTCATCGGGTGGAACCCCAACCTGGTGACGTGGTTCTCCGACCACTTCCACTTGACCTACCACCACGACTACGTCGTCATCTATCGTGCCGATGTCAAGTCCTAGCGATGCGCGTGTGTTGAAGTGGTTGACGCGTCCGCCGTCGCCGCGGTGGTACCTCATCGGTTGGTTGTGCGTCCTGGCCCTCATGATCGCGGTCGCGACGCTCTGGGGAGGTCCCACGTCGGCGGACGCACCGGCACCGGATAACACGACGTGGCTTATCGCGCACGGCGACTTCGGATGCGCCTATCCGCCCGCTGCGTCCGTGGTCTACCAAACGCCCGCGCCCCTCTATCCCTTGATCTCGGGCGGACTGGCGGCCATCGCGCGTATCGGACGTAGTCTGCCGTTCCCGACGTCGGCGACGCTGGGGAAAGGTTGTGCGACGGCCGTGGCGGCGATCTATCAGTGGTCGTTTCACTCCGGTGCTCTGGCTCCGACGCTCCTGCTCGGCTACCTGGGTTGGCTGGCGTTGCTCGCGGGCGTCGCGTCACTCGTGAGGGCGCTGGGGAAGGGAGGTACGCGACTCGAAGTGGTGACGATGGCGCTCGTGGCGTGCCTTCCCTCGGTGTACATGCCGCTACTGCAGTTCTTCCACCCCGAGGATCTCCTGGCCACCGGTCTTGCCCTGATGGGGGTGGCCCTCGTACTTCGTGACCGGTGGTGGGGGGCCGGTCTCTTGTTGGGACTGGCCGTGCTCTCCCAACAGTTCACGCTGTTGATCTTCCTGCCGCTCCTCGTGCTTGCCCCGCGAACAAAGCTCCCCAGGATCATCGGGGGAGCGGCGTGTTCGTTCGCCGTCGTCGGCGTTCCGCTCCTCGTGATCACGTCGGGACGCGCTATCACCTCGATCCTCGTCGGTACGGGCGACGTCGGAGCAACGAACGTCACGTTCTACGGGATTCCGTTCCACAACTCGATCGCGCTGGCGACCCTTCGTCTCATCCCCCTCGGGTTGGGCGCGATCGTCGCGTGGTGGGCACTCCGCCGACTCGGCGCGAGGACACTCGAGCCGGTCGCGCTGCTTGCGCTGCTCTCGCTGTCGGTCGGACTGCGTTTGGCCTTCGAGATCAGCCTCTTCGGCTACTACCTCATGTCGGTCTCGGTGCTGCTCCTGCTCCTCGAGGTCGCGCTCGGACGCATCAAGGTGTTCTATATCGTGTGGACTGGAGTCGCCACGTGGGCGACCGTCGGCGGTGGCCTGGTCGATCACGGAACCTACGCGGGTGTCGCCGTCCAGGTCTGGCAACTACTGATCGTCGCCGGCGCGGTGTATCTCTCGGCAAAACCACTGTTCTCCATTCCGAGATTCGATTCAGCGACTGAGACGTTGACACACCAGGACTGAGCCGCAGGTGATCGGCAGCTCTGGGGGAGTTATCAGGGGCTCGGCTGCTCGCAGAGCTTCTTCAACCGTTCGAGCGTCGTGCGGATCGAATCCTTCGTGAACTCGGCCCGATTGAAACCGTCGGAGTCACCTTGCTTTCGCACCAGCGCGTTGCGACGGTCGGTCCACGTCTCGGTGACGCGACAGCCGCCCGGTGCCGGCTCGATCGCGAATTCCCACCGGGCGATCTTGAACACCTTGAAGGTGACGTTGAACACGAATCGATGCGGCGGGTCGTAGTGGACGACCTTGGCGATCGTGAACCACGAGTCCTTTTCTCGAGCGTTCGTTCCCTTGAACCTGGCGCCCACCTTGGGCCCGGTCGCGCCATCGATCCATTCTCCGCCCGTGTTCTCGGGTGACAGACGGTCCATGCGGGGAAGGTCGGTGACGACCGCGAAGGCCGCCTCGGGCGAACATTCGATGTCGATGGAATCGGAGTAACTCATAGCGTCGAAGGCTACTCACGGCCCCGGACTGGGATTTCAGAAGTTAGGGGCTGACGCGCTCGCGAATGGAGATCGGCGAACCGACCTCGACGCCCAGGGCTCGGAACTCATTGCGACTCATCTGGACCCACGGGGCCGAGCCGTCGCTCAGCGCCACCGTCACCTGCACCTCGAATCCGAGCTCCATGACGGACTGCACCGTGCCCTCGATGGCCCCTTCCGACGGTGGCACGAGTTCGAGGTCGTGGGGCCGAACCGACTCGCCCTTGAACATCGTGGTCGGCCCCAAGAAGCCGTGGACGAACTCCGTCGCCGGTCGCTCGTACAGCTCCGTCGGTTCGCCGGCCTGCTCGATCCGACCGTTGTGCATGATCAACAACTGGTCGGCGACCTCCATGGCCTCGTCCTGGTCGTGGGTCACGAGGATTGTGGTCACCTTGATCTGTTGGTGGAGTTCCTTCACCCACTGGCGCAACTCGGTGCGCACCTGGGCGTCCAAGGCGCCGAACGGTTCGTCGAGCAAGAGCACCCGAGGCTCGATGGCCAACGCCCGCGCCAACGCCATTCGTTGGCGTTCGCCGCCGGACAGCTGGGCCGGGTAGGACTTCGCCTTGCCGTCGAGGCGCACCAGTTCGATCAGTTCATTGACCTTCGCGTCGATCACGTCCTTGGGTTGCTTGCGGACGCGAAGCCCGAAGCCAATGTTGCGCGCCACGTTCATGTGGCGAAACGGCGCGTAGTGCTGGAAGCAGAAGCCGATGTCGCGGTGGCGCGGATCGACGTCGGTGACGTCGTCGCCTTCGATGACGACGCGCCCTTCGTCGGGCCGCTCGAGTCCGGCGATGAGTTTCAACAGCGTCGATTTCCCCGACCCCGAAGGTCCGAGGACCGCGGTGAGCGAGCCCTCGGGGATCTCGACGTTCACGTCATAGACCACGGCGTCCTTGCCGTAACGCTTCGTGAGGTGGCTAAGCGAGATCGACATGCAACTTCCTCTCACGCGCACGAAGGGTCGAAAGAATTATAAGAGCCACGATGGAGAGAGAGGCGAGCACGACGGCCCCCGCGAACGCGCCGAGCACGTCGAAGTTCTGGTCCCACGCGTCAAAGATGTAGATCGGCAGTGTCTGGGTCCGACCGGTGATGTTGCCCGACACGACCAGTACCGCGCCGAACTCACCCAGGGTTCGCGCGATCGTGAGCGTCACGCCGTAGAGCACGCCCCAACGGATCGCGGGCAGCGTCACCTGCCAGAAGGTCCGAAACGGCCCAGCGCCGAGTGTGCGTGCGGCGTCTTCCTGGTCCTTGCCCACCTCGACCAGCACCGGGAGCACCGAGCGCAGTACGTAGGGCAACGAGACGGCCATCGTGGCCATCACGATGCCGATCGGGGAGAACAGGACCTGGATGCCGTTCCTGGCCAACCAGCTGCCGAACCAACCGATCCTCGAATAGGCCAGGATGAGCGCGACGCCGATGATGATGGGCGAGACCGCCACCGGAATGTCGAAGGCGACCGTGAGCGCCCGACTGCCGAAGAACTTGTGCTTCGCCAGCACCAGCGCGGCGCCGATGCCGACGACCGTGTTGACGGGTACCGCGATCAGCGCCACCTCGGCCGAGAGCTTCAAGGCGGCGATGGCGTCCGGCTTGGTCACTTCAGCCCAGAAGGCGTGGAACCCGTGGCCGAACGCCTTGATGAAGAGATAGCCGACCGGGAGACCGACCAGGAGGCCGAGGTAGAGCACGACGACCGCCCGCAACGACCACTTTCGCGTCGTGTGGTTCATGACACGAGCCGATGCTGGATGCGCCGGGCGAAGGCACTGGTCGCGATCAGGATCACGAGGCTCAGGACGAGCAGCGCCGTCGAGACCGACGCGGCGTTCGTCCAAAGGAAGCCCTGGGTCAGGTTGTAGATGTAGCTGGACGCCGCCGTGGTGCGACCGAGGCCTCCGGCGATCAACGAGATGGAGCCGAACTCGCCGATGGCCCTCGCGAAGGCGAGGCCAAAGCCACCCAGGACCGCGGGCCAGAGCGACGGCAGGACGACCCACACGAAGGTCCGGATGCCTCCGGCGCCGAGTGACTTCGCCGCCGCCTCGGCCTCGCCGTCGAGCGAGGCCAAAACCGGCTGGACGGCGCGCACCGAGAACGGCAGCGTGACGAACAAGAGCGCGACCATCAAGCCCATCCAGGTCTCGAAGAGGTCGACCTTCACCGGGCTCGCCGGTCCGTACAGGAAGAGCAAGACGACGCCGACGACGATCGTGGGCAGCGCGAATGGGAGGTCGATGAAGGCCTCGATGAACCACTTGCCGGGAAAACTGTCGCGCACGAGCACCCACGCGATGGCCACGCCCATGACGGCGTTGATCGCCGCGACGCTCAGTGAGAGCCAGAGCGAGAGTCGGATCGCACTGATCGCCGCGGGCTGGCTGATGTCGTGCCAGAAGACACCGAAACCGGCACTGACGTGCCAGTGCCAGAACGCCGCACCCCAGCCCTGGGTGTGGATGCTGAAAGAGAAGCCGTGTGCCGCGACCGCGGCGATCGGTATGAGGACGATGATCGAGAGGTACCCGACGATGAGTGACGCGCCGCCGTAGAGTCCCGCGGATGAGCGCAGACGCGACGAAAAACGCCGCCAGCCCTTTCGGGCTGGCGGCGCTCCACGCTCGGAGCTGGGTCGTCTAGCTGGTGTATCCATTCGCGTTTTCTGCCTGGGTGATGATGCCGGTCGTCGAGAAGAACTTCGGCGTCACCTTCGCCCACCCGCCGAGCTTCGTGATCGTGTTCAGCGTCCCCGGGGTGTAGAAGGTGGTCTTGCTCGCGGGCTGCAGCGAGGCGAGGGTCGGACGGAAGTGCTGTTGTAGCCAGATCTGTTGACCGGCCTTGCCGAAGATGAACTTGTAGAACGCGATGGCGCCGGGATTCGTCGAGCCCGTCATCGTGAGGGCGGCAGGGTTCTGGATCAGCAGGTTCTGGGCCGGTTCGACAATGGCGATCTTCTGACCTGACGCGAACGCGTTGAGCGCGTCGCTCTCATAGGCCAAGAGCACGTTGCCGGTTCCTGCGATGAAGGCCGACAGCGCCTTGGAACCTGAGGAGGGTTCGGAGATCACGTTCTTGATGAGCGCGTTGATGTACGTGTCCGCTTGGGCCGGGCTCGAGCCTTGGTCGATTTGGGACTCGTAGGCGGCGAGCAGGTTCCAGCGCGCACTGCCGGAGCTGATCGGGTCCGGTGTCACGATCTTGACGCCGGCGTTGGTGAGGTCGTTCCAGGTGTGGATGCCCAGCGGGTTGCCGGGCTTCACGACGATGGCCACCACGGAGTCGGTGACGATGCCCTTTTGAGCCTTCGCGGCCTTCACCGAGGCCCAGTTGTGCGCGACCAGTCCGGCGTCGATCAGCAGCGCCAGGTCCGGGTTGTCTGAGAAGTTGACGACGTCGGCCGGCTGACCGGCGACCACGTCCTCGGCCTGGGTGGTCGAAGCACCGAAGGAGTTCGTAAAGGTGACGCCCTGGCCGGCGGCGGTGTGCGAGAAGGCCGTCTCCAAGGCGGTGTAGGCCTTCGAGACGATCGAGTAGCCAACGACGTTCACCGTGTCCGACGTCGCCGCCTGGGAGTTCGTCGCCAGCAGCGATATCGGTAGGAAAGCGACGGCGATTCCGGCGATTCGCTTCAGATTGGCTTTTTTCATAGGGGGGTTCCTTTAATCACATCAATTTCCATTGATTTAGTAGAGATTAGGGAACAGGTTATCGACGCCACGCGAGTGAGTCAAGTCAATCGGCGCCAAATGTTCGAAGTGACGCGAATCAGTGAGCCGTACGCGCAGTCGCGTTCAGTCTCCGGGACCGGGTTCGAAACTGTCCATGGGGTCGAGCGCGCTCTCCGGGTCCACCCAAGTGCAGCCCTGCACGTGTTCCGAACCGTCGAGCACGGCCCCGCACTCCGGACAGATCAAATGGGCGAAGCAGGCGCTCTCGCCGCCTTCATCGTGTTCGTGACCGGCCGTCACGGGACATCTCGCGCGCAGCGACTATCGGAACTCATCTTGCATCGCCGCCAGTTCCGCCGCACCGGGACAGAGCGACCGGTAAGGGATCTTGGCGAGTCCGCGTTCGGGCGTGGCGTTCAGTTCGTGGAGTTCCTTCGCACCCTCGTCGACGTACAAGAGACCGGTCACGATCTCACCGCGACCTTCGCGGTCGCGGATGTACTCTTCGACCTTCATGCGGTCGTGGGGGTCGTACCCTTCGGGGACCGACCGGAAGCGCACGACGCTCCCGTCGTGCATCGTGACCTCGATCGCGCCGTCGGTCGGGATCTTCGCCCGGATCTCGGCGCGGATCGGCACGAAGTCGGTCTCGACCTCTTTTACTTCGTGATCGCGCATGAACTTGTAGCTCTTGGTCGATCCCTCGTGGTCGTTGAACGTCACGCACGGTGAGATCACGTCGATCAGGGCGAACCCGTTGTGGGCGATCGCCGCTTTCATGATCGGCACCAGTTGCTCCTTGTCGCCGGAGAAGCTCCGGGCGATGAACGTGGCGCCCAGGCTGAGTGCCGTCGTCACCGGGTCGATCGGCGCGAGCAGGTTGGGCTCGCCTTTCTTCGGTCGCGACCCGATGTCGGCCGACGCGGACATCTGGCCCTTGGTGAGCCCGTAGACGCCGTTGTTCTCGATGATGTAGACCATCTTCACGTTGCGACGGATGCCGTGCATGAGGTGACCGAGTCCGATCGAGAGCGAGTCGCCGTCGCCGGAGATGCCGATGTAGGTGAGTTCGCGATTGGCCGCGATGGCACCGGTCGCGATGGGCACCATTCGCCCGTGCGCCGAGTTGAAACCGTGGGCGCCGCGAACGAAGTACGTCGGGGTCTTGGACGAACAGCCGATGCCGCTCAGTTTGGCGATCATGTGCGGCGGCGTGGAGAGCTCCCAGAACGCGTGCACGATCGCCGCGGTGACCGAGTCGTGACCGCAGCCGGCGCAGAGCGTCGACATCTGACCCTCGTAGTCACGGATCGTCAGTCCGAGGTCGTTCTTCGGTAGCGGCGAGAGGGGGATCAGGGGCTTGGTGATCGACGGCATGGTTAGTTCTCCAACTCCGCTAGGACCGATTCGACGACGCTCCGGGCGCTGAGGGGGAAGCCGCCGTAGACGAGGATTGGGTGCATCTGCTCGGAGCTGACACCCGTTTCGATGGCGATCAGGGAACGCAGTTGCGCGTCGCGGTTCTGTTCGACGACGAAGCAATGTTCGTGTTCATCCACGAACTCCCGCACCGCATCGACGAATGGGAATCCCCGCACGCGCATGAAGTCCGATTTGATGCCGGCGTCGGCCAGTTGGTCCAACGCCTCGCGGACCGCGAGGTCGCAACTCCCGACCGTGATGACGCCGATCACGGCGCCATCACGACGTTCGACCACTGGTTCAGGGACGTGCGCGGCCGCGGCCGCGTGCTTCAGCTTCAAGCGGTCGACGACCTCTTGGTACTGCGGCGGGTTCTCGGTGTAGTGGCCGAACTGGTCGTGGCCCGATCCGCGGATGAAGTACGCACCCTTCTCGTCGGATCCGGGCAGCGTACGAGCGGCGACGAACTCTTCGTTCGCCGAGTTGTAGCGGAAGAACTCGGACATCCGCGAGAGGTCCTCGTCGTTGAGAACCGGTCCCCGGTCCCACACGTAGGCGTCGTCCCATTGCAGCTCGGGCACGACCCAGTCATTCATCCCGATGTCGAGGTCGGAGAGCATGAAGACCGGCGTCTGGAACCTCTCGGCCAGGTCGAAGGACTGGACGGCGAACTCGAAACACTCGTAGGGATTGGCGGGGAACAGCACGATGTGCCTCGTGTCGCCGTGACTGGCGTAGGCGCACATCAGGATGTCGGCCTGTTGCGTGCGCGTCGGCATGCCCGTCGAGGGTCCCGTGCGCTGCACGTCGATGATCACGGCCGGGATCTCGGTGTAGTAGGCCAGCCCGAGTAGTTCGTTCATCAGTGAGATGCCGGGACCAGAGGTGGAGGTGAAGGCGCGTGCGCCACTCCACCCCGCGCCGAGCACCATGCCGATGGAGGCGATCTCGTCCTCGGCCTGGATGATCAGGTAGTTGTTGTGCGTGGTGTCCGGTACTTCCGGGTCCTCACTCACGACCGTCTCACGCCGGTACTTGGCGCACAACTGGATGAAGTTGTCCATGACCGCGGTCGCCGGCGTGATCGGGTACCAGCCCGCGACGGTGGCGCCGGCGTACAGGCACCCGAGGGCCGTGGCGAGGTTGCCGTTAATCAGGATGGCGCTGCCGTTGGCGTCCATGGGCTCCACGTGGAAGGGCAACGGGCAGGGCAGATTCTCGATGGCGTAGTCGTAGCCGAGACGCAGCGCCCGCTGGTTCGAGTCACGTAGCGCTTCGTTGCGCGCGAAGGTCTCGGCCAAAAGGTCGGCCACGAGTGCGACGTCGATGCCGACCAGCGCGACGACGGCCCCGGCGTAGGCGATGTTCTTCATCAAGATCCGCTCGCGCGGCGCCTTGAAGTTCTCGAGGCACATTTTCGCGAGCGGGATGCCCAGGAACGTGACGTCGTCGCGGGTGAGGTCGGGGTCGAGTGGCCACGACGAGTCGTAGATGACGTAGCCGCCGTGACGCACGTCCTCGATGTCCTGGGCGTAGGTCTGGGAGTTCATCGCGACGACGAGGTCGTAGTCGAGGGCTCGCGCGGTGTAACCGCTCTTGTTCACACGGATCTCGTACCACGTCGGCAGGCCCTGGATGTTCGAGGGGAAGAGGTTCTTACCCGAGACCGGGATTCCCATGCGGAAGATCGCCTGCATCAGGAGGCTGTTGGCACTGGCCGATCCGGTGCCGTTGACGTTCGCCAGTTTGATGGAGAAGTCGTTGACCTGCGTGCGCTGGTCGAGCGCTTCGTCGATCGCCATGACTAGCTCCGTCCCGCGCCGCTCGGCGACATCGCGCCGATCCGGATGAAGTTCGTGCTCGCGGCGTAGGGGATCTGGAGGTCGAAGAGCTCCATGTCCCAGGCGGCGGTCGGACAGCGTTCGGCGCACAGTCCGCAGTGGACGCACACGTTCTCGTCCTTCACCATGACCCGTCCAGTCTGGGGGAGCGGCGACGACACGTAGAGGTCCTGGTCGAGGTTGGGCGCCGGCGCGGAGAGTCGCGTGCGCAGGTCGGCCTCGTCGCCGTTGCCGGTGATGGTGAGGCACTGGACCGGGCAGATGTCGATGCAGGCGTCGCACTCGATACAGGCCGGTGCGTTGAAGGCCGTCTCCACGTCACAGTTGAGACAGCGCTGCACCTCACGCACGGTCTGTTCGACGCTGAAACCCAGTTCTACTTCGAGGCTCAACGACTCGAAGCGCTTCGTCAGTTCTACGTGGGACATCTTCTGGCGCGGTGACGGGTTGTAGTCGTTGTGATAACTCCACTCGCTCATACCCATCTTCTGGCTCACCAGGTTCATGCCCTGCGGTGGTCGATCGTTGAGGTCGACGTCGAAGCAGTGGTTGTTGATCGAGATCGCGGCCTGGTGGCCGTGCGCGACGGCCCAGATGATGTTCTTCGGTCCCCACGCGGCGTCGCCGCCGAAGAAGACGCCCGTCAGCGTCGACTGCATGGTCGTCTCGTCGACGACCGGCATGTCCCACTCGCCGAACTCCATGCCGAGGTCGCGTTCGATCCACGGGAAGGCGTTCTCCTGACCGATCGCGAGGATCACGTCGTCACAGGGGAGGATCACCGACCTCAGGACCGTCGACTGACGGGCGCCCTCGTCCCACTCGAGGACGTCGAACTCCATCCCGACGAGCTTCCCGTCTTCGATCACGAAGCGCTTCGGCGCGTGATTCACGATGATCTCGACGCCCTCTTCTTCGGCGTCATCGAGCTCCCACGGTGACGCTTTGAAATATTCGCGCGGACGGCGCGCCATGACCTTGATATCGGTGCCCCCGAGCCGTCGCGACGAACGACAGCAGTCCATGGCCGTGTTGCCGACGCCAATGATCAAGACCCTCGAGCCGATCGCACTGACGTGACCGAAGGCCACCGATTCGAGCCAGTCGATGCCGATGAAGATGTGCGATTCGATCTCGTCGTAGCGACCGGGGATGTCCAGTTCCTTGCCTCGTGGCGCACCGACTCCGACGAAGATCGAGTCGAAGCCCTCATCGAGCAGCGCCCGCAGGCTGGTGACCGGCGTGTTGTATCGGACCTCGACGCCCATGTCGAGGATGATCTGTGTCTCGTCTTCGAGCACCTGTTCGGGGAGTCGAAAGGACGGAATGTTCGAACGCATCAGACCGCCGGGCTTGTCGAACTGCTCGAACATCACGACTTCGTAGCCGAGCGGCAAGAGATCGTTGGCGACCGTCAGCGACGACGGTCCGCATCCGATGCACGCGATCCGTTTGCCGTTCTTCTCGGTGGGGATGGCAGGGAGACGGTTCGAGATATCGCCCTTCAGGTCCGAGGCGACGCGCTTGAGTCGACAGATGGCAACCGGCTGTCCGTCCACGCGGTCGCGACGACAGGCCGGCTCGCACGGTCGGTCGCACGTTCGTCCGAGGATCCCCGGAAAGACGTTGGACTCTCGGTTCAACATGTAAGCGTCGTCGAACTGGCCCTGCGCGATCATCCGGATGTAGCCGGGCACGTTGGTGTGCGCGGGACAGGCCCACTGGCAGTCCACTACCTTGTGGTAGTAACTCGGATCCTGGTCATTCGTGGGCTCCACGGAGCGTTCTCCTTCGATACGACTCGACTTAGTCCCGCGGCGCGAGAGGTTCCGCGATAGGGGCCAAAACTCACTTTACTCCTCTTATTTTGGGACTTTGGTCGCGAATTCCACACCATTTGCCCAACCGCACTGCGGAGCCGAACGGGCACCTCACAAAAGAGAGCGACGAACTCTCACTCGTCAACACGAAAGGATTTCATGCCAGTATGAGGGGACCAAATCGAAAGGATCATCATGACCGAAGAAGTTGACGGCGGCCTACCCGCTTTCGCTGACGCCGACGGCACCGGGGTACTGCACCGTGTGATCGGCGACACCCTGCCGGTGCTCGAGGTACAACTTAAGTCCGGTCAGTCGGTGATCTCCGAGGGTGGCGAACTCTCTTGGATGACACCGTCAATCGTCATGACGACCCAGACCGCCGGCGCCGGCGGCGCCGGTTTCGTCGGCGTCCTCAAGCGAGCGGTCGCCGGTGGCACGATCTTCATGTCGCAGTACACCGCGTCAGAGGACAGCTCGACCGTCGCCTTCGCGACCAAGTTGCCCGGTCGGATCATGCCGATCCACGTGGACGCCGACAACGAGTACATGGTGTCGCGCCACGGGTATCTGGCGAGCACCGACGGCGTGACGCTCAACATCGGCTTCCAGCAGAAGCTCGGTGTCGGCGTCTTCTCGGGCAACGGATTCATCCTCCAGCGCATCGCCGGAGCAGGTACGGCCTGGATCGAACTGTCCGGGGAGATCGTCACCTATGAACTGGGCGCTGGCGAGTCGATCCTGGTGCACCCGGGTCATATCGGACTCTTCGAAGCCAAGGTCTCGCTCGACATCCAGATGGTGAAGGGCATCAAGAACATGTTCTTCGGCGCCGAGGCACTTTTCCTGGCGAAGCTCACCGGTCCGGGCAAGGTCCATTTGCAGACGATGACGCTACCCGGGCTCGCGCACGCGTTGCAGCCGTACATTCCCGAAGGCAGCAACAACAGCGGCGGAGGCCTCGGAAACCTGGCCAAGACCTTCAACCTCGGCTGATCATCAACTCGTCGGCACGTCGAATCTGTGCCGGGTGGTTGAGGGGCGTGGGCGCGTAACGGTCTGACGTCTCGCGAGACTGAATCTCTCGTACGCTCAGAGTGAGACGAAAGAGGCGAAAGTGAACGACGGGTCGCTCGAACTCACTGCCGTCGACGTACCCTTCTCTGATGAGGAGTTGACCGCGCTCGCGCTGGCCGCTCAGCCGATCACCACGCTCGCCGACGACGCGGTTCCTTGGGGCGGGGGCGAAACTCGCCCGCCGTCACTTTTGCCGAGTTGGTACATGCCGTCGCCTTCGTATCACCTGCGTGGGCGCTGGACCCGCGCCATCGTGATCACGTTGATCGTGGGGTTCCTCATAATCGACGCCTTCGGACTCTGCATCACGTCGGGCTTCCTCTCCTTCGCGTAGCCTTCGACGCTGGCTCCCGGTCGGGTGCCGGCGACCACTGACTGCCCCGGATCTGGGCCGACCTACGTGGTGTTGACCGAAAGTCGCGCAGGCGCACTCGGCCTTTAGATTGGGGTGGACCAACACAATCGGGGATGGCGAACTTGGCCGAACACCCATACGAGCACGGCACGTCCGGATTCGCCGACGGCAAGCGCTACCAAATGGCGAGACCGGACTATCCCGACGACGCCGTGAAGTTCCTGGTCGACTCGTTGGGCATCGAAGATGACGCGCACGTCCTTGACCTCGGCGCGGGTACCGGAATCTTCACGGGACAACTCGTTCCCTACTGCGCGAACATCACGGCGGTCGAACCGACGCTGGGAATGCGCGAGGTCCTCAGTCAGCGGTTGCCGAAGGTGAATGTCCTGGACGGACGAGACGTGGACATCCCACTCGAGAGCGCGACGGTCGACTGCGTCGTCGTGGCGCAGGCCTTCCACTGGTTCGACGCGCCGGTGGCGATGGAGGAGATCCATCGGGTACTGGTTGACGGCGGCCGACTCGGCGTCTTGTGGAACGAACGTGACGAAACGGTGCCCTGGGTGGCCGAACTCGGAAAGGCGATGCGTTGGCCCTCCAACCAGCCCTACGAAGTTGGCCATGATTTCACGGCGATCTTGGCGTCGGGACCGTTCGTCAATATCGAACGAAGGAAGTTCAGTCACTGCCAGGTCCTCGACCACGAACTGCTCCTCCAACGAGTTCTCACTACCAGTTACATCGCGGTCATGGACGACACCGAACAACGGACCTTGATGCGAGAGGTGCGGCACGTGGTGGACGGGCTACCCGCGATCATTGAACTGCCCTACATCACCGACGTGTATCGCGCCACTGCGATTGTGCGCTGATCACGGCGTCAGAGCAAATCCGAGCGCGTCCATCGCCATCGCTTCGAGGATTGCACGAGTGATCTCGGTGTCGCGATGCGAGGCACTGTGCGGTGTCGAGTTGAGAAGACCGAACACCGCCTGGATCTTGGTGCGCGCCACGCTCTCCGAGAGTGCGGAATCGATTTGTCGCAGAACTCCGATCCATACCTCTAGATAGTCGCGCTGAAGACGACTCACGGTCCGCGCGTCCTCGGCGGCGAGGTTGGCGAAGTCGTGGTCCTGGATGCGGATCAGGTCACGATCGCGTAGGGCGAAGTCGGTGTGAAACGAGATGAGTAGTCGCAACGCATCGGCGGGCGAGGGCGCCTTCGATCGTTCCGTTCCCTGTTCCAGGAGTTGTCGACTCACGTCGATGAGGAGGTCGGCCAGAAGAGCCTCTTTGCTCGCGAAGTGTCGGTAGACCGCGGGACCGCTGACGCCGGCCTCGGCGGCGAGGTCCTCCATGGAGACGGCGCGAAAGCCACGTTCGGCGAAGAGCCGGGTGGCGGCATGAACGAGCTGCCGGCGTCGCTCCGCCTTCATCTGCGTGCGTCGGGTCACTTCCTTCACTCCGGCCTCCCACTGGACGTATCGGCATTTCGTTGGTACACTATTTCAGTTAATCATAACTAACTCAAATCGGGGGGTCACGTGGAGCGACTTTCGAGCACTGTGGACCGTCACAGCGAATCTTTCGCGCGCAACACGGCCGCGCACCTAGTCCTCGTCGAAGAGCTGCGGGCACGCCTGGACCACCACTCACGCGGTCCCGAGACGTCGAGGGAACGCCACGTCCAGCGAGGCAAGCTGTTGCCGCGCGATCGGGTCGACACCCTACTGGACCGCGGCAGTCCCTTCCTCGAACTCTCGCCGCTCGCGGCGTATCAGATGTACGACGACGAGGCACCGGGGGCCGGCATCATCACGGGCGTCGGTCGCGTCAGCGGTCGCGAGTGCGTGGTCGTGGCGAACGACGCGACCGTCAAGGGTGGCACCTACTACCCGATGACCGTGAAGAAGCACCTGCGCGCCCAAGAGGTGGCGCTGGCGAACCGATTGCCCTGCCTCTACCTCGTCGACTCGGGCGGGGCCTTTCTGCCGCGCCAGGACGAAGTCTTCCCCGACCGCGACCACTTCGGGCGGATCTTCTACAACCAGGCGCGCATGAGCTCTCAGGGCATCGCCCAGATCGCGGCCGTACTCGGCTCGTGCACGGCCGGCGGCGCCTACGTTCCGGCGATGTCCGATGAGAGCGTCATCGTGCGAGGTCAGGGGACGATCTTCTTAGGTGGACCGCCGCTCGTGAAGGCCGCGACCGGCGAGGTCGTGACGGAAGAAGACCTCGGCGGGGGACTGGTGCACGCGCGCACGTCCGGTGTCGTCGACCACCTCGCCGACGACGACGCCCACGCGTTGTCGATCGTGCGATCGATCGTCTCGACGCTCGCGCCGCGAACCGACGCACCGTGGTCGGTGCAGGCGAGTGAAGAGCCGTCCGTCGATCCGAACGACCTCTACGGCGTCGTGCCCCCGGACTCGCGAACGCCCTACGACGTGCGTGAGGTCATCGCGCGACTCGTGGACGCCAGTCTCTTCCACGAGTTCAAGGCCGAATACGGCACGACCTTGGTCACCGGCTTCGCCCACCTCTGGGGACACCCGGTCGGGATCGTCGCGAACAACGGTGTGCTGTTCTCGGAGTCGGCCCAGAAAGGCGCGCACTTCATCGAACTGTGCGATCAACGCAAGACTCCGCTGGTCTTCTTGCAAAACATCACCGGGTTCATGGTCGGACGCGAGTACGAAGCCGGTGGTATCGCCAAGCACGGCGCGAAGATGGTGAACGCTGTCGCGTGCGCCCGGGTCCCCAAGCTGACCGTCGTGATCGGTGGCTCCTTTGGCGCCGGCAACTACTCGATGTGCGGAAGGGCCTATTCACCTCGGTTCCTCTGGATGTGGCCGAACGCCCGCATCTCGGTCATGGGGGGCGATCAGGCGGCGGCCGTGCTGGCGACGGTCAAGCGAACCCAGATCGAGGGATCGGGCGGTGCGTGGAGCGACGCGGAGGAAGAGGAGTTTCGCGCACCGATTCGTGATCGCTACGAAGCAGAGGGCAACGCGTACTACTCGACGGCCCGACTCTGGGACGACGGCATCATCGATCCGCTCGAGACGCGCACCGTCCTCGGCCTGGCGCTGTCGGTGTGCGCGAACGCGCCGCTCGAGGACGTCGGCTACGGCGTCTTTCGAATGTGAGCCCCGTGTTCGACACGGTCCTCGTCGCCAATCGAGGCGAGATCGCGGTGCGGGTGATTCGCACCCTTCGTCGACTGGGCGTCAGATCGGTCGCCGTCTTCAGTGACGCCGACCGGGGCGCCCGCCACGTGCTCGAAGCCGATGACTCGCTCTACCTCGGCGCGACGCCGGCGCGCGAGAGCTACCTGAACATCGACCGGGTCCTTGACGCCTGCGCACGTTCCAACGCCGACGCGGTTCATCCGGGCTACGGATTCCTTTCCGAGAACCCGAACTTCGTCGACGCGTGCGCCGCCAACGGCGTCGTCTTCATCGGACCACCGGCGTCCGCGATCCGTTTGATGGGGGACAAGATCCAGGCGAAGCTCCACGTCGCCGCGTCGGGCGTGCCGGTCGTTCCCGGTCGCCTCGAA
>Ga0187871_10001388_pt1 | contig 21149 bp, 13 predicted proteins | sample June2016WEW_16_1_FD_132988 | JGI IMG/M metagenome (GOLD analysis project Ga0187871, IMG submission 132988) | Peatland microbial communities from SPRUCE experiment site at the Marcell Experimental Forest, Minnesota, USA - June2016WEW_16_10 | ecosystem: Environmental > Terrestrial > Soil >...
AAGCTGTGGCTGATCTCATGCCCGATGGTCGCGCCCATCGCCCCGTAATTGTGCGCCGCATCGGCCTTCCCGTCGAAGTACGGAGGCTGCAGAATCGCCGCCGGGAAATTCAGCGCGTTCTGCAATGGCAGATTGACCGCGTTCACCGTTTGCGGAGTCATCCACCACTCGCCCCGGTCCACAGGTTGGTGCAGCTTGCCAAGCTGGTACCGGTATTCGAATGATTCGGCGCGCCGCGCGTTGCCCAGCGCGTCGCCTTTGGCGATCTCAAGACCGGAGTAATCGCGCCAGCGATCCGGATAGCCCACGCCCACCTTCAACGTATCCAACTTCGCTTTCGCCTTGATCTTGGTTTCGGGCGACATCCACGTCAGTGCGTCGATCCGTTTGGCGAACGCCTTCACCAGGTCGCGCGCCATGGCTTCCGCCTTCGTCTTGGTTTCCGCTGGGAAGTAGCGTGCCACATACATCTTGCCCACCGCGTCCCCCAGCGCGAAGTTGGTCAACTCGATTCCGCGCTGCCACCGCGGACGCATTTGCGGAGTCCCGCTGAGCGCCTTGCCGAAAAAGTTGAAATGCTCTTCGCCGAACGCCTTGGGCAGAAAGGCCGCGGCGCTTTCGACGGCGTGCAGCGCCAGCCAGTCCTTCCACGCATCCAGCGGCTGCTTGGCCGCCAGCGCGGAGAGGCCCGCGACCGCTTTCGGGTGCCACACGATCACCACCGGCGGGTCGCTCAATCCGGCGGCTTCCAGCAGCACCGGCCAGTCGAGTCCCGGCGCCTTCAACGGCAGGTCCGCCCGCTTCCAGGGGACCGCGGAATGGACGTCCTCCGACTCCACGCGCGTCGCGTGTACACCTGCCATGGCCGTCTCCAGCGCGAATACCCGCTGCGCGCGTGCGGGCGAGTCCGTGAAGCCCGCGAGCTCAAACATGCGCGCGATGTGCGCCAGGTATTGCTTCCGCAACTGCGCCATTTGCGGCGATGGCGAAAGATAATATTCGCGGTCCGGCATCCCCAGACCGCCTTGCAGCAGATAAGGGTACGTATGCGACGGATCTTCGAGGCCTTGCGTGATCCAGATTCCAAACAGATTGCCGGTTTCGAAGTTCGTGCTGTTCAGGGCGTCTACGTCCGCGCGCAGTTGTCCGCCGATAGCGCGCGCCAGCGCATGCCGATCCGCGATCGCGGCGAAGGCGTCCAATTGCGGTTTCAGCGGTGCGATTCCCTTGGACTCGATAGCCGCTTCGTCCATGAAGGCGTTATAGAAATCACCGGTCTTGTGGTCGGCCTGGATCAGGTCCAGCGTGCGCTTCCGGGTTTCGTCGGTCAGGATGGCGTCGATGCCGTAACCGGCCTTGTCGGCGGGGATCGGTGTCGATTTCATCCATGCGCCGTTGGCGTACGCGTAGAAATCGTCGCCGGGCGCGACGGATGTGTCCATTCCCGCCAGATCGGGTTTCTTAGTGGTGCAAGCCGAAGACGCGGCCAGCATCGCGGCCAGCAACAACGCCGATTTGCTCTGGGGTCTCATCCCCCGAGCTTAGCGTAATTGTGGGGCAGGCTCGTAGCCTGCGGCGGCCTCGTAGGCCGCCTCCACCGGCCAGCCTGCGAGACAATAGGGTAAATGATCGATATCTCCCGCGCCCTCCTTCGGATATCGGCAGCCACCCTCTTCGCCGCGCCCGCCGCCGCGCCGGCCACCACCCCCACCAACGTACCGCTCGTCAATCCCGGCTTGGAAAGCCCCTACTTCGCCATCTCCGCCAACAACGGCCTGATCTCCGGCAACGTTGCCAACGGCTGGTCCGACAACTCCACCTGGTCCGATTCCACCGTTCAATACACCCAGGAATTCAACAACCCGCACAGCGGCGCATCTTGCCAGAAGATGGCCGTCGCATCCATCGGCAGCGGGGACGAGGCGCAATTCCTGCAAGGCATCTCCGTCGTCGCGGGGTCGCTCTATACCGCCTCCGTCTGGGTGCGCGGCGATCCCGGAACACAAATCGTTTTCCGCATCCAGGATGCCTCCACGCCCTACGAATCCTACCTGGATACCTACGTCACTCTCACCGCCAACTGGCAGCAGATCACCATCCAGGGCTACATCGTGGTCAGCACAGGCGCGAATTTGATGATCGCCCTCAGCCTGCCCGGCACGGTCTGGATCGATGACTCCAGCGTGTCGTATGTGCCCGCTACCGCGCCGCCCACGCCGAACCTAGGTCCGATTCCCACTTCGTTCTTCGGCATCCACGTCGCCCATTTCCTGGAGAGCATCCTCTCGAACCCCGGTTTCGAGCCTCCCTTCGTTTCCGTCGGCCAAGACAATCCGATCTCCGGCAACGTCGCGATTGGCTGGAACGATAACTCGTCGTGGGCGGATGTTACTGTGACTTATTCCCAGGACACCGATAATCCACACGGTGGAACCGCGGCGCAGATGGTCGACGTGCTGGGTGTCACCAGCGGCGCAGTGCAGTTAGTCCAACCCATCACCGTGATTCCCGGTGCCACTTACACTTTCGCTGTCTGGCTGCGCGGCCAGCCGGGAATGACCGTCAACCTCATCCTGCAGAACCAAAACGCGCCCTATAACTACTACGCCTCAACGCCCGCCCCGCTCTCCGCCGATTGGCAGCAGTTTTCCGCCACGGGTCAAATCAACGATACCGGCTCCGTGCTGCTGATGGTGCAGGCTACCGCGCCCGGAACATTTTCCGTGGATGATGCTTCCTTCACGGATGCCAGCGGTCAGCCGGCCTCCGGCGGCGTTCCGTGGCCCGCCGCGCGCTTCGGGACCCTGCGCCTGTGGGATTCCGGCACCGCCTGGACGGCTCTCGAACCCCTCCGCGGCGTCTGGAACTTCGCGCCGCTGGATACCTGGGTCGCCGCCGCGCAGGCCAACGGCATACCGGATATCATCCTTACCATGGGCCAAACTCCCGCCTGGGCATCCTCTAATCCCAGCGACGTGAACTACGTGGGCGCGGGCGCGCCGGCGCCGCCCACCAACATACAGGATTGGATCGACTATGTCACCGCCGTTGCGCAACGCTATAAAGGCCGCATCCGGTTCTACGAAATCTGGAACGAGCCGAATGACAGCACTTACTTTACGGGCACTGTCGCGCAACTCGCGCAACTGACCCAGACCGCCTATCAGGCGCTGAAAGCTGTGGACCCGCAGAATACAGTGATCTCGCCCGCGGCTTATTCCGCCGGCTATCTCGATACCTTACTGGCCAACGGCGCGGGTCGGTATATAGATATCGTCGGCCATCACTTCTACACCACGCCTCCGGAAGCCACCGCTCCCCTGATCGCCAATGTCCGCCTGGTCATGAATAAGTACGGCCTCGGCGCCATGCCGATGTGGGATACCGAAGCCGCATCCGGCGACACCACCACGCCGCCGCTCGAAGCCGCCGCTTACATTGTCCGCAAGTATCTTACCGACCTGGCCTACGGCTCAGGACGCTATGACTGGTACACCTGGGGCAGTGCCACAGCTTTTTGCGTGGGTACCGAGCAGGCGTCCAATCCGCTGGCGCTCACCCAAGCCGGACAAGCGTATCGTTACTTGTTCGACTGGCTGTTAGGCGCATCCCTCACGCAGGCGGTCATCGACTCGTCCGGCACCTGGCAAATCTGGCTCACGCTGGCCACCGGCGACCCCGCCCTCATCGTCTGGAATCCCACTCAGACCGTGCAGTTCACCATACCCTCCGCGATTCAGGCGCGCTCCGTGCGCGACATATTCGGCGGTGTGACAGCCGTGCAGGGCACAACTATCACCGTTACGGATTCGCCTGTCCTGCTCACCGCGTGTTGCCAGGCCGCCCCCACGGTCGGCGGCGTCACCAACGCCGCGAGTTTCACGGGCGCGGTTTCGCCCGGCAGTCTCGCCACCATTTTCGGTACGGGATTCGCGCCGCAGCCCGCTCAGCCCGCCAGCCTGCCCCTGCCCACCAATCTCGGCGGCGCCAGCGTGGTCGTCAATGGCTTCTACAGTCCTCTGCTCTACACGGATTCCGGCCAGATCAATTTTCAAGTGCCGTTCGAAGCGCAGGCGGGCGGCGCCACTCTGTTAGTGCGATCGCCGCAGGGAATGAGCGTCGAGGTTCCGCTGGCCATCGATGCGGCGGCGCCCGGTATCTTTGAAATCGACGGCAACCGGGCCATCGCCACCGACGCCGGAGGCACGCTCCTCACGGCTGCATATCCGGCCCTGGCGGATTCCGTGATCGTCGTGTATCTGACCGGAATCGGCAGCCTGACCAACACCCCGCTGGATGGCGCGGGAGCCCCGTTGAGTCCTCTGGCGACCGCTCTGCTCCCCGCCACAGCCACCATCGGCGGCGTCGATGCCCCCATCCGGTTCCTGGGTCTGACGCCTTATTTCGTGGGCTTGGCCCAGGCAAATATTCAGGTGCCTGAACTTGCGCCCGGCGACTATCCCGTCGTCATCACCGTCAACGGCGTGGCCAGCGCTCCCGCGATCTTGTCCGTCGGCGCGCAGTAGCCGGCGCATTCGCTATACTGTTCCGAGTGAACCGAGAATATCATAAGTGGTACAGTCCTAATCTGCAGCGAGACATGGAGCTGCTGCAGTACGGGCACGCGGGCATGCCTGTCATCGTTTTTCCGACCTCCATGGGCCGCTTCTACGATTACGAAGACCGCGGCATGATCGGCGCCATCGGCTATCAGTACGATGCTGGCCGGCTGCAGGCTTTCTGCCTCGATAGCGTCGATTCGGAGAGCTGGTACAACCGCGCCATTCCTCCGCGGGAGCGCGCGCTGCGGCATTTGCAGTACGAGAATTACGTGATCCACGAAGCCTTGCCGTTCATCCGCACCCGCAATCCGGAGGCGCGCGTGGCCGTTACGGGTTGCAGTTTCGGCGGCTATCACTGCGTCAACTTCGCGCTGCGCCATCCGGAGTTGGTAGGCCCCTGCGTCAGCATGGGCGGCGCCTTCGATATCCATCAATTCCTGAATGGCTACTACGACGACAACTGCTATTTCAATTGCCCGCCGGATTTCCTGCCCAACCTCACCGACGAGCGCTATCTGAGCGAATACCGCAACGGCATGAAAATGGTGCTGGCCACCGGCGAAACCGACATCTGCCTGAACGAAAACTTGCGCCTGGCCGGCATCATGGACGGCAAACAGATTCCCCACTGGTTGGACGTTTGGGGCGACGGCACCGGCCACGATTGGCCCTGGTGGCAGCGCATGGCTATAAAATTCTTCGGATAAGACCATGCTGCCCCAGGCCGCCAGCTATCGCGCCGTCAACAGGTTTCGCCGCAGCACCGCCGACGCCGCCAGCGCCCCGCCGGCCAGCGCGCCCACAACTCCCGGCACAGCCGCATCCGCGCCCGTCAGATAAAGGTTGCCGACCGGCGTTCGCGGACTCAGCGCCCGCGCCCCGAAGCGCTCCGGCGTCGAAGCGGGTCCATAAACTTGCCCCTGCCCATAATTGGCGAAGTGGCTGGTGGAGAGCGGCGTCGAAAGCTCGCAGTATTCGATCTTCCCGCGCACCGCCGGCACGTGCCGCTCCAGTTCGGCGCGCAGGCGCCCGGCGAGTCTCTGCTTCAGTTCGTCGTAATCCGCGCCGCGCCGCTTCCAACGAGTGTCCGCCCAGCGCTCGAACCAGCTGTAGGGCGCTAGCGTCACTACCTCGATGGTGGCCTTCCCCGGGTGGCGCTGCGCGAAGCTGGGGTCCTTGGCCGAAGGGAACGAAATGAACAGACCTGGAAAAGGCTGCTTGGCGTCGGCCGTGTAACGCGCCAGGTTCGCATCGTGATCCGGGCCGGGATAGATCCACAGGTTGGTGTCCCCGAATTCCGGCGCACCGGCGTCGCGCCGCAGCCCCACATAGAGGCACAGATGTCCCATCGAATTCGGAATTAGTTCGATCTCCGCGAGCGCCTGCGCGCGCCCCGGCGCCTCCGGCGGCAACAGTCTGGCGTAGGTGTTCCAGGCGCCCGCGTCGCTCAGGATCAGCGGCGCCCGCAACTCCCGGCCATCCGCCATGCGCACGCCCACGGCCCGCTTACGGGTGGGGTCCAGCAGGATTTCTTCCACCTCCGCGCCCACCACGATGCGGCCGCCCGCGCGCTCGATTATCGGCGCGATGCTGGCGGCGATGCGCGATGCGCCGCCCACCGGATAAAACGCGCCCCCCAGATAATGTTCCGCGATGATCGCGTGCATGCCGAAGCTGCTCAGCCCGGGAGGCAGTCCGTAGTCGCCCCACTGCCCGGTCAGTACCGCTGTCAGTTCGCGGTTGCCGGTCAGGCGCGCCAGCGTTTCCCTGGTCGTCCGCCGCGCGTAACCCAGGAACCGGCGGCGCAGCAGCGGTCCCGCCACGCCGGCCAGCGCCGCCGGTAGAGCCTTCTCCGTGAAGAACAATCGGCTGGCGCGCGCCGCGCCGCGTACTGCGGCTAGATATTTTCCGATGGCCGCGCCCTCCTGCGGAAAGTACTCCCGCATACGCTCCGTGAAGCGTTCCGCCCCGCTGACGAAGTCGTAAGAACGGTCTGCGATCCGGATGCGGTCGTACACCTCCGGCATCGCCTTCCATTCGAGGCGCCCTTCCGTGATCTGGTCGAACAGCGCGCGCATGGGCGCGCCGGGGCCCATCTGGCCGATGTAATGGACGCCCACGTCCCACTCGTATCCGGGGCGATGGAAGACGTGCGTGAATCCGCCCGCCGTGTAGTGCCGCTCCAGCACCAGCACGCGCTTTCCCGCGCGCTGCGCCAGCAAGGCAGCCGCGGCCAGTCCGCCCATGCCGGAGCCGATCGCGATCGCATCGAACTCGCCTTCGGGCGGATGCTGTCTGTAGGAAACCCCTGCGTTCCCCGCGCTAATATCGGGGTCCAAGGCTAATGTAGAGGTCAATGTTGACATCGGCAACATTATACGGCGGGGATGTTGCTGCTGTCAACATGTTTTGGTAGAATCGGAAGGTGTCTGCCGCCGCCCGCCCCTATCATCACGGAAATCTGAAGGAAGCGCTCCTGGAAGCCGCCGTCGAGTTGATCGCCGAAACCGGTCCGCGCGGCTTTACCCTGCGCGCGGCGGCCCGCCGCGCCGGGGTCTCCCACAACGCCCCCTACCGCCATTTCCGCGACCGGGACGATCTGCTGGCGGCCGTGGCCACGGATGGCTTCGACCGTCTCACGCGCGCCATGTCCCGCTCCAGTCCCAAGGCCAGCCCCCTGATCCGGCTGCGCCGCAGTGGATTGGCCTACGTGGAATTCGCCCTGTCCTGGCCGCAGCACTTCGCCGCCATGTTCGACGCGCCTTGGAACCAGCTGGATTACCCCGAATGCGCGGCTGCCGCCCAGCGCTGCTTTCAAACCCTGCTCGGCTTCGTGCGCGACTGCCAGGCCGCTCACCAGATGCCCAATGGCGATCCCGAGCGCCTGGCATACCACGCCTGGTCCCTGGTGCATGGCATTGCTAAACTGGCCAATGCCGGACAGTTCCCTTGGCGCTCCAAAGCCGAGGTCCTGCGTTTCTGCTCACACAGCATGGGAGGTGTATAAGATGAATCCGACTGTTTTGATTACCGGAGCGTCCGGAGGCATCGGCGAAGAACTGGCCCGCCTCTTCGCCGCCCACCATTACGACCTCGTCCTGGTGGCGCGCACCGAGTCGAAGCTCCTATCGCTGAGCGGTGAACTCGCCCGTGCGCACGGCATCCAGGCGCGCGTCCTCGCAGCCGACCTGGCCGATCCGGCCGCGCCGCCGCGCATCTTCGAAACGCTCCGCGAAGCGAGCGCCGCCATCGACGTCCTGGTGAACAACGCCGGCTTCGGCGCCACCGGCGCATACGCCGAAATCGACTACGGCGTAACGGCGCGCATGATCCAAGTCAACGTCGCCGCCCTCGCGCACCTGACGCGCCTGTTCCTACCGGGCATGCTCGCGCGGCGCAAAGGCAAAATCCTGAACGTGGCCTCCACCGCGGCCTACGTGCCCGGACCGTTCATGGCCGTATACTACGCATCGAAAGCGTTCGTGCTCTCGTTCACCGAGGCCCTCGCCGAAGAGACGCAAGGCTCCGGTGTAACCGTGACCGCCTTGATTCCAGGGCCTACCACCACCAACTTCGCCACCGCCGCCGGCAACGAAAATTCGCTCCTGTTCCGCACCGGAACCGTGATGAGCGCCGCCGCCGTGGCCCGCGTCGGCTATGACGGCCTGATGGCGGGCAAACGCGTGGCCACCGCCGGCCTCAGCAACAAACTGACGGTACTCTCGACGCGCCTGGCCCCGCGCACCATGCTCGCCAAAATCACCGGCAAGCTAAACAGGTAGGACAGGCCTCCGGCCGGCCCCCAGTCCTTTCCCTACGCCCCAAATCCCGCGCGTCCCGCCAGATCGACAAACCCGTTCAGCTTCTCTGAACTCGTAATCCGCATCTGCGCCGTGTCCCACTCAATCCGCTCGCCCGGAAACCGCTGCGCGATGCATCCCAAAAGAAACGCCTCCGTCACCGGACTCTGTATCTCGAAGTTCGCCAACGGCGCCGCCGCTCCGCCCTTCGCCGCCGCCACCCACTGATCGATAGCCACATCGCGCTGCCGCTCTCCGCGCGGTTGCCGCGCCGGCGGTTGATACTTCTTCGATTCCGGATACACCCGCGGATTGTTCCCATTGAACCCGCCCAGGATGATCCCTTTGTCGCCCACATACAGGATGCCTTCGTTGTCCTCGCCCGCCTGGAAATAGTGCTGATCCTCCGCGCGCAGGCCCGCCGGCCGCTTGGGCCGCAGCCCGCCGTCGTACCATGACATGCGCACCGCCGGCCGGTCGCCTACCGGCGGATAGTCCAGATGTACGATGGAAGCCTTCGGATAGCTCTCGCTGAACGACTCGCTGGAACAAGCCTCCACGCCCACCGGCGGCGTCAGCCCCAGAATCTTGAACACCCCCGCGAAGCTGTAGCAGCCCATGTCCCCGAACGAGCCGCAGCCGAAATCGTACCAGCCGCGCCATGAAAACGGCAGATAGATATGGTTGAACGGACGCTCCGGCGCGGGACCCAGCCACAGATTCCAGTCCAGACCCTCGGGCACCGGCTGCGCTTCCGCGGGACGGTCGATGCCCTGCGGCCAGAACGGCCGGCTCGACCAGTTGTGTACCTCGCGCACGTGCCCGATCGCGCCATCCGCGATCCAATCCGTAATTAGCCGCGTAGGCTCGCTCGACGGATTGTTGACCGGCAGGGAAGTCGCCACCTTCATTTCGTGCGCCATCTGGGCCATGCGCCGCGCGTCGCCGATGGTGTGCGTCATGGGCTTCTGGCACAACACATGTTTGCGCCGCTTCATGGCCGCCAGCGAGATCGGCGCGTGCCAGTGGTCCGGCGTCGCCACATAAACCGCGTCCACGTCCTTTTCTTTTTCCAGCAGCTCGCGGTAATCGTTGTAAGCCGCGCAGCCTTTATAGGAATCGGAACCCGAGCTCTTGCGCGAGCCGTAGTAGGCTTCGATCAGGCGCTTGGCCGGCTCGCGCCCGCCCATGCCCAGGCTGGTCCGGAACTCGTGCGTGAGTTGTGCGAAGCCGGGCGACGCCAGATCCTCGCCCCAGCTTTCGTAGCCCGCGCCCAGCAGCCCGCGCGCCGACCTCAGCAAATCGTTCTCGCCATACTCCACATAGTCTTTGCTGAAGCGGTTGCAATCGCAGACCGCCACCACCTGCACGTCGGGCCGCGCCAGCAGTTCCATGGTGATCGCCTGGCCCTGCCGGCCCAGGCCGATGCTGGCCAGCGTGATGCGGTCGCTCGGCGGCACAAACGGCGCACCCAGCACATGCCGCGGCACGATCGTGAAAGCCGCCGCCGCGCCCGCGAACGCACGGCGCGAAAGCCGGCCATCTCCGGATTGATCCATAACAACCTCCCGTTGTGGCGCATGCCACGACGATCATTATAGTTCCGCGCACCGTTCCCAGCACGCCGCTACCGAGCCACGACCGTCAGGGAGTGGCCGAATTCGGATACAATACAAGACAGCCTTGGATGTGCGCCCGTAGCTCAGATGGATAGAGCGTTTGCCTCCGGAGCAAAAGGTCGGTGGTTCGAATCCACTCGGGCGTACCAGTTTAAACCTTTCCCGTTCAAACCCTTACGGTCCTCGGCCGACGCTCCATTGGAACCCTCATTTTTGCCACTGTGCCCAGAACTGTGCCTACCCTGCGCCTCACGCGCCCGTTCCATGGCTTCCCGGCCGGTCTCAAGGTTCGGATGAACGTAACGGCGGGTCGTCGCAAAATCGCTATGCCCTGCGAAGTACGCGAGCGTGTAGGGGTCCATGTGCGTGGACCACAGAGTCAGGCATGTGTGGCGGAACGTGTAGGGCGGGAAAAATTCGATGCCCGCGATTCTACACGCCTTCGCGTGCGGCTTCTTGAGCGAAGACTGCTCGATGTGGCCGCTCTCGGTGGGGGCAGGAAAAACCCAGCGCGATGTCGAGGTGGCCCTGCGCATATCGAGCAAAGCGGCAACGCGGGAGGTCAAGGGAATCGAGCGGCGCGCATTCTCGGTTTTTCCAAAGGGTATGTGCATCGCGCCGCCGCGGATCTGTTCCCATTCCAGCCGGTAACACTCTTCGGGCCGAAGGCCACAATCGAGCAGGATGCTGGCCACGTCACGCATTCGGAACGTGTCTTCGGGTTCGTTTGGACGCTGCCCACGCTGCGTGGCTCGGATTCCCTTTTTAGCGCGCTCGTACGCGTCGAGTATCTTCTCCCCAATCGTCTCCGCCGCTTGTAGGTAGGCGGCTTCCTCGGCCGGACTGAGCACGCGCTCCCGCCGGCGCTCGCCCGGCAGAAGGGAGATGGGTAGCATGGCTTTCTCCACACGTCCCCATTCAACAGCCAACCGACGCATCCGGCGCAGCACCTGCAAAGCACGATTAATACTGGAAACCTCGTATTCGGCAGCGCGGCACTTCTCCACGAACCCCGAGATCATTTCTGGTGTGACAGCATCGACTGGCGCAGTTGCCAGCGGGGGGTATGCGATGAGGTGTCCGACCTGGATGCCGTAGTATGCCAACGTGCTGCGCTTGTCTGCAAAGCGGCTTCTGACGTGAGGAAGAAAATCTTTCTCCGCAAACTCCGCTACGGTGGGCGTGCGCTTCTTCTGGCGGATTCCAACTTCGCCTTTTGCCAGCGACGTTTTGTGCGCGGCTTCGATCTGTTCGGCTACGCGTTTGTTGGTCTGCTTGGTGCTCTCCCGGATGGCTCTCCCATTCCAGGTGAACCGGTACCACCAGACGCGACCGCGCTTGTAGACTGCCATCGCTAGGTCCTCGCCGCCCCCGCTTCGTCGCTGTTGATGATTTGGTTCATACGTTTCGCCAGTAACGGCGTGCTGTCCAGGCGTCCCGCCCGGAACTCACCCCGCATGACATTAGTCACTTGTGCTTGGCCGCAGAGTCAAGGCCGAAATCGGCCGGACTTCCCTGGCCCTCCTTCTGATCCTGGTTTAGTCGAGCGCACACGCTCGGGCGCGCAGCACGGACAGCAATTCGAACAATGCGAATCGGGCAACCGCATCGGTGTGTGCCTGATCGTTGCCGACGCGTTGCCGCATGTCTGGCAGTCCGCAGGCAATTGGCGCGTTCGCAACCAATCCGCTGGTCTCGGCGCCGGCGATTGTTCCCGAACGTTTCCGCCTCGTTTCATCGTGAATCGTCCTCCCGCGCGGCTGCTGCATAATTGCCGCCGTGACACCGCTTCAATATTGTTCTTGTGGGGATAACTGGGGACAGTAGGGACAGCCCCATAAACACAGCGTCCCCGTGTGTCCCCACTCGCGCATTGGAAACTGGGGACAGTGCGGCTATGCAGAACCCGGATTTGCCGACGAAGGGCATCAGCTTTTTCCTCTGACTGTAGTCGGGCATTTTGTCAGAGATTGGCAGATACAACTCGCCATCCTTCGTGAGAATACCGATCGGCGAGCCGGCGTTCACGCATTCCCTCACGCACTTCAGGCTCAAGTGAGTTGCATCTCCGTCGAGGTTTTGCATGGGGCATGCGATATCTCGCACTAAGCCCTCAATCGTCGCTTCTGAGCGATTTGCGAGGGCACCTTCCATCGACGTCTTCTGTAGAGGGGCGGGCATTGCCGCCACCATCGCCGCAATGCAGCAGCCGGTCAATAGACAGAAAGGCTGGATTCGGTTCATAGGTGGGGACCAGTATATCTCTGCCGCAAGCCCTCGATCAAGGTAACTGGCGTGAACAGGCCAGTATACTCACAATCGGAATCGGTCACGAGGCATTCTGGCCGAACCGCCGGTAATCCGAGATTGTGCTGTTCCGCGTCACGTAGACGAGAAACGCCCGAATCGTGGAAGTGGCTCGGATCGCCTGCTCCGGACGGATCGTCGGCCACCCTTCCACTACTGCTTCGTGGCTCTGAGGTGGCGTCCTGATCAGCAACCAGCACAACGTTAAGATGCCTCATTCACCGCGGCGCCGGCCTCAGAAAGGGCAGTCGCGGGGTCGACGGCGTCGCCGAGCAGGTCCCTTCGGTTTGTTAATTGGTTGCTCTGCCACGCCGGTGCCGACCGAAAGCAGCACCCGGTGCGGCACCCTGTCGACGAACTCTTTTTCGGCCTTATAGTCGATCAGGCTGATCGCCCGACTTCTGCTCTTGAGAAACTGGAAAGCCTCCCAGTGCCACCAATACTCGGCTTCGATCCAATTGAATCGGCGGCCGGCGGCTTGGAGTTGCTCGACCCGCTTCTGCGTCAATTCGCCCAGCCGGTCCCAGTTCGCCTCTTTCGGCTGAAGTTCAACCGCAACATCCAGATCACTCAGCCGGTCCACTTCCGCTCGCAGGTAGCTTCCTAATACAACGACTTTCGTGACCTTCGCGAGGAAGCATTCATCTCGATTGACCTGATTCACGCGCTCAAGCAGTTGGGACAGCGCGTGATCTGCGGTCTGGCGGGTGATCGGTTTCGCCGCGGTGGCAGAGCCGAACGACTGTGCAAACTGGGTTGTGGTGCAACTGTCCATGCCGCGAATTGGCGCAGCACGGGCAAGGCCAGCTTCAACCAACGCTCTGACGACGGCCTCGGCTTCACTGCGTCCGTTCCGGAGGATCACTTGCACAGTTTCGTCATTCCAGTACTGGAGGTTGTTCAATTTGCGCACGAGCTTCCGGATCTTCAAGGCGGGAAAGCCGCCGACTAAAGACTTGGAATCGATCCGCACCTTACAGTCAGCATACTGCTACGACCCGTGCTATGCGTCTCCATCTTGATGACCGCGTCGTTGCCTACGAACCTTCCACTATGGGCTTGACGATCGGCGGTCCGCTCTTTGGTTCAATCCCGATTCGGTCATTCACGGCCGAACGGATGCGCTGTTTGCAGCCGAGGTATCGTTCCGTGGTCTGGATTGAGACGTGGCCGAGGAGAAACTGAATCTGCTCTAATTCTCCTCCCGCCGCATGGCATAACCTGGCGCAGGTCCTTCTCAGGTCATGCGGTGCCAGCCTGTCGATTCCCGCTTTCGCTGCGAACTCACGGACGACGTGCCAGACGACCTTCTCGGTCATGCCATCACCCCACACCCGACCGGCCCGGTTCACGCGACGGAACAGCCTGCCGGAGGTAATTCCCGCATCGGTTAGCCAAGCGTCAAGAACCGCTTTGACCCAGTCCGGCATCGGTACCGTGCGCGTGTGGCCAGCCTTTCCCATCAGATCGACAATGGCCCAGTGTTGTTCTCGCTGCTGCAGGTGGGAGAAGTTCAGGTCCACGGCTTCGTGCCTTCTCAAACCGCAGGCCAGCAATACCGCCAGAAGGGCACGGTCCCGTTTGCCCCTCCGGCGCTCGGCGTCGGGAGATTGCCACAGTGTTTCGCCCTGTTCGGCCGTTAACCAGTTACCCAATCGCACACCGAGTTTCTTGACGCCTTTCACGCGCCGGATACCGGCGGCGAGATCGGCGCTCAGGAGACCGCAATCGGAGGCTTCGTACGCCAGCCGCCGCACGGCACCGAGGCGCAGGTTGACGGTTCCGGGTGCGAGCTTCCGTGATTCCAGATGCATGCGATAGCGGACGACAACCGTTCTACTGAACGATAGTCTCGGCTCAGAGCAGTACCATTCAACGAACTCATCAATGGCGTGGCGGTATCCACGTTGAGCGTCGCGGGAACTCAGGCTGTTCAGAACCGCTGATTTCGCTTGGTCGAGATCGGGTAGGCGCAAGACGGTCTTTGGGGCGGGCGGCCGTTTCTTGGGGGAATGTTTGTTTGCCATCGTCAGCGGTCCTCCTCGACCGCCAAACGATCATGCAACAATACAAAGTAGCTGACGGTTGCGCCGTGACTCAGGACTTATCTGTTTTCTGATCCGGTGAGCCGGGCTGAGCGGCGTCACAACGCGTGTTCCTAGGAGCGGTCACGGCTGGTCTTAGATGCCCGCTGGCCCGACATTGCGACGCATTGCAGTTCTCACCGTGAAGGGTGTCCCTGCTTGCGGGGCGCGGCGGGGTGAGTGGTGTCCCACCCCGTCCGGCTGCGGCGCCTGACGCCCCACTGCTTCACTGCTTGTATCCAACAAACGCGGTCCAAAAGCCGGTCTTCGGGTCAGCCCACCAACCGCAAATGTCTCCCCGATCATTGATGCCGCCGATGGCCGTCTCCAGGGCCCCTGGGAAGTCCACAACCGTAACGGTCCCATCACTGGTTCGGACGAATCCCTCATTCCAGCCAGTGAGATTCACCCACACCCCGGCGACGGTGCCGCCATTATTGATACTGTAAGCATAGGTACCCGTCGCGTCGGGCACGTCGATTGTCGTATATGTCTCGCCCGCCTTGAGGTAGCCGTGGGCCACGCCGTTGGTATCGAAGTAAGTGCCCAAAATCTCGCCTTTGTCATTGATGGAGTCCGCATAGGTGCCGTACTGCTCCGCGTCGGGTTCGGAGAAGAACGAGTATGACTGGCTACTCGGATCCCATATCCAGGCGACAGTGTTAGTTGGGTTGTTGCCGAAGCCGTTGGTACCTCCTCCAGCGTACCCGACCGCCACGCCAGAACTGTTGATGCCCCATCCTAAGTTGTTCCCCATGCCCGGAATGTCGGGAAGCATGGTCCAGGCACCGCTGGCAAGGGAATATGTAGCGGCGTGCGAGGAGGTGTTGTCGCCATAATACCCGACGGCTACACCCTGATTGTTAACCGCTATCAGTGCCGTGTCCGCGGCGCCGGGGTTGTCCAGCGTATGTAACGTGCCGTTGCGCCAGACCAACCCGTTCGAGGTATTACTGGCAGTAAAGTAAGACCCCGTGACCACTCCGGCATTGTTGATGCCATCAGTGAAGCCGGCGGTGGAGCCCGGAATGCCAATACTGATGAACCGATATTTGGTGCTGGCTGCGGTAGCCGCCGCGGGCGGTGCTTGTTGGACTCCACTGAACGCCCTAGGCACAGTTTGGCTCCACGCCGCGCTGGCCACGCACAGCGCCAACACCGGCAGGAGGCTGCGATACGAGTGGTCGAGTTTGCCGGCAGGGACAAATCCCGCCAGCGCTAATATTTGAGTGCTTTTCGTTCGGATCATGTTAATCTCCCACATCTCCCTTATCTCGTCGATCTGTTCCCACGGACTTGCCGGGCTTCACTTCCGGAGCCCAATAAACGCCCTTTCGGCGCCGCTAGGGTTCTCCGCATAACCGCCGCAAATGTCTCCTCGGTCGTTGATGCCGTTGAGAGAGGTTAATTCCGGACCAGGATAGTCCACAGTCGTAAAGAGTCCACCGCTGGTGAGGACGAATCCCTGCGCCGCGTAATCATCGCCTTGCCACCGCCCGACGATCGCGCCGCCGTTGTTGATCCCGTTGGCGAAGATCGACACCTCCGGCTCGGGCGCATCGATTGTCGTATATGTCTTGCCCTGCTTGAGAAAGCCGTGGGTTACGCCGCTCGTATCGGAATACTGGCCAACCACCTGCCCTCTATTGTTGATGGCGCTCGTATACGTGCTATTCGGTGCCGCTTCAGGCGGGGTGAAGAAGGAGTAAGCGGACTGGGCGGGGTGCCAGATCCAGGCGACGCTGGTGCTGCCCTGAAAGGCGTTCCCGGTGACGACGCCGGCGTCGTTGATGCCGTATCCCTCATTGTCCGAATAGCCCGGAATGTCGGGAAGCGCCGCCCATGTTCCGTTTGGTACGGAATATGCGACGGCGTGCTCCGCGGTGCCGTCGCCATAGTAGCCCATGGCCACACCCTGATTGTTTACGTACCAGAGATATGTGTATACGGCGCCTGGGTAGTCCACCGTTTGAAGTGAGCCGGCTTGCCAGACGAAACCGTGCCAGTTAGAACTGGCATCCTGGTAATTCCCGGCGACCAGCCCGGAATTGTTGATTCCCCATGCTTGGGCATTATCCGAGCCCTGAACGCCAATGCTGATGAACTGATACGGGGAGTTGGCCGGGGTATCCGCGGCGGGTCTCGCCGATGGGGACGCCCCCGGCAGGCCGAGCGGCCGGTGCGGTCCCCTCGGGCCATGCGTGCTCTGGCTCCACGCCGCCGTGGCAAGGCACAACGCCAACGCCGGCAGGAGGCTGCAATACGAGTGACTGAGTTTGCCGGCAGGAACGAATCCCGCCAGCGCTAGCGTTCGAGTGACTTTCGTTTGGATCATCTTCCTCTCCTTACAGCTCCTTACAGCCAGGCCGAGCTTGCCGCCGTTGGGTCCCCCTTGGCGTCCGCAGCTCGCCTTTCACTGGTGACAGACGGAAAACGGCGATCAAAACTTGAAGGGAGAATATTTTTTTGTTTCCGGATCGGCTACCATGGTGAGGATTTGGCAAAGGAGGCAAGTGCCGGACGAAGCGCACGGCGAAGTCACCGAACTCCTGCTGGCATGGAGCGCCGGGGAAGCTTCCGCTCTCGACAAGCTGATCCCGCTCGTTTATGCGGAGTTGCGCCGCCTGGCACACCGTTACATGCGGGGCCAGCCGTTGGACCATACGCTGGAAACAGCCGCGCTGATCAATGAAGCCTACCTGCGGCTGATCGACTCCAGCCGTGTCCGCTGGCAGGACCGCGCACACTTTTTGGCCGTAGCAGCGCAGGCGATGCGGCGCATTCTGGTCGACTATGCCCGTGCGCGGGGGGCCCAGCGGCGCGGTGGCGATTGCCGCCGTATGTCCCTGGAGTCGACGGCGACGCTATACGCGGCGCGCCGCACGGACTTGGTCGAACTCGACGAAGCATTGAGCAGGTTGGCCGTTAAGTACTCGCGCAAGGCACGGGTGATCGAGCTGCGCTTCTTCGGCGGGCTGAGCGTGCAGGAGACGGCTGCCGCTCTGGGCGTCTCCGAGGATACAGTGATGCGCGATTGGAAGCTGGCCCGGGTGTGGCTCTATCACGCCATGAAGAAGGATCGGGAGCATGCCGGATAGCGAGCGGGAGCGCAGGCTGGACGAGATTTACAGCGCCGCGCTGAGGCACAGCGTCGACCGGCGGCCCGAATTCCTGCGCCGCGCCTGCGGCGGCGACACGGCACTGCGTAGGGAAATCGAATCGCTGCTCGGCGACGAGCGCGAACTGGGCGATTTTCTGGAAAAGCCGGTGTTGGAAGCGGCCGGCCCTTACCGAACCGCGACCGTCGAGGAGCGCCAGAGCGGGTCGTTGGTGGGCCGTACTCTCGGGCCATACGACGTTTTGTCTCTTCTGGGCGCGGGTGGCATGGGGGAAGTTTACTCGGCCCGGGATAACCGGCTCGGCCGGCTGGTCGCCTTGAAAACCCTGCAACCCGATCTGGCCGCCGACCCGGAGCGCAAGCGGCGCTTGCTGCTGGAAGCCCAGGCGGCTTCGGCGTTAAACGACCCGCACATCGTGGCGCTCTACGACGTGGGCAGCGCGGACGGGATCGACTTCCTGGTGATGGAGTACGTGCCGGGCGAGACGCTGGACAAGCTAATCGCGCGCGGACCACTGGAGATCCATCAGGCGCTGGCATACGCGGTGGCCGTCGCCGGAGCGGTGGCAATGGCCCATAAAGCCGGCATCGTGCATCGCGATCTGAAGCCGGGTAATATCATGATCACCGAAGAGGGCGTGGTGAAGGTGCTCGATTTCGGCTTGGCCAAACTCACGGAAGCGCCGCATTCGGGCGCGCCGCAGGGAGCGGGGAGCCTGGTATCGATGGCCGGGCTGATTCTAGGCACGGCGGCGTACATGTCGCCGGAACAGGCGCAAGGGCAACCGGTGGACGCCCGCTCCGACATATTCTCGTTCGGCGTGGTGCTCTATGAGATGCTGACCGGGCAGCGCCCTTTCCAGGGTTCCGACCGGACGTCGACGTTGTCTGCGATTGTGCGGCAGGAGCCGCGGCATCCTAGCGAAGTGAACGCGAAGACCCCCGGCGACCTGGAACGCTTGGTTCTGCGCTGTATGCGCAAGGACCCGAACGCGCGATTCCAGGAGATGGCCGATGTGAGAGCCGCGCTGGAAGCCCTGCAACCGGCAAAAGCGGCCGCCCGGCGCCGTTTCCGGATTGGTCTGGCCGCGGCTGTCATTCTTATTTTGACAGCCGGCATGGCGGCGTACCAATGGCTGCACGGATACCCGGAAGGGAAGGCGGGCCGGGAACTGCACGAACGGCAGATCACATCCAATCCAATCGAAGATTGGGTTTCGTCTGGGGCCATTTCTCCCGATGGCAAACGGATCGCTTATCGCGACCAGACGGGCTTCCAGGTGCGCACGATTGACACCGGCGAGACCCGTCCAATTGCTCTGCCGCGGGAGTTGTGGAGCCCTTCCGCGGGCGGATTACGGTGGTTCCCCGACGGAGGGAAACTGCTGGCCGACTTTATCACGCCGGAGGGATACGCCATCTGGGTCATCCCCGTCACGGGCGGCGCGCCGCCGTACAAGGCTTACAGTCCTGGCACGGAACCGGCGATCTCACCGGACGGACGATCGATAGCCTTTACAAACGGCGATTTGGATAAAGATGGGGCGGAGCTCTGGGTCAGCGGAGTAGACGGCAGCGCGCCGCGAAAGCTGGCGACCGGGAACGGCCGGGGGAGCTTTTCCAGTCCAATATGGTCGCCGGACGGCCGCTGGATCGCATATCTCAGGAATGAGATTCCCAAAGAAGGGCCTATAAGTAACGCCGTCGAAGTGCGGCCTGCGGGCGGTGGACCGGCAAGAACTCTTGTATCCGGATCGAGTCTGCCCAGGTACCCTGCCGGGAAGCTCCCATGGTGGGGCGTGACGCTGTGGTCGCCAGACTGGCGACTGTTACTTGGGATCATTAACGCCGGCCTTTGGGAAATCCGGGTGGACCCAGCCACATGCGAAGCTCGCGGCAAACCCGAACAACTGACGCCGCCGGCCGTGGCACCGGCGGTTTCCGAGGCTCAGGGGAGCGTCGACTGGGAGGGATCCCTGAGCGTTTCGGCGGACGGGAAGCGTTTGGCATTCCTGAAAGGGCACCGGCTGTGGAAGGTCGACGTGGGAGAACTCGGCAGAGGCGGCAGGAGCCTGCAAGGGGCCCGCCGCCTGACGCTTGACGATCGGGACAGTAAACTCTCCGGGTGGACGCGAGACAGCAAAGCCGTGATTTTCTCTTCGAGCCGGAATGGCAGGAGCGAGATCTTCAGACAGGCAGTGTACGAGACAGTCCCGGAGTTGTTGGTGAGCAGTTCCGCAAACGCCTGGTCCGCGCGGCCGAGCGCCGACGGCGCCTGGCTTCTCTATTGGGAACAGGATCAGGAACGGCCTGGGACCCCGCCCAACCCGGATGGCGCACCGGCGCGGATCATGCGCCGTCCCTCCGCCGGTGGGCCGGCGGAAATGGTTTTACAGAGCCCGGCTGGCTCGCAAGACCTCAGTTGCCCGCTAGTTCCGGGCCCGCCTTGCGCATTTATGTTGAAGGAAGCGAAGCAGGTGGCATTTTATTCGTTTGATCCGGTCCGGGGCCTAGGGGGCCGCATTGGGCAGATCGACGGCGCTTCCGATTGGGACCTCTCCCCCGATGGAACCCGCATAGCGGTAGTGAACAACCGGGATCGCGTCAAGTTGCTTACCCTGTCGGACCGGACCTGGCATGAGATTCCGGCCGATCCGCCCGGCGGGCGATTCACATCCATAAACTGGGCCTCGGACGGCAGAGGCGTCTTCGTGGTTTCCTCTCTGCCGGACTCTACCAACTTGCTGCACGTCACGACCGCCGGCAAAGTGGACCGGCTATTGAACAGGGGTGCGGACAATAAGATCCTGCGTCCCTTGCCATCCCCGGACGGCAAGTACCTGGCGTTTGGGGCTCAGGGGGTGGACAGCAACTTGTGGATGATTGAGAATTTCTGACGTCCGCCCCCTCCTCCCGCCACCTGCTAAAATCCAGCCAATGCACTCGTCGCGCGCGTCTTTCTGGGAGTGGTCACGGCTGCGTCGTACGCTCGGGTGCTGGGGGCTGGGGGCCAATGAATCGCATACGAGTCAGCTTCGATTGGCTTACGATTAATCGGGGCATCACTTCCCCGAAAATCGGATGATTGATACAACCGTTCGCGCAAAAACACCCTTGTCAATGCTCCTGAAACGTCCGCTATTTTGGTCACTTTGCCGGGTGACGCATTGCGTTTCGAAGTGGATGGCTCCATGGTGGACGGATCGTCGGCCACCCGGAAGGTAACCGGAGACGCGATCTGGGAATTGTGCGTCCGTTGATGGCTTGTGCGGCACTGTCGACAGCAACGGACCGATTGCGGCAAGTTGACGTCAAACCCGCTGCTCGGACTGTTGCCGACCCATCTGCGACACAGGCATTAATTGCCATTATCGTCCCGGCTCTCCTCCGAGACTCGGGTTCTTCCCCACACCGCGACGCTGGACCCCATGAAAACGGCGTTGGTGTCCTCCCAGGGCAGCCGAATGAGAGTGTCGATTCCACGTGCGCGAGGTGACGTGGCCGTCGCGCCTGAAGGCGTTCGCGAGGCGTTGCCGCGATGCGCAATCGCCAGATGAGCAATCGCCTCTTGCGGCAGCCTTCGATTTAGTCTACAATTCAGAACTAATGTCTGATTATCTGGGCGAGTTCGAGCAGGTCGTCCTGCTCGCGGTGCTGAG
>Ga0187871_10001389_pt1 | contig 21148 bp, 19 predicted proteins | sample June2016WEW_16_1_FD_132988 | JGI IMG/M metagenome (GOLD analysis project Ga0187871, IMG submission 132988) | Peatland microbial communities from SPRUCE experiment site at the Marcell Experimental Forest, Minnesota, USA - June2016WEW_16_10 | ecosystem: Environmental > Terrestrial > Soil >...
CGACCAGCGGCCGGCATCGCGCTGGGTGAAATAGACGCGCGTGCCATCGGTGGCCACGCCATGGCCGACCTCGATCTGGCCGGTCTGGGTAAGCTGCACTACCTGCACGAGCCGGGCGGGCCGGGTTTGGGTAGCCAACCAGTAGATCCGGCCGGCCAGCCAGAGGACGACGACAAGCGTGGCGACGCGAACGTAGATGCCACTGCCGCGCGAGGGCGCGGGAGGCGGCGGCGCGAGGGCGGGAACGGGCTGCGCGGTTGGCTCGGCGGCGGCGGGGGCGTCGGGCGGCGGGTTTCCGCGGGATTGCACTTGCGCGATGAAGCGGTATCCGCGGCGCGGCAGGGTCTCGACGTAGCGCGGGGTGGCGGCATCGTCGTCGAGGGCCTCGCGTATTTTCTTGGCGGCGATGTTGAGGCCGTTGTCGAAATCGACCAGGGTATCGTTCCAAAGGCGGCGGACCAATTCCTCGCGGGTGACCACCTGGCCGGGCCGTTCGAGCAGCGCGGCTAGGAGTTGGAAGGGGCGCTCTTGCAATTTAATTTTGCGGCCGTGTTTGCGCAGTTCGCCCTGTGCCAGGTCGACTTCAAAAACGCCGAATTGGAGGATTTGGGGCCGGTGGTCGTTCGGGTCCACGGATCATTTCACCTTGATCGGGCCATATGCGAGTTTAGCATTGGCGCGCGGTTGGCCGCCGCGGAAGGGTGATACACAAGGTGTCGAGAGGAGTCTCGACACGGCACGCAAGAGTGCGTGCGCCACGTTCAGCGGTACTCGGAGGCGAAGCGGACGCGCTCGGCGATGGAGGGGTGATCGTAGAGCCAGAATTCGATGAACGGGCTGGGATTGGGATCGTCGAGCGAGACTTCACCGAGAATCTGGAAGGCCTCGGCCGCCACCGCGGATGAGTTGGGTACAATGCCGTGGATCACTTCGAGACCGTAGACATCGGCCTTATGTTCCAGCACGCGGCTGAAGGAATTCGACAGCGGCTCGCCGAGAAAGCTGAAAACCGCCAGCGCCAGGAGGAGCACAGGCAGGGACGCCCAGTCGCCGACATCGCGGATCTGCCACCGTGCGCCGTAGCGTGCGACCGTCCCGCGCATCGCGTGATAGGCCAGAAACAGGAAGATCAGAATGCCCAGCAGCGCCGCGCCGATGCCGATCCAGACGTGGCCCAGGACATAATGGCCCATCTCGTGGCCGAATACGAAGAGAGTCTGGCCGGCATTCATTTTTTCGATGGTGGTGTCCCAGACCACCACGCGCTTGGATGCGCCGATGCCGGTGACGTAGGCGTTCAGCGATTTCAGTTTCTCGCTGGCGATCATTTCGAACATGCGATCGGGCGGGATTACGAGACCGCCGCGGGCCGTCACTTTTTCGATGGCGGCGACCAGCGCGGGTTGCTTCGCGGCCAGCGGCTCAAACTTGAAAAAGAGCGGTTCGATGGCCAGCGGTTCGATGAACATGAGGAAGACAACCATGGGCACGGCGGCCATCCAGAAGTAGAGCCACCAGCGGCGGGGGCTGAGGCGCATCGCGCCATACAGCACCCAGATGGCGATGCCGGCCAGGGCGAAGAGGAGCAGCTCGCCCTTGGTCCAGTCCCAGAACCACGATGGCCAGCCTTGGATGGACTGCTCGAATTGGAGCGAGAGGTGGTGGCCGTAGAGGGAGATGGGCAATTCGAGCAGGTCGATCGCCAGCAGCAGGAGCGGAGCGAAGATGTAGGCCTGCAAGATGCGGCGGCGCGTGGCAGATTCGGCGAGAGTGCGCAAGCGCGGCGCGACATGCCATGCCAGCAGCGCGACGAGCACCAGTATGCCGTAGGCGACGGCGATGAAGTGCAGGCGATTGCGGGCGGCGGCGTAGGCGATGGCTTTAGCGAGCTTGTCGGGCGGGAGGGTGTAGGTTTTGGCGGCTAGGAGCAGGGCTGGAAACATATTTCTCCTTTTCCCCAGACGGTCTGGCGGCCGACGCCGGTCCACTGGCCGGCGCGGAGGTAGGGCAGGAACTCTGCGAGATCGCCACCATCGGGGGCTTGATATTCGGCCTGCCCAGTGAATCCGCCGAGGGGGTGGCTTTGGCCAGTGCGGCTGGAGCGGCGTGTGGTGTCGTGCCAGGTGATGTCGCAATGCGTGAGGCGGACTTGGGCGGCGCGCTGGCCGATGGCGCGGAAATCGATATCGAGGGGGCCGGGTCCGTAGAGGGCGCGGAGGGTGGAGATGCGGTCGCGGAGGCGGGCGAAGAGGACGGGGAATTCGGGGGGGACCGCTCCCTGACGGTCGCGGCTCGGTAGTTCGGTGGGGGTGAGGAAACGGATGCGGATACGGACGGCGGGTTGAGACGGGCCGTCGAGGTGGATGGCGATATTCGCTTGATCGACGGCGAGCAGTTCGGTGCGGGCGCGGGTGGGGCCGAGACCTTCTTGGGCGAGGCGCGCGAAGGCTGTGATGAAAAGTTCGCGGCGGTCGTCCGCGCGGGCGAATAGATGCACGTCGAAGTGAAATGCCGTTGCTGGCGGGATGGTTTGTCCGTCAAGGTGGGCGGCGCGGATCACGAAGGGGCGCGGCGGATTGGCTAGGCCGCTGGGGCCGGTGAGCGCTTTCGGTTCGAAGATGCGGGCGTATTCGGGCGCACCGGCGGTTTCACGGAGCATGATGCCGAAGGCGCCGCGCAGCGTGTTGCCGGCTTTACCGGGCGGAAAATAGAGCGGCTCGGCGGCGCGAAAGCGGAAGCGGAGGCGGGTCAGGTCGAAGGTCACTTGGTCGCCAATTCCGAGCGTAACGCAATTAGACCAGCAGGGCGGCCTGCGAGGCCGCTGCAGGCTACGAGCCTGCCCCACTATTCGCAACGCAGAGCGACCACTGCATCGACGCGCGCGGCTTTGAGCGCCGGGATCCAGCATGCGAGCAGGGCGGTGACGGCCAGCCCCACAGATGCGGCGGCGAAGGTCGCGGGGTCGTTGGCTTTTACGTCATAGAGCAGACTGGCCATCAGGTGCGTCAAGCTCCAAGCGCCGGCCAAGCCGGCGGCCATGCCGGCCAGCGCCATGGCCATGCCGTCGCGCACGACCATCAGCACCACCTCGTGACGCTGCGCGCCCATCGCCATGCGCACGCCGATCTCGCGGGTGCGCTCGGCCACGCCGTACGCGATCACGCCGTAGATACCTACCAGCGAAAGGAGCAGGGCTACTGCGGCGAAGGTCTCCAGCAGGAAAAGATTGAAGCGCCGCGGCGCGATGGAGTCGGCGAGCGCCTGCTCCAGGGTCTTCACTTTCGAAAGCGGCTGTGTGGGGTCAATGCCGGAGATCTGCTTGCGGATGGCGGGCGCAATGGCCGACGCATCGCCGGCTGTGCGGACGGCCACGCTGACGCCCGAGAAAAATGGACCCTGCTGGTAGGGCACGTAGATCTCCGCCGGCGGATCGGCATCGAGCTGCGAGTATTTCAAATCGGCAACGATACCTGCCACGGTGGCCGGTTCCGGAGTGGCGATCTGGCGGCCAATCGGATCCACGGCGCCGAATGCCTGCCGGGCCATACTCTCGTTCAGGAGCACGGCGTGGCCGCTCGAATCCGTATCGCTGAGCCAGCGTCCCCGCAACAAGCGTATGCCGAGCGCCTTCAAGTAACCGGTGGACGCGGCATTCAGGCGAATGGTGTGCTGCTGGTTGGGCGCAGTATCGCTGGGAAATGGTACACCTTCGAAAAGGGACCAGGTCGAGACTCCCGCGGCCTCGACGCCGGGAGCCGATTCGACGCGCCGCAATAACTCGCGGATGTAAGCTTGCTGTGCGGGTTCCTCACGGTACTGCGGCCCCGCCGGCCGGACCTGCATGGTCAGGATACTCTCGGGCGCGAAGCCGGACGGGTAGGCATGCATGCGCCAAAAGCTCTTCAGCATCAGGCCTGCGCCGATGGCCAACACGATCGCCAGTGCAAGTTCTCCCGTCACTAGCAGCGCCCGCAAGCGCAATCCGGCCGGGCCCGCCGACGTTCGTGCCCCGTCTTTCAGGGCGTCGTGGAGATTAGTGCGCCATAATGCGAGCGCGGGGCCAGAGCCGAACAAGATGCCGGCGCCGATCGAAACGGCCAGCGTGAACGCGAGAACATAGCCATCGAGGCCGGCTTCCCGCAGACGCGGAGCCGCATTCGGCGAGAGCCGTATCAGGATCGCCAGAGCGGATCGCGCCAGTGCCAGGGCTGCGCCGCCGCCGATCAGAGCCAGCACGACGCTTTCGACGAGCAACTGCCGGATAACGCGCGCGCGTCCGGCGCCCACCGCGGCGCGGATGGCGATCTCCCGGTGGCGGACCGTGGCCCGCGCCAGTAAAACGTTGGCGATGTTCAGCACGGCGATGAGCAGAACGAACGCGCCGGCCGCCAGCAACACGATCAACGCCGGGCGCGCGACGCCGGTCAATTTGTGCGCCAGCGGTTCGACGCGCAGTCCCGCAGTCGGCTCGATAAACTGCGGGCGGCGGCCCTCTTGCGCGCGCTTCTCCAGCACATCGAGCTCGGCCAAGGCCCTTGCGTCCCGCACGCCGGGCTTGAGCGATGCCACGACGTTGACGATGCGGCCCATCGAGACGTCCTTAGCGGGCAGTGGAAAGTAAGCTTCCACAGGCCGCGGCTCCACGGATTGCCACCACATCGGAAACTGGAAGCGGAAGTCCATCGGCAGCACGCCTGTGATGGTGACTGAACGGCCGTCCACGGAGACGGATCTGCCGACTACACGCGGGTCGGCGGCAAACTGGTTCTCGAACAGGTCCCAGGCGAGCACTACGGTGTCCTGTTCTTGCGGCCCGAACAGACGTCCGAGAGCCGGCCGTGCGCCGGTCAGGGTCCAGAAATCCCCGGCAACGACCACGCCGCTTACTTGCTGCGCGTCCGTGGGAGTGACCATCGCGGCTTGCTGGGGACCGTAGGCGGCGATGCCCGTGAATGACCGCGCATGCTGACGCCAATAGGCAAAGTCGGGCGAGTCGGCCACGTCGCGTTGGATATTCGCGTCGTAGCCGCCGATCCACACCAGGCGCTCCGGATGGGGACACGCCAACGGACGCAGCAGCACCGCGTTCACCACGCTGAAGACGGCCGTGTTCATGCCGATGCCGAGGGCCAGGGTCAAAATGACGACCCCTGCGAACCCCGGATTGCGCAGCACGCGGAGCCCATAGCGGATATCCTGGAGCAGTTGTTCGAGCCACACGCGGCTCCAGACCTCCCGCGTGTCTTCCTTGACGCGGGTGATGTTTCCGAATCTGCGGAGCGCCGCGTGGCGGGCCTCTTCGGGCGGCATGCCGCGCGCGATGTTGTCGCGTGTCTCGCTTTCGATGTGGTCGCGAATGTCCTCGTCGAGACCGTCTAAAAGACGCCGGTGTCTCATGAACTGGCCTCCTCATCCGCCGGCTTCAGGATGCGCGCGATGGCGCGGGACAGCTTCTCCCATTTGGTGGTTTCCACCTGAAGCTGCTTGCGGCCGCGCGTGGTGAGCCTGTAATACTTGGCCCGGCGGTTGTTCTCCGAAATCCCCTCGTCCGCGGAAATCCACCCTCTCTTGATGAGGCGGTGCAAGGCCGGGTAGAGCGATCCCTGCTCGACCTGCAAGACGTCTTCGGAATTGCTCTCGATGGCTTTGACGATGGCGTGGCCGTGGGCGGGTCCCAGCAGGAGGGTGCGCAGGATCAGAACGTCGAGCGTGCCCTGTAGGAGTTCGACGCGGTCTTCCGGCCTTCGAGTAGGCATTCTAGGTGAATCGTAAGATGGTTCGGGTAAAATGTCAAGGGGTTGACAAAACCGGCGGCAAGGCGGCCTGCGAGGCCGCCGCAGGCTACGAGCCTGCCCCACAGTGTTACTATCCGGAGGATGGCAAAAATAACCGCGATTAACAACGGACCGATCCGTATTGAAGGGGAGTTCACGATTCACGATCAGCAAGGCGGCGAGTTTGGCCTTGCGGGCCGCACGGTGATCTCACTGTGCCGCTGCGGCCAGTCGGCCAACAAACCGTTTTGCGATGGCGCACATGGGCGCACCGGGTTTCAGGATACTTGCGAGGCGCGCGAACTGCCTCCGCCCAAGCCAAAACCACTTTAGTCCGGCAGGCGGCGGTGCTAGGATCGGGTTATGCGTCTTCTCCTTCTTGCATTGGTGGCTCTGGGCGCATACGGGCAGCAAGAGCGCTTTCCGCCGGATATTGTTCCGCCGGAGGTATTTGCCCGCCGCGACCCGCTGCGGATCGACCCGAAACATTACCGCTTGGATTTTGAAAACGAGCATGTGCGCGCCATCCGGCTCACGCTGAAAGCCGATGAGGCGGTGCCTATGCACGACGATGTGGACGCGCTGGCGGTGTGCATTGAGGAGTGCCACCTACGCTTCACCAGGACCAACGGCCGCATTCAGGATGTACACATGGAAAGCGGCGAAACGCGGTGGTTATATGGCGATACGCACTCGGCCCGGAACCTGAATACGCACCCGATGGAAATGCTTTTCATCGAGGTGAAGGGCGCGAATAAAGATCGATAATGCGCTCGATGGCGCGGCGGCACACGGCGCAGAAGCCGCCTTCGTCGCGCGTGAACATGATGCAGTCCGCCTGCGGCCGGTAGTAGCCACGGCCCTCGTACATAGCGCCTTCGAACGCGCCCACGGCTTGTCCGTAAGTGCCCGATCCGAGCAGCGCGGTGGACTTTTCGCGCTCTTCGCGGAACAGCGCCTCCATCACGTCTTCGGGGCGATGCGCGGCGCGAATTTGGCGGCGGCGGGCTTGAATATCCTTTTCCAGCGCTTCGAATTGCTCCTTGGGCCAGGGCGTGGGCAGCGGCGTACCCGAGGCGATCAGGCCGCTCCATTTGGCCGCGTGCGGATCGGCGGTGACGTTGGGTTCCCAGGGTTCGGGCCGCGCGGGTGACGCTTCATACGCCACATCCGAGGTGTAGTATTCGTCCGCGAGGCCGGCGAAGTGATGGCCGAATTCATGCACGAAGACATAAGGCGTGAAAGCGTTGTCGGCAGACACCGTGGCGAACAGATTGAAGATCCCGCCGCCGCCGTATTTGCGATCGTTCACCACGATTTCGATGAACTCGTATGGGGCGGCCGACGCGGCTTCGCGCATACGCTTGTTGTCGAAGGTGAGCACGTAACGTTCGGAGCCGAAGGCGTCGTAAGCGGCGCGCAGCGGGGACCGGCGATAGACGTTATCCGAGGGGCGGGACACGCCGCTTTCGTCCGCCGGAGTATCCACGGCCCAGACGTTGAAATCGGCGCGACGTTCCTTGAAGGGCGAAGCGGCGAACAACATATCGGCCATGCGGCGCGCGTCTTTGTGCCACTTATCCATCTCGGCGGCGGTGTAGCCGTCGCCCATCAGCAGCAGGTCCACCTTGTCGCGCGGCGGGCCGTTTTCGATCACCGCCCAGAGCTTGACGTTGGCCGGTGGAGGGGAGCGATCGATGGCCGGGTCGGCGGGATCGATAGCCACGGACCACAGTTCGCGGAACGCGTTTTGCCGGTCGCGCCGTTTGATAATCACCTGCACAGGGGCGGTGGGCGCGGGAAAGCGGAGCGACTCGTGAAACTGGCGCCGGATTTCGGCGGCTTCGGGGGTTTCCTGCCACTCGCCGAAGACGCTGGCGAAGCCCCGCGAGTAGAGTACGCGGTTGGTTTTGCGGTCCAGCACTTCGAAGTAATACTTGCCCAGGTTGGTGTCGTCGATTACGCGGTCGAGGCGGCCCGGCCACGGGCCTTCCAGTACCAGCGCATCGAGCGACAGTTGTTCTTCGGTGGCGGCGCCGCCATGGAAATAATCGAGGCGCATAGTGCGGGGGTCGGCTGCCGGCAGGGTGGAGAGCGCCATGAGGAATAGGATTGGAAATCGCACGCCATTACTGTAGCGCGATGCACAGCATCAGGCGTCGCCATGAGTGGCGACGCGGCACGCACGAGTGCGTGCGCCACTGGAGTTACTTCTTTTTGCCTTGGGCGGCTACGGCTTCCATGGCCGCTTTGACCTTCTCGGGATCGCCTAGATAGTAACTGCGCAACGGCTTCAGATCGTCGCTTAGCTCGTAGACCAACGGCATGCCGGTGGGGATATTGAGGCCCACGATAGCGTCTTCGGAAACATCGTCGAGATACTTCACCAGCGCGCGCAGGCTGTTGCCGTGGGCGGCGATCAGCACGCGGCGGCCTTCGCGGACGGCGGGCGCGATGGTGGAGTGCCAGTAGGGCAGAAAGCGGTTGACGGTGTCCTTCAAGCATTCGGTAAGCGGCAGTTCCTGCGCGGTCAGGTGCTTATAGCGGGGGTCATGGCCGGGGTAACGCGGATCGTCGGGAGTCAGCGCCGGCGGCGGGATATCGTAGCTGCGGCGCCAGATCTTCACTTGCTCCTCGCCGAATTTGGCGGCGGTTTCGGATTTATTGAGCCCCTGGAGCGCGCCGTAGTGGCGCTCGTTCAAGCGCCACGAACGGTGCACGGGAATCCACATGAGGTCCAACTCGTCGAGCGTCATCCACAGCGTGCGGATGGCGCGTTTGAGCACCGAGGTGTAGGCCACGTCGAACGCGTAGCCTCCGGCCTTGAGGGTGACGCCGGCTGCATGGGCTTCCTGGCGTCCTTTATCGGAGAGGTCCACATCGGTCCAGCCGGTGAAGCGATTCTCTTTGTTCCAATCGCTTTCGCCGTGACGGAGCAATACTAGCTTGCGCATATGCGAGGATCCTAGCGCCGAAACGCTTTGCGCCCGGCGAATTGCGCGGCTACGCCCAAGTTCTCCTCGATGCGCAGCAACTGGTTGTATTTGCAAATGCGGTCGGTGCGGCTGGCCGAACCGGTCTTGATCTGGCCGGCGTTGGTGGCTACTACCAAGTCGGCGATGAATGGATCTTCGGTCTCGCCGGAGCGATGCGAAACCACCGACGTATAATTCGCAGCGGCCGCCATGTGCATGGTCTCCAGGGTTTCGGTGACGGTGCCGATCTGGTTGAGCTTGATCAGAATCGAGTTTCCAATGCCGCGCTCGATGCCGCGCTTAAAGATTGCCGGATTGGTGACGAAGATGTCGTCGGCGACGAGCTGGATCTTGCCGCCCAGCGCACCGGTGAGCGCCACCCAGCCATCCCAATCCTCTTCCGACATGCCGTCTTCAAGCGAAATGATGGCGGGATACTGCCGCACCCAATCGGCCCAGAATTCCACCATCTGCGCGGAAGTGCGCTCGCTTTTGTCGGACTTCTTGAAGACGTACTTGCCATCTTGGAAGAATTCGCTGGAGGCGGGGTCGATGCAGATGCCGATCTGTTCGCCAGGCTTGTATCCGGCCTGGGAGATGCCTTCGAGCAGCACTTCGAGAGCTTCGACATTGGATTTCAAGTTGGGCGCGAAGCCGCCTTCATCGCCCACGGCGGTGGAGTAGCCGCGCTTCTTCAGCACCTTCTTCAGGGTGTGAAAGACCTCCACGCCCATACGGATCGCCTCGGAAAATTTCGTGGCGGCGAAGGGCGCGATCATGAACTCCTGCACGTCGACGGAATTGTCGGCGTGCGCGCCGCCATTGAGCACGTTCATCATGGGCACGGGTAGCACGCGCGCGCCGGCGCCGCCCAGATAGCGGTAGAGGGGCGTATGCTGCGAGGCGGCCGCGGCGCGGGCGGCGGCCATGGAAACGGCCAGAATGGCGTTGGCGCCCAAGCGGCCTTTGTTCGGCGTGCCATCCAGCTCGATCATCAGGCGATCGATTTCCGATTGCTGGGTGGCGTCTTTGCCATTTAAGGCGTGGGCGATCTCGCCATTCACATGGCTGACGGCGTTTTGCGTGCCTTTTCCTGAATAACGCGACGGGTCGCCGTCGCGGAGTTCCACGGCTTCGTGTTCTCCCGTGGAGGCGCCGGAGGGCACAGCGGCCCTACCCATGCTGCCGTTGGCCAGATGAACATCCGCTTCCACGGTGGGGTTGCCACGCGAATCGAGGATTTCCCGGCCTGTTATTCGAACAATGGTGGTCATAAAGAATTTAAGAAATAGGCTATTGGAGGGCGGCCAATCTTGGCCGCAGCCGCCTTTTCAGGCGGCCAGAGCCGGCTGAAAGCCGGCTGCGGGCAGAATTGCCCGCCCTCCATCGCTAAAGATATAGGGTAGCAGAAAGACGGAAGACAGAAGACAGAATGGGGGTACAGTAGGGAAATGCACGGTTGTGGCGTATGGCCCGCACGCTCGATCACGATTGCCGTATTGGTTGCGGATTGCATGTTTGGAGCGGCGCGAACGGCAACGTTTTCGAAGGACGTGGCTCCGATTTTGCAGAAGCATTGCCAGGCGTGCCATCGTCCGGGAGAGGCCGCTCCGTTTTCCCTGCTCACCTACCAGCAGGCGCGGCCCTGGGCCAGAGCGATGAAGGAAGCGGTGCTGTTGCGGAAGATGCCGCCGTGGTTCGCCGATCCGCATTATGGCAAGTTTGCGAACGACCGGTCGTTGCCGCAGAGGGACGTGGATACGCTGGCGGCTTGGGCGGATGCCGGCGCGCCCGAGGGCGATGCCAAGGATTTGCCTCCGGCAACCGGCTATGCCGAGGGGTGGTCCATCCCCAAGCCGGACGTGGTATTCCAGTTTCCGCGGGCGTTTCAGATTCCGGCGGCGGGCACTATCGAATATCAGAAAGTGATCGTGCCTTCCGGATTCACGGAAGATAAATGGGTGCAGTTCGCCGAGGCGCGGCCGGACGATCGCGCGCACATTCACCACATGATTTTGTATGTGCGCGAGCCTGGATCGCACTGGCTGCGCAGTGAACCGGCCGGAGTGTTTTTTGTGGCGCCGAAGGTGACGGACGATAGCACCGATACGAGCGCCCTGCCCAGCGATTTCCTGGTGGGCTACGCGCCGGGACAGCCGCCGGAGATACTGCAGCCGGGTGAAGGGAAGCTGGTGAAGGCGGGCTCGGATTTCGTGATGGAGATCCATTACACGACGAACGGCAAGCCCGGCACGGACCGGAGCAAGTTCGGCCTGGTGTTCGCGAAGCAACGGCCGCGGACGCGCGTGCTTACCCTTTCCGCGACCAACGGAAAATTCAAGATTCCGCCGGGCGATCCGAATTACCGCGTGGACGCCGAATTCGAGGCCGGCGCGAACGTGACGCTGGCCAGCCTGCATCCGCATATGCATGGGCGCGGGAAGGATTTCGAATATCGCATCGTGTATCCCACGGGCGAGACGCAGACGATTCTGCGGGTGCCGCGGTATGACTGGCATTGGCAGCTTTGGTATCACCTGGCAGCGCCGATCGCGCTGCCGAAGGGCGCGCGCATCGCGTGTACGGCGCACTTCGATAATTCGCCCAACAATCCGGACAATGCGGATCCCACGAAAGAAGTGACCTGGGGCGATCAGAGTTGGGACGAGATGATGGTGGGCTTTTTCAATCTGGAATTCCCCGCCGATATGCCGGTTGAACAAATCCTGCAACACGCTGCGCCGGTGAGGAAGAAACTGCTGGCTATCGGCGAAGAAAAGGGCTACCGGCACGAAGCTGTTTCGCACGCGCTGGCGACCATCGAGCGGTTGGGCCGGGAGAGCGGGCTTTGGCAGACGACGATCCGCACGGACACCGAGGCGCTGACCAAGAAGAAGCTGGAATACAACGCTCCAAACCTGGATAATTTCGATGCCGTGTTGTTCTACACGGGCGGCAATCTGGAGATGGACGACCAGCAGAAGGCGGATTTTCTGTCGTTCGTGCATGACGACGGCAAGGGTTTCATCGGAGTACACAGCGCCACGATTACGTTCACCAATTGGCCGGGGTATGGAGAGATGATCGGCGGCCATTTCGACGAACATCCTTGGGGCACGTTTGACGCGCCGATCATGGTCGAAGATCCCGCATTTCCGGGGATGAGCCAGTGGCCCGGCTCGTTCGTGCTGCGGGACGAAATCTACCAGTTGCGCAACTATGCGCGCGACAAGCTGCGCGTGCTGTTGCGGCTGGATGCGGACAAGCTCGATCTGGCTAATAAAAATGTCCACCGCACCGATCGCGATTTTGCGGTGGCCTGGGCCAAAATGTACGGCAAGGGCAGAGTGTTCTATTCCACGCTGGGGCATCCGGTGGAGAATTGGGACCGCCGCGACGTGCAGACGATGTACATCGAGGCGATCAAGTGGGCGATGAAACTGGAAGATGCCGACGTGACGCCGCGACCGTTGGGACGGCAGCCATGACGCGACGGACGTTCACCGGGGTGGCAGCCGGCGCCGCCGTGGGCCTGCCATTGTGCGCCGCGGACCGGTTGAAGATCGGGATTGGCACCTATAGCTATCACGGGCTTTCCATGGAGGCGATGATCGTTCAGTTGCAGGCGCTCCGCGTCCAGGAGATCGAGATGTCGCGCGGCGAATTCATGCTGCTATCGGACCCCGGCGAGGAGCGTTTTCGCAGTGCGCGCGCGATGTTCGACAAGGCGGGGATACGCTGCGTTTCGTACTATGCGGCGACCATCCACGACCAGCGGGAGTTGGAGTTGGCGATCCGGTTTGCGAAGCTGCTTGGCGCCGGCAATATTACGGGAGATGCCACGGGCGCACCGTTGCTGAAGCGCATCGACGAAAGCTGCACGCAGGCGGGGCTGACCTTTGGCATCCACAATCACTATTTCAAAACGAAGTTCGCGTACGAAAGTCCGGAGGACGTGCTGCGGGCGCTGGCAGGCCTGTCGAAGACCATGGGCGCGACCGCGGATGTGGGCCATTTCGCTTCCTGCGGGTATGACACGGTGGACGCGGTACGGAAGTTGGGGCCTTATCTGAAGATTGTGCATCTGAAAGACATCGCGGCGGCGGGTGGGGAAGACAACGTGCTAATCGGACAAGGGATCGCTAAGATTCCGGAGGTGATGCGGGAGTTGCAAAGACTTCAGTTTGGCGGGCTGGTCGCCATCGAGTACGAGAAAGAGGGTCCGGTGGAAGAGGATTTGCGGAAGGATGTTGCATATGCGCGCGGGCTGGCGTGAACAAGCAGTCAGGAGTCAGAAGTCAGGAGTCAGAGTTTTATTAGTCGCGCTTGCATCTCTGGCGTGGGGTGCGGAGACACATCCCATACTTCCTATTGGCTCCGCGGCGCCGGACTTTGCGCTGCCGGGCGTGGATGGCAAGATACACCGCCTGGCCGATTATGCCGCCAGCCCGGTGCTGGCGATCGTCTTCACCTGCAACCACTGCCCCATCGCGCAGCTTTACGAGCAGCGCATTCAGCGGCTGTACGGCGACTATCGCGATAAAGGCGTCGCTGTGGTGGCCATCCAGCCGAATGCTCCGGAGGCGCTGCGGATCGACGAACTGGATTCCTCGGATATGAGCGACACGCTCGCGGAAATGAAGATCCGCGCGGCGTACAAGCATCTGACCTATCCCTATCTCTACGACGGCGAAACGCAGGCGGTCGCGCGGGCATATGGTCCGCAGGCTACGCCGCACGTGTTCGTGTTCGACCGCAGCCGGCGCTTGAGATACGAAGGCCGCGTGGATAACAGCTACCGCGTGGAACTGGTGAAGATGCAAGATGCGCGCAATGCCATAGACGCGGTGCTGGCGGACCAGCCGGTCGCAGTGACGCACACTGGCGTTTTCGGTTGCTCGACCAAGTGGAAGGAGAAGGAGGCCGAGAGGCTGGAGGCGCTGCGAAAGCTGGAAGAGACGCCGGTGAATCTGGAGTTGGCTTCGGCCGGCGACTTACGCGCGCTGCGGGCCAACGCGGCCAAGAAACTGACGCTGGTCAGCTTCTGGGATACGCGATGCCACACATGCATCGAGCAGTTCGCCGATCTGGAAGCGACCTACCGGATGTACAGCGTGCGCGGCTTCGACCTAGTCACGGTAGCCACGAACTTTCCCGGCGAGAGCGCCGGGGTGCAGGAAGTCCTCGAAAAGGAGCACGCCACCAGCCGCAACATGCTGTTCGCGGCAGGCGACGGGGCGCCGGCCGGGCGCGCGTTCGATCCGGAATGGGACTCGACGGTGCCCTATACCGCGCTGATCGCTCCCGATGGCCGAATGGTGTATCGCAAGCGCGGCGCGGTGGATATGCTGGAACTGCGGCGAACGATCCTGGCGAACATGGATTGGGAGTACGAGGGATTCAGCCGATACTGGTCGCGGTGACGGGCGCGGAATGGCGTCAGACACCGTGCTTGCGCTCGAAGTCCGCCAGGGTCATATCACCGCGCCGGATGCCTTCGATGCTGTCCTGAATTTCTTCGATCTCGCCGGGGGAAAGCGGCTGGTCGGAATCGAGAAGGGATTCCAGATAGCGCTGGGCGGCATGCAAATCGCTTGCCGGTAAAACTTCTGCCTTCATCTTAGCCTTAGCGGTCATGGCAACCTCCTACCTAACAGTAGAGCACGTTGCGAGCGGGCGTTTACAATGATTGGTGCTGATGCTCGCCTCCATCCTGTTCGGCGCTTTTTTTACTTTGGCGGTGGCGTGGATGCTGGGCAACATTTTTCTGCGGCGGCTGCCGGTTCCGTGGACTATCGCACTGGCGGTGGGAGCGGCGGCGGAGAGCACCATCGTCTTTCTCCTGCTGGTGTGCCATACCGGCAATAGGGCGAGCTTCATCCTGTTGGGCGCGGTTTCGGTGGCGGCGTTCTGGCGGATGGGCCGCGGCGGGGCGCGGCTGGCGGACCCCGCTAAGGCGCGGGCGGATCGGGTCGGCGTGTACCTGGCATGGACGGTGCTAGCGTTTTACGGCGCGCTGTATCTGATCAATGCGCTGGCGCCGGAGCTGGAGCCGGATGCGCGCATGTATCACCTGGGGCTCACCTCGGAATACGTGCGCCTGGGCCGCTTTCCCAGCCGGGTGGGCTTCTATGAAATGCTGCCGCAGGGTTTTGAGATGCTGTTTGTGCCGGCGTTCGCGTTCGGGCGGCACTCGGCGGCGAGACTGGTGCACTGCGTGTTTCTGCTGGCGACCGTGCCTTTGATGTTGCGGATCGGACGGAGGCTGCAGCTACCGGAGGGAGCGGCGCGGGCCGCGGCGGTGCTGTATTTTTGCGCGCCGGTTGCGGGCATTACCGGCACATCCGCGTATACCGATGCGGACGGGGTGTTCTTCACACTGGCCACGTTTTATGCGCTGCTGGTCTGGCGCGATACGCGCGACGTGCGCTACCTGGCGGTAGCGGGGATTGCGGCGGGGTTCTGTTACGCCGTCAAGTTGCCGGGCGGGCTGGTGGCGATCCTGGCGGCGGTGTTCGTGGTGGCGGCGGAGCGCGGCATCCGCGCCCGGCCGTTGGCGGTGCTGACCGGCACGGCGCTGCTGGTGGCGGCGCCCTGGATACTGCGGGACTTCATCATCACCGGCAATCCCGTGGCGCCGTTGTTCAACCAGTTGTTCCCCAACCCGTATTTCCATGCGTCGACGGAGCGGGAACTGGCGGTGGCGATGAGCTCGTGGTGGGGAGTGCCGCCCTGGCGGGTTCCATACGAACTGGTGGTGGGCGGGATATTTGGCGGCACGATGGGTCCGGCGTTTTTCGCGCTGCCGCTGGGATTACTGGCGCTGCGGAAGCCGGCGGGCCGATGGTGTTGGATGGCGGCATTGCCGTTGGCCCTGCCATGGCTCTGGAACACGGGAGCGCGTTTTCTGATGCCCGCCCTGCCCTTTCTGGCGATGGCCCTGGCGCTGGGTGTGGCAATAGCCCTTCCGCGACAGGCGCTGTGGGCTTGCGTGGCGGTGCAGGCGGTGGGCTGCTGGCCGCAGATCTTCAAGCTCTACCATCCGGCTTACACGTGGCGCCTGGAACGCATCCCGTGGCGCGCGGCGCTACGCATTCAGCCGGAACAGGAGTATTTGTCGAGAGTGTTGCCCGCTTACCAAGTGGCCCGGCTGTTACAGGACGACACGAAGCCGGGCGAGAAGATCTTCTCGCTGATTTCGGTGCCGGAGGCTTATACCGATCGTGAGGTTCTGGAATTCTGGCATTCGGCGCAGGCGGATCAGTTGCTCGATACGTTACGAGTGGCGGTGAAGCCGAACGAGACGCTTTTCGATGTCAGCGCGAATTGGAGTGCGCAGCCGCTATCGGGGCTGCGCATTCGTGTGCCGCAAGCGTCGCCTGTGGAATGGCAGATTCACGAAATCAAGCTCTATTCCGGCGACCGCCAGGTACGCGGCGGTCCGCAATGGGAACTGCAGGCGTGGCCCAACGTTGGGGAACTGCCGCTGGCCTTCGATGGCAACGAGGCGACGCGATGGCGCACGTGGGAACCGATCCGCGCAGGCATGTACGTGGAGGCGGATTTCGGCGGAGCGCAGACGCTGAGCGGCGCGTCGATGGCTGTGCCGGGCGCGGCGCACGCTCTGCCATTTGAATTCTATGGGCGCGAGGCCGACGGATGGCACTTGTTGACGGACCGGCCCGTCGCGACCGAAAGGCCGCTGGGGGACGTGAGAATGGCAGCCACGCGCGCGATTCGCCGGGCCGGGTTTAGTTACATCCTGGCGTACAACAGCGACGAGGGCAATGGCCTGTTGGGCGCCGCCATGGTGAGGCACGAGGCGGAGTGGGGCCTGGAGAAGCTGGCCGAGATTGGCCCGGTACTGCTATTTCGGATAGAGTAGACATTGGACAAGGAGGCCTAATGGACTGGCATTCGTCGGCGAGGTTTCCGGGCGAGAGCGCAAGTTACCGAATGGCGCGGGACGAATTGCTGGCAGCCGAGCGCGATCTTCGCCGGCAGGTGGAGCAAGTGGCGGAGTTGCGCCGCAAGCTGCCGCCGGGCGGAGAGTTGAAGGAAGACTATGCGTTCGAGGAGGGAGCGGCCGATTTGGCGGATACCGCGACTGCGACTTCGGTCAGGCTATCGGAACTGTTCCGGAGCGGCCTGGACACGCTGGCGCTTTATAACTTCATGTATGGCCCGGCGATGCAGCAGGCATGCCCGATGTGTACGTCGTTCCTGGACAGCCTGAACGGCACGGCTCCGCACGCCGCACAACGGATGAACCTGGCGGTAGTGGCCAAGTCGCCGATCGGCCGCATTCGCGATTTCGCGCGTGCGCGGGTGTGGCATAACCTGCGGCTGCTGTCTTCGGCGGGAAATACTTACAACCGCGATTATCATGGAGAGACTGCCGAGGGCGGTCAAACGCCGATGCTGAGCTTGTTTGTGCGGCGCGGCGGCAGGATCTATCACTGGTACAGTACGGAACTCGTGTTCGCGCCGGCGGATCCTGGGCAGAACCAGAGGCATATCGACATGATGTGGCCGCTGTGGAACTTACTCGATTTTACTCCGGAGGGACGCGGGGCGGATTGGTATCCACGGCTAAGTTACTAAGTTCGGGCGGGAGACCTATGGCAGTTGAAGAAATGACGCCGGGCGTGGCGCGGCTGCGCACGTTGATTGCAAATATTTACCTGGTGGGCAGTCCAGGCGGACCGTGGGCGCTGGTGGATACGGGCACTCCCGGCAACGCGGGACGCATCCGGGACGCGGCCGAACTGCGCTTTGGCCGGGGAGCGCGTCCGGAAGCGATCCTGTTGACGCACGGGCATTGGGATCATGCGGGTTCCGCACTGGAGCTGGCCGGATATTGGGACGTGCCGATCTACGCGCACCGGCTGGAGCGCCCGTTCCTCACCGGCACGGCGGCCTATCCGGCGAAGGACCCCATGGCGGGCGGCGCGTTTTCGTTCTTGTGCCGGTTCCTTCCGAGTTCGACAGCGGATCTGGGAGAGCGGCTCTGCGACCTTCCGGAAGGCGGCGAGGTGCCAGGGCTGGCGGGTTGGCGCTGGCACTTCACGCCGGGACACGCGCCGGGGCATGTGGCATTTTTCCAGCGCGACGAATCGGTGCTGCTCGCGGGCGATGCATGCGTCACCATGGATCTCGATTCGGCCATGGGAATGATCGCTCAGGAGCCCGTAATTTGCCGTCCGCCGGCTGCTTTCACCTACGATTGGGACCAGGCGCAGAGGTCGGTCGAGCTATTGGCCGATTTGCGGCCCACTGTGATCGGCACAGGTCACGGCGAACCGATGAGCGGGCGCGCGGTAGCGGTGGGGTTGGCGGATCTGGCGCGCGATTTTCCAAGGCCGCGGCGCGGGCGCTATGTGAATGAGCCGGCGCGCACGGACGAGACTGGAGTCACGTTCCTGCCGCCTCCGGTACCCGATCCTGCGCCGAAGATTGCGGCGGCTGTGGGACTAGCGGCGATGGCGCTGGGGGCGGTGGTGATGTTGTCGCGGCGGGAAAGGGAATAGAAGTCAGAAGAAAGAAGTCAGAAGACAGAAGACAGAAGCCTACATGTGATAGAGCATCAGGTACACGATCACTCCGGTGACACTGACATACAGCCAGATGGGCAGAGTCCAGCGGGCGATTTTGCGGTGTTTGTCGTAGCGGCCGGCAAGACCGCGGCTTAGCGTGATTATCGCCAGGACCGGGACTGCGGCAGCCAGTATGGTGTGACTGGTAAGGAGGGTGAAGTAGGCGGTCCGGATGGGTCCTGTCTTAAGAAAGTGCATGGATTTCGCGCCGATCTGTACGTGGTAGACGATGTAACAGACCAGGAAGATGGACGAGGTGATGAAGGCGGCAATCATCACTTTGCGATGCGTCTGAATACGCTTGCGGCGAATCAGGGTGTAGCCCCAGATGAGCAGCAGGGCGGCGATGGCGTTGAGCGTGGCGTTGATGGATGGCAGGTCGTGGACGGTCATCGGGCGCTCTAAGAGCCGCCTGAAAGGCGGCTGCGGGCAGGATTGCCCGCCCTCCATTTCTCCGCGGCTAGCGTGCGTATATCGTGCAGCAGTTTGGGCACCGCGCCATCTTCCGATGTACTGTAGAAGCCGCGCACGCGGCTGAGGCGGTCCAGCAGCACGAAGCGCGTGCTGTGCACCAGGCTGCCATCCACATCGCCCAGTTTGAAGCCGTTGCGGCAGAGCGTTTCGAGCGCCGCTTGACCGCCGGTGAGGAAAAACCAGCGGCCCGGTTGGGCCCGGTAGCGGGTGGCGTAGGCTGCCAGCGCGGTGGGCGTATCGTTCTTGGGGTCCACGGTGAAGGAAACCAGCTTGACATCGGGCATGCCGGCGACGGCGGCCTGTACGCCGCGCATTTGGGCGCTCATGCGCGGACACGGGCCGGGGCAAGTGGTGAAGATGAAATCGGCCACCCAGATGTCGCCCTCCAGCGATTTGCTGTCGAATGGTTGGCCCGACTGCGCGGTCAATTGAAACGCCGGGATCTGCCAGTAAACCGGGAGCGGCGGCGCATGACGGCAGGCTGCCAGCAGGGTCAGCAGCAGCAATGGGAGGAACGATCTCATGCGTTGCTCACGATGCTTTTCTGGTTGGCCACGGCGCCCGAAGCCAGCAGCAGCACCAAACCAAAACATGCCGTAACCAACAGGCTGACGCCGATACCCGGCGCACCGGAGCTGAGCTTCAGCAGGCCGTTCAGCAGGGAGATCGAATAGGTCAGAGGGTTCACCCACATGACGATCTTGATCCAACCGTGCGCGGTAGCCATGGGGAACAGCGAGCCGGAGACCATCCACATAGGCACCAGCAACAGGTTCATGATGGCGTGGAATCCGGAGGTGGAAGACATGCGCCAGGCGATCACGAAGCCGAGGCCGGTGAGCGTGAAGGAAACCAGGAATATCGCGCCAATTACCGCCAGCACGTCCGCGATGCCGATCGAAACGCCCGCCAGCGGCGCGAACGCCAGGAAGATGATGCCTTGAATCCAGGCCAGCGTGGCTGCGCCCAGAATTTTGCCCAGCACCATGCTGGTGCGCGATGCGGGCGAGACCAACATGGAGAGCAGGAAGCCTTCGCGGCGGTCTTCGATGATCGAAATCGTGGAGAAGATGGCCGAGAATAGCACCGTCAACACCAGCGCGCCGGCGAAGAAGCGGCCCAAGTCGCCGGAGCCGGAGCCGATCAGCAGCCAGAACACCAGCGGCGAGGCGACCACGCCCAGCACGCGGCTCTTCTGTCTCCAGAAGCGCACCAACTCGCGCTGCCACAGAGTCACAACCGGCAACCAGAAGTTACTCAATTAACGCTCCCGTCTCGTGCACGAACACATCTTCCAAGGTCGGCTTGTGCAACCCAACCGAATCGATCGCGCCGGGGAAAGCTTCCACCACCTCGGTGATGAAGCGGTGGCCGTTGGCGATCTCCACGCGGAGCGCGCCATCCACCATGGAAGGCTTCAGACCGAAGCGCGTTTCGATCCGGCCCGCCAACACCGCGGCATCCGCATCCTCCGCCGCCTGCAGCACCACCACATCTCCGCCAATGCCCGAACGCAGGTGCGCAGGCGTGCCCTCCGCTACGATGCGGCCCTGATGCAGCAGCGCCAGCCGGTCGCAGCGGTCGGCCTCATCCAGAATGTGAGTCGTCAGCAATATGGTAACGCCTTCGCGGCTGCGCAGTTCTTCGACGTATTGCCACAGCTCGCGGCGCGCGCCGGGGTCCAGGCCGGTGGAGGCTTCGTCCATCAACAGCACGACCGGCCGGTGCAGCAATCCTTTGGCGATCTCGACGCGGCGCTTCAAGCCCCCGGAGAGAGTCTCCACGATGTCGTTGCGCCGGTCGGCCAAGCCCAGCCGCTCCATCACCTGCGCGATGCGATCGCGGAGCTTGGGACCGGACAGTCCGTGCAGGTGGCCTTGGGCGCGGAGGTTCTCCGAGACCGTCAGGGCTTTGTCGAGGCTCTGGGTTTGAAACACCACGCCGATACTGCGGCGCACGGCGGCGGGTTCGCGCGCGACATCGTGGCCGGCCACTTCGGCGCGGCCTTCGGTGGGCACCATCATGGTGGAGAGGATGCGGAAGAGCGTGGATTTCCCGCCTCCGTTCGGCCCCAGCAGGCCGAAGATCTCACCCGCCTTGACTTCGAAGTCGACATTCGAAAGCGCCAGGCGAGATCCGTACCGATGACTCAGGTTTTGGGCGAGAATCACAATCCAGGTCTATCCAACAGCATCAGCCCGTAGATCAGCGGAAGGTAAAAAACGGAAACCATCAGCACGTTGCGGGCGCGTAAAATCGTGCGATCGAGCGCCACCCGCACACCGGAGTACAGGAAATAGAGACCGAGCAACAGCGCGCCTACCAGATA
>Ga0187871_10001391_pt1 | contig 21124 bp, 20 predicted proteins | sample June2016WEW_16_1_FD_132988 | JGI IMG/M metagenome (GOLD analysis project Ga0187871, IMG submission 132988) | Peatland microbial communities from SPRUCE experiment site at the Marcell Experimental Forest, Minnesota, USA - June2016WEW_16_10 | ecosystem: Environmental > Terrestrial > Soil >...
CGGTCGGTGTCGGTATTCTCAGCCGCGCGGCATGGGGGTTCGTGATCTTCGGAATCCTTGTGTTGATTGACAACTTTGTCATCAAGAGCCCGCCTGCGCCGCCGTACCGCGCCGCTGCCGATGAAGACGACCGGGCGGCCTAACATCGCTGCCCACACGAAATGACTCTCTGCCGGCGTCTGCCATTGATGCCCGGCACGGGGTATGTCAGCAGTGGATGGAAAGAGGCAGGGAGGATGGCATGGCGCGGATTGTAGTCGATCCAGTGACGCGTATTGAAGGGCACCTGCGCATTGAGGCGCAGGTGGACGGTGGCGTCATCACGGATGCCTGGAGTTCCGGGACGATGTTCCGGGGCATTGAACTGATCCTGCGTGGCAGGGACCCGCGGGAAGCGTGGATCTGGGCGCAGCGGATCTGCGGGGTTTGTACGATGGTCCACGCGCTAGCCTCGGTCAGCGCCGTGGAGGACGCGCTGGGCATCGAAGTTCCAGACAATGCCCGTCTGATCCGCAATATCCTGGCCGCGACGCAGACGATTCAGGATCACGTGGTGCACTTCTACCATCTGCATGCGCTCGATTGGGTGGATATCGTTTCGGCGCTGAAGGCGGATGCCGCGAAGACATCCCAATTGGCGCAATCGATCTCCGACTGGCCATTGTCGAGCACCAAGTATTTCAAGGGCGTGCAGGATCGCATTGCCGCCCTGGTGGCGAGCAGGCAACTCAGCCTTTTCGGCGCGGGGTACTGGGGACACCCCGCTTACCGCCTTCCGCCGGAAGCCAACCTGATGGCCGTCGCCCACTACCTGGAAGCGCTCCAGTTTCAGAAGCAGTTCATTCGGATACACGCCGTGCTCGGCGGGAAAAACCCCCATTTACAAACATTCCTGGTGGGCGGCATGGCCACCTCTTTGGACCCCAACGAGCCCAACGCCACCGTGAACCTGGAGCGCATAGATTTCTTGATGGAGGTAGCGAAGTCGGCACAGGCATTTGTCAGCCAGGTATATATCCCGGACGTGCTGGCGGTAGCGGGCTTTTACCCCGATTGGTTCGGGCGCGGCGAGGGTCTCGGGAATTTCATGTGCTATGGCGCCTATCCGCAGCGGAGCGTCAAGGACCCTGCGGACTTCTTCTTTCCCCGAGGTATTATCCTGAATCGGGACCTTACCAAGGTGTACCCGGTGGATCCAGAGAACGTCACCGAGTACGTGGCGCATTCCTGGTACGAGTATTCCGCGGGAAGCTCTATCGCAAAACATCCGTACGAAGGCGAAACCAAGCCGAAATACACGGGTCCCAAACCTCCTTATGAATTTCTGGAAGTGGACCAGAAGTATTCCTGGCTGAAAGCGCCCCGCTATCAGGACAAACCGATGGAGGTAGGTCCGCTGGCCCGCTTCCTGGTGGCTTACGCTTCCGGCCAGCCGGACGTGAAGGCGCTGGTCGACTCCACGCTGGCGGCGCTCAAGGCTCCGCCCGCCGCCCTGTTTTCGACGCTCGGCCGCATTGCAGCGCGGGCCCTCGAGACTCAGCTTCTGGCAAATCGCCTGAAGGGATGGATCCAGGAACTGGCAAACAACCTGTCGACCGGGAAGCTGGACATTCACAACGGGAAAATGTGGGATCCGAAATCCTGGCCCGATACGGCGCGGGGATTCGGTTTCTTCGAGGCCCCGCGCGGGTCGCTGGGACACTGGGTGGAAATCGAAAACGAGGCCATCAAGAACTACCAGGCGGTGGTACCCTCTACATGGAATGCCGGCCCACGCGACGCGCACGGCCAGCGCGGCGCATATGAAGCCGCGCTGATGAAGACGCCGGTCGCGGATCCCGAGCGGCCGCTGGAACTGCTGCGCACCATTCATTCCTTCGACCCGTGTCTGGCTTGCGCGGTCCACATGGTCGACGCGCGCGGGCGGATGCTCGGACGCACCGAGGCCTGAGGCGGATGCGCGATTTGCTCTCTTCGGACACAGTGGTCGTGGGGGTCGGCAACACCATCCTTTCCGATGACGGCGCCGGCGTGCATGCGGCCCGGTTGTTGCAGCGCGACCCCAGGGTGCCGGCCGGGGTGACGATTCTCGACGGCGGCACGCTCGGCTTGGAGTTGCTGCCTTATGTTTCGGACGCAACGCGCGTGCTCTTTCTGGACGCGGTGGACTTAGGTGAAGAGCCCGGAACACACGCGCGCATGACGGGCGACGATCTGCTCGCCATCTCCGGCGGCTTCAGCGCCCATCAGTTGGGAGTCGCCGATCTGGTTGCGGCTTTGGCTTTGGCGTCCGCCGGGCAGCAGGATATTGTCGTACTTGGCGTCCAGCCCGCCAACACGGACTGGGGTACGTCCTTGTCTCCCGGCGTGGACGCTTCGCTGCCATGGATGGTGGACGCAGCCCTGGCGCAATTACGTCTCTGGGAAGGAAACGAGTAAGATGTGCCTGGCCATTCCCGGGAAGATCGTCAGCAGCGAAGTGGAGAATGGGGTCAGGATCGGGCGCGTCGAGTTTGGGGGCATCAGCCGGATGACTTGTCTCGACCTGGTTCCTGAAGCGTCGATCGGCGATTACGTATTGGTGCATGTAGGTTTTGCGATGAGCCGGGTCGATCGTGAAGAGGCCGAACGAAGCTACCAGGTGTTGGAGGCTATGGGGCTGCTCCAGGACGAGTTTGGGCCGGATGTGGAGAGCCCTTGACCGCCCCGATCCATTAGGAACCATCCCATCTGTCGGTGGTAGGTCAGTTCGGTTTTGTGGGGCGGCCAATTCTGCCCGCAGCCGGCTTTCAGCCGGCTCTGGCCGCCTAAAAAGGCGGCTGCGGCCAGGATTGGCCGCCCTCCGACTCGGACTTAGAAGCCGAACCGGTACCACTTCTTCTTCCGGGGCGTGGGCTCCGGATCGAGCAGCAGGATTTCGTCGCCTTCGATGGCAGCCTGGGGCGCCGTGGTAAAGAGCAATTTGGCGAGCCCCGGATTCCAGGTCTTCTCTACGTATTGATAAGCGTCGCGGAGCACGGGCGTGCGGTGCCGCGTATCATGCGCGTCGCTGGCGATGAAGTGCACCAGGTTGCGATGCATCAGGTCGTGGGCCACGGATTTGGCGGCGCGTCCGAAGTTGCCCAGCAAAGATCCCGCGGTCACCTGCACCAGCGCGCCATTCTCCACCCAGGACTGCAACTGATCGAGACGCGTCTGCAGCAGCGCGTTGCGCTCGGGGTGCGTGACGATCGGCGTCAGGCCGGCGCCCATCAGGCGGTCGAAGATTTCCTGTGTGGTGCGGGGAATCAGGAGATCGGAGAACTCCACGAGCAGATAACAGAGGTGGTTGATGGCATACTTCTCGGGGTTGGCCAAGGCATCCTGAATATTCTCGAGCGTCAGGTGGAAGTCGCAGCCGCGGTGGATGCGGGGGATGGGTCCGGCGGCCTCTTGCAATTCGACGATTTTCCGGCCGATCAGGTCCGGATCGAAGGTAAATTCCGTGTTCGCGTGGGGCGTGGCGACGATGTCGGTGGTGCCGGAGCCGGCGGCCAGATGCAGCATGGCGATGGAATCTTCGAAGGTCCTGGCGCCATCGTCCAGGCCGGACAGGATATGGCTGTGGATATCGACCAACCCTGATGCTACTACAGACAGCGGGATGGCTGCGGCGATCGCGGTAGACTATCGCGAGATTCGCGGAGATTATATGGGCGATAGGGACACCTGATCCAAAAGGAGATTCTTGATGTCCTCGATCGCCCGCCGGGTTTCGCTCGGCCTTTTGTCGCTTTGTGGTTTATCGGCGAGTTTCGCCGCCAATTCCGCCATCGGCCTGGTAGTGGCCGACGGCAGCTTCCAATTGGATCATTCGCGTGTGCGGGGATCCGCCACGCTGTTCGAAGGCAACGTCATAGAAACAAATATCTCGTCATCGCAGCTTCAGCTCAACAACGGAGTGAACCTGCGGCTGGCGGCAGATACGCGCGCGCGCGTTTATGCGTCGCGGCTGGTGTTGGAGCAAGGCATCGGGCAGTTGGAATCCGCCGACTATAAGATCGAGGCCGCCAGCTTGCAGGTTGAGGCGGACAAGCGGGGCGCCACGGCGCGCGTGCAGTTGACCGGCACAAAGCGTGTGGTGGTGGCGGCGCGGGATGGCGAAGTGCGCGTGTCCAATAGAGATGGAGTGCTGATTGCCCGGGTCGCGAGCGGCCGCGAAATGGCGTTCGAGCCGCAGGAAGGCAGCGCGGCGGCGGTGACCAAGGTTTCGGGAATCCTGGCGTTGAAAGGCGGCAAGTTCATCGTGATCGACCGGACCACCAACGTGACCATGCAGGTGCAGGGCGCGGGATTGGAACCGGAAGTCGGGAATCTGGTGGAGATCGTGGGGACCGTGAATGCGGCGGCGCCTACCGTGGCCGGGGCGTCGCAGTTGATCGACGTGACCAGCGTCAAGCGCCTGACCAAGAGCGCGCGCCCCGCGACCGCCGGAGCTGCCGGAGCCGCGGGCGCAGGGGCCGCGGGCGCCGCCGCCGGAGGCCTTTCCACCGGCGCGGTAGTGGCCATCGTGGGCGGCGTCGCAGCGGCGGGCACAATAGGCGGCCTGGCGGCTGCACACGCATTGCCGGGACAAAGCGGGAGCCAGCCCAGCACCAGCCGGTAGTTGGCTGCGCGCGCGTGCCTTAAGCCAGGCGTGCGGATAACCGTGCCCGGACGACGGAATAAGCGCCTTGAAAAATAATAGAGAAGAAATACGGTCGATGTTTACCATTTGTATGCTGCAACAATTTCAACTTACTTTCTTGGGTAACCCACATGGGACCGAGACAGCGATAGCTTTGCCTTATGACTAAGTCACATGCATGGTTCGCTCTGACTGCCAGGCCCAGGCACGAGAAGGCGGCCGCGGGTAACCTGCGGAGCAAAGGGTTGGAAGCGTTCGTGCCGCTGTACAGGGCGCGGCGCCGGTGGACGGATCGCGTCCAGTCGGTCGATTTGCCGCTCTTCCCCGGATATGTGTTCTGCCGGTTTTGCTTTACGGCCCGGCTGCAGGTGCTCAACACCCCCGGCGTCACTTCGGTGGTGTGTTTCTCGGAAACGCCCGCGCCGGTAGCGGACGACGAGATCTCGCGTATCCGCGCCATTCAGGACTCGGGCCTGCCGTCGCAGCCGTGGCCATACATGCAGGTAGGGCAGCGGGCGCGCATCGAGCGGGGATCGCTGGCCGGGCTGGAAGGCGTTTTGATCCGGGAGAAGGATGCGTTCCGCGTAGTGGTTTCCGTCGAGTTATTGCGCCGTGCGGTGGCTGTCGAAATCGACCGCGACATGATCCGGGCGGTGGACGGCGCGGAGCATGCCACCATGGCGCGTTTGTATCTTACCGGAGCGGGAATTCGCGCTTGATCCAGAAACCGGCGGTTGTATCCGACCGCGGTTGGGCCATGACCAACAAGCCTCGAAACCGGGTAGTGGTGTTCCGGCTCAGCCAGGACGAATATCACTCGTTACTGGAAGCTTGCAACCGGGCGGGGGCGCGCAACCTCTCGGATTTTACGCGCTCCGAAGTTCTGGAATGCCTGAATTCGGACGCGCCCGGCAGCCATATGGCCCGCCGCTTCGCCGATCTGGAACGGCAGATAGCGGCCATTCAATTTCAACTGGAAAACCTGATTCAAGGAGTGTTTCATGGAGAACCTCAGCCGCGGCCATAGCGCCCTTCAAGCCGGCAAACGTTGGTTGCCGCGCTTAAGCATCTTGCTGATGGCGCTGGCGCCGGGTGTGGCGCAAGTGCGTCCCGTGCCGGACCCCAATGCCAATTTGCCCGCGCAGCGCATCGGCGCCAACGATCTGGTGGCGGTTTCGGTATATGACGCGCCGGAGCTCACGCGCACGGTGCGCGTAGGGGCGGATGGGATGATGCGGCTACCCATGCTGAAGCGGCGCATCAAAGCCGAGGGCCTGATGCCGGGCGAATTGGAGACCGCGATTTCGTCGGCGTTGATGGCCGAGCAACTCATGGTGGACCCTTTCGTCACCGTCACCATCGCCGAATACAACAGCAGACCCATTTCGGTAGCGGGCGCGGTGAAGCAGCCGCTGACATTCCAGGCGTCGGGCCCGGTCACGCTGCTGGAAGCCATCACCAAGGCCGGGGGACTGGCTCCGGAAGCGGGTCCCGAGATCCTGGTCAGCCGCGCGCAGTCGGGCGCGGATGGCACCGTCACCGCCCTGGTGCAGCGCATTCTGGTGAAGGGGCTGATCGATGCCGCCGATCCCGCTTTGAACATATCCCTGATTGGCGGCGAGGAGATCCGCGTTCCGGAATCCGGCAAAGTCTATGTCATCGGCAACGTGAAGAAGCCGGGCGCCTTCACGGTGCAGGACGGCGTGGAATCCACCGTTCTGAAGATGCTGGCGCTGTCGGAGGGGCTCATGCCGTACGCCGCCAAAGACGCCTACATATACCGGCGGGAAGCCAACGGCAGCAAGAACGAGATTCAAGTGCCGCTGAGCAAGATCATGGAGCGCAAGGCGCCGGACGCCGTGCTGCTGGCCAACGACATTCTTTACGTGCCGGACAACAAGGGCCGCCGCCTGACCCTGGGCGCTCTTGAAAAGGTCCTGATCCTGGGGGCCGGCGCCAGTACGGCGCTCATTTACGCAGGCGTCAAATAAGCCGATGTTCTCTATAATGCTATGACCGATCCCAGAGCTCTACCCGCCCCTAACCAGGCCTTACAGCCAAGCTGGTATGGTTATGATGTCGAGCCGCCGGAGCAATCCGCCGTACCGCTGGCTCACTATGTCTGGATCCTGCGCCGCCACCGTTGGAAGATTCTCACTTTTGTCCTGGCGTGTGCAATCGCGACCCTGATCGTCTCCGCGCGGCTCACGCCGATTTACGAATCCACCGTGACGGTGGATATCGATCGCCAGGTGCCATCCGCCATCATCGGGCAAGACGCCGCGCGTTCGCCACTGAACGACGCCGACCAGTTTCTGGCGACCCAGGTGAAGTTGATCCAGTCGGATTCGGTGCTGCGGCCGGTGGCGCAGAGGTATCGGCTGCTGGATTTGGAGAAGGAGGCTTCGGATGTCACGCCGCAGAAGGCTGCCTCCGAAGCGGAAGACGAGGCTCCTATCCTGCTCAAGAAGCTCAAGGTGACGCGCCCGCCCAACACCTACCTGTTGCTGATCAGCTATCGTTCGCCGCAGCCGCGCCTGGCGGCCGACGTGGCGAATGCGGTGGCGCAATCGTATGTGCAGCACACCTATAACATCCGTTTCAAATCGTCGGCGTCGCTGGCGGACTTCATGGAGAAGCAGCTCGAGGAATTGAAGGCCAAAATGGAGCGCTCGTCGGCGGCGCTGGCGCAGTTCGAGCGTGAATTAAACGTCATCAATCCGGAAGAGAAGACCAGCATTTTGTCCGCGCGGCTGCTGCAGCTCAATACCGAATACACAAATGCGCAAACCGACCGCGTGCGTAAGGAATCGGCCTGGAAATCGGTGCAAAGCGGCACGCTCGAAGCCGCCCAGGTCTCGACTCAGGGCGAGAACCTGAAAACGCTTTCCGCCAAGCTGGACGAAGCTCGCCAGAAGTTCGCCGATACGCGCACACATTACGGCCCGAATCATCCGGAATACCGCAAGGCCGCTGTACAGGTGGAGGAAATCGAGCGCCAGTTGCAGCAGAGCCGCAGCAACGCGGCGCAGCGCGTGGAAGTGGAATATCGGGAATCGGTGAATCGCGAGGGCATGCTGCGCAAAGCGGTAGGGGAAACCAAAACGGAGTTCGACAGCCTGAACGCACGCAGTTTCGAATACCAATCGCTCAAGCGGGAAGCGGACGCCGACAAGTCCCTTTATGAGGAACTAGTACGCAAGATCAAAGAGGCGGGCATTAACGCGGGGTTCCAAAACAGCTCCATCCGGATCGCCGATCCGGCGCGCGCCGCCATCCATCCGGTATTTCCGAACATGAAGTTGAACGTTTTGCTGGCTTTCCTGTTCTCCTCGCTGCTGGCCGTGGGCTGCGCGGTCTTGTCGGACTTGCTGGACGCCTCCGTGCGCGACCCCGAACAGGTGCATACTCTCTTCCAGACCGATGTACTGGGAAGCCTGCCGATGGTGAAGACCTGGCGGCGCGGCCTGGTCGCGACAATTTCAAGCGAGCCCGGATCGACGGCGCTGGTGCGCGGGGAGGAGACCGCGGCCGCACCGCCGGATCGCACCACCACCGGCTTCGAGGAAGCCGTGCGCACCTTGCGCAACTCCATTCTGCTGGGATCGTTCGACCGCCGCTTGCGCTCACTGATGATCACCAGCGCCACGCCGGCGGAAGGCAAGACCACCACCGCGGTACACCTGGCCATCGCCCATGCGCAGCAGAAGCACAAGACGCTGCTGATCGATTGCGACCTGCGCCGGCCCGGGGTCCACTCCAAGCTGGGAATCAATCCGGAAACGGGCCTGGCCAGCGTCTTGCAGAACGGGCTGCAGTGGCGCGAGAAGATCGTGAAGTTGGCGGGACTCGACGACCTGGATATCCTGCCCACCGGATTTTCGACGCGCCGGGCCGCCGACCTGATCGGGCGGCGGCTGCCGGAAATCCTGGAGGATGCCGGCACCGAATACGATTTGATCGTGGTGGACTCCCCGCCCATACTGGGCTTCCCCGAGCCTCTGCAAATGGCCGCCGCGGTAGATGGCGTGGTGATGGTGGCCAAGGCCGGCGAAACCAATCGCAAGACGGTGGCGTCGGCGCTCGGCACCCTGCAGCGGGTGCGGGCCAACGTGGTGGGGCTGGTGTTGAACTCGGTGACGAGCAACATGAGCGACAGCTACCGTTACTACGGCTATTACGGGAAATACTACCGGTATTACAAGTCGGCGGAGTGAGCCGGCTATCCTTCCACATGCGCAGCACAGCAACCCTTGAACCGCCGTTGCGAGATGGGGCCGGATTGGACACGCCGCCAATCCGGCCGCTGCGCTCCAACTTCAGTTGGACACTGATTGGAAACATCGTTTACGCGGGCTCCCAATGGGGCATTCTGACGATCCTGGCCAGGCTGGGAAGCCCGGAAGCGGTAGGGGTGTTCAGTTTGGGTCTGGCGATCACGGCTCCAATCATGCTTTGCGCGGGGCTGCAACTCCGCGCGGTGCAGGCGACCGACGCCCGGCGCACAGTGCCGTTCTCGGACTACGCGGGAACACGGACACTGACAACGGGCGCGGCCATTCTATCGATCTGGGCAATCGCGGCGGCCGGTTACCGTGGCACAACCGCGGCCGCCATTGCCGCGCTGGGGATCAGCAAAGGAATCGAGTCGTTGAGCGATATCGTTTATGGGCTTTGGCAGCTACAGGAACGCATGGACCTGATGGCCCAGTCGCTGATGCTGCGCGGCGTTGCCTCCTTTGCGGCGGCGGCGCTCTGTTTTGTGACCTGGCATACCGTATGGGCCGCCGTGTGCGGTATGGCGGCAGCCTGGGGCGGCGTATTCGTCTTCTTCGACCTGCGGCGGGCCAAGGGAGCGGGCGGCGGCATGATCCGCTATCACAGGCCAGCCATCATGGCGCTTTTGCGCGTGGCCCTGCCGCTGGGAATCGTAACCATGCTGGTCTCGCTCAACACCAATGTGCCGCGCTACCTCATCGGCAGCATGCGCGGAGTCCGGGAACTCGGCATCTTCTCGGCCCTGGGTTACCCGCTGCTGGCGGGCGCCACGATCGTGAACGCGCTAGGGCAATCCGCAACGCCCCGGTTGGCGGCCTATTGGGCGAATGGCAGCCTGCGCGCCTTTCGCAAGCTGATGAGCCAGCTTTTGGCGATCGGGCTGCTGTTGGGCGTTACGGGAATTCTGGCCGCCATCATAGCCGGCGGACCTATGCTGAAGCTGCTATACGGTGCGGCTTACGCGCAAAACACCGGGCTGTTCATCTGGTTGATGGCCGCGGCGGCATTGAGCTATTTGGCTTCGTTCGCCGGTTATGGCTTGACGGCGGCCCGCCGCTTCCGCTGCCAGTTGCCCTTGTTCGCCTGCACCACCGCATTGACGCTGGCCTGCGGCGCCTGGCTGGTGAAGGCGAACGGCGCGCGCGGCGCGGCGCAGGCAATGACCGTGGTCGGAGCGGTCCAACTGGCCGCCAGCCTGGCGCTCCTGAACGCGCGCGGCGTGGCGGAGGAATCGACGATCTCATGAAGCCGATTCGCGTTCTGCATGTGGTGGGCTCTATGAATCGAGGCGGCGTGGAAACCTGGCTGATGCATGTGCTGCGCCGTATCGATCGCCGGCGGCTGCGAATGGATTTTCTGGTGCATACGGAACAGCCCGCGGCCTACGACGCGGAAATCGAAGCGCTAGGCTCCCGCATCTTCCGCTGCCCTTACCCGCACAACCCGCCCAGGTATGCGAACCGGTTCTTCGAAATCGTCAAGCGCCTGGGCCCATTTCAAGTGGTGCACAGCCACGTACACCATTTCAGCGGTTTTACTCTCTGGCTGGGCCGCATGGCGGGGATTCCCATCCGTATCGCCCACAGCCACAACGACACGCGCTTGCCGGAGTTGCATGCCGGTTTCGCACGGCGCCTGTATTTGGATGCCGCGGAACGGTCGATCCGGCTGAACTGTACGCGCGGCCTCGCGGTCTCCGAACCAGCCGCGGCCGACTTATTCGGGCCGGGATGGCGAGGCGACCCCCGGTTTGAGATTTTCTACTGCAGCATCGACCTCGCGCCATTTGAGGAAGCCATCGATGCGGGCGCCGTACGGGCGGACCTAGGACTGTCGCTCGAGGACGTCGTCTTCGGGCACGTGGGGAGTTTTTCACCGCAGAAGAATCAGATGTTTCTGGTGGATGTGGCGGCCGAGGTGCTTCGGCGGGAGCCGCACGCGAAATTCATCTTTGTGGGAGATGGCCTGCTCCGGGCCTCCGTGGAGCGGCGTTTTCGGCAGGCCGGCCTGGAATCCCGCGCGATCTTCGCGGGGGTGCGTCCCGACGTACCGCGACTGCTGCGCGGCGCCATCGACGTGGGAATCTTCCCATCCATCCACGAGGGACTGCCCCTGGCGATGATCGAGATGCAGGCGGCGGGTCTGCCCTGTCTGCTCTCCGCGAATGTGGCGGAGGAGGCCGTGATCAACCCAGACCTCGTCGAGCGTCTGGAACTGGGGTTGGGCGCATCGGAATGGGCGCGCCGGGCTTGCGCTCTTGCTAAGAACACGAAGTACGACGGGCGGCGCGCGCTGGATGTGGTGCGGTCCAGCCCGTTCGCGATTACGCACCGTCTGGCGCAACTCGGGCAGATCTATGTGACCAAGCCCGACCAGACGATGGCACTCCCGCAAGAGGATGTTATCGCATGAACCGTATCGAACGCTTCAGCCTGTTGTTGACGGCTGCCGGAACCGCGATGGTATGGCTGGTACCGCACTTCATGCGCGGCAGCGGACTGCCCGATTGGATAGGATCGCGATTCTATCTCTATGTATGCGCTCCGGCCGTGCTCCTGGGGTGCTGTTGTTTCCATCGCTATGGCGGGTACGCGAAATCCAAGATGGCGCTGCTGTGCGGCCTGCTGATGTGCGTGGGCCTGCTCTGGACAGACAGCTCGGAGCAGGGGCGGGGCCTGCTGGAGGCGGCGGGTTTCCTGGTGACCCTACCCATCGCGGCGCTCATCCGGAAGCAGAGATATATCCAGCAATTCCTGGCGGTTTTCGCTTTCGTGACGGCACTCGGCATGCTGTACGGGCTTACGCAGCCCGCGGCTCTGGGCAGATGGGGGGAGATCGTCGACAGCACGGGTACGCATATTACGAACGCGAACGTAGTAGGAACGCAGGCGGCGGCCGCCATTATTGCGGCCTTCCTGAGCTTTCCGAGACACCGGCCCTGGAGCTGGATCCTATTTGCGGCGACCCTGCTGGTGTTGGGTGCAGCCTGCTTTCTGACGCAAACGCGCACCGGGATCGCGGCCTTGTGCGGCGCGGGCCTGGTGGTTGTGGCGATGCGGCTGCGGCATAAGCCGGCGCTGCTGGTCACCGGGGGTTTCATCTCCCTGGGCCTACTGGCCTGCCTGCTCGCCGCCGACACCGCGATCATGCAGGGAGCCGTCTATGAGGGTGTGGTGAATCGGCTGGTGCGCGACGAAGAGGAGAACCTCGGCAGCTTCGGCGACCGCACCAAGATCTGGCGTTTTGCCGCGCAGGAGTTTCTGGAAGGGACCACCTGGATCACGGGCGTGGGCACCGGGGGCGCGGATAAAGAACTCGGGAAATTCTACGAGTTTTCGGGCCGATTTTCCGGGCGCGACAGGATCTGGCGGCTTTACCCGCATAACTCGCTGGTGCAAAATGGCCTGGCATTTGGCATTTTCGGGCTCGTGCTTACGGCATGCATGGGTTTCCAGGTTGCGCGCCGAGCCTATCGGCTGGATTCGTCGTTCCGCGGATGGCAGCGCAGCGCTTTCGTGGTGTTTTTCGGATTAGTTGGCACAGGCCTGGTGGTGCAGCGCGAAGTATACTGGATCGCGGTCGGGTCGGCTCTCTGGGCCATGGTATCGACCGACAAACCGGCGCGCGGGCGCGGGCCCCTGGCGCCGCGCTTGGCGCGGGGCGGCGCACCGGCTTCGAGCCCGTCATCCCCATGCGGGTCTTAGTGTCGCTCGAACACCGCTTCAGCCGTACGCCCGATGGCGTGGTATGGACGCAGGCTGCTTACAGCTACGATTTCTGGCGGCGCTATTTGGAGGTGTTTGAAGGGGTGCGGGTGCTGGCACGGGTACTGGATGTCCCAAACGGGAACGGCGATTGGCACCGCGCCGACGGGGCAGGCGTGAGGTTCGCCGCCATTCCATACTACGTGGGTCCCCTCCAATACTTGTTGCGGCGGAGGCGGGTCCACGCGGCCGCCGCCAACGCGTACGCTCCCGGCATGGCCGTGATTATGCGTGTTCCCTCGATTCTCTCGGCGCACATGACACCCGGACTCTATGCCAGCGGCCAGCCATTCGGCGTGGAGGTGGTAGGAGACCCGCGCGATCTTTTCGCTCCCGGATGCATGGATCATCCGCTCCGCCCGATCGTCCGGTGGTGGCTGCAGCGGCAGCTTCGGGAGCAGTGCGCGCGGGCCAGCGCGGTGGCCTATGTCACGAAAACCGCGCTGCAGGCCCGCTATCCATGCCGTGCTTTCGGAGTCGGCATTTCCGATGTGCATCTGCCATCGGAAGCCATCCTGGTTGCAGACAATGTCCTGGCGACCCACTACTCGAGTGTCGAACTCCCGGCCCACAGCGTGAGCCAGCGGAGACTTGGCAGCCCGCAGGGCTGTGCTTCGCGGCTGGTGACAGTAGCATCGCTTGAACAGCGATACAAGGGCGTGGACCACCTGATTTCGGCGGTTGCCAAGTGCCTCCAGGCCGGCTTGGAAGTTTCCCTGACCGTGATCGGAGATGGCCGGCATCGAAACGGGCTTGAGCGCCACGCCGAAGCTCTCGGCCTGCGCGATCGGGTGACATTTTTGGGACAGCTCCCGGCGGGAGAGACGGTTCGCCGTGAACTCGACCGATCGCACATTTTCGTTTTGCCGTCCCTGGCGGAGGGTTTGCCGCGAGCCATGGTGGAAGCCATGGCCCGGGCTTTGCCTTGTATCGGATCGGCAGTGGGCGGCATTCCCGAATTATTGCCCGGCGAGGATCTGGTGCCGCCGGCCGACCCGGCCGCGCTGGCCGCCAAGATTCTGGAAGTGGCCCGCGACCCGGCCCGCATGCAGAGGATGTCATACCGCAATCTGAACCTCGCCAACGAGTTCAGCGATCCAGTGCTGCGCGAACACCGGCTGGCATTTTACCGGCATCTGCGCCATGTCATGTCGCAGTGGATCGCAAAACCGGACTCATCAAAATGCGCGCCCTGCACATCGTGAAAACCTCGAACGGCGCCGCTTGGGCCGCTCTCGAAGCGGCGGAACTCGCGCGCCTCGGGGTTGAGGTGCACGTTGCGCTTCCGTCTGCTGAGGGCCCCAGCATCCGGCTCTGGCAAGAAGCGAAGGCGCAGATTCACGTGGCGGCGCTCGATTTTCCGCAAGCATGCCCCTGGGCTCTGCCGGCAGTGTGTGCCCGGGCCCGCGCACTGGCCGCCGCTGTGAAGCCCGAGATCATTCACATTCATCACGTGGGGCCAACGCTGGTGATGCGCCACGCGCTAGGCAAACAACACCCCACCCCGCGCATATTTCAGGTTCCCGGTCCGCTGCATCTGGAGCACCGCTTGTTCCGGAATTGGGATCTGGCGAGCGCGGGCCCGCGGGATGTATGGGTGGCTTCCAGCCAATGCATCAAGAGGCACTATCTGCAGGCCGGCGTAGAGGCCGGCAAGCTGTTCCTGAGCTACTACGGCTTCCGGCCGTCCGCTTTCGGGGAACGGCGGACCCACTGTTTGCGGCGCCGCCTGGGCATCTCACCGGATACCTTCGTGGCCGGCAACATTAGTTACATATACGGCCCGAAATACTACCTGGGGCAACGCGCCGGACTCAAGCGCCACGAAGACCTGATCGCGGCCCTCGGGCTGGTGCTGCGTCAGCGCTCCGATGTAATCGGCATCCTGGCGGGCGGACCATGGGGCGGGGCAGAACATTGCCACGACCGCCTGCGGCGTCTGGCGGAAAGCGTGGGCAAAGGCAGGATACTGATGCCCGGCCACTGGTCACCGGCGGAAGTAAGAGAATATTGGCCGGACTTCGACTGCGCCATGCATGTCCCGATATCGGAGAACTGCGGCGGCGTGGTGGAACCGCTGGCGGCCGGCGTGCCGACGATCGCCGGGATGGTGGGCGGGCTTCCGGAAGTGGTCATGGATGGTCTTACGGGCATCCTGGTTCCCATCGGAAATCCGGAGATGCTGGCAGCCGCGTTGTTGAAGGTGATCGCAGATCCCGGGCGATATCGGGCAATGGCCCAGTTGGGGGGGCGCCTGGTCGGCGAAATGTTCGATGTGCGCCGGACGGCGCGAGAGATCTACGAAGTGTACTGTCATATTCTCGATCCCGGGCAGCCTCCGCCCGCCGAATTCGATGGGCGGGCTTTGGTGGAATGTGGGGCGTGGGCAAATGCAAATGCGGTTTAAGCGCGCCGCGGATATCATCGCTTCAACCGCGCTACTGCTGGGGCTCTCGCCAATCCTTCTGCTGACTGCTATGGGCATTGTGGCGACTATGGGCCGCCCGATCTTCTTTCGACAGCGGCGGGCCGGGCTGCACGGGCACGCGTTCACGCTCGTCAAATTCCGGACGATGGACCTCGCGCGTGATTTAGACGGTAAGCTTTTGCCCGACGATGTGCGGTTGACCCGTCTGGGACGATTTCTGCGCAGGGCAAGCCTTGACGAATTGCCGCAGTTGTGGAACGTCCTGAAAGGGGAAATGAGCCTGGTCGGTCCCAGGCCGCTGATGGCCGAGTATCTGGGCCGCTATACCCCGCGCCAGGAGCGGCGCCATGAAGTGCGGCCGGGGATTACGGGGTGGGTTCAGGTAAACGGGAGGAACTCGCTCGAGTGGGAAGAGAAATTCGAGCTGGACATCTGGTACGTCGAGCATCGATGTTTCCGGCTCGATCTCAAGATTCTGTTTCGGACGGCTATCACTCTATTCAAGAGAGCCGGAATCAGTCACTCCGGCGCCGCGACCATGCCCGAGTACACCGGATGCGGTCGCCCATGAGCGATCAACAAACGCTGGCGGGCGGGCCTCTATTTTTGGTATCGCTGGATCTGGAACTCGGCTGGGGCGGGTGGGATGGAAGGGTGGACGCGGCGGAGCGTGCGAATCTGCTCGGCGCACGCCAAGCCATACCGGTCCTTTTGGATCTATTCGCGCGTTACCAGGTCAGAGCCACCTGGGCCGCGGTGGGCCTGTTATTGTTCGACTCCAAGACGGAACTATACCGGTATCTTCCGGAGAGGCGCCCCGCATATACCCACCACGGGCTGGGTCCCTACCGATACCTGAACCAGATCGGCGACAACGAGGAGGCCGACCCTTATCACTACGCTCTGTCCCTGATCCGGATGATCCTTTCGCGCGACGGTATGGAGCTAGGCAGTCACACGTTTTCCCATTATTACTGCCTCGAGCCGGGCCAGACCGTCAGCGACTTTCGAGCCGACCTGGAAGCGGGGAGTGCCGCGGCCGAACGGCTGGGCGCACGGCTGGCCAGTTTGATATTTCCGTGCAATCAATACAGCCCCGAGTACCTGGAGATTTGCGCGGCTCTCGGCTTTCGAGTCTTCCGCGGAAACGCCGCCGGGCCGATGCACGCGGCTTCCCGCAACCAAATCCAGAGATCGGTATGGCGCAGGACGGCGCGCCTGGTGGACGCATACGTGAAGCTGCCGGGCGTGCAGACCGCCTTGCCGCGCGCCGAGAACGGCCTTCTGAATCTGCCCGCTACTTGTTTTCTGCGGCCGGTGAGCCAATGTCTGCGGGCTATCGAAGCGCTGAGAATGCGGAGGATCAAGGCCGCCATGCAGTCGGCGGCCGTCGCAGGAACGTGTTTTCACCTTTGGTGGCATCCCCACAATTTCGGCCGGAATCTGGAACGAAACATCGGTTTCCTTGAAGGCATCCTGCGGTACTACACCATGCTGAGGGACAAGTACGGAATGCGCTCGCTCACGTTGGGAGAAGCGGCCGCGGCCCGCAAAGGTGGCGGCGCATGGCAGTCGTGATGCTGGCGGGCCCCAAGACGTCCACCTGGATGGTAGCCAATGCTTTGCGGAGCGTCGTCCCACTCCGCGCCGTGATCGTGGAGCAACCGGTGGCACGCTGGCAATTGCTCCGAGGGCGCGCGCGCCGGGTGGGTTGGCCGGCGGTCCTCGGTCAGATGCTGTTCATGCTCTACGCGAGGAAATTGCGATTCGATAGCCGGCAACGAGCTGCGCAAGTCCGCGCCACAGGCGGACTGGATCCGGAACGTCCCGGCGGCATCGAGATTGTAGACGTCCGGTCGGCCAACGACGATCGGACGCGCGCCATACTTCAACAACTGGCGCCGCGCGTCGTGGTGGTCTGTGGCACGCGTATTCTGTCGCGGCGGTTGCTGGAAAGTGTGCAGGCTACCTTCATCAACATGCATTGCGGCGTGACCCCCAAATACCGCGGCGTGCATGGCGCCTACTGGGCGTTGGCAAATGGGGATACGGGCAACGCCGGTGTGACCGTGCATCTGGTGGACGCCGGAATAGACACCGGCGGCGTTCTCTACCAGGCGCGCATTCAACCGACGGCGCGCGACAATTTTGAAACGTACCCGCTGCTGCAACTAGCCGCCGGAATACCGCTGTTGATACGGGCCGTGGAGGACGCGCTGGCGGGCCGGGTGACACAGGTGCGGACGGACTTGCCCTCCAAGCTGTACTATCATCCGACGCTATGGCAATACTGTCGGACGCGCATCGGCGCGGGTGTCAAATGAACGAATCGAACGGCCTCTTTGTGATTGGCGCCTCCGGCCACGCCAAGGTGCTGATTGACATCATCGAGCGGCAATCCTTCTGGCGGATTGCGGGACTGATCGACACCTACAAAAGTCCCGGCACGGAGTTGATGGGATATCCCGTCTTGGGCGCAGAGGACCGGCTTCCGGAGCTAATGTCGAAATACGGCGTGCGGCGGGCGATCGTGGCGATCGGCGACAACCGGATTCGCCACCAGGTTGCGCTGCGCGCGGAGTCCATCGCGCCGGAATTAGCTTTTGTAAGCGCCATCCATCCGTCCGCGCGCATTGCGCGCGAGGTCGAGATCGGCAGAGGCGTCGCGATAATGGCGGGCGTTACGGTCAACCCGGGCACCCGGATTGGCGATTTCTGCTATGTGAATACGAACGCCTCGGTCGATCACGACAACGTTTTGGAGCCGTTCAGTTGCATACAGCCTAATGCAGTCACGGGAGGCAACGTGCGGCTGGGCGCTTTCAGCGCGATCGGCATAGGAGCCACGGTGGTGCAGGGGATCTCGATCGGCGAGGGCAGCATGGTTGGCGCGGGCTCCACGGTATTGGACGATATCCCCGGCGGGGTGGTCGCGTTTGGAACGCCCTGCCGGGTGATTCGGCCAAGGTAGACAGCAGGACCCAAGCTGCGCATGGCCTGAGGTCCTTCACTTCATCTTCACATTCACAGAACGACTATTATGGACCACCCCAGCTTGGTCTCCGCTTCCGTTATGGAAGCCAGAACCGCGCCTCTGTTCAGAGAGCGCTTTCGATTCATTCACCCCACTCTGCCGCTCCTCGATCGCATCCTCTCCGATTATCGCCAGGCTTTCCAACAGGGACTGGTCACTAACGGTGCTTTGGTGGCGCGGCTGGAAGCGGCGGTTTCGGAGCGGCTCGGCGTGCGCCACTGCATCGCGGTGTCGAGCTGCACCAGCGGACTGATGCTCACGATGAAGGCGTTCGGGCTGCGCGGCGAGGTGATTCTGCCGAGCTTCACTTTCTTCGCCACCGGCCATGCCGCGCTATGGAATGGACTGACGCCGGTATTCGCGGACTGCGATCCCGCGACCTGGAATATCGATCCGCGCGCCGTGGAACGGGCCATTACGCCGCAGACTTCCGCCATATTGGCCGTCCATCTGTATGGCAATCCAGCGCCCATTGCGGAATTGGAGCGGATCGCCGAAAAGCACGGCTTGAAATTAATATTCGACGCCGCGCACGCATTCGGCGCCAGTTACAAGGGGCAGCCGGTCGGCCGGTTCGGGGATGCGGAAGTCTTCTCGCTGTCGCCCACCAAGCTGCTGGTAGCGGGCGAGGGCGGATTGATTTGTACCGATGACGCCACGCTGGCGCACAGGCTGCGCGCAGGACGGAACTACGGGGACCTGGGCAGCTACAATCCGATGCTGCTGGGGCTCAACGCGCGCATGACCGAGTTCAACGCGGCGATGGCCCTGGCCGGCCTGGACTTGGTGGCTGCAAAAGTAGCCAGGCACAACCAGATCGCGGCTCTGTATACCGCGGAGCTCGATGGCACGCCGGGGATCGGGTTTCAACGGCTGCCTGCGGGTCATCTTTCGAGTTACAAAGACTTCTCGGTACGTGTCGACCCGGAGGCTTTTGGCATGACTCGCGACGAACTGGGTGGCGCGTTGCTGAAAGAGAATATCGAAACCAAGAAGTACTTTTATCCGCCCCTGCACCAGCAGACTTTATTCCGCCAGTTCGCGCCGGCCGATGCCTCGGGCCTGGCGGCGACCGAGGCGGTGGCCGGATCGGTGCTGAGCCTGCCGATTTACGAATCGCTGCCCGCCGGGACGGTGCGGCAGGTGGCGTCCGCGATTCGCGAGTTGTCGCAACCGGTTCGCCCGCAAGGAGCGCGCACATGTTGAGAAAGCTGCGGGACCTGAAGTGGAGGCAGGTACTGCCCCGCATGTTCCTCGACTACCTGACGGTACACGCCAGTATGCTGATGGCGTTGGCCATCTCGGTCCTTTACCGCACGGCGCTGGGGCATGGTGTAGAAGCCCAGCAGTTAATCGGCGGATTCCGGCATTACTACGTGACTTTCTTCTGGCTGCTCTCCCCGATCTTCCCGGTACTGTTTCTGCTCAACGGTTTCTACACGTATGCGCGCGGTTATCAGGGCTGGCAGAAGGCCTGGGCGATTCTGAGGGGCGTGATGCTGGCCGTATGTCTGTTCTTTGCCGCGGACTTTCTCTTATTCAAACTCCAAAGCACCGGACGCAGCGTAGCGCTTCCTTTTGTGGTGGTGGCAGGCTGCGCGCTTTGCTCCGCACGCCTCATCAAGGGATCCTTCGATCGGCGCTACCTGCGCAGGCCGGAGACCGGCGGGCCCGCCCAACCGAAGCGCGTGCTGGTGGTGGGCGGCGCGGGCTATATCGGATCGCTGCTGGTGGAGCGCTTGCTGGCCAGCGGGTACAAGGTTCGCGTGCTGGACAGCTTGATTTATGGCGCCGAGCCGCTGCAGGGAGCCATGCGGCACCCGGATTTCGAATTGCTCGCCGGCGATTGCCGCAACATCCAGGATGTGGTGAAGGCCGTGCGCGGGGTGGAAGCGATCGTGCAATTAGCGGCGATTGTAGGGGATCCGGCGTGTGAGCAGGACCATAAATCCGCATTGGAGATCAATTACGCCGCCACGCGTATGCTGATCGAGATCGCGAAAGGTAATGGCGTCAGCCGGTTGATTTTCGCTTCGAGTTGCAGCGTGTACGGCGCCTCGGACGTGGAAGTCGATGAGCGGTCGGAAGTTCATCCCGTGTCGTTTTACGGGCAGACCAAAGTGGATTCCGAGCGCGCGTTGCTGAAATCCGGCACGGACACGTTTCATCCGACGATCCTGCGCTTCGCCACGGTCTTTGGACTCTCTAACCGGCCGCGCTTCGACCTGGTGGTGAATCTTCTGTCGGCCAAGGCGGCGCAGGATGGCGTTATAACCATCTACAACGGACGGCAATGGCGTCCTTTCATCCATGTCAGGGATCTGGTGGAAGCCGTGGCGCTGGTTCTGGGATCGCCCGCGCGGGCGGTCGGCGGGCAGGTGCTGAATGTGGGCGATTCACGGCTGAACTACACGCTTTCGGAAGTTGCCGACGTCATCGCGGAGGCGTTTCCAGCGACGCGCGTCGAACACGTGACTAACGCCGACAGCCGCAACTACCGGGTGAGCTTCAAGAAAATCGAAGAAACCCTGGGGTTTCATGCGGTACATTCGCTGCGGGACGGAATCGACGAGCTAAAAAACGCATTCGCGACTGGCCTGATCGCACACTATACGGATCTCCGGTATCACAATCAGCGGTTCCTGTTGGCGGCGGGCAGTCCGGGGCACAAGAGCGAGGTGGATGCGCAGGTGATGGCGGCGTTTTCGGGCACGCCGCCAAATGGGCATGCCGCGATGATCGGCGCGGAGGTGGCGCCGGTTTGACTTGGTGCGGCTGTCTTGGTGCCGGAGGAGGGGGTCGAACCCTCATACCCAGTGAAGGATGCGGGATTTTGAGTCCCGTGCGTCTGCCAGTTCCGCCACTCCGGCCGGTTGCGCGAAAACCTCTATCAGTATAACGCGGTTCGCGCGCGTCTCCGAAATGCTAAGGCCCCTCTATGGATCTATTCAAAA
>Ga0187871_10001392_pt1 | contig 21115 bp, 12 predicted proteins | sample June2016WEW_16_1_FD_132988 | JGI IMG/M metagenome (GOLD analysis project Ga0187871, IMG submission 132988) | Peatland microbial communities from SPRUCE experiment site at the Marcell Experimental Forest, Minnesota, USA - June2016WEW_16_10 | ecosystem: Environmental > Terrestrial > Soil >...
AGCCTGATGGTTTATGCCATCGCCGGCGCGGCAGTCGTAATTCTGATTATCGCGGTAGCTCTGGTGATGCACGTCAACAGCTTGAATAATGACGGCGACACGCCTCGGCCGACCGCCGCTGAATCCACGACTACTGAGCAACCTGCGGCGAGCCAGCCAGCCGCCCACGCCCAGCCCGCGCCCCAACCGGCTCAGCCTCCCGCAGTAACACAAGTTCAGCCCACGGCGCCCGTAGTTGAATCCGAGCCCGCGCCAACCCGCGGCGCAGCCAAAGGCAAGAACGCGAAGAAAAAGACTGCCGCGGCCGCTCCACTAATCGTTCCCGGACAGATGTCCATCGATTCCGTTCCCCAGGGAGCGCAGGTCTCAGTCGATGGAAAAACCGATCCTTCCTGGGTCACGCCCTTCACTCTGCCGGGATTGGATCCTGGTCAGCATTCGGTTACGGCCAGCAAGGCCGGCTACTCCTCCGATACACGAACTGTCCAAGTCACATCCGGCAGCAAGTCTTTCGTCGTGACCCATCTCGCCCAACTCGTGGCCACGCTGTCAGTGTCCAGCAGCCCGGCAGGTGCGAATGTCTATGTTGACGGTAAAGACACCGGCAAGCTCACCCCGGCACAGGTTTCTGTCGACAAAGGATCGCATGTTGTCCTGGTGCGCAAGTCCGGCTATCTTGACGAAACCACCAACGCCCAGTTCATCCTGGGCCAGACGGTCAGCTTCTCGCCCATACTGCGCCCGCTCGGCAATGTGGACAACATAAAGACCACCGGAAAAATGAAGAAGCTGTTCGGCGGCAAGGACGCCCAGAACCTCGGCACGGTCAGCATCAAGACCCAGCCCAAGGGAGCCCAGGTAGCCGTCAACGAGCACATGCTGGATAAAGGCTCACCCGTCGACTTCACGCTCGACCCCGGCAACTACGTTGTAGACATCACGATGAGCGGCTATGCAACCATCCACAAAGTAATCACGGTGGACAAAGGCGGCAAAGTCGTAATCGACGAAGTCATGCAGCACGAATAGCCGCGGACATGTGGCAGCTAGCGTGGAGACGGCCGCTTCGGCCGTCCAGCCAAGCACAGCGAGGCGTCGAAGCGCTCGATTTACGTTCATTTAACATTGGTGCAACCGCCCCGCAACATTCGGTCGCTATAGTTCTCTCCGCCCGGGTCACAGACATCCCGCAACCTCTCACACAAGACTGAGGACCGGCTGTTGCTCGCCAGGGCGGAGGAAGAGACATGTTCGACACGCTGAAGATCTCAGACGCTCCCCGGAGGACGATGGCTCTGCTGCTGGCATTGACCACCGCCCTGGGACCAACCGTCATGCCCGCATTCGCTGCCGAAAAACCAAGCGTGAAACACGCGCTGGTGCCGGCCACTCCCATTCAACACCTCGTGATTATCTTCGACGAGAACATTTCCTTTGACCATTACTTCGGAACCTATCCCGTCGCCACGAACCCAAAAGGCGAATCAAAATTCCTGGCGCTGCCGAACACCCCGACCGTGAATGGACTGACTGCAGGCTTGCTGACCAACAATCCCAACTTGAATCCCGCGAACGTCGGCATCCAGTCGAATCCATTTCGCCTGGGTCCCTCCCAGGCTGTCACCACCGATCAGGATCATGCTTACACCGACGAGCAATACGCATATGACGCCGGCTTGCTCGACCTGTTCCCGTCGCACACCGGTTACGGTACTACCGAGCCCATGGGCTACTTCGATGGCAACACGGTTACGGCTCTGTGGAATTACGCACAGTTTTTTGCCATGAGCGACAACTCCTACGGCACGACGTTCGGCCCATCGACTCCCGGCCTCCTCAACTTGACGTCGGGACAAACCAATGGCGCAGTGAACATTCTGAACGGATACGGCGACGTAACCAGCGGTGGCCCCGACGGCTCTTACACCGTGATCGGCGATCCCGATCCGGTCGGAGATGTTTGCTCGAGTTCGACCCGGAATCAGGTACAGATGAGCGGCCCGAATATCGGTACTCTGCTCAGCAACTCCGGCGTTACCTGGGGCGGCTTCATGGGCGGATTCAATCTCACGCTCACAAACTCGAACGGCACCACAGGCTGCAATAGAAGTTCGACCGGCCTTGCGGGGACCACGGCCGACTATGTTCCTCACCACTCGCTTTTTGCCTATTACCCCGCGACCGCCAACCCAAACCACACCCGCCCGGCTTCTACAGCAGAGATCGGCAACGCCGGGCCGGCGAACCATCAATATGATATCGACGATTTCTTCACCGCGGTCACGGCCGGCAATTTTCCCGCGGTCAGCTTCCTGAAGGCGCCTGCCTATCAGGACGGCCATGCCGGTTACTCCGATCCGCTCGACGAGCAGACCTGGATCGTCAACACCATCAATTTCCTCGAAGCCACTCCTTACTGGAGCAGCACCGCTGTGATCATCATGTACGATGACTCCGACGGCTGGTACGATCACGTGCTGGGTCCGATCATCAACACCTCGGCCGGAGCGGCCGATGCGCTGACCGCAGTGGGCTTTTGCGGGACCGCAGCCACTTCCTTGCCGGGCGTAAACATCACCGCCAATCCCCATGCCGTGGGTCGCTGCGGCTACGGCCCGCGGCTGGTGTTCATGGTTGTCTCTCCCTGGGCCAAACAAAACTTCGTCGATCACACTGTGACCGACCAGACCTCGGTCATTCACTTCATCGAAGATAACTGGCTGGGCGGGCAGCGCCTCGGCAGCGGTTCCTTCGACGGCCTCGCCAACTCCATCACCCAGATGTTTAACTTCAAGAACATCAGGCCCAACGGGACCTTGTACTTGAACCCCACCACGGGCGAAAAGGAATAGCCTGATTTAGAATCGCTGAACCCGTAACCGGGCACGAGAGCAAGTGGTTCTCGTGCCCGTTTCGATCTTTCATGAACAACCAATCCTTCCTGATCAACCGGCGTGAGTTTCTTTACAAAACTGGCGCACTCACCGCCGCACTTTCAACTTGCTCCGCCTTTTCCGCACAAAGTCTTCTCGCGCAAGGCACGCAGATAACGCGCCCGACGCTCGACGCCAACACTCTGGCTCAATTTGTGGACGCGTTGCCCATCCCCGCTGTTTTGCAGCCTGATAGTCTTCGTCCCAGCCCGCTTGATTCAAGTGTGAAGATTCCTTACTACCGTTTGCAGATGCGGCAGGCGGAAGTGAAACTGCATCGCGATCTCAAGCCCACTCGTTTCTGGGGATTCAATTCCACCTTACCGGGACCCACCATCGAAACCCGCAGCGGCCAGGGAGTACTGGTTGAGTGGGTGAACGAATTGCCAACCTCACATCTGCTTCCGGTAGACCATACTCTCGAGGGCGCTGAGGCCGACAAGCCCTTGGTGCGCGCCGTGGTTCACTTGCACGGCGGCAGAGTGCCTCCTGAAAGCGACGGATATCCCGAAAGCTGGTTTGTGCCGGGAAAGTCGAGCGTGTGCTTTTATCCTAATAATCAGGACGCCGCCACGCTCTGGTACCACGATCACGCCATGGGCATTAACCGCCTGAATATTTATGCCGGATTGTTCGGTCTGTTTCTGATTCGTGATGCTTTCGAAGAAGGGTTAGGACTGCCTGCCGGCAAGTATGAAATCCCACTAGCGCTCTGCGATCGCCAACTCGATCAGCAAAGCCAGCTTTATTATCCAGTGTCGCCCGACCCGAAGGTTCCGTGGGTGCCCGAGGTCTTTGGCGATGCTGCGCTGGTGAACGGAAAAATTTCTCCGTACTGCGAAGTCGAACCACGCCCTTATCGCTTCCGCATACTGAACGCCGCCAACGGACGATTTTTCCATTTGGCGCTCGCCAATCAATTGGAGTTCCAGCAGATCGGTTCCGACCAGGGATTGCTGCCGGCCCCCGTATCGACGAAGCGCCTGACGGTTGCTCCGGGAGAACGCGCGGACGTGATCGTTGACTTCTCGAAACATGGCGGCGAGCAGATCGTACTGAAAAGCGACAGCTTGTCGGTCATGCAGTTTCGGGTTGCGCGGAGCCCGTCCGTTTCGGTTGCGGCGATTCCAAAAGCACTTCGGCCCGTGGCGCGGACGCCCGAAACTGCCGCCACAAAGACTCGAGAGTTACTGATTGAGGAAACCGACGATCACGCGGGCAATCCCACCATCATGCTGCTGAACCGCACGCGCTGGAAAGATCCGGTGACCGAGAATCCCGCGCTCGACTCAACTGAAATCTGGAGCCTCGTCAACGGCACCGACGATTCGCACCCCATCCACCTTCACCTGGTGCGCTTCCAGATTCTCGATCGACGAAATTTCTTCGTCATGAACTACCTGCGCAAGCGTGAACTCCGGTTCACCGGTCCGCCCGTCCTGCCCGATCCCAACGAAATGGGATGGAAGGACACGGTTCGGGCCGAGCCCGGCATGGTCACCCGCATCATCGTCCGTTTCGATGGATACCCAGGCCGCTACGTGTGGCACTGCCACATTCTCGAACACGGCGACAACGAAATGATGCGCCCGTTCGACATTGTGCGTGCGTAGCGGTCTGGTAGTGGCTTAGTTTGAATCTTATTGTGTTGTGGCGTCGTCCTGAGCGGAGCCGCTTTTCAGGCCGAGCGAAGGATCTCCCGCAGGGCCGCCCCAGCGGAGATGTGCCAGGAACTCAAACGAATCACTCGCTCTGCTGTGCGGCTTCCACGTAGGCGTGCAAATGCTCCTGGTCTTCAGGCAGCATTTTATTGAACTTGATCCCGTTTCCTACCTGCGGGTCGCAAGTAACAACTGTGCCCAGAGCGAGCACAGTCTCGTTAAGCTCGAGACTCATTTCAAGAACTGTCCCGATGGGAAACGGATAGATCGATTCGATATAGCAACCGCTTTCGCTGAGATCGGCGGTTGCGCCCCGCAGTGGAATGTCGTTGCCCGGTACGTGCATTTCTACCGGGACCTTAACTTTGACGCGTGGGGCGCTTCTCTGTTCGATTCGTTGCTCGTCGGAGGACAAGCGATTCTGCCCACTGTAATTCATGATTTCGGCACCTCCGCCCCGCTGCCGCAGCCTCAGTGCGGCAGACTGAACTTCACCGTAACCTGCGTCTGAATCTCGACTGGCTCGCCGTTGAGCAGATACGGCTTGTACTTCCACTGCTTCACCGCATCAGCCGCGGCGTGAGTCAGTTGCGGGTCTCCACTGACAATCTTTACGGCCGAGATGTTTCCCGTCTTTGAGATCGTCGCTAAAAGCTCAACTGTGCCTTCCACTCGCATCTGCCGCGCACTCGGCGGATATACCGGCGGAATCTCCTTCACCAGCAGTCCGCGCGACACCCCCTGCGATACGTGCAGATCCTGCAACACCGGAGCCGACGTGTTCCCGCTGCTCATCAGGCTCGGAAGTGCGCTACTGCTTCCGGTCGAAGCAACGGTCGCAATGCTTGGAGCCGCCACCTCGCCGACCGGCGCAGATTTCCCAATACCAGGCTGCGCAGAAGCAGGCGCAGGATGATTCTTGATCACGACGGGATGCTCAATCCCCGATGCATGCGGAGCTTTGTTCTCCGCCACCGGCGACGCTGGAAGCGTGGACGAGTCGACTCCAGATTCCGCCTTCATTGCGTGCGGTTTTGCATTATCCGAATTTACAATTGCATGCGTGTTGGTTTCCGGTGCAGCGGCCGGAGAACTCGGCACCGGAGATGATGCATCGGCGTGCGGAGCGATCGCAACCGGGCTCGCTGTTGCTTGCGGAGCCTTTGCGGCAGTCGTTGCCGGTTGCGTGGTAGCGTGCGTGAAAGGAGCCGCGGCCCCGCCTGAAACAACCCATTGTGTCCACACTGCGTAGCCGACCGCTGCAATCAGCACAACCGCAGCCACTGCCAACAGCAGCTTCTTATTTCGCCCGCCAGCCGGCTCGGTTTCAACATTGCCGCCCAGCGTGAATGAAGATGCGACTGCGGGCGTCTCTTCGACGGAGGAAGCGCTCTCGCCAGCCGCGACTTTCTCTACTGCAATCTCGGGTTCCGAAATCACTGCCGCAGTTTTTTCCCCACCAGCAGCAATGCTCTTCGGTTCGCGCGCAGGCGCCGGAGCGCTGGCAGCGCCCGTTCCAACCCCTCCCGCCTTAGGTGAACGTTCAACCTTTGGTGACGGAATCTCTGGCCCGCTGGCCGCGATCTTTACCGCGGAAGCCGGCATCGACGGAACAACGGCCGGCGGAACAACGGCCGCTGGAGTAACCACCGGCGGAGCCGCGACCCACGGCGAAACGCTTTCCCCACTTGCTGGAATACTTCCCGCAGCCGCTGCTGCCGCCTGCGAAGGCGCAATCGGCAATGCTGCTCCAGTCGTTACAGTTGGAGCCGTGCGTTGCGGCGCGGCAGGCTTCGGTGCCGTGCTCGCCGCTCCTGGAGCGGGTTTTGCCGCTTCGTTCTTGCGCAACAATCCGCGCGCAACTCGCAGCGTGCCTTTCGCCTGCTCCACATTCACCGGCTTGGTAAGAACCAGGTTGGCGCCGATCCGGAACGCCTTGGCCACGCCCGCCTGCCCTTCCACCACCGCGACCGCCAACGACGAATGGTTATTGGGCGCGTTGCGGGCGCTCTTGAACAATAAAGTGGCGTTCTGCTCGTTGTCGCAGTCCACCACCAGGGCGTCAAAGTGCTCGCCCATCAATTTCTTGACCGCGGCGAAGGGCTCGGTGCAGGGAATAACGGCGAAGTCCAGTTCACTGAGGACCTGCGTTACGGCGCGGGCCGTCTTTTCATCGGGGCAGAATAAGAGCGCTTGATAACCCATACTAACGTCATCGTAGGTACACCCGTAAGCGCCATCAAGTTACGGTAGTAATTCCAAACGCGCCGGTTTCGCGCTGCCAGAATGTCCGTTTGGCCCTTTAGAATTCCGAAATCCACCACGGAGTCGCGGAGGCACGCAGAAGACATTCAGCGAATTCCTCCGTGTCGGAGCCTGCCCTCAGCGCAGCCGAAGGGTGCCTCCGTGGTGGATGTTTTGCTGACCCGGATACAATACCGTCTCATGCGCATCCCGCTCTGGCTCAAAGTTCTCTGGACGGCGTGCGTGATCGTCTGGATTCCCCTGTATTGGCGGCAATACGGACTGCAGAACTTTCTTTACTTTTGCGATCTCGGCAATTTCTTCATTGCCGCCGCCCTCTGGCTCGAAAGCCCGCTCCTGTTTTCCTGGCAGGCCACCAGCCTGTTGCTATTCCAGAGTCTTTTCACCATCGACTTGGCGAGCGCGCTCCTGAGTGGACGGCACCTGATTGGTGGAACGGAATTTATGTTCGACACGCACGTTCCGCTGGCCGTTCGGCTGCTAAGCCTGTTTCACGTGATTGTGCCGATATTGCTATTGTGGGCAATTTGGCGTCTAGGTTACGACCGGCGAGGTTGGATGTATCAAACGCTGACCGCGTGGATCATCGTTCCCATCAATTATTTCTGGCGTCCAGAATATGACGTGAATTGGGCCCGCGGCCCCTTCTCTCGCGAACAGCACGCTGTGCCCGGACTTCTATATCTCCTCGGATATCTGCTAGTCGTTCCCGCCGTCGTATACTTTCCGACACACCGGTTCCTGCTCTGGCTCACGGAACGATGGCACACAAAATCCTAATCACTCTTGCGCGGATTATCTTCATCCGCCTTCGGCTTGCGCGCTGCCGGTTCTAACTGCGCGCGATCCGTCGATCCCTGCGTAGAAGTAGCGTTCTTCGCCGCAGCATTGATCTTGTCCTTTCCCGCTCCCGGGTCGCCGCTCAAGTAAAGCGTCTGCGATGGCGAGGCCAGCGTAGTCCCAGAGTCCTCCACAAAATTCATGATGCGCAAGAGCAGATCTTCGCGGACCGCGGCGAACTCGTTGAAGTCTCTGGTCAATATGTAACTGAAAATTTCCACGTTCGTGGAAGCCGAGGCCAACTCCGTCAGCCGCACACGGATTGTCTCTTTCTCAACCTTGTCGTGGTGGGATAAAACGCCGCGGATTTCCGTAAGCACATGGTCGACCTGCGCAGCCGTGGTGTCCTGGTGCAGCCCCAGCACAGTCTTGAAAAGAATCTTGTCCCGCCGGCTCAGGTTCTCAACATTGATAGTCGCAACCGTCCCGTTGGGGATCGCCAACAGCGTTCTCTCCTCAGTGCGCACGCGGGTCGAGCGCAGCCCGATATCCTCGACCGTTCCCGTGCGGTCGCCGAACTTGCAAACATCCCCCACCCGAATGACTTCATCGCCCAGCACGGAAACGCCGCCGAATAAATTCGCGATGGTCTGCTGCGCTCCGAAACCGACTGCCAGGGTGCCAATACCCACGCCCGCCAGCGCCGTGCTCATGTTGAAGCCCAGCACGCCCAGGACAAAAAACAACGCCATGACGACGATGACTGCTTTGACGATGCGCTCGCCTAGCAACATCAGCGAGCCGGTGCCGGAGTGACCGTGGGCCAGGGCCCGGGCGCGCACGCGCTGCATGAACCAGCGAATCACACGCCAGAGAATCCAAAATGTGCCGACAATCACTGCGACCGCAACCACCTGGTTGTAGTAGTGCCGCGGAAGAAGAGCAATGCCAAGGAATCTCGCCAAAATGCGGTGAATAATCGTGCCCGCGAGAAGCCATGCCGGAGCCGAAACCGAGCGCCAGTGCGCCAGTTCCACATCCTCATGTCTCCGCGCCCACGCCCGTAGCGGGATTTTTACCAGCACGAGCAGCAGCCAGGCCGCCGCCGCTGCCACGGGAATCAGCAAGAGCAGAGCCAGCCATTGCCAAAGCGGCATGCCGGAAAACTGGTTCTTCACCATCCACTGGGGCAGCCGCGTCTCTACCCGCCGCGCTTCCACCTGATCGTAAAGCTCCGGCACCTTCGCCAGCGTGTCGGAAGAGATCAGCCAGATCTTCCCGAAAGTCGGGTCCGTAACGCGAACCAGATCGAGTTCGGCATCCACGTCCCCGGCAGACATGATTCCCAGCCGCTGCCGGCCGGGCGGAACGTCTTCCTGCAGCGTGCCTTCAGGCTGCCGGCTCGGGCGCAGGCTGCCGGCAAATGCGCCGTTCATCGCGGTATATAGCTTCATCGCCAGCACGTCGCCTTCGCTCTGCCGGTGCCCGGGGCTCATCTGCAGATATTGCGCGGCGATGCTGTAGCCGCCCGATTGCGCCGCTTGAAGAAATCCAAAGACGGTTCCATACGGCGTATCGCGGCCCAGTTGGTCGGAGCCTTTTGCGGAAGTGGTCGCAGGGTTCGGGGATTGCAGCAGTTGGCCCAGCGGACTCTGTGCGGAAATCGGCAGACACGCCGCCAGACCAAGCGTAAGAAGAACAATGGCTTTAGAAAAAACGGACATGGATATCTTCCCCATATTATCCGCGCTTGGGGCGATATATGTGCGTGCTCGTGCCAAAGAAAACTTCCGCGGACTCCATCACCGTTTCAGAAAGCGTGGGGTGCGGATGAATGCTCATGGCCACATCGCGTGCCAGCGCAGCCATTTCGATGCCTAAAACGCCTTCGGCGATCAGTTCGCCCGCGCCAACTCCGACGATTCCCACACCTAGCACGCGTTCGGTCTGCGGATCGATAACGAGCTTGGTCATGCCTTCGGGACGGTCGAGCGTGACGGCGCGCCCAGACGCGGCCCAGGGAAATTTCGCGACCTTGATCTCGCGCTTTTCTTTCTCTGCCTGAGTTTCGGTCAAGCCGCACCAGGCAACTTCCGGATCGGTGAACACCACCGCCGGAATCGCAGCCGGTTCGAACGCGACCTTATGCCCCGCAATCGCTTCGACAGCAGTGCGTCCCTCGTGCGAAGCCTTGTGCGCCAGCATGGGCTCGCCGACCACGTCGCCAATGGCATAGATCGCGGGGTCGGAGGTCTGAAGTTGCTTGTTCACCTCGATGAATCCGCGCGGGTTCACCTTGACGTGGGTCTTGTCGAGTCCGGGAATCTCCGAGTTCGGCTTGCGCCCCACCGAGACCAGCACGCGGTCAAAAACTTTTTCGCGGTCTTTCTCTTGCACCGCCGCGCCTGCGAAAGTCGCGCGAATTCCCGCACCATCTTCTTTCAGCGAGGCGACGGTGGTGTTCAGCAGAATTGCCTCAAACATTTTCTCCAAACGTTTGTGCAGCGGAAGCACCAGATCGCGGTCCGCGCCCGGAAGCAGTCCCGGCAGCATCTCCACTACAGTAACCCGCGTCCCCAGCGCCGCATACACCGAACCCAGCTCCAGGCCAATGTATCCGCCGCCCACCACCAGCAAACTGTCCGGAATATCTTGAAGATCGAGCGCCCCGGTCGAATCCATCAGGCGCGGCGAATCCAGCTTTAGCGCCGGAATGATCGCCGGCCGCGAACCCGTCGCCAGAATAATCCGGTCGAAACTGAGAACCACTTCTGTGGCGTCAGCCTTCTTGATCCGCAGGGTGGAGGAATTCTCAAACCCCGCGCGCCCCTGAATATATTCCACATGGCGCTGCTTCGAGAGAATGCCCAGGCCTCCCGTAAGCTTCTTGACCACGCCTTCTTTCCACGACCGCAAGCGCGCCAAATCAATCTTCGGCGAAGGAAAGTCGATTCCCCAATTCTTGGCCTGCTGCGATTCTTCAATCAACTTTGCAACGTGCAACAGCGCCTTTGATGGAATGCAGCCGCGATACAAACACACGCCGCCGGGATTCAGCTCCGGATCAATCAGCGTAACCTGCATGCCAAGATCGGCAGCAAGGAAAGCCGCAGCGTAGCCGCCGGGTCCGCCGCCAACAACCGCAATGTGCAGTTTGCTATTTGTGTCCTGAGTTTGTTGGAGAGCTTCGTTCATGAATTGACTTTCTATGGAGTTCTTAGGAGAGTGGCACACACTTGCTGAACACGCGCGGTCCCCCTCCACTGCGTCATCCCGAAGCCCCGCGCTTTTACCAGCGGGGCGAGGGATCTCCCGCGCCACAACTGCCCGTCCACCGCCAAAGTGCACGCCTACCGAATCTGACTTTCGGAATCCTGCCGCGCAGCTACCCTTGCACCGAAAGCAAAAAAGGCTGCTCGAACGCCTCCGCGACCCAGCGCAGAAAACGCGCAGCGTCCGCGCCATCAATCAGCCGATGATCGTAGGAGAGCGACAGCGGCAGGATCAGCCGCGGCTCGAACTTTCCGCCAATCCACTCCGGCTCCATGCGCGAACGCGAAAGTCCCAGAATCGCAACCTCGGGATGATTCACAATCGGCGTAAACGCCGTACCCCCGATGCCGCCTAGATTGGTAATGGTGAAGGTGCCGCCTTCCATGTCGGCGAGCGTTATTTTTTTCTCGCGCGCCTTCTGCGACAGTTGCGATAACTCCACCGCCAGCTCCACAATGTTCTTCTTGTCCACGTCGCGGATCACCGGAACCAGCAAACCACGGTCCGTATCCGCCGCCACTCCGATATGAATGTATTGCTTGTAAACGATTTCTTCCTTTTCCATATCGATGCTGGCGTTGAATTGCGGGAACACCTTCAAAGCGGCGGCGCAAACCTTCAAAGCAATCGCAGTTACAGTCATCTTGCCGCCGGCCTGTTCGGCCTTGGGAGCAAAACGCGCCCGCAACTGCTCCAGTTCGGTGATGTCGGCCCGGTCGTGCTGCGTGACGTGCGGAATCGTGTTCCAGGATTCCGCCAGATGCTCCGCCGTCTTGCGCCGCACCCCGCGCATGGAAACGCGTTCGATCTTTCCCCATTTCGCAAAGTCGGGCAGCTTGGGTTCAATGAAATGTCCGGCGCGCGGCGGTGCTTGCGCCGCAGCAGCCACAGCCGTCACGAAAGCTTTGGCAAATGCCTTGACGTCATCTTCACTAATGCGTCCGCCGGGGCCCGTGCCCTTGACTTCGTAAATATCGATGCCGATTTCGCGGGCCAGACGCCGTGTGCTCGGAGCCGCAGGAACCGGGTCGCGGTGCTCGGTGCCGGCAACTTTCCCCAACTGTACGGGCATAGAGAACGCCGCGGGCCGCGGCTGCGGCTGGTCTGGAGGCAGCGCCTGTTCCTCGGTCTTGCCCTCGGCGCGAATCGCCGCCTGAAAAGCCAGACGCGCTCCGTGCTGCCCGGTGACGTGCTCCACCGGTCCGCGCGGCGGACGCGCCGTCTCGCCTTGCGCCGCCGGTCCGCCCTGCAAAGTAAAAATCACCTGCCCAACTTTGATCCTCTCGCCTTCCTTCACCTTGACTTCATTCACCACGCCGCTCACCGACGACGGAACCTCAACCACGGCCTTGTCGGTTTCCAGCTCCATCACCGGCTGACCCTCTGAAACCTTGGCCCCCGGAGCGATCATCAAGCGCACCAGATCACCCTCCGAAATGTTTTCCCCCAGTTCCTGCAAACGGAATTCGGTGGCCGCCGGCGCGTCAGTCGATCGCGTTCGTTGCGGCGCGGACGGAGTTTCTGCTTGCGCGCGGACAGGCCGCGGCTTCTCCGCAACCGCCGCGGTGCTGGAAACGCTGCTCGAAGAAGTGCCGGAAGAAGTGGCTGCCGCCTGAGTCTTCTCCGAACGTTTCGCTGGTTCCTCTCGACGCGGAGTTTCCTTCACCTGCGCAGTGGGCACGCCATTGTGCTCCGTGGTGAAAATCACCTGGCCAACTTTGATCTTGTCGCCTTCCTTCACCAGAATTTCGTTGACCGTCCCGCTGATCGACGAAGGCACCTCCACCACCGCTTTATCGGTTTCGAGTTCCATCACCGCCTGGCCCTCGCTCACCGTCGCGCCGGGCGCAATCATCAGGCGCACCAGGTCGCCCTGTTCAATATTTTCACCGAGTGCGGGAAGTTTGAATTCGATCACTGATTCCATTCCTTATTGGTTCGCTAGCTGGATTAGTAAGCTGGATCTGCTTCGCGGCTCGCCCTCTAACTCGTGGCCGGGTTCATCTTCTCCGAATCGATCCCCAGGTCCGCAACCGCCTGCTTCAGCACTTCCAAACTGATTTTCTTCTCCCGCGCCAGCGCGCCCAGCGTAGCCAGCACAATGTGCTTCGCGTCCACTTCGAAAAAGTCGCGCAACGCTGCCCGGTTCTCGCTGCGGCCAAAACCGTCGGTCCCGAGCGCCACCAGTTGTCCCGGCACCCACTTCGCCAGCGACTCCGGCAGCACCTTCATGTAATCGGACGCGGCAATGAACGGCCCCGGCGCATCCTTCAGACTCTCGGTGACGAAGGGAACTCGCGGCGATTCGCCGGGATGCAGCATGTTCCAGCGTTCACAATCATTGGCGTTGCGATAGAGTTCTTTGTAGCTGGTCACGCTCCACACATCCGCCGCCACGCCGTATTTCTCTTTGAGGATCGTCTGCGCCTTCAACACTTCGTACATGATCGTCCCGCTGCCCAGCAATTGCACACGCAGCTTCGCATCGGGCGCGTCCGAAGTCTTGAAGCGATAGAGCCCGCGCAGAATGCCTTCGCGCACGTGCTCGCCCTTCGGCATCTCCGGCATGTGCAGCGGCTCATTCGTCACCGTGAGGTAGTAGAAAATCGATTCCTGGTCCACATACATCCGCTTGATGCCATCCTGAATAATGATCGCAATCTCATAAGCGAACGCCGGATCGTAAGCCAGCAAGTTCGGCACCGGCAGCGCGAGCACGTGGCTGTGCCCATCCTGATGCTGCAGGCCTTCGCCGGCCAGCGTGGTCCGTCCCGCCGTTCCGCCGACAAGAAATCCGCGGCAACGCATGTCGGCCGCCGCCCAGATCAAATCTCCGATCCGCTGGAACCCGAACATCGAGTAATAAATAAAGAAGGGAATCGTGTTGATGCCGTGGTTCGCATAGGCCGTCCCCGCCGCGATCAGCGAGCACATCGACCCCGCTTCCGTAATCCCTTCCTCAAGAATCTGCCCATTCTTCGCCTCCTTGTAATAAAGGAGCGTATCCATATCAACCGGCTCGTAGAGCTGGCCCACGCTGGAATAAATCCCAACCTGCCGGAACAGCGCTTCCATTCCAAACGTGCGAGCTTCATCGGGAATGATCGGCACAATCAGCTTGCCCAACTCCGGATCGCGCAGCAGCTTCGCTAACAATCGAACGAAAACCATCGTTGTCGAAGCTTCGCGTCCCTCGGTGCCTTTGTAGAACTCTTCAAAGTACGACTCCGGCACCGGCTTCAGCGGCGTCGCCTGCACCTTGCGCTGCGGCATGTATCCGCCCAACTGATGCCGCCGCGCTTGCATGTACTTGATCTCAGCACTGTCGTCAGACGGCCGGTAGAACGGCGCATTGTGCAGTTCGTCATCCGGAATCGGAATTCCAAATCGCGACCGGAACATCTCCAACTCTTCTTCGTTCAATTTCTTTTGCTGGTGCGTAATGTTCTTGCCTTCACCCGCTTCGCCCAGGCCGTATCCTTTAATCGTCTTCGCCAGAATAATCGTAGGGGACCCAACGTGATCCACCGCGGCCCGGTAAGCGGCATGCACTTTGATCGGATCGTGTCCGCCCAGCCGCATGCGCGCCAGTTGCTCGTCGGAAAGGTGCTCCACCATCTTCAGAAGCCGCGGATCGGTGCCGAAAAGATTCTGCCGGAAGTAAGCTCCGCTCTCGACAAAATATTTCTGATATTGCCCGTCGCTGATTTCTCCCAGGCGCTTCACCAGAATGCCATCGCGGTCGTTGCGAATCAGGCTGTCCCAGTCCGTGCCCCAAATAACCTTGATTACATTCCATCCCGCGCCGCGGAAAATCGCCTCCAGTTCCTGAATAATTTTTCCATTGCCGCGCACCGGGCCATCCAGCCGCTGCAGGTTGCAGTTCACCACGAAAATTAAATTGTCCAGATTCTCCCGCGAAGCCAGCGTGATCGATCCCAGCGACTCCGGCTCATCCATTTCGCCGTCGCCCAGAAACGCCCACACCTTGCCGCCGCGCGATTGCTTCAGCCCGCGATTCTCCAGATAGCGGATAAAGCGCGCGTGATAAATCGCCTGGATTGGTCCCAATCCCATCGAGACCGTAGGAAACTCCCAAAAGTTCGGCATCAACCACGGGTGCGGATATGAACTCAGCCCACCCCCTGGCTTCAACTCGCGGCGAAAATTCTCCAGCTTCTCTTTCGGAATGCGGCCTTCGAGATAAGCGCGGGCATAAATCCCGGGCGCGGCGTGGCCTTGAAAATAAACGAAGTCGCGGTCGCCGCTCTCGTTGCGCGCCTGGAAAAAATGATTGAAAGCAACTTCATACAATGTCGCCGCCGAGGCGAACGTCGAAATGTGACCGCCAATGCCCTCTTGAATCTTGTTGGCCCGCACCACCATGGCCAGCGCGTTCCAGCGCACCAGGCTCTTGATGCGGCGTTCCATCTCCTGGCTTCCCGGAAACGGCGCCTGCTGCGGCGCAGGAATCGTGTTCTGGTAGGGCGTGGTCGCGGAAAAAGGAAGATTCACTCCCGCAGCGCGCTTGGCATGCAGCGCCAACTGTTGCAGCAGTCGCCCCGCCCGCACCGGACCACCGCCCTTGGCCAGCACATAGTCCAGCGAGTCTACCCACTCCCGCGTTTCCAATACCTCTTGACCGTCAGTTTCCGTCTGCGCCACGTCTGATCTCTCCGTCGGATAAGGCCGAATGTTCCATGATATTCAATTGCGCGGAATTTTGCTGGTCCAAGGCGCGATTCATGTAGGGAAAGCAGCCCTGGCCGCCCAGTCGCGAAATGGTTATGTGGGGACAGCCGCCCTCGGCTGTCCATCGAGCGAAGCTCGATTGCTTTTCCGCCGCCGCCATCAGCGAAGCCGGATCATCCAAATTCGCTTTGAAAGGGCGCGGCTTCAGTCGCGCCGCAAGCGCCCGCGGAATCACGGCTTTTGCCGCTGAGGGCAGGCACTGCACCGCTCCCTTCGTGGCTAATCTTGGTTTGTTCTGTGCACGCGTTCTAAAATATCAACTTCTGGTACGATGCAAGCCCGGAGGTCCCTCCATGTTCCGAGTTACGCTGATCATGATCGCGCTTGGGATCATCAGCATTCTGCTTCCGCGCCTGCTCTCGGAGTCGCGCGCCCCCATCCCGAGCCCCGGCGCAATCGCACCCGACTTCACATTGCCCTCGCAGCAAGGCGCTCCCGTCAGCTTGAAAGACTACCGCGGCAACTGGATCGTCCTCTATTTCTATCCCAAGGATCAAACTCCCGGCTGTACCCGCGAGGCTCACAACTTCCAGGTCGATCAAGCCAAGTACGCCGAACGCAATGCCGTGGTTCTCGGCGTCAGCGTTGACAGTGTGGGCTCCCACAAAGAGTTCTGCGACAAAGAAGGGCTGAATTTCAAACTGCTGGCCGACACCAACGGCAAGGTGAGCCGAGCCTACGGTTCACTGAAGAATCTCGGAGTGGTAAAGTTCGCCGCCCGCCACACCTTCCTGATCGACCCCGCCGGTAAAATCGCAAAATCCTACACCAGCGTCGATCCCGCCCGCCACAGTGCCGAGGTCCTGGCCGCACTCGACCGGATGCCGAAGAAATAAGTCACCCGGTCTGTGGGACTCAGAAAAGCTCATGTGAGAAATGTTGATGTGGGAAAACCTCATGTGAAAATGCTCGTGTGGGGACGGCCGCCTCGGCCGTCCCGCCGAGCAAAGCGAGGCGCCCTCTTCCAACAGGCTGACACGTGTGTCTTCTTAAATTACCTCAGTAACTTTCGAGTCACTCCCCAGCGTTCTACCATGCCTGTGGCTGAGTTTCAGAGGGGGAGCTGTCGATATGGGTGATCGTGTCACCCGGGCACCGCAGTCGGGGGAACTGGTTCGCGCCAAGAATCTGCGCCGCGCGCTCAAGCGCGGAGCCTCACCCACGTTCATTCCACCCGCCATCCCCAACCCCGCAGCCCAGCCCTCGGCTCTCACCTGGCATTCCGAAGAAAGCGCCGAAACAAATTCAGAGCGAGCTGGCACACCGGAAGAAATCCGCGGCCTTCGCCACCAGTATCTCGAACAACTCTTTGAGAGTTCGCCTGACGCTCTCGTCGTCGTCGACGACGGCTTCCGCACCCAGTGCGTCAACCGCGAGTTCCAGCGCATGTTCGGCTATTCCGCGGCGCAGGCTATGGGCCAGCCCGTCGACGCGCTGATCCTCCCTCGCGAGCGCGCCGCCGAATCCGATTGGATTACCCAATGCCTGCGGCGGGGTGAGCAGATCACCCTCGAAACCCAGCGCCGCCGCCACGATGGATCACTGCTCGACGTCTCCATCTCCGCCGTTCCCTTGATCGTCGCCGGTAAGCCTAACGCTTTCTACGCTCACTATCGCGACATTTCCGCCCGCAAGCGCGCCGAAGCTCTCAGCTCAGCTCTTTACCGCATCGCCCAAAAGGCCAGCGCAGCGCAGGATCTCCAGCAGTTCTTCGCCGCCATCCACAGCATCGTCGATGAACTCATGAGCGCCCGCAACTTCGCCATCGTCATTCACGATTCCGAATCGCAATCGCTGAGCTTCCCTTACTATGTCGACGAACACGCTTCCGCGCCCGCTCCCACAAAACTTGCCTCGGGATTGATCGAATACGTCCTCCGCACCGGTGAATCGCTGCTATGCAATCCTGAAATCGCGCAACAAATGCAGCGCCGCGGCGAAGTCGAACTTACCGGCAAAACTCCTCTTCATTGGCTGGGCGTCCCGCTCAAGATCAACCATCGCGTTCTGGGCGCGCTCGTCCTCAAAAGCTATTCCAAGAACACGAGCTTCACCGAGCGCGACCGCGATGTCCTCACGCTGATCTCGCAACAGTTGGCCGCCGCCATCGACCGCAAACGCAACGAGCAGGCACTGCGCCGGTCCGAGGTCCGCTACCGCTCCCTGGTGCAGACCGCCGTCTATGGAATTTACCGCTCCAGTCTCGAAGGCCGTTTCCTCGACGTGAACCCTGCGCTGATCGGAATGCTCGGCTACAACTCAGCCATCGAAATCCTGGCCCTCGATCCTCAAGAAGATGTCTTCGTCGATCCCGCCGAATACACCCGCCTGGTCGACGAATTCCGCCGCACCGGGCGCATGGACGGTTTCGAAGCCCGCTGGAAGCGCAAAGACGGAGGCATCATCACCGTCCGCATCAGCGGCCGCGCCGTAGCCGGCGGCGACGAACCCGCCGATGTTCTCGAGGCCATCGCCGAAGACATCACCGCGCGCCGCCTGCTCGAAGACCAATTCCGCCAGGCCCAGAAGATGGAAGCCGTCGGCCGCCTCGCCGGCGGCATCGCTCATGACTTCAACAATCTGCTCATGGTCATCAGCGGCTACACCGAGGTCCTGCTCGATCAACTCTCCGTGGGCCACCCGCTGCACGCCAAGGTCGAAGCCATTCAGCAGGCCTCCGATCGCGCCACTACGCTCACGCGCCAGCTTCTCGCTTTCAGCCGCAAACAGCTTCTCGAACTCAAGGTTATCGACGTCAACGCCATCGTTACCGACATGGAGCGTCTCCTCCGCCCGCTCATCGGCGAAGATATCGAACTCACCACCAGCCTCGCTCCCGCCGTTGGCTGCACTCGCGCCGATGCCGGCCAGCTCGAGCAGGTCATCATGAATCTCGTTGTAAACGCCAAAGACGCCATGCCGAACGGTGGCAAAATCTGCATTCGCACCGAGAGCGTCACCCTCGATGATTCCTACCGCCCGGAAAATACTTTCATTAAGAACGGCCCCTACGTCATGATCTCCGTCAGCGACAACGGCCAGGGCATGGACCGCGACACCCAGGCTCGCATCTTCGAACCTTTCTTCACCACCAAAGAAAAAGGCAAAGGCACCGGCCTCGGACTCTCCACTGTCTACGGCATCATCAAGCAAAGTGGCGGCTACGTCTTCGTGCAGAGCGAAATCGACCGCGGCACCATCTTCACCATTTATTTCCCTCGCGTCGACGAACCCTCCGAAGCTCACGGAGAACTTCCCGTTTCCCTGGCAGCCGCCGGTGGAACCGAAACCGTCCTCTTAGTCGAGGACGAAGATTCCGTCCGCCAGCTAGTCCGCGAAACTTTAGAATCCCGCGGATACCGCGTCCTCGAAGCCGCCAACGGCCCGGCCGCGTTAACCGTAGCTGCCAACCACCGCGATTCCATCCACCTCATCATCACCGACGTGGTAATGCCCGGCCTGAACGGCCACGAATTAGTCCAGCAACTACTCCCAGCGCGTCCCGCCATGAAAACTCTCTATCTCTCCGGCTACGCCCAGGACGCCTTTACCACCCCACCGTCCGCCGAAGCCCAAAAAACTTTCTTGCAAAAGCCATTCACCCTGCAAAGCCTGGCCCGCAAAGTAAGAGAAATCCTGGGCCCACCAGCCAACTAAGTTTGGACGAAAATTGTAACGTGGGGACACTGGGGTGATGTGGGGACGGCCGCCTCGGCCGTCCAGCCAAGGGCAGCGAAGCGCGTAAGCACCTCTGCTGCATCAGCAACCGTGGGATCTCAGCGCAATAATAAAATTCTCCCAACCCGCACCCCTGAATCCGCATCCCTCACCCAATCATCAGTACAATAAGAACTCTGGAGGAAAAATCATGGCTCACGAACTACCGCCCCTGCCTTATGACTACGCCGCCTTAGAACCCGTCATCGACAAACAAACGATGACCCTTCACCACGACATGCACCACGCAGCCTATGTGAAAAATCTAAACGCCGCTCTGGAAAAACATCCTGACCTGTTCAAGAAAAGCGCCGAAGATTTAATCCGCGACCTCAACGCCATCCCGGAAGACATTCGCGCCGCCGTCCGCAACAACGGCGGAGGCCACGTCAACCACTCCATGTTCTGGAAAATCATGAAGCCCAAAGGCGGAGGCGATCCCACCGGCCCCATCGCCCAGGCCATCACCAAAACTTTCGGCAGCTTCAAAGATTTCCAAACCAAATTCAACGACGCCGGCGTAAAACAATTCGGCAGCGGATGGGTCTGGCTAGCCAGCAAAGGCGGCGACGATCTGCACATCATGTCCACGCCCAATCAGGATAGCCCCATCTCGGCAGGCCACTTCCCAGTCTTCGGCAACGACGTCTGGGAGCACGCCTACTACCTGAAATACAACAACCGCCGCCCTGAATACCTGGCCGCCTGGTGGAACGTAATCAACTGGGACGAAGTAAACCAACGTTACGAAGCTTTCAAAACCGGCAAAGCAGTAGCCGAGCCAGCTCTAGCCCGCTAACTGGATCGTGTGGGTCGGACACTCCTGTCCGACTGCCGTTGACGTTGATCTAAGCTTGGTCTAAGCAAGAACCATGTGGGGACGGCCGCCTCGGCCGTCCCGCCAAGCGAAGCGAGGCGGAACCAACCACGGACGACTGATCACTGTCCACTAGCCCCTGACCCCTGGCACCTAACCACTCCCTTTCTGCATTTCCTGTGCACCCCCTGTGAACAATCAGCCTCCGCGTTATCCAAATTTTCCCCCCACCGTTCTCTCGCAAACCGAACGCCAGCCCTGCAAGCGGCATACAGCCCCGCCTCTCCAAGAATTCTTGATCCGTGCTGATCCGTGAAAATCCGCGGCAAAAATTTCCTCAACTGCACCAAAAATACTGAATTGACCGCGCGCCATTTCGCTCGTACATTCTGATTCGCCCTCAACAAAAAAATGATCGGACCGAGGCCACGACACCAACCGGCCCCGACCGAAGCAGAACATTAATAACCGTCGATCGGCACACCATAGCCATCCACAACCAAAACTGAAAAGCAAAAACTGGAAACCGAAAACCAGAAACTATCTCACAAACCGTTTTGAAAGTGCGCGGCTCAAGCCGCGCCGTAATTGCCCGAGAATCAGTCCCGGCTTTAGCCGCTGGGGAACGCGCCTTTCGAACGGCACGACCACCAGAAACTAGAAACCAGAAACTAGAAACCAGAAACTAGAAACCAGAAACCGGAAACCGAGAACTGACCGGAATGAAAGTCCCCAACCCATGGATCACCTATCGCACCCGCTTTCTAGTCAAAGCCAAGCAGCTAACCACCAGCCTAACCTTCGTCGATCTTCTAGGCCGACATCAATCCGGACGCAAGGGCGACTACCTGGTCGAATCAGCCGAAGGCGTTCTCAGCATCGCTCCCCGGCAGATCTTCGAGGATATCTACGTACCC
>Ga0187871_10001396_pt1 | contig 21090 bp, 18 predicted proteins | sample June2016WEW_16_1_FD_132988 | JGI IMG/M metagenome (GOLD analysis project Ga0187871, IMG submission 132988) | Peatland microbial communities from SPRUCE experiment site at the Marcell Experimental Forest, Minnesota, USA - June2016WEW_16_10 | ecosystem: Environmental > Terrestrial > Soil >...
CTAATCGGCCCGAACTTCTATCATCCATACCAGGTTGTTTTCGGCTACACGAAGGCGAAGTTCATCTACAGCATTATCCTCGAACTACAGCCCCTGACATTCACCGCCTACAATCATTATGTCGAGTTACTATTGACGGCATTCGGCTTCCTTGCGGTAGGCTGGCAGAAAAAGATTGATCCGTTTAAGCTTCTGCTGATGACCGTCGCCAGCATCGTCGCCTATCGCACCATGCGCGACGCCTGGTTCGTTTGCCTTTCGGCGGCAGCCTGCATCGCGGACTTCCCCGCCCCGGAGGACCAACGCGACCCCGCAGAAAGTTGGCTGGAGAACGCTGTCGTGGCCGCGATCGTTATGGTCGCGTTATTCTTGTTCGCCAATGGCACCGGGTTCAACACGCGCGGGCTCGACCGTGCGATAAGCGGACAGTTCCCCGTTAACGCTGCCAATTTTCTGCGGCGTAACCCGCCGCCCGGTCCGATTTATAACAACTTTAACTGGGGTGGTTTCTTGACCTGGTATATGCCTGATTATCCGGTCGCGATCGACGGGCGCACAGATCTTTACGGCGACGAATTGGACAAGCTGTTCGCAACTTCGGAAAATGCGGAAGAGGTCTACAAAACCAACCCGTACTTGGATGAGGCCGGCGTTGTACTACTCGACAGCGGACTTCCGTTGGCCAAGATTCTCACCATCGATCCACGGTTTAAGCTGGTCTATAAGGACCAAATCGCCACTGTGTATGTCCGCGTTAGAAGCTAATATGGCGCGCACGGCCACAGAAGCTCCGGCAATGGGGGCGTTAGCGAAGTCCGGTGCGATTGAGCAACTATCACAACTTTTCGGGGAGAAGCCGCTTTTATTGGCTGCACTTCTCCTGCTTGCCACTTTACTCCTCTACAGCCCGGTCGCTCACCATAGCTTTCTGCGGTTCGACGACGGCGCTTACGTTACGGACAATCCTCATGTCAATACTGGTCTAACAGCTAGCAATACACTCTGGGCTTTCACCGCGTTCCACGAGGCTAACTGGCATCCGGTTACCTGGATTTCGCACATGGCCGACTGCCAGTTGTTCGGGCTGAACTCCGGCTCGCATCACCTGGTTAACGTCCTACTGCACGCAGCCAACGTGCTACTTCTTTTCTTCTTGCTGCAGAGGGCGACCGGTGCGGTGTGGCGCAGCTTTCTGGTGTGTGCTCTCTTTGCCGTTCATCCACTCAACGTGGAAACCGTTGCCTGGGTGGCGCAACGGAAGACCTTGCTCTGCACGCTCTTCTCCTTGCTAACGGTTGCCGCTTATGGCTGGTATGTGCGGCGGCCTGGCTGGGCAAGATATTTGCTAGTGGTGAGCGCCTTTGCCCTAGCCCTCATGTCGAAAGCGATGGCAGTGAGTCTGCCTTTTGTCCTGCTGCTGTTCGACTATTGGCCATTGCAGCGCTACGAAGACCTGGCGGCTCGGCGTAGATGGATACGGCTCACGCTGGAAAAGCTGCCGCTGCTAGCCATGAGCCTAGCGAGTTCGGTCGTAACTATGGTTGCACAACGTTCCGGCGGGACGGTGGCAGAGATATCCGCGCTGCCATTCTATGTGCGCCTGGAGAATGCCATAGTATCTTATGTCGCGTATATCGGGAAGATGCTTTGGCCTGCCAGCCTGGCGGCTTTCTACCCCCACGCACAGCATGCGTTACCGCCGTTGGAAGTCCTTGGGTTCGCAGCCATCCTCATAGCAATAACTTTGGCAGTCCTGTACCTGCACCGTCTACGCTACCTTGTGACAGGCTGGCTCTTCTTCCTAATCACGCTGGTTCCGGTAATCGGGTTTGTCCAGGTTGGACGCCAGGCCATGGCCGACCGCTATGCCTACATTCCCTGCATCGGGCTTTTTATCGCGATCGCCTGGGGCCTGGGCCAATTAGCCGATGCGAATCCATCTATGAGGCTCATACCGGCGGTGGCAGCACTCCTGCTTGTTGTTTCTTATGGCGCGGCGGCCGCTAATTACCTGCAGTATTGGCAAAACGGCGTGACCCTGTTTACGCGGGCGAGCGCCATGAACAAGACTCCCGACCCTGTCATCGAAGAGGCGCTTGCTGATGCCCTACTTTCTTCAGGGCGGCTTGACGATGCCTTTCAACACTACCGCGAAACCTGCGTACTACGGCCAGACTATCCAGTTTGCCACTACAATATGGCAGAAATATTATTCACTCGCCATCAACTTCAAGATGCTCTGGAGCAATATCAGCTGGCGCTAAGCCTTACCCATAGCCAGGATATGGCAATATCGTCCCTGACGAACTCTGGCGAAATACTGTTTGAGCTGGGGGATTACCAAACCGCGCAGATGAGGGTAGCAGCCGCATTGCAGATCGATCCCAATAATTCTGCGGCATTGCGGTTGCAACGGCGCATCTCCAAGTAGTAGCACGCACTACCCAGATCTGCATAGAGTCAGCTGAAAACTGACACCGCGCGGTTCACTGACAGTCTAGTCTGTTCTTAGCAGCACCACCGCTACGTCATCCTGGTATGCCACCTTGAACATGGATAGATTGCTGAAAGCTTGACCCATCAGTGAGCGCCGCGGCAGGATCAAGGTGCGCGCGTTGGCCAGGGAAGGCTCCTCGGTGGGCGCGGTCTCGGCATTCATGGCTTTGAAGTAGCGCATAAATTCCTCGCCGCCATACAGATCCCTGCGTCCATCAATAGCGACTGGATATTCAGGCAAATACCACGCCAGGAATCCGCCCCAGTCATAGTTATTAAAGAGCGGCTGCGGAAGATGATGGTCGCGAACATAGTTTGCCGCTGAGACAGGGTATGTCTTGGCTACATTCTGCGACAGTAATTGAGGGTCGGCAGGGAGGCGAACCCATTCCAAGACTAGTACTACAGCGAATACCATCGCGGCTGCTATCGCACTCGTGCGGCCCCATTTGTAGCCGTAACGATGTTGTGCCAGTGGCGAGTCGTTATGAAGGGCATCGCCGGAGACTGCCTCGGCGATAATGGCGACCGAGCCCAGCACTACAAGCCAACAATCGTGTTGCCGATGAAAAGACAGGAGCGCCGTGCCGATCAACAGGGCAAAACTGAAGACATTGTGCGAACGGCGCCGCCCCAATGCCAGGAACGCTGCCATCGTTAGCAGAAGAAGCACGTAATCCTGGGGACGACGGAACCCTATGGCATGAAGGTCGGGAAAGTACTTGTCGGCCGGCCCTCCGAAATCTTCGAATGTCGCAGCGTAGGCTCGATAACCATACGGATTCAGTAGCGTCGCCAAAAGGGAGAGGCCCGTCACCGCCGCTATTGTGCCCTGCGACAAACCAGGAGCGCCGTTTTCGAACCACGTCGCTCCCGCGCGCTGGGACCACTGCTCAACGAATGTCGAAATGGCAAACAGTCCAAGCAACAGCAGGCCGTAAATAAATCCGCTGTGCACATTCGTCCAAACTACAAACAGGACAGGCAGCCACAGTAAGCGCCGAGTCTCGCCAGAGCGCCTTACGTCCATCAGCAGCAGAAGTTCAGCGGCGAAAAATAGGATTGAGAAGTAAATGGGCAGGGCCTGCTGGTCAAAGAGAACATACTGCGCGATAGCCGAGAGCACAAGGGCGGAAAGGAAATTTTCGCGATGACCACGCGCCATGACAAACACCATTGCTGCCAGCCCCGCTTTGCACCACATGAGCAAAATCGGGATCGCTCGCAGGCCCAGGACTTTGTAACCAAGGGCGATCAATACATCGTAAGCCCAGCTGGTTGCTATCCAAGGTAGCTGGATGGATTGCGAAAATAGGCTAGTGCGAGGAATTGCATGGTGTTGCAGTATCCAAAGGCCAGTTTGCAGATGCCACCACACATCCGAATTGGCCAGAGACGAAAGCGAGGTCAGGCGGAAAACTTCGACGACCGGCGCGCAAATGCACAGCAAGGACAGCACGACGGTATGAAGCAGGGTTAAGTTTTGCACGCCACCTCGAGCTTCGCCGCCTGTGACCGCCGGTTGTAGCTCGGTGGTAGACACCTCTATCTCCTCAGTCCGTGGCCAAGGCCCGCGCCAGGGACACCAGCCGAGGAGACGCTGCCATCGGGATTGTGTGCCACCCCATGGCAGGTGAGAGTGCAGGTACCGGAGCCGTGATTGTAGGAGATAGGAAATCCCTTGTTCGGAGCCACGACATTCACATCAAAGTTGACCAGCCGTTCACCCGTGATGCTGGAGGAAATCGCCCCATTTCCATGCGCTGTGTGGCAGACCGAGCAGGAGAAGCCATCTTGCATGATGTGGTTTGAATGCTTACTGAAGCTGGTGTTCGCAACCAGCTTGCTCAGGTCGTGACATTTGGCGCACATCGCATATGGCCCCGTGCTGCCGAGGTCAGGCATCGGGAAAGTCTGGGTCACTTGCGCACCGGGGATCATGGCCTGGGTGTACACATACTTGCGCTCCAGGATGTGCGAATTCATGGAGCCATGAGGGCCGTTGGCGCCCTGACCACCGAACTCGCGGTTGTCATCGCTGTTATGGCAGTCGGTGCAGAACAATCGCTGGCCCACCAGCCGCGATGACGCGGTCCCGTTCAGGTTCGTCATATAGGTGAGCAAGCTGGGCTGTGGGAAGCGACTGCTGCGGTCGTGGAACACGGGATGGCTCGAGCTCGCAGTCATGCTGAACTGCGGAACCAGGTTCAGAGGATCGCCCGCGAACGAGAGCGCGCGCACAGGAGAATATCCGAAGACCTGGGGTGTGCGTTTGCCAACGCTGGTCGCATGGCAGCGCAAGCAGGTTTCATACTGATTCAACGCGGGCGTCAGAACGGTCACACCGTCGAGAGCACTGACGCCGGTGACGCCGGTCTGCGAGGGACGTACCGCCGGTGGCACAGTGAAATTAGCCGTGCGCCCGGAGTCATGCGGGTTATGGCAATCCACGCAACTGGCGTGGCGGTTGCTGTTCAGCACCACCGGCTCGGTGGCATCATGCAGATTGTTGCCTGCAGGCATGGGATGGCCCGGTTTCGCGAACTCGGCATAAACATTTGGCGCGGCCGGCGACAGATTCGAGCCCGCGTTATGGCAGGTGATACAAGGCTGCGAGTTGGGATCGACGCCCGGCAGTGCGGGCGTCGCGGCTCGCAGCAGGCGCGCCGGTCCACTGGCATTGTGCGTCTGGTGACACGAAGTGCACGCATTCCTCGCTACGCTGCCGTAGGGACCTACACTGGCTTGTGCGGCGGGCTCATTGCTGGCCGTAGCATGGATGCTGGTACTCCATCCCGCAAGCCGGTTCACCTGGCCTTGCACAACGCGAGTCGGATCGTGACAGGCCAGGCACATCTGCCCGCCTGAATTGTCTCGCACCAGGAAATCCTGCGCGATTTTATCCTTCGCCTGCACGTGCGGATCGTGACAACTGGTGCATTCGACGCTGCCGTTAATCAATTTCACCGCTCCGGTAGCGTCGGCAGTTTTGTGCGATCCCACCAGCGAAGCAGCCAAGTCAGGCGAGTCCTTCATGGGCGTCACCATGCTGAAAGGGTGGGATGTGCTGAGGTTCTGCCCAAGAACATCGGCACTCCTCAAAGCGCCTTGCGTCGGGATCTTTCCATACGCCTGTGTCTGCCCTACCGCGACTGTGCCGTCGTGGCAACTGAGGCAAAGGCTGCTGGATTGTCCCAGAGGCGGTTGCGAGTTGTCGCGCTGGTGATCGCTCGAACTGGTGTAGGGCGTGTAAGTTTGTTTGGAGAGCTGCTGATTCCACAGAGGAGTATTGCCGCCGATGCCGCTATGCGGCGCATGGCAGAAGGTGCATCCCAGCGCTCCGCGAGTCGTCATCGGCGAGCCGCTGGCGGGAGACAAATCGTGTTGTCCCAGCACATCAGCCGACTGCGCATGAGCGACAATCGGGAGCAGGCAGCCCAGCAGGAAAACGAGTGCAAGCCTATACTTCAATGCACTCCTCCACTCGCCTGCTTCGCTATTGCGGAGTACTGAAATACCTGGATGCGCCGATTGTAGGAATCCACAACGTAAATGCGATCGTTCTTGTCGATCTGCAAACCGCTGGGCATCTGAAATTCGCCCGCGCCAGTGCCGTTTCCGAAGTAGTACAGCAGCCGGCCCTCGCTGTTAAACACCTGCACGGTTCCCTGTAATCCATCGACGACGTAGAGATGGCCTTCGGAGTCGAAGCCGATTCCCTTCGGCCGAAACATCTCCCCCGGTTTGTTGCCGAGAGCTCCGATTGCGTAGCGGAATTGACCCGACCGGTCCAGCACCTGTACCCGGAAATTCATGGCATCGACTACCACCAGGTCCGGGCCGTTCAAACGCAATTCGGTCGGATAATTGAACTCGCCGTTACCGGCGCCGCCCTTGCCGATCGTCTCCAGCACGCTGCCTTGCATATCCAGAACGAAAATCTTGTCGCGCAGCGTGTCGGTCACATAGATCCTTTGCGCAGCGGAGTCGACCGCAATTCCCGTTGGCCGCTTGAAAAAGCCTTCGCCGCCTTTCAGGCTGCCGATGGCCCGCTGGTATTTTCCATCGGCATTGAAGACAAAAATCTTGCCCGCCTCGGAGTCGGTCACATAGATGTTGTCCTGGGCATCCACGGCAACACACTGCGGCAGCAGCATGCCATCTTTATCTTTGTCCTTACGGCTTAGGAATTTATATTTCTGCTGGGCGAAGTCAAAGATGTGGACACCGTAAGCGCCAGGATCGGAGACGATGATGCGTCCGCGCGAATCGGTCACGATGCCGTAGGGAGCGATGAGCGTGTGGTATTCCGGTTCTCCAATAGCGATATCGAGGAGCTTCGTCCAAAAGCCGCGCTTGGGCTTGACCTCCTGTTGCGATTCGAAGCTGCCCTGATAATCCAGCTTGCGGCCGCCGTCCAGCAGAAGCTCCGGGCCCACCTCGGTGGGCAACGGCTTCGCCGGTTTCGAGGCCCAGGCCAGCGCTCCCAGCACAAGGCTCAACAGCGCCAGTTGGCCGATCCTCCGCAGCTGTTTCGCTGCTCGTTGCATCAGAAAAACTTGACCCATCGCTGTATTCCTACAAAATAGGAGTTCTCGGTGCCTGGCAAGAAACCGCTTGCCGTGATCCCCTGCGTGAGACGCGTGAACCCGGCCAGCACTCCGATGCGCCGCAGGTGGTATTGCATTTGCGTGTTGAAGATTTCTGTGTTGTTGTGCGAGTAAATCGAGTTCGACAATGTATCGCTCAGCGAGCGGCTAAAAGAAGCGCTGAGCGATAGCTTACGAAAAGCCGTATACGAGAGCGCGCCGCCATAGCTGCTGCCGGTGAACTGGATCAGATTGGCGAGTGAGATGCCGGGCGTCGGAGGCAGCGGCACGATCCCGGCCGCTGTGATCAGCGAGTTTCCGCTGGCATTCGTGTAAAAGCCATTCACCGCGATGGGCCCGTTGCTCAGCGCCGTGGAATAGCTTTCGCTGTGATAGGACGTACCCGGCTCATTGGTGATGCCGCTATGATTGCCGCTGAAGGCGGACGACCAATGCCACCTCGCTCCCAGCCGGCGGTGCACATTGGCGCTATAGTTGTAATAGGACGTGGTGTACGTAATCAGCACACTCTGCACATTTTGGCCGTAGATAAAATTGCTGGATACATCCCACGGGCCAAAACGCCGGAAGAAGTTCACATTGCCGATGAAACCGATGGCATTATTTCCTGCTTCCGGCGTAGAGCTATCGATTACCGAACCCCAGAAGCTAAACATGTCGAAAAGTCTCTTAGTGTAATAGACCGACCCACTGAGATAAGTGCCGGAGTAGTTTTGCCCATTGTAGGCTTGATCGTAGTAGGTCGCTTGCACCTGGCCGGCCAGACTCTCGGTGAAATTGTAGTTGACTCCTCCACCCGTGGTGAGGGAATGCGATCCGGTCCCGAGATTCACCGGGGCGGCCTCTGTGCCATTGTTGATCAGGCCTTGGTCGAGGTACCCGGAGAGATCGCTGATGTAGCTCTCGTTCGCAAAAAATCCAAGTTTATTGGTGGCGTGAAAGTTAGCCCCCATGGTTTCAACGTCAGTGCTGAAGTTGTTGTTGGTTGTCTCTGCGCCTCCCAAGATGGGAGTCAGAAAGTCGCCGTTGAGGTTGGAGTGTGTGAAGCTTCCGTAGAACTCTCCGTTCAGCGGTAGACGGCGTGAACCCGAGATGCCGACGTCGTTCCCCTCGGCATTGTTCTTTTCATCGCTCACGGTGCCGGAGAGGAATTCGGGCAGCAGCGTGTCATAACTGTTGTGATCGTAATAGGCATTCAGGAGAAAGCCGCCAATGCTATATGTGGAATGCAGGTTGAAGACTCGAGTACTGGAGTTCGTGGCGAGGTCCGTACCGTAAATCGTGCCGCTCCCACTGCCCTGCTGGTAACCGACGGACAGCGTTGGCCAACCGGGAAAAAGCGCACTCCAGCCGATGCCAAAACCTTGGTCGTTACCCTGGGTCGTAAAGTTTGGCGTTCCCACCTGTCCCAGCAGGTTCGAGGTGTTGTAGTCGTAGTGATAACTGACGGAACCGGGAAAGTGGCTGCCCAAGAAGAAATTTGACGTTGCGGCGACGCCGCTGGCATTACTCAGAGACTGGCTGTCGGAATCGTTGCGCGACTGATTGTAATAAGGTGTGACGGCGAAGTTGATGAAGTTGGGATTATAGAAATAGCCTTGGGTGGTACCGCTTGCTCCCAGATTAACGCCGTGATCAGACTGAATCTGATCGCCGTAATCGGCCGAGTAACCCAGATCGACCTCGCCCGTGGCGCCCAGATGCCAGTTCTCGCCGAGTTGAACCTGGGCCATGGCGCACGGGAGCAGGCCAAGTAAAACCACCAGCCACCCACCGCCGATTCTAAGAAATCTCTGCACCCCGAAGCCGCCCTTCCCGTTGGGCACCTTGCCAACTTCCCGATGATCTGCTTCTTGTAAGAGCACAATCGTTGCCAAACAGGTGAATCGTCGCGGTGGTGCAAGTACACGATAATGCAGGGGTTACATGACGCTACGGGAGCGAAAAGTGGGCCATGAAACTTTCGTGTGGAATATGCCCCGTAGCGCCGCGTTGAAGTTCGCAACAGACTGGTAGAGCAGGCCTTTAGAGACTGTGTCGCGACCGGGGAATCGAATTTCGTGGTGGAGCAAGCAATCGGAATTGCGACCGAAACAGCCGCGCAGCGGCGACATTTGCGTTAGCCGCGGGCGTGAGCCCGCGGAGCAAGTGGGACAAAGTAAAGAGCCGCGGTAGCGGCGACGCGGGTTGCGACACAGTCTCTTTAGGCACGCGTCCAGCGGCAATAGTCAGGAATAGTTCGGGCGCCGACCTCGTTCAAGGTCGGCGCCCGAACTACCAGAAACGCGGCTGGCGAGGCGCGAGCCCAAGGCTCGCTCTACCGTCCTACCCTTGCACGATCTCAACCTTGGCCGTGCCGCGCAGCTTCTTATCCAGCCCAACCCGCAGTTGCTCGTACTTCCCCTTCTGCAAGTCGGTCTGGAGTTGCGTCTTCACGCTGTCAAAGCTCGCTCTTCCTGCCGGCTCATGAGCATTGAGCCGGATGATGGTATAAGCGTTTTCCACCTGGATGAGATTGCTGACTTGTCCCACTTGCATGCCCAGCAGCACCTTCACCACGTCAGGCGGCAGCTTGTCGCGCTCCATCGTCTTGTGGTCGCCCATGTTCACCCGAAAGTCGTCTTCGGAAATCTTTTCCGCCAGCAGCCCAAACTCCTCGTAGCTTTTGGTTGCCTTGGCCTGCTTTAGCGCGTCGTCGGCGCGCTTCTTGGCTTCCTTGTTCTGGTCGGCGCCGGCATTGCGCGGTGGAATAATGGAGATCGCCTGAAAATTAAACAGCTCGGGATGCTCGAACTTGCCAGGGTTCTTGTCATAGTAGGCGCGCGCCTCAGACACCGAAACGGCCGACTTGTTCTCCACATCGGTCTTGAGCAACTGCTCGATCAGCAGCGAGCGTTTGATGTTCTCCCGCAGTTGCTGCCGTGAACCGTGCATCTCCACCTGCAAGTACTGCTGGAATTGCTCTTTCGAGCTGAACTGCCCCATGAACTCGGTTTCGGCGCGGTCGATCTTCGCCGCCGGGATCGTCAGCTTGCGGCGTTCCGCGTCCTGATACACCAGCTCCTCGAAGATGATCATCTGCAACGCACCTTGGCGGATGCTGGCCTCCTGCGCCTTGGGAAAACCGTTGTGTTGTTTCGCGTAAGGAAAGATGGCATACATCTCGCGTACCAGGTCGCGCTGCGTCAGCACCGTGCCGTTTACCTTCACCACCGGTTTGTCGCCCGCCTGCAGCAACGGCGATGGCGCGCTCTGGATCTGGCTGGTGGCCGCGGGTTGGCTGGCCACTGTGGTTGGACTGTGCGACGCTACTTGGGCCGCAACCGGTGCGATGAAACTTGCCGTCAGCAACATTGCGCAGATTAGAACTCGATACTTCATATATCCTCGCTGACTCGACTCAAGAAAAAGGGGGAAAGTTTGCGCTTTCCCCCTGGGTAAGAACACCAGCCGTTTACTGGAACTGGGCCTTAATGTTGTTGGTGTTGTTGGACTCGTTCGCCTCGCCAAAGTGGCACTGGCGGCAGAACTCCGTCGTCGATGGCGCCTGGTTTTGGGCGTAGGTCTGAAGATTCGGGTTATACGGACCATTGATGAAGAAGTAGGTGGCATAGAACTTGCCGCCGCCGTCGTTCTGAATTTGGTTCGCAGTGGTCGAGGTGAAGACCGTCATGATGTGCTGATTGTGGCAGGTGGTGCAGGCTACGTAAGGCTGCCCAGCGGGCGTGACGCCGTACGACTTGCCGTGCGCTCCAGGGGCCAGAACCGGCCAGCCGTAGTTGGCTACGAACTGAGCATAGGGGCTGCCCGCGGTAACCGTAAAGGCATTGCCCGCCCAGACCAGGCCGTTGCTGGTGGTGCTGATGGTGGCGTTAAGGCCCACCGGGTGGTCGTTGGTGTAGTTGCCGGCGCCGGTGCCGTCATTGCCCAGCAACGTGGGAATCGGGTTGCTGCCGTACGTGGTATTGGTAATGAGCCCAATCCGCTGCTCGTACGAATTGCCGACCATCATATTGCTATAGGTAAGGTTGCCGTCATGGCAGCTCAGGCACATCAGGATGCCCGTGGTTTCCGTGCCGCCGTTGGCAATGGTCGAGGGCAGAACTTCCACATACCTGCCGCTGTCGCCAAAGTGAAGGGTTGCACCGTACAACGGGCTGGCGTCCTGTCCCCACAGGGCGTAGCTGCCCGCGTCGCCGTTGTTGTTCTTGGGGAGATGACCAGAACCGAACGCGCCGCTATGCGGAGCATGGCAGCCGGTGCAACCACGGCCTTGGTTGTTGTGAGCGCCGAGTACGTCAACCGGCGAGCTGTAGTTCTGGGCCATTACTAAACCTGCGATAGCCAGAACAAACATCGTGACTAAAATCGCTTTCTTCATGATTGCTAAAACCTCCGTTGTTTGTGTCGCAACACTCATGGATCCACTTTTTCGGAGGTGTCGTGGAAGTGTGGCCCCCGCACTCACCTGCAAACCTCCGCTTTCTGTAAGTGCAGCTCAGGGGCCAAAGGCGTCACCTACTTGCGGCTGTTTTCGGACAACCTAAGTTTCTGGATTTAAGCAACTTAGGTTGGGTGGGGTCGATTTCCCGTTTTGGGATTACGTCCCAAGTGGGTGAAAAGAGCCAATTGGCCCGGAGCGATAGTGAAATACCCCACCTTGAAAGCCACCATGGCAATTTCGTGGTGCAACGCTGAGTTGACTGCGGAAAGATAAAAGAGGTTCAGGTCTGTCTGAACCTCTTCGCAGTGGCTATGCGAATTATGAGCCCTGGGGTGGCTTGGCCTGGGCAGTTGGCGCGGCTGCGGGAGCGCCCTTGCGTTCCTCCGCCTTCTTCAGCCGCAATTCGTCCCGTTCCTTCTGTAATTGCTCAGCCTCGGCGTTGGTTACGTAGCGGAACTGTTGCGCGCGACCGTAATAGATTTCCGTGGTAAAAATGCGGTTCCGTGGCGTGTCGCTAATGACGTTGACCAGCGACGCAAATTGCCCAGGCATAATTCCGTGGCCGCCAAGGGATATGCACAATTGCAGGTCCTGGTTGAACACCTGTATGCGGTCCTGCATGCCGTCGGCTACCCAGATGTTGCCGTCGCCGTCAATGGCCACGCCCTTCGGCCGCGCGAAGCGTCCCGGCCCGTCGCCATTCTTTCCCCAAGTGCGGATGAACTGGCCGTCGGCATCGAATTCCTCGATGCGATTGTTGAGCGTGTCAGCGACGTAAAGATTGCCGTCTTTATCGACGGCAACGCCGGTCGGCTTGGCAAAGTTGCCGGGGTCGGTGAGTTCGTGATTATGCCCGGCGGTGCCGATCTTGCGCAGCAGCTTGAGCGTGTCGGCATCGTACACCAGCACCTGATCGAGCCCGGTATCGGACACATAGAGCAGCCGATTTTCTTTGTCGATGGCCAGCATGCTGGGCTCAACCATCCCGTCGGTGATGACGTCTTCCCTCTCATGCTTGGCATTCATGACCAGCACGTGCTTGAGTCCTGGATCGGCGATGAACAGCCGATCGTTGTCATCCATCGCCAGTCCGATGATGCGCACGAAATGCGCGTGGACTCCGTTCTTGATCAGCTCCACCAGGCGCGTCTCGGTGTTGAAGATGAAAATGGCGCCCACCTTGGAGTCCGCCACGTAGAGCTGCCCCTTGGAATCGACTGCCATGCCGTAAGGCTGGTCTAATTGGAACAGCACATGGGGATGCTCCTGCTCGGTCTGGGTACCTGCCAGACGGTCCATCCAGTTCTGCTTCTTGGTCTGCGTGGCGGGATCGACCTGCGAAATTTGTTGCGCTGCATACCACGCCTGGAACTTGATACGCGCGATCGCCGGCGGATTCGGCCACACGATGTTCGAGTAATCGATCACCGGCGGCGTTTTAGGGGTGTCATCCGCAGGCTGCTTCTTCTTGGAACCTCCAAACGCGAACACCGGCAGCATCAAGGCAAGCATCAGCAGCAGGAACACTGTGCTTGTCCTGTGGGCATTGGCGAATCGAGTTGGGCGAATTCTGATCATCGCAAACACTCCTGATGCGAACTACTTCTTCGTAAGGTTGGCGTGGCACGTAATGCAAAACGCCAGATTGTTGGCCTGGTCCTTCACCAAAAGATCCGCTTGCGCCGAAGCGTGCGGCTGATGGCAGGTCAGGCATCCGATCTTGGCCTTGACCTGGGTCACGTTGGTGGGATCCATGACATCGGAGACCGGGTGCCCATCCGTTGGATGGCCACGGCCATACTCAATCGGCAGCACGACATTCTTGGTCTGCTTGAAATAGTCTTCAGGCAGCTTCACGCTGCCGTTGAAAATCGTCACCATATGCTCCGATTCCAGCTTCTTCGGCTGGGAGTCGGGGCCATGGCACTCCAGGCAAAGCGCATTTCCTTTGGCACGCAGCAGGTGCTCATTGTCGCCGCCGTGCGGCTCGTGGCAGGTGGCGCAGCCGAATCCGTACGAGCCGAACGCGGGCTGATGCAAATGCGCCTTCTTGAACTGGTCAGCCTGCTCGCTATGGCAGGCCAGGCAAGCGTTCACCGGATCGGGTTGGATGAAGCCCGGCGTCCTGCCGGCATGCGGATTGTGGCAGGCGACGCAATCTCCCTGCGCGCCCGGATGCGGCACTTTGGCTTTGTCAATCTTCTCCGCCTGCTCGCTGTGGCAGGTCACACATAGCGCCTTGGAATCGGCTTGCGTCAGCACCACCTTGCCGTCCTTCGCGGGCGCGTGGCAAGTCTCGCATCCTCCGCCTTCAAACGGCGGATGCGTGAACGCCTGCATCAACTTGGGCTGTGCCGACTGGTGCGGATCGTGGCACTGCACGCAATTGGCGGTTCCGAACGGTTGGCCGTGATGCGCCTTGATGAGGCTTTCGTCCTTGACGTCATGGCAGTCGACGCACAGCGCCGGCACTGCCTTGGTGAGGTGATCGTCAAATTCCATGTTGCCGCGCTCGCCCGTCTTGTGGGTGACGTGGCAGGTTTCGCAACCCATATCGAGCGCCACGTGGCGGCTGCCTTTCTCGGGCACGTTCACGCCCTGTGAGTGGCAGCTAAGACAGAGGTTCTGGTTCTTGTCGCCCGAGGTCGGCTTCAGAAGCTGAAACTTATTGTCCGACTCATGCGGGTCGTGACACTTGACGCAGTCGCGCACCGCCGGGGGATGAACCTTTCCCTTCAGGTCAGCGGCGTTGTGATCGGCATGACAGGTTAAACAGAGCGCCTGCGGCGTCGCCGTGATCAGCTTGATGCGGGTGATGTCCTTGTTGACGCGCACTTCGTGGCAACTGGTGCAGCCCGTCGCGATCGCCGAGTGTACGAACTTCCCCTTGGTCTTGTCTTCGTGGCACTCGGCACACTTGGCCGAGTCGGTGTTCTTGTCGAGCGGCACCGGATGCACGCTACCGAAGGCGCGGGTTGCACACCCCACGGCCAGCAGTATAAGAACGATTTTCGCCAATAAGATGGCGCTGCCGGTGATGGCCGAACTCACCAATTCTGCGGCTGGTTGTTGTTGCCTGGAGACCCTCACAATCCCTCTGCCAGGTTCAAGAGCACGAAGCTCGCCGTTTTGCCGGCAAGGTGGGACAGCCCGTTGATTTTCGTAACAGCTTTTACTTTCAGCGGCTTGAACGTCACCTGAATTCCAGGCGCCTGATTCATCTGTCCTCACCTGCTGCGGAAACGGGCCTTTTCTCACAGCCGCGGAGGTGAAATCACGCAAGCGGGCAAACGGCCCAAAGAATGGCAATGAACTGCGTTTCAACACGGAGAAACCCCATAAGAACTGCCTGGAATTATTGAAACGCGAAAGCGCCGCGCACCCAACGGCGCGAATCACAACCACTTGTGATCTCAGTCACATCGGCGGGCCGGGGGGTGCACGGGCGCGAAGATGTGTATGCGCAAGAAGCGGCATTCGATGCTTGGAGAGCTAACTAAAACAACTCGACCGTTGCGGCGTGCCCAGCCGCTGAGGCCAGTCGACGGTCGCGGGTAACCAGCGCCCCTCCAAGCTGCTCGGCAAGCGCGATATAAGCCGCATCATAGGCGGTGAAATTGTGACGCAGTTGCCAAATCCGCGGTAGGAACAAGAAATGAGGATAGCGGCGGATGCGGAGATCAAGCAGATCACGAATGGCCTCGTCCGCACGCTTTGGGGCGACGACGCCTTGTCGCACAAGCCGACGCAGAACATGGGCAACTTCCACATCCAACAGGTGTGGCGCGTGCAAGGTTTCGTTACGCGAACGAATCCGATGCCCGATTCGCTGTCCCGCGGGTGTCTGGACAAGCCAATCTACTGCTGCAGAGGCATCCAGGACGATCAACGCTCCTCGCGCCCTTGTCGCACCAGAAGTGCAGTGTCGATTTCGGCCGAAATTGGCTGTCGCCGATGGAGACGTGCTTGAAACTCGGCCAGCGTCGGTTTCTCCGCGATCTCCCTGATCTCCGCCAGCAGGTAGTCGGATAGAGACATGCCGGCCAGCGCGGCGCGAGATTTGAGGCTGCGATGCAGGGCATCCGGCACATTGCGAAGCTGAATCATCTTTGACATGCGCTTAGCATATTTTCATGTGGCGCACATGTCAATGTGGGCCGGGAGCAGCGCAAAGAGGCGGAGCCGCGCGGTTACTTTGCCTTCGCACCCCGCCGTGCTTGCAGCCATTCCATCCAGCGATCCAGTCCTTCGCCGGTCGTGCTGGAGACGTCGATGATTTCCATTCCGGGATGAACGCGGCGCGCATTCTCGCGCGCTAGGTCGGCTTTGAACGGCACGTAAGGAAGCAGGTCGATCTTGGTCAGCAACATCAGCTCTGACTTAAAGAAGATGGAGGGATATTTCAGCGGCTTGTCTTCGCCTTCGGTGGTCGAGAGCAGCACAATCTTGGCGTCTTCGCCGAGGTCGTAACTCGACGGGCAAACCAGGTTGCCGACGTTTTCCACGATGAGCAGGTCGAGGTCTTCGAGCTTCCAGCCCTCAAGATGCCGCTCGATCATCTTGGCATCGAGGTGGCACGTTCCGCCGGTCGTGATCTGCTTCACCGGGAATCCGAACTTCGCCAGCCGGCGCGCATCGTTTTCGGTCTGCAGATCTCCGGTCAGCACCGCGACACGCTCGCTCTTGTCCATGCGCTCCAGCGTGCGCTCCAACAATGCCGTCTTGCCGGAGCCAGGCGAGCTGATGAGGTTGACGCAGAGCACGCGATGCTCGCGATAGCGATCGCGCAGTTGCTCGGCCAGAATCTGGTTCTCGCTGAGGACCTTCTTTTCGACGGCGATGCGGTTCATTCATCTACTTCCATATAAGAAATGTCGAGCTCCTCGCCGCTCACGCACGTTGTACCGAAGTCCCCGCACAGCGGACATCGAGGGTCGAATTCCGTCATGCGAAACTCACGCTCGCACTTGCCGCAGCGCTGGATGCGCGGCACAAACTCCAGCTCCAGCGTGAGCGGCTCGCGATCGGTATCCTTCACGAGGACTTCGAAGCCGAATTGCAGCGCGTCGCCGTCGACGCCCGCAAGCTCTCCAATCTTAACCCCAACCTTGGAGATGTGCTGGCCGGGATGACGCTCTGCCTCCTGGTCAACGCAATCAAGGATGGAAGCGGCAATGCCGAGTTCGTGCATGAACCTATTTCAGTCTATGAAGCAGTTGATTGTATGTCTCGTGTGAGCCAATCCAGAACCAATGAAAATCATTGTCTTCGCGCAGAGCAATTGCGCGGTAGGAACGGCCGATATCGACCGTCCAAACCCCACCCTTTCGTTTCAGACCGAGTGAAGGTTGAAATGGGTCGCTCTGGAAGAGCTCAAACTTCTTGTCGGCGAGCTCACGCACGTGAGCCGGTAGAGTTTCGTAGCACTTCCAGAATTCGGGAAGAGCGAACGAGCGGAATCTCAAGGGCGTGGCCGTCCCTCATGCAACGGCTTCGACTTTCCGGCGCGCACCTGCTGTCGGACTTTCTCCAGCAGATCCATCCCTGCTCCTCCCGCCGAAAAGTCCTTCGCGATCTCAGAGTCCCAGCTCGCCAAATCGCGATCCGCGACCCACGTGGCCAGCCGAGTTTGCTCCTCTTTGGGCAGGGCTTCAATCGCGCGCTGTATTTCCACCAAGGTCATTTTCATATTCTAGACCCCAAGTTCAGTGCGCGTCAGAGTTGCTCCGTGTCCACATTCGGACACAGCATGCAAGAGAACCAATTTCATAACACCCGCGTGACACTATTATTTTCCGGAAACATTCTTCACGGGATTTCGTCTATCACCTGAACAGGTGCGCTGGTCTTCGTGTGTCCGGGTGCAACGCAGGTAGCTCACCATGCCAGAGGATCTAAGACTCGCTGAATCCGCTGCACGCGAATGGCGCGACCGCGTCACACGCCGGCGTCGCGCGCTCGCCGCTCTGCGTCGCTGGGTGCGCGTGTGGGCCGTCAGTTTTGCCCTGTGGACCGTGTTGGCGTTCCTCAGCGCCGCCGGCTCCCACATCTACATCGCCTCCATCCGCGGTCCCGAGACCTGGGCGCAGCTACTCACCTGGGAAGTCACCGTCGGCTTCATCTGGTCGCTGCTGACGCCTCCCATTTACGCGCTCTCCCGCCGCTTCACCTTCGACCGTAGCAACTGGCAACGAGTGCTGCCGCTCCACCTCGTTCTCAGCATCGCGCTCACCTTGCTCGCCGCCTGCGTCGTGGTCTGGCTCGAGCCCTTCATCACCTGGACGCCCGAAGCCCACCTGCCGTTCTTCGCCGACGTGCTCTCGCACGCGTTGATGGACTTCCAGCGCTACTGGTACATCGTGCTCATCACGCAGGCCATCAGCTATTACGGCAAGTATCGCGAGCGCGAGCTGCAGTCGTCGCAACTGGAAGCGCAACTGGCGCTGGCGCAACTGGAAGTGCTGAAGATCCAGCTTGAGCCGCACTTCCTCTTCAACACGCTGAACTCCATCGCCGCGCTGGCAAGATACGACGGCGAAGCCGCCGAGAACATGACGCTGCAACTCTCCGATCTGCTGCGCTCCTCGCTCGACGCCATGGGCGTGCACGAAGTCCCGCTCAGCCGCGAACTCACGCTGCTGCAGAAGTACATCGACATTCAGCAGATGCGATTTCAGGACCGCCTCACCGTTGAGATGGACATCGCGCCCAACACGCTTTCGGCGCTGGTGCCGAATATGATTCTGCAGCCGCTGGTAGAGAATGCGATCCGTCACGGCATCGGCCCGCGGAGCGCACCCGGCCACGTTCGCATCACCAGCCGCGTGGTCTTCGACGAGCTGTGGCTGGAGATCGCCGATGATGGCGTCGGCCTCACGCGGTTCGACGGATCCATTCCGCCCGAAGGCGTCGGTCTGCGCAACACGCGCGCGCGCCTGCAACAGCTCTACACCCACGATCACCGATTGATCGTCGAAGACGCGCCCGGTGGAGGCTGCGTCATCAAGATCCACATTCCGTTCCGTACCTATTCCGAGGAGGTCCCGACCCGCGATGCCCATTCGAGTGTTGCTTAGCGACGATGAAGCCCTGGCGCGCGAACGCCTGCGCAGCCTATTGGACGACGAACCCGATCTGGAGATTGTGGCCGAGTGCGGCGACGGCAAGTCGGCCATCGCGCTGATCAAGCGCGAGAAGCCCGACCTGGTGTTCCTCGATATCCAGATGCCGGAGATCGACGGCTTCGGCGTGGTCTCCGCGCTGCGCGATGCAGCGGGATCCGCGACAAATGGGGCTGGACTTGGTGGTACCTGGATGCCGCTGACCATCTTCGTCACCGCTTACGATCGCTACGCCATGAAGGCCTTCGAGGTGCATGCGCTCGACTACCTGCTGAAGCCGGTCGCCAAAGACCGCTTGTCGGAGGCGCTTGGCCACGCCCGCAAGCAGCTCCAGCATCCCTCGGAGGCAATGTTCCAGCGCCGCGTACTCAACCTGATCTCCGAGCTCGACTCGCGGCAGAGCCCGCCGCAGCGCATCGTCATCAAGGCCGACGGCGAGATCGTCTGCCTGAAACCGGCGGAAATCGATTGGGCGGAGTCGGCCGGCAACTACGTCTGCCTGCACGTCGGCGCGGCCACGCACATTCTGCGCGAGACCATCACCTCGCTGGAGACCCGCCTGGGCCACCGCCAGTTCCTGCGCGTCCATCGCTCCACCTTGGTGAACGTCGACCGCATCAAGACGTTGCGGCCATCGCTCTATGGCGATTACTCGATCCTGCTGCGCGACGGCACCAAGCTGACGCTCAGCCGCGGCTTCCGCGAGAACGTGCTGAAGCGCCTGGGGACAGCATAGCTAGGCCGCTCTTCGCGATCGCCATTCGCTGTTCGCCAGAGGGTGCCCCACCCTTCTCGCCTGTTTTGGCGAGAGGGTGGGGATTTTCGCGAAGCAGAGGTTCGTAACAGGGCACGGCTTCAGCCGTGCCGAAACTAGATCAAAAGGAGATCGGGCTTTAGCCCCTGCGCGGGTGCCCCATTCAAAGCCTTCCGTTGGCCTTGAGTGGGGATTTCTTCGTCTCAGGTTAAGAAAATCTAGGTGTATACATATGGTATATACTTGCCGGGGAGGTTCGAATGAGCACAGCCCGCATCTTCAAGTCCGGCAACAGTCAAGCCGTGCGGCTGCCAAAAGAATTCCGCTTCGACGTCAACTCGGTGGAAATCTTCCGTCGCGGGGACGAAGTCGTCTTGCGCAAACCCCGGCGAACTCTGGCCCGCGCATTCGCCGCGCTCGCCGCCATGCCAGATGACTTCATGTCTCAGGGCCGGCAGGACGAACCACCGCAGCGGCGGCGTTCGCTATGACGCCGCGCTTCATGCTGGATACCAACATTTGCATCTACATCGCCAAGCAGCAGCCGCGCGCAGCGAAGGCCCGTTTTGAACGGCTCAAACCCGGACAGGTCGTGATGTCGACGATTACCTTCGGCGAGCTCTCGTACGGCGCAACCAAGAGTATCCAACGCAATCGCGCTATTGCTCAACTGCAGGAATTAGTGCAGGACATCCCGGTAGCGGCTCTGGACTGGCACGCCGGCCAGGTTTACGGCGAGATTCGTGCCAAGCTGGAGGAACAAGGCCGGCTCATCGGCAACAATGATCTCTGGATAGCGGCCCATGCGCTGGCCCTGGACCTCACCCTGGTCACCAACAACGAACGCGAGTTCCGCCGCATTCCCGGCCTTTCCATCGAGAACTGGGCCGCATAGTTCTGTCCGAGGAGCCGGCTCGAAGGGGCGCGGCTCGAAGGGGCGCGGCTTCAGCCGCGCCGTCCCGACTCCCGTTTTTATTTTGTCATCCCGAGCACCCGATCCCGCGTTGCGGGGATTGAAACGGAAATGACAAACTCCAAAATTGGGCTAGCGCTACTAAGTCCTTTGCTTGCGTGTTTGTCATTAGGAGGAGGGCTTTAGAGAGTGTGTCTCAACCCGAAATCAATTTGTGCGGTGGGAAGAACAGTCGGAATTGCAGCAGAAACAGCCGCGCAGCGGCGGGATGGTGTTAGACCGGCGCGTAAGCGCCGGGTGTGAGTGGGAAAGGAATTGAGCCGCGGCAGCGGCGACACCACTCACGACACAGTCTCTTTAGCCCGACGAGGGATCTGCGGTTTGCTTGAGTAACGACAATGTTCGAGGTGCCCGATAAACTATACCCAGGAGAGAACTTCAACATGATGCTATCCGTGTTCGTCGGTATCAGCGTCGATGGCTTCATCGCGCGGCGGGATGGGGCTCTCGACTTTCTCCCCGCGGACTGCGAACCTCACGGTTACGAAGAATTCATCGCCACCATCGATGCGCTCGTGATCGGCCGCAATACCTTTGAAACCGTGCTGGGCTTTCCGGAGTGGCCCTATGGCGATAAGCGGGTCGTGGTCCTGAGCAGCCGGCCGCTCGACTTCTCCGCCGTGCGCGGAGGCAATGTGGAACAGATGGCCGGTTCTCCACCAGAGATCGTGGCGAAACTTGCTGCAAGCGGC
>Ga0187871_10001399_pt1 | contig 21064 bp, 12 predicted proteins | sample June2016WEW_16_1_FD_132988 | JGI IMG/M metagenome (GOLD analysis project Ga0187871, IMG submission 132988) | Peatland microbial communities from SPRUCE experiment site at the Marcell Experimental Forest, Minnesota, USA - June2016WEW_16_10 | ecosystem: Environmental > Terrestrial > Soil >...
CCCGGCCGGAGCGGGCTCGAGGCATTGACGGAATTGAAGAAGGCGCGTCCGAATCTGCCGGTCATTGTTTTCAGTTTCAACTCGCCGGCCACCATTGCGGTGCAGTGCATTCGAGCCGGTGCTGTCGCGTACTTGAGTAAGAACGATCCGCCCGAGGAAATCGCCCAGGCGGTGCGGAGCGTAGTATGCAAAAAGAAAAAGTACATCACACCCGACGTGACCGAGTGCCTTGCTGCGGAAATTGCTCATCCCGACGACCGAGAAGCGCACAGGCTACTATCTGCTCGAGAACTGTCGGTGCTGTTGATGATCGCTTCCGGCCAGCGGCTAACGCGGATCGCGGATGACTTGAACCTAAGCGTGAAAACCGTCAGTACGTACCGCACGCGTATTCTTCGGAAGATGCGGACGCAAAGCAACGCGGACCTTACACGGTATGCTGTGACGCACAGCCTCGTCTAGGACAAGGCGGTTAGTTCTCACTTCCCCTGATCGATCTCCACGTTCCCGAGTACCAGGGCGAACTTCTGCTCCAAAGTGTCGATGTCAAAGGGCTTCTGGAGCAGGATGGCGTCGGAATCCCAGCCGTCTTGTGCCAGGGAGCGGTGCGGATAACCGGACATGAAGATGACGCGCGCTTCCGGGTGAAGTTTCGTGATGGAGCGCCCTAACTCGGGGCCTCTCGCGTCGGGCATCACCACGTCGGTCAGGAAAAGATCGATTCGGTCGCGATAGTCCTGGGAGATGCGCAGGGCTTCCGCGCCATTGGAGGCGGCGAGCACTCGATATCCGCGGCCGGAAAGAAATTCGCGCAGCACATCGCGTAAGTGAGTCTGGTCCTCGGCCAAGAGGACGGTCTCATTGCCATTTCTTCGTCGATTGATCTTGCCGGACGGCACATCGACTTCTACGGGTTGATCTACCTCGGGCAGATAAATTTTAAAGGCCGTGCCTTTTCCCGGCTCGCTGTAGACCCAGATGAAACCATGATTCTGCTTCACGATTCCGTACACTGTTGAAAGGCCTAGCCCTGTGCCTTTTCCGACTTCCTTGGTGGTGAAGAACGGTTCGAAGATTCTCCCTTGCGTCGCGGCATCCATGCCGATACCAGTATCGCTGACGACGAGTTGAACGTAACGTCCCGGGGTGACACTGACCGCGTGCTGCTCGGAAAAGAGTTTTCCCAGGCGCAGGAGGTCGGTCTCGATGGTCAATTTACCGCCATTCGGCATGGCATCTCTTGCGTTGATGGCCAGATTCATGATGGCGAGTTCGATTTGACCGCGATCCATGCGGACCCGGGCGGCCGGATGTCGCGGAAGAAACTCCGTGGCCACATTCTCTCGAAGCAGGTGAGGAAGCATCTTCATAAGCTGCTTGATCACTTCGTTCAGGTCCATGGTGCGCAGATCCTGGGGCTGCTTGCGGCTAAAGGCCAGGAGCTGCGTGGTCACGGCCGATCCGCGGTCCGCTGCTTGTCGAATTTGTTCCGCGTACTTGCTGATGGACTTGTTCTCACCGGCCTGGAGCAGGACCATTTGCGCGCAGCTGTGAACGATCATCAATAAATTGTTGAAATCGTGGGCGACGCCGCCCGCCAATTGCCCGACGGCTTCCATCTTCTGCGCTTGGCGATACTGCTGCTCGATGGCGCGTTCGGAGCTGACGTTTCGCGCGATGGAGGACATCCCTACGATTTTCCCCGAGAGATCATGGATCGGTGAGAGCGTGAGGGATACATCCAGGATCTTGCCGTCTTTGGCGCGACGCTGGGTCTCGCAATGGCGAACTAGTACGCCGGAACGTATGCGGTCTGGCACCTCTTCGAAGTCTTTTTCGCGCCCAGGGACAGCCAAGAAAGCAATGGGCTGGCCCACCGCTTCGCCCGCCTCGTATCCGTACATTTGCTCGGCGCCGGAATTCCAACTGGAAATTGTTCCCTCGAGATCGATGCCGACGACGGCGTCCTGCGAGGATTCCACAATTGCCGCCAGCTGACGAATTTGTTCACCGGCCATGCGTCGCTGCGTAACGTCCCGTGAAATCGAGGAGACGCCAACGATCTTTCCGGTAGAGTCGCGGATCGGCGAAGCTGTTAAGGAGACGTGCAAGACTTTCCCGTCTTTTGCGCGATGCTGCATGTCGAACTGACAAACGCCATCGCCGCGGCGCGTGGTGCTGAGAACATCGTCGAAGGCGCTTTCCTGACCGGGGACCGCGAGAAAACCAATGTGGCGGCCGACGGCCTCCCCTGGACTGTAACCGTACATGTTCTCGGCCCCGGCGTTCCAGGTGGTGACGATTCCTTCCAGGTTCTTACCGACAATGGCGTCGTCCGACGATTCCACGATGGCCGCGAGCCTGCGAATCTGTTCCTCGGCGCGCCGGCGTTCGGTGACGTCAAAAAAAGTGACGACCGCGCCTATGTTTTTGCCATCGCGGACCATCGGATAGGACCAGTATTCCGAGGGGAAAGACGTTCCGTCTCGTTTCCAAAATACGTCCGATTTGCCATGAAGCGCATGGCCCGTTTTCAGGCTCAGATGAACTGGACATTCTTCAATGGGATACGGGCTGCCGTCCTCACGGCTGTGGTGCATCAGCTCGTGCATGTTTCTGCCAATCAATTCCGAGGGATGGTCGTAGCCGAGCACGCGGGCACAAGAGGGATTGCAGAGCGCGCAGTTGCCGTCGCTATCGTTTGCGAAGATGGCTTCCGCGGTGGAATCGAGCAACAAGCGGACACGCTCCTCGCTTTCGCGGAGGACGACTGCGGTACGGTCACGCTCCGCGATTTGTCTCTCTAATTCCTTGGCATAGAGAACGCGGAGTCCCTCGGCGAATTGCCGCTCGGAAGCGTCGTGGGCGCAGATTAAGGCGAAGACTTGGCCATCAAAATTGGCATACGTGGCGACGGTTTCAAACGGGCGTTCCTGGCCGGTACTGGTTCTGAACAAGGAATCCACTTTTGCGGGGCCGCTGCGCTTAAGGCTCTTCAGGAATTGATTCCACTTACTTGCATTCATCGCCGGATCGATATCCCAGATTCGCTTCCCAAGGAACTCGGCGCGTACATAACCCAACGCTTCGAGCGCGGCATTATTTGCGAACGCGCATCTGCCCCTGGAGTCGATCCACATCATGAGTTGCGCGGCGTGCTCGAACGCAAACCGGCTCAAGGGGCCATTGGCGTCCACCGGGCCAAGGCTTTCAAATTCGTTTGGAGGTACGCCGTGTGATGCGCGCGAAGTGTGGACGGGTTTCCGATCGAGTGCGGATAGGTACGACGGATGAAGTGGGGCAACGCTTTTCGTAAGACTACGCCGAATACTCTTAGCTTGTTGATTGTCTTGCTTCCCAAGTTTGCGCACTTGACCAACCTTCGAATGCGGAAGATTTGCTGGGACACAGATAACAAGAGAAGGAGAAAAACACAGACATAGCTAGACTAACGAGCCTGCAAGAAATCGCAATTAACATCGCGGATCAATTTGCCGTATGCGCCATACCATTTTTGCTCAGACGCGTTGTGTCTGAATTCGAGACGGAATTCTGTATTTTGGACAGACACGTTCGCATTGGAGCGGCGATCTCTACCGCGAACACTGCATTGACACGACTTCGTCGCGAATCCTCTTTGGTACCTCGTGTGCACGACCAACAGCGCGTCGGGCGGCTCAGAGGCTGCCTCTGGCGTGGGGACTTCGGCACGGCTCTTGGCGGCTTCGAGAAGCTCGGTCACTTCGAGGGGATGCGTGACGCTCGCAATCGTCAATGGATCTTCGGATGACAGAAATCGAACGCTAAGAATCTGCTGAACGGAGCTCACGCAAACAATCAAAGCGAGTACGTGAACAGGTCGCGATCAAGGAGAAGGCGAGTCCGAATGGCTCCGTGGTTACCGTCTGACCTGGTGATGCCGTTAGACGAATCGGTTGACGATTTTATGACTGACGCCAACCAGACTTTGCGCTCAGAAGGTCAATCCGCGCTCGACAAGGCGGCCTCGAGCCCCGCAGCCGTCACACGCGTACTGGCTGTGGACGACGAACCTGCCGCTTGTAAGTTGCTCTCGGTCATCTTAGGTCCGCCCGCTTTTCACTGCACGACCGCAAATAGCGGCGACGAAGCCTTCGCATGTTTGCAACGACAGCGATTCGACGTAGTCATCTCCGACCTGCGCATGCCAGGCATGAGCGGCATGGAGTTCCTCGGCAAGGTTCGCCGTGCCTATCCTCTCGTGGCGTTCCTGGTCACCACGGGTGTGGACGATTTAGACGTTGGCGTCGAGGCAATGCGCAGCGGCGCCGACGACTATCTCGTTAAACCTCTACAAGAGACCGCCGTAGTGGCAAGCCTGCAGCGCGCCGTTCACAAGCGACAGCTCGAAGAGCAGGTGGAAAGCTACCGTCAGCATCTCGAAGATATGGTTGCCGACCGCACCAGCCAACTTCGTGAGGTATTGCAGCAGGTGGAGCGAAGCTACGAAAACACGCTGCAAGCGCTAGGTGCGGCGATCGATCTCCGGGACAGCGCCACGGCCGGCCACTCGCAACGCGTCTGCCGGTACTCGATCGAGATTGCTCGCTCGATGCGCTGGTCGAAGACGCAATTGGCGGTGCTCGCCAGGGGGGCCTATCTGCACGACATCGGCAAGCTCGGTGTACCCGACGGAATTCTTCTTAAGCCGGGACCTCTCACCCCGGATGAACGGAAGCTGATGCAGCGGCACTCGAAGGTGGGCTTCGATCTCGTCAAAGACATTGCTTTTCTGGCAGACGCCGCCGAAATCGTTCTGGCCCACCATGAGAGGTATGACGGCAGCGGTTACCCGCACGCGCTCAAGGCGGATGAGATCTTGCTGAGCGCGCGGGTCTTTGCCGTCGCGGACACACTCGATGCGATAACGTCCGACCGGCCCTATCGTCGCGCCTCTTCTTATGAAACGGCGCGCGAAGCGATCCGAGTCGAGGCGGGACGCCTGTTTGATCCAGAGGTCGTACGCGTATTTTTAGAGATTCCTATTCAAACATGGCCCACGATTGCAAAGGTTGAGCGGCAAATTCCTGCTTTGACGTCAGAGCTGCGTGGGCACATCACTACCGACGCGAGTCGGCGGCATTCCGCGGACCCGACACACTAAGAAATAACTTTCGGGCGGGAATTGCGGTGCGAAGTTAGTTTGCAGGGGCGGAATAGTCGGCCCGGGAATAGGAAATATTGAGTAGGTAGGCTCCTGATCGGCTCGTGGGTTGAGCCCAGGTTCTTGGATTGGCAAAGAGAAATTGACGACGAAAAAGCCCGACGCGATTGAGGATAGACCGAGCGGGAACGAGCCCCTGTCGACCGTTGGGCGCCACTTTTTTGGGCGTCATCTGCTTTTCTGTCTAGCTGTCGTTGTGCTGCATCTTCTTCTCACCCGACCCGAGGTGATCGTAGAGTCGCATATAGGATTCACGGTTTGGTTCCCAGCCACAGGACTGATTCTGGCGCTCATGCTCGGAGTGAGTCCCTGGTACTTCCCGCTGACCATATTCACCGAGGCGCTCGCAGAGGTGGTGATTTACCACCAGCACATTCCATCCTGGAGCGTGCTCGTCGCCCCGCTGCTCATATCCGGAAGTTACGCAAGCGCGGCCGCATTGCTGCGCGGGCCATTGCAAATCAACTCTTCACTGAGACAGCGGCAGGACGTGGTGAGGTATGTTTCGGTGACGCTGGGAGCGGCAGTAATTGCAACCTTGCTGGGAGTAGCGTGCGTAGCCGCGGACAACGGGATCTCATGGAGCGAGTATTGGCATTCGGCAGTGGGGTGGTACATCGGCGACGTGGTCGGCTTGGTTGGGTTTGCGCCATTCCTTCTTATTCATGTTTTTCCATGGGTCAGGAGGACGCTGTCACCACTCGACGCACCGGCAATTCGAAACGACGAGCAGGACGAAACTAGAGGAGAGCGGATAAAAACAAGGAATGTTCTGGAAGCGGCCGGACAAGCAGCCAGCATCGTTTTGGTGCTCTGCGTTATGTTTGCGCCGAGCCTGGGATACTCGGAATTCTACTATCTGGCATTTATTCCCATCATCTGGATTGCCATGCGTCACGGTATTCGACGTGTAGTAAGTGGCTTACTGGCCTTTAATTTCGGCGTTGTCATCGCCCTGAAGCTCTACCCAGTGCCGGCGGATCCTCTGGCCAAAATCAGTTTGTTGATGCTTACGGTTTCCGGCACAGGTTTACTCGTCGGAGCAGCCGTCACCGAGAGATATCGCATGGCCAACCAGCTTAGAGAGCGCACCGACTTTCTAAATTCGCTCATCGAGAATACTCCCTTGGGAATCGTCGTTCACGATCGATCGGGCCGCGTGCAACTTTGCAACCAGGCCTTTGTCGACTTATTTCTTTATAGCCGTGAAGAGCTTCTCGGAAACCTTCTTGATCCTTTGATTTCAAAGCCTGGCAAGACCGCCGAAGCCAATGAGTTGACGCTTCTTGCCACATCGGGAAGTGCGCTACATCAGACCGTAAACAGGAGGCGCAAAGACGGAACGACGCTCGACCTGGATTTACACGCCGTCACTGTCTCGCTGGATGGGCAAGCGGATCGGGCGTACGCAATCTACAAAGACATATCCGAACAAGTAAATGCGGCTGCGCGAAGCAAGGAGTATTCCGACTCCCTCGATCGCTTGGTGAAAGAACTGCAATTGCGAACCGCGCAGATGACCCTCCTCAACGAAATGGGCGATTTGCTGCAATGTTCCGCGAACAGCATGGAGGCTCATGCAGTAGTTGGCCAGATCGCCAGAAAACTCTTCCTCACCTCGACCGGGGGTTCTCTGTTCGTCTTCAAGTCATCGAGGAACTTACTGGAAGCCGTGGCCAGTTGGGGGAATATCGAGTTTTCGGATCAGTCCTTCACGCCGGATGCGTGCTGGAGCTTGCGTCGTGGCCAGCCCTACTGGAGTGAACAGCCGGGCGGGATTATCTTGTGCTCTCATTTGAAAAACCCCGCTCCGGCGAGCCACCTTTGCGTGCCGTTGGTGGCCCAAGGCGACACGCTGGGCGTGCTGAACATTCACTACGACATGGTTGAGAGCAGCAAGAGAAACGAGTCCTTCGAAAGCTGGCACGAATCCCAACAGCGCCTGGCAGTCGCCGTGGGGGGACGCGTTGCGCTGTCGCTGGCCAGCTTGCTGCTGCGCGAAACGCTTCGCGATCAATCGATTCGTGACCCTCTCACGGGGTTGTTCAATCGGCGATTCATGGAAGATGTTCTTAGAAGGGAGTTGCTGCGGGCCAAGCGAAAGAAGCATGCGCTTGTGGTCGTGTTCCTCGACCTCGACCATTTCAAGCGTTTCAACGATATCCACGGTCACGACGCCGGAGATGCCGTGCTGCGTTCGATGGCAACACTTTTCCTGGAGCACTTTCGTGGGGACGATGTGATTTGCCGCTATGGAGGGGAGGAATTTGCGTTCATTCTTCCGGAAGCATCGATCGAGAACGCGTTGGTGCGCTTGGAGGAACTTCGCCAAGCCACCAGAGTACACAAGATTACCCACAGGGACAGAATGCTCGACGCCGTCACGTTTTCCGTGGGAATCGCCGCGTATCCGGAGAACGCGGAGACTGGCGCAGATTTGTTGCAGGCTGCCGACAACTGCCTCTACGAATCGAAGGCCAGCGGGCGCGACCGCGTGACCATTGCTGCCCCGCGTAACGCACTGAAGCTAACTTGAAAAACTGCGGACCGGCGCCCCTAAGCCGGGTTCGCTTCCCGAGTGGGCGATCTCTTCGGATCAGATATGCTTGCCGACACCCGCGTCTGTGATATAGCTTCTACCCACTCATGCGCCTCACATTGCAATCGCAGCGGTTGTCCGGGGTCGCCGTGATCCGGTGCAACGGCCGGATTGTGGTTGGTGAAGAAGTGTCACTGTTGCAGCAGGAAGTGGAAAAGCATCGCCTGGAAACGCAGAAATACCTGCTGGAGCTGGGCGAGGTCAGCTATCTGGACAGCGGCGGTTTGGGCGCGCTGGTTCGCCTTGCGGGGATGCTGCGGGCGCGCCGCGGCGATCTGAAGCTCTGTCGAGTCTCGCCGTTCGTCCATAACGTTCTGCGGGCGACAAATATGCTGGGAGTCTTTACCGTTTTCTCGACGGAGCAGGAGGCGCTCGCCTCCTTCGGGCACCATCCCGCGCCTCGCGAAGAACATGGCAAGTCCGCGAGAACCCAAATTCTCTGCATCGATCCGTCCAGCGACCTGCTCGCCTACATGACCACAGTGCTGAAGCGCGCCGGATTCGAGGTGACTGCTTCCTGTCACCTCTCCGATGCTTCCACTCTGGTTGGCGCCATGAAGCCAAGGGCGGTGGTGTGTGGCCCCGGCGTGGTGTCGACTGGACCTGCGTTTGAAAAGTTTCGGCGTCTCGATTCGCGCACTGCGCTTCTGATGCTGCCGGCCGATTTTCACACGTCACACGCTTCAGACGCGGGAATCGATTTGGTCAACCAGCTGCAAGCATTGCTTCAGTCTTAAAACAACACCACCTCAGATAGATGAGACTCATCGCGGATTGAGACCGAGATAATGGACAGCCCCAAGGAACTAAACGAGATTGTTCTTCCGCAGACTGTGGTGGGCCCGCTCACACGCGCGGCGATTTTTCTGGTCGTCTGCATTCGCGCGGAGCAGGACAACTATGCAACGCTGCGATCGTTCTGCGCGGACCTCTCCGGGCTCGTGCGCGCTGTGGAGTTTCGAGGCGTGGAAGCAGGTCTTACTTGTGTCGTCGGATTCGGCTCCGATGCCTGGGACAACCTCTTTGGCTCACCTCGCCCCGCCGAGCTCCATCCATTTCGAGAGATTCGCTCAGGAGGTCGCCATGCCGTCTCCACTCCAGGTGACGTTCTCTTTCACATTCGAGCCAAACGCGCCGACCTCTGTTTTGAATTGGCCACACAGATCATGGACAACATCGGCGATGTAGTTTCGGTAGCCGACGAGGTTCACGGATTCCGCTATTTCGACGATCGCGATGTCATCGGGTTTGTCGACGGCACAGAAAATCCGCGAGGTGATGCAGCTCACGATGCTGCAATCGTCGGTGACGAAGATCCAGCCTTTGCGGGCGGCAGCTACGTCATCGTCCAGAAGTATCTTCACGACATGAAGGGATGGAATGCTCTCCCGGTTGAGACGCAGGAGCGCATTATCGGCCGGAAGAAACTGTCAGACATCGAACTGAAAGACGCCGAGAAGCCGCCATTCGCGCACAATGCGCTTACGGTGATCGAAGAAAACGGAAAAGAACTTAAGATTCTGAGAGACAACATGCCTTTCGGGCGGCCGGGCCACGGGGAGTTCGGGACCTACTTCATCGGTTATAGCCGCACTCCGCGCATCACCGAAACGATGCTTCAGAACATGTTCGTGGGGCGTCCCCCCGGCAACTACGACCGTCTGCTTGATTTCAGCAACGCAGTCACCGGGAGCTTGTTTTTCGCGCCGGCATCAACGTTTCTCGACAACATCAGCGGAGACGCACCAAACTCCGCCGCGACCGGGGCATCACTGAGATCGGACGCGCCTTCGGCTTCGTCCGTGCGTGAACCATCAATCGGAACGCTCGGAATAGGATCGCTTAAAGGACAGAAAGATGAATAACCTGCATCGGGAGTTGGCTCCAATCTCTGACGCTGCGTGGTCGCAGATTGAGGAAGAAACCACCAGGACGCTCAAGCGGTATCTAGCCGGGCGACGGGCTGTTGATGTTCCTTCGGCCGGAGGACTGGCTCTGCCCGGGGTTGCGACCGGCCATCTGCGATCGATCTCCGCTCCTGCAGACGGCATCATCGCCAGACAACGAGAGGTCAAGCCGCTCGTGGAGTTGCGTGCGCCGTTCGAACTATCCCGTCAGACAATCGATGACGTCGAGCGTGGATCGGATGACTCCGATTGGCAGCCAGCAAAAGACGCCGCGAAGAAACTCGCCTTTGCCGAAGATCGGGCCATCTTCAACGGATACCACGAGGCGGATATCCAAGGCATTCGGGAAGGCACCAGCAATCCAATCGAGACGCTTCCCACGGATGTGCGCGACTACCCGGACGCGGTGGCACGCGCATTGAGCCAGCTGCGTCTCGTCGGAGTGAACGGCCCCTACTCGATCTTGCTCGGAGCCAATGAGTATACGGCCCTTGCCGAAACACGCGATCATGGATACCCCGTCCTGGAACACGTTAAGCGTATCGTAGACGGTAACCTGATCTGGGCGCCAGCGATCGAAGGTGCGTTCGTCTTGACTACGCGGGGCGGCGATTTCGAGCTCAACATCGGGCAGGATGCTTCGATCGGCTACCTCAGCCACACCGATTCCGAAGTGAGGCTGTATCTCCAGGAGACATTCGTTTTCCGCGTCCTTACCAGCGAAGCCTCTGTTGCGCTGTCGCCATCACAAAAGTCTTCGTGAGCCTATTCCGCATAGTCTGGCTGCGTTGAAGCAGATCGGTGGTTCGCGAAAAATGGCGGGCGAGCCTGCAAGCCGGATTCGCAGGCGGTATTGCGAACACACAACTTGTTTGGATTCAATCGCCCTCGACTGTCAATGATGTCAACGAGCAGGTCCGGCGTCACAATCACTGCACTTTCGCGTATTCCGTCTTGGCGTGCTTCAGAATGGGGATGTCGGGGTCGGCGTCCTTCCAGATGGTGAGGAAGTCCTGATAGGCGGCTCTTGCTTTGGCGGTGTCGCCCTGCGCCGAGTAGGAGCGGGCAAGGCCAAGATGTGCCAAGGCACCGATGGGTTCGTTGCCCACCACTCCCCGATGGTCGATGACTTTCTGGAACTCGATTCCCGCCTTACTGCCATCGTGCGCTGCCAGATAGGCCTCACCGCGCACATAGATGGAATACAAGGCCACCCAATAGTTACTCGCGCTGGGCTTACCTAACTCATAGGGAGTGGCGACGCTTAGGCCCTCAATGGCCGCAGAGGCATTTCCCCGGCTGACCGCGAGCCTTGCGCGGAGGGTCGGCAGGTAGTTGAACTGTACGATTGTGGTTTCCGGAAACCTCTTGGCCAAATCGTCGGTGACAGCTTGCAGCGTCTCATCGTCCCCCGCATACGCCGAGGCGAGCCCGGCGCAGTACTCCTCATCGCGGCCGGTGGTGCGCCCCAGTGCGGAAGCGACGCGCCGTCGCGCTTCGTCAGCGTTGCCGAACAAGGCTTCCCACAGTCCGGATAAGGCAGAATACGTTGCGGCGGTTTCTTTCTTATCCGCCCGTTCGGCGGAATCCAGCGCCCGGCGCGAAAACTCTCGTGCCTCCCTAAGCCGTCCTGAATAAGCGGCGGTATTGGCTTCCAAGTCCAAGAGCCAATCTTCCACTCCGGGCTTGTCCGTGGACCATTCCACCTGTTGCGCCATGGCTGCCGCATCGCTCTGCAAGAAAGCAATCTGATACAGGGCATAGTGGAAGAAAGCAAAGTCCATTTTGCGTTCGAGAGCTTGCCCATAAGTAGCCTTGGCTTCATCGAGGCGACCGAGAGCAGTGTAGTTGAGCATGAGGTTGGCGTAGGCGATGGGAAAGTCCGGACCCAAACGGACTGCCTCTCTGGCTTGTTCAGTGGCTTTCTCATATTGTCCCAAAGCTGGGTAAATAAACCCCGCCAAGAACGCGTGCGGGGCCAGAGAGCGCGGATATGCCTGAATCCAAAGCTCGGCGGTTTGCTCGGCCTGCTGCAAGTTCCCGGTGACGACTCCATAGAAGGATACGGAGATGAAGTACTTCTCCAGCTCACTGGTCCGGTCGCGGAGTTCGTAGGCCTTTCGGGTGTATTCGGCGGAGAGGCCGTATTCTTTAATATCCCCATACACGCGGCCCAACAGGGCATAGGCAAGCGCAAAATTCGCGTCGAGTTCGATGGCCTGCTTGAAAAAGGGAATCGCTGCGGCCGACTCTGATCTGGTAGCCACTTTATAGCCTGAGCTGAAGGCTTTAAGGGCTTCCAAGGACGGTGTGGTGGCTTGTTGAAGAGGGGTATCAAACTTCTGCACCGTGCTCAACGACTCGCCCAATTTGTTGCGAATTTCCGAGGCTGTCTCCCCCAGAGCATCGAGCACATGATTCTTGTCGCTGGCCTGAGCTTCCGTGCTCGCCAGTGATTCGCCACTCGCGCAGTTGACGGCCTTGACGGTCAGAAGATATTGGGTGCCAATCTGCGCGATCGAACCGTCCAGGACAGCGGCGCTGCCCGTCCGCTGGCAGAGTTCCCGCGCAATCTCCGGCGTGAGCTTCGCATCGGGCTTTTGCCCCATCATCGCCAAGGTCTGCTGGATTTGCTGGTCAGAGATAATGCTCAGGAAAGGAGATTGTTCGAGCTGTACGGAAAGCCCCTGCCGCAGCGTGCCGTCAAACACCGGGTCGCCCGTCGTGTTGGTGAAATCGGCGAGGACGATGGTGTCTTTGTCCGTCAGTGCATGTGTCTTATGCGAGAAAAAAAGCCATCCGCTTAACGCTAGCCCAATGACGACCACTGCTGCGGCAGCGACCGGCACCCATCGACGCCGCGTGGGTTTCAACTCGACTTGCTTTGTCGCGGTCGATATGCGAGCCGGCTCCGTATCGCGCTTGAGCCGTTGCAAATCGGTACGGATGTCGGCGGCGTTCTGATAGCGCAGCTTCCTGTCTTTCTCCAGCGCCTTGGTTATGATTTTCTCGGTGTCTGGTGACAGGTCAGGGTTCAGCCGCACAGGGTGAACGGGATTGCGATTCAGTATCGCCTCCGCAATCACGCCAGAGGTCTCACCCCGGAAGGGCAGGACTCCGGTCACCATCTCGTAGAGCACCGCACCAAACGAAAATAAATCCGTGCGGGCATCTAGCTCCTCACCCCGCACCTGCTCTGGTGACATGTACGAGATGGTGCCAATCGCCGTGCCCGGTCGAGTAAGTTGTTCTAACTCGCTGACCGTGGGCATCGCCGAAAGATTCACGGCACCACCAGCCGGTGCCAGCTTCGCCAGACCGAAATCGAGAATCTTTGCGCGTCCGCGCTCGGTCACGAATATGTTGGCAGGCTTGACGTCACGGTGAACGATTCCTTTGGCATGAGCGGCGTCCAACGCGTCGGCGATCTCGATTCCCAACTCCAGCACTTGCTCAAGCGGCAGCGGCCTGCTGGAAATGCGGTGCTTGAGCGTCTGGCCATCGAGAAACTCCATCGCAATGAAGGGCTGGCCGTTGTGTTCGCCGATTTCATAGATGGTGCAGATATTTGGGTGGTTCAAGGCGGAAGCGGCTTGTGCCTCACGGTCGAAGCGGCTCAGAGCTTGTAAGTCTGACGCGAGCCCGTCAGGTAGGAATTTCAATCCAACAAAGCGATGTAGCTTGGTGTCCTCGGCCTTGTAAACCACACCCATCCCGCCGCCTCCGAGCTTTTCGAGGATGCGGTAGTGCGCAATGGTCTGGCCAATCATGAGCAGCGACTGGCGCAATCTTAGGGTTTTGCTGTTTGCCAAGTCAACGTGCTGATGGGTTGAAACCGCTTCGACACACAGGCGTCGCAATCGTGCGTTGAGGTCTCGTAAGTGACTGAATGAAAATGAAAAATAGCGGGCGAGCCTGTAAGCCGGATTTTGTGCCGTATGCGTTCCTGAAAACGAAAAACATACGCGGCGATCATTCCTCTAGGCCACGGCTCACGCCGTGACTCCAGCAGCCTACCCGAGGGTTGCTCTTTGCAGTGGCTTGCGCCGCCGCGAAGGGAGCGCATTCGTTGCAGCGACCGCCGTAAAGCGGCTACCCCGCGAACGCTAACTCGACGAGCCGGGCCGGCTCTCCCCTCCTATTTGGCCTTGCACCACGCGGGGTTTTCCGTGCCTCGTGTGTTGCCACACGAGCGGTGGGCTCTTACCCCACCTTTTCACCCTTGCCAAACGAAACGAGCTGTTCGAAGACGTCTCGCAGGTTTTCCTGCGCGATGCCACCGTGCTGCGTGCCGCCGGCGGTACATTTTCTGTGGCACTTTCCGTGAGCGAATCGGCCGGCGCAGGCGGAAACCTGTGCCGCCCCAATCGCCCCCCTGGCGTTACCAGGCGCGTTGCCCTTTACCCTGAACCGGCCAAAGCCGGTGAAGGGTTTTACCCTGATGACTCAGGACGGTGTCCGGACTTTCCTCCCGCCCGGCCATCTTGCGATGGCCAGACCAGCGATCACCCGGCCCGCCCGCCAACTCAATTATAACCTTGAATTGCGGCGGATTTTCGCTCACTTTTGCCGGGCGATTCCGTCCATCACACCGCACGATATTCCTTCGGAGCGGAGGAACCCATGTCTTTGCTGCGTTCCGGCGCGATGCTGATCGTGATTTTCGCTGGGTGTTCCACCAGCGTTTGGTGTCAGTCGCCTTCGGCAGATTCCGCGCGCAAGAGAGAGCACTTCCGCGATGCGGAGATTACTTACGATTGGGTGACCAATGCTCGCGGCCAGAAAATACGGACCTTCGTGACCTGGCCCAAAACCGCCGCCGCCAAGGTTCCTGCGATTTTCTTCGTCGGCTGGCTGAGCTGCGATAGCGTCGAATATCCCGACGGCGAAACCGACGGATTCGGGGCCATTTCTTGGCGGCTCATCGAACAATCCGGCTTTGCCACCGTGCGCATGGACAAGCCCGGCGTCGGTGAGAGCGAGGGCAATTGCGCGACGACTGATTTTCAGACGGAGCTGGATAGCTACCGGGCGGCCTTCGATTCGCTCTCCAAGTACCCTTTCGTCGATCAAGACGCTGTGTTTGTCATCGGCCTCAGCAATGGCGGGGGAACTTCTCCGCTGGCAGCGGGCCAGCATCCGGTGCGCGGGTTTATCGCCGCATCTTCCTGGGGCCGTACCTGGTACGAGCACATGATCGAGAACGAGCGCGTCCGGCTCTCCCACGATCCGAAGCTGTCTCCCGCCGGCGTCAACGACGCGGTAAAGGCCTTCACTGATTTCTACTCGCTTTACCTGATCCATCGCATGAGTCCCGGCGAAGTGCTCACTCAGCATCCCGAGTGGAAAACGCTATGGTATGACGGCCCGGATGGCCAATATGGGCGTCCCGCCGCTTTTTATCAGCAACTACAAGATTTGAATTTGGGACAAGTCTGGAAGAGCGTGCAGGCCCCCGTGCTGGTTCTTCACGGCAGCGCCGATACCATCATGAGCCCATCCGACAGCCGCGCGATTGCCGACACGGTGAATCGGGTTCACCCGGAAACAGCCAGCTATATCGAAATTGAAAACGCGAATCACCTGCTGGAGGTCAACAAGAAGTTGAGCGATAAAGTCGTTCCCACCATGCTCGATTGGATGAGAAAGCAGCTGGCTCAGAACTAGAACCTGAACGACCACAGATCATTTTGGTCATGCCGAATCACCTAGCGCCGAGAAGTTTGTCGAATTCGGACTCGGTAAGGATGGGAACGCCGAGTTCTTTGGCTTTGTCGTATTTTGAGCCGGGGTCGGTGCCAACTACTACGTAGTCCGTTTTCTTGCTGACGGAACTTGAGATTTTGCCGCCGTGCTGCTGCACCAGCTCCGCAGCGGCTTCCCGGGAACGCTTCGCGAGGCCGCCGGTGAATACGAAGGACTTGCCGGCGAACTTCTGGCTCTTTAGTACGCGTTTTTCGGTCGTGGGACGCACGCCAGCTTTGTCCAGTTTTTTGATGATGCGCTGATTTGCCGACTCCGAGAAAAATTCAGCGATGCTCGCCGCCACTTTAGGGCCGACCTCCCCAACTTCCAGCAGTTGCTCTTCGCTTGCTGCCGCCAACTCGTCCAACGAGGAAAAGTGTGCGGCCAGAAGCTGGCCCGTCCGCTCACCGATCATGCGAATACCGAGCGCGTAGATCAACCTGGCGAGCGAGTTCTTCTTGCTGGCCTCGATTTCCTCGAGCAGATTTTGCGCGGACTTCTCCGCGAAGCGCTCCAGCCCCACTACATCATCGAACTTGAGCGAATAGAGATCCGCGACATCTTTCACCAAACCCTTGTCCACGAGTTGATCCACGATCTTGTCGCCGAGGCCATCAATGTCCATCGCGTGACGGCTGGCAAAGTGCAGCAGCGATTCTTTGCGCTTGGCTGGGCAAGCCGCATTCACGCAGCGGTATGCCACTTCATCCTCCGCCTTGTGAATCGCGCTGCCGCATTCCGGGCAATTCTTCGGCATGCGAAATTCTTTGCGGTTCGCCCCCTCTTTGACCACTTTCAGAACATGCGGGATCACTTCTCCAGCGCGTTCGATCAACACGGTGTCGCCAATATGCAAACCGAGCCGCTCGATCTCGTCCATATTGTGAAGCGTGGAGCGGCTAACAGTGACGCCTCCGACTTGCACCGGCTCAAGAAGGGCCACAGGCGTAAGCGTTCCCGTGCGGCCAACCTGGACGCGGATGTCGTTCACAACGGTGGTCTCTTGTCGCGCGGGATATTTGTACGCAATGGCCCAGCGTGGAGCCTTCGCCGTAAATCCCAATTCATTCTGAATTGGAGTCGAATTTACCTTGATCACCACGCCGTCAATTTCATAGGGGAGGTCCGCTCGTTTCGGCTCCCATGCATCGCAATACGCCAGAACTTTTTCGATGCCATCGCACAGCTTCCAGTCGTCCGAAGCGCGGAAGTGCAATTGCTTCAAAGCCTGGAGAGACTCCGAGTGTTTAGGAAAAGGCTCTTGCCCATCCACGAGCAGGTGATAGGCAAAGAATTCGAGCCGCCGCTGGGCGGTAATCGTCGGGTCCAACACGCGAACTGAACCCGCCGCTGCATTCCTGGGATTGACGAAAATCTTTCCGCCGGTTTGCTCCTGCTGCCGATTCATCGCTTCAAACGATTTGCGCGTCATCAAAACCTCGCCGCGCACTTCAAAGGCCGAGGGCAGTTTGGCTTTCTTCAGCAAACTTGCATCAATGCGCAACGGCACCGAGCGAATTGTCCTGACGTTGGGCGTCACGTCTTCGCCGGTGGTGCCATCGCCCCGGGTAACGCCACGAACCAGCACACCCGCTTCGTATTGCAAGGAAATGCTCAGCCCATCGAACTTGTGCTCGGCAACATACTCAATTTTCTCGCGGCCGCTTCCCTGCCGCACTCGTCGATCGAAATCCCGCAATCCATCGTAGGAAAAAGCGTTGTCCAGGCTCAGCATCGGGCGCGCATGCTGGACCGTCTGAAAACCCGCGCGCGGTATGCCGCCGACCCTCGCCGACGGCGAATCCGGGGTGACTAATTTCGGATTTGCCGACTCCAGTTCCTTCAAGCGGTTCATCAGCTTGTCGTAAGCGGCGTCCGATAGTTCCGGATCGTCCAGAACGTAATAGCGGTAGTCGTGATGGCGAATCTTGTCGCGCAGCGCTTCGATTTCTTGTTTTGCCGCCGCAGCCTTGGCCATGGGAACCCTCGGAAGAACGTTCACGTGAATCTGCATCATATTATATAGAATGGAGTGTTCGCGGTACGCGCAGCTGTCGTGCGGAGAAGCCGAAATCCAGGATGGTCCATGACGGGCAATCTACGAAACGCATTACTGATCCACAACCCGAACGCCGGCAACGGCGGCAACGGACGGCGTCGCATGCTCGACGAGGCTCGCAGAATTTTCTCGTCGGCCGGCATTGAGGCGGAGCTGATCGAAACACGGGGGCCCGGCGACGCCACCGAAATGGCGCAGCAAGCCACGACCGAAGGCCGGCAGTTGGTTATCGCGTGCGGTGGCGACGGGACGTTGAACGAAGTCGTGAATGGTCTGGCCGACGCGCAAAACGGCCATCGCGTGCCGCTCGCGCTTCTTCCCGGCGGCACCGCAAATATTCTCGCCAAGGAATTGAACTTGCCCTGGGACATTCCGGGCGCCGCCGAAAAGTTGATTCACGGAGAAATCAAAGACATCGCGTTGGGCCTCGCGACGCCACTTTTAGAGCCCGAAAAGAAGCGCTATTTTCTCAGCGTCGCCGGCGCCGGACCCGACGGCATGATCGTCTATGCCATTGACCTCGATCTCAAAGCGCGCGTCGGCATCCTGGCCTACTGGTGGCAGGGAGCGCGCGAAGTTTTCCGCTACAAGTTTCCGCATTTTCGTGTGGTCACTGGCGACCAAAACCTGAACGCAACCCTGGTGGTCGTCGGAAGGACGAAGAACTACGGTGGCCCGTTCAAAATCACTACAGCGGCCGATCTCTATGAAGACCGGTTCGAGTTAATGGCGCTCACCACGCAGAGCGGCTTCCGCTATCTCAGCTATCTGCCTAGTTTGGTGTTTGACAAACTTCGCGGCAGCGATGGCGTTCACTTTTGGAAGGCTGAATCGATTGTTTGCGAACCTCTCGACAGCAATCCGGTCTACGCGCAAGTCGATGGAGAGCCGCTCGCGCGGCTACCCATCGAGTTCAAGATCGTGCCCCACGCGCTAAAGCTGCTTGTCCCGCAGAACGGCGTCGCGCAAAAATTCCGCGCGAACGCGTGAACCCAGCAAAATGGACGTCGGCACACATGCCTTGGCGTCTGTCGTTCTCACCCGCGCTCTAATTCCTCGGGCGCCGTTCGCGGCGTGGATTTTGATCATCGTGGCAGGAACGATCGCGGACGTTGACGCACTCAGCGCTATTTTCGGTCCATCAGCCTATCTGGACTGGCATCGCATCTTCACACATTCCATCATCGCGTCAGCAGGAATCGGCGTAATCTTGACCGGACTCTATCTCTTGATCGATCGCAAAGCGCCGGATGCGAAAACATCACGAGCCACTTTTCTAAGTGCGGTTTTCCTCTCGGGCTTCCTCCATCTGGCAATGGACACCTGCCAGTCGGACGGAGTCACTCTCTTCTGGCCCTTTTGCGCGCATCGCGCCGCTACCGACTGGCTCCCCGGCATCGATCCGTGGATCATCGCGATACTACTCGCGGCAATCCTGCTGCCGGAACTGGCGCGGCTCGTGAGCGACGAAATCGGTGCCAAGAGCGAAGGCCCGCGCGGGCGGGTCGGCGCGATCGTTGGTTTCGTCCTCGTCATTCTCTATGTCGGCTTGAGAGCGAACTTACATGCCACCGCATTGGCGACCATTCAAGCCCGTACGTACCACGGCGAATCGGCCCGCCGTTCCAGCGCCTACGCGCAAGCCGTATCGCTCTTCACCTGGCGCGCCATCGTCGAAACAGACCTTGCTTTGCGGGAACTCACAGTCGACACCACACCAGGCGCAATCTTCGATCCCGAAAATGGCACCACGCTTTTCAAACCGGAGCCCTCGCCAATTCTCGACCGCGCTCAGAACACCGAGGCCGCGAAGAAATTTCTGCTTGTTGCGAGCTTCCCGAAAGCCACAATCGAAAAAACACCGGAAGGCTACGAAGGGCAAATCCGGGACCTGCGTTACGCCGTCTCCGGCGAGACTCGGCACGAAATCGTCGCATTGATCCGGACGGATTCCAACGGGAAGGTGATGGAAGACGAACTCTTGTGGGAACGTGAATTCCTGCCGCGCTGAGCGGGAGATGACCGGACTCTACTTCCCGCTCGCGACAATTCGCTCTTCGCGCAAAATAAGCCGGGAAATCGCGTAGCTGGCCGCCACCAAAACGATCACCGCCGCGGTGACCAGCAACTTGTGTTGTGCGAGAAAAGGCAGCGCCTGCGCGCCATACCGCACCGCCAAATACCCGATCGCGAAATAACGCACCGTACGCGCCAACGCAATTGCCGACGTAAAACTCAAAAGTGGGACCTCAAAAACTCCTGCCGCCAGCACGAAAAATTTGAAGGGAGTTGGAGGAGGCAGCAGCGCCGCGATCAGCATCCCCGCAAACCCGTTCTTTTCCACCCACTGCCGGATCTTCGCTCCCCGAGGTCCGGCTTTCCGATGAAAAACGGCTTCCCCCCCCTTTTTGGCCAGAAAATACAAGAGGACGCATCCCAACGTCGAACCGAGCATCGCCATTGCCGCGTACAACATCATTCGCGCCGGCCGCTGAACGGCAAGGTCGATCAGCAACAAATCGTTGATTACCGGAAATGTCAAAACGGAAGAATCCAGAAAGGAAATGAGAAACAATCCTGGAGCGCCAAGTCCGCCGGCAAACGCAACAATCTTCTGCTTCCACCCGCTCAAATTCGCCGGCAAACGAGATGCCTCCTCCGCAAGAGTTCCATCGAGTCTATCAGAGGGTGCGACCTCACAATGAACGACGCTTCGTTGCTGGCTTCGCCGAAGGACTTTAGCGGCCGCTCAAAACTTCCTCAATCGCGCGTACCAGCCCTGACAAATCCTCTTGATCGATGGTCAGAGGGGGCGTGAGATAAATGACATCGCCAAACGGCTTGATCCAGAAGCCTTTTTCGACGAAGCGTCCGCGGAGTTCCGCCGCTGCAACTGGACGATCCATCTGCACCACGCCCACAGCGCCCTTCACGCGAACCTCCCGCACTCCCGGCGCGCGCCGGCATGGCCCCAATTCTTCTTTCAACTGCGCTTCGATCGCCGACGCCTGCTGCAACCGTGGCTCGCTCTCGAACAAATCCAGCGAGGCATTCGCCGCCGCGCACCCTAACGGATACGCCATGTAAGTGGGCCCATGCATCAGCGCGGCATCCGCATCATCCGAGAGAAATCTCTCATAAATGCGCTCGGTCGCGATCGTCGCCGCCAGCGGCATCGTGCCGCCCGTCAACGCCTTGGAAAGACAGATAATGTCCGGCACCACACTCGCCTGCTCACATGCAAACAGCGTGCCCGTGCGCCCGAACCCAGTAAAAATCTCATCGAAAATCAGCAGCAAATTGTGTCGATCGCACAACGTCTTGAGATCGCTCAGCACTTCCGGGTCATGAAACTTCATGCCGCCCGCGCCCTGAATCAAGGGCTCGACAATCACTGCAGCGATTTCGTTCCGGTTTTGCGCCAGAAGACGATCAAGTTCGCTGTGCCTTTCTTTCGAAGTGGGCAACGACGCCAGAAATTGTTCCGGCACAACTCCGCGGAAAACTCTGTGCATTCCCTCTTCAGGGTCGCAGATGGCCATCGTTGCAAA
>Ga0187871_10001400_pt1 | contig 21048 bp, 13 predicted proteins | sample June2016WEW_16_1_FD_132988 | JGI IMG/M metagenome (GOLD analysis project Ga0187871, IMG submission 132988) | Peatland microbial communities from SPRUCE experiment site at the Marcell Experimental Forest, Minnesota, USA - June2016WEW_16_10 | ecosystem: Environmental > Terrestrial > Soil >...
AAGGAGATGGTTGCGGGGAGCTAAGTTTTGAGTTTCAAAGTACGACCAAGTCACGCCGGTCCCAGGGGGCCGGCGTTTGTATATGGAGCGGTGGATTAGAGGATGAGTGATTTCTTACAGACCGTGAAGGAACGCGTGGTCGTTTATGACGGCGCGATGGGGACGAACATCCAGACGCGCAATCCTACTCTGGATGATTACTGGGGCAAGGAAAATTGCAGCGAGGTGCTGGTCCTGAGCCGTCCCGATATTATTCGGGAGATCCACTCCGACTTCTTCAACGTTGGCTGCGATATCGTGGAGACGAACACGTTTGGTGGATCGCGGATCGTGCTGAGTGAGTTTGAGCTCGCGGATCGAGTGCGCGAGATCAACGTCAAAGCGGCACAACTGGCGCGCGAAGTGGCACAGCAGTTTTCGACTAAGGATCGCCCGCGATTTGTGGCAGGATCAATGGGACCGACGACGAAGCTGCCGTCGCTGGGACACATTGGCTTCGATGCGATGGCTGCGGCATACGAGGAGCAGGCGTCAGCGCTGATCGAAGGCGGCGCGGATGTGTTATTGATCGAAACCTGTCAGGATTTATTGCAGGCGAAAGTCGCTACGGTCGGCGTGCTGGAAGCGATGCGGAAGGCAGGAAAGCGTCTGCCGGTTACGGTACAAGTCACTCTGCAAGAGACAGGTACGATGCTGTTGGGTACGGAGATTGGCGCGGCGCTGACGGCGCTGGAGCCGTTTGACGTGGAGATCCTCGGGCTGAACTGCGCGACCGGGCCGAAAGAGATGAACGACGCAGTCCGCTATCTGGCGCTGAATTCTACAAAGGAGATTTCAGTCCTTCCGAATGCCGGACTCCCGCACAACGAAGGTGGACACGCGGTCTATAAACTGACTCCGGACGAACTGGCCGAGTATCACAAACATTTTGTGCACGATTACGGCGTGCGGATTGTGGGCGGATGCTGCGGAACAACTCCCGCGCACTTGAAAGCTGTGGTGGAGGCGGTCTCTGGCGTCGAACCCGCGAAGCGCGATGTGAAACGCGCTGGCGCCGCATCGAGCGCGTACACCTCCGTCCCTCTCGATCTGGAGCCAAAACCCTTAATCGTCGCCGAAGAAATGAATACGACGACGCGGGTGGAACATTTCCGGAATTTGGTGCGGGGGAAGAAATACGACGACATTCTGGCGCTGGCGAAGAAACTGGTGAACGACGGGTCGCACATGCTCGACCTGTGTTGCGCGATTGTGGGCGAGGATGAGAAGGGATACATCACGTCGATTCTGGAAAGGATTGCGACGCGGGTTCCGGCGCCGATCCTGGTGGATTCGACCGAAGCGGATGTGGTGGAAGAAGCTCTGAAGAGAATTCCGGGGCGGGCGATTATCAACTCGATCAATCTGGAGGATGGGGAGAAGCGGACGTCGCTGGTGCTGCCGATGGCGAAGCGGTACGGAGCGGCGGTGATTGCGCTGACGATTGATGAAGACGGAATGGCGCTGACGGCGGAGAAGAAAGCGGCGATCGCGCACCGGATTTTTGATTTGGCGACGAAGAAGTACGGGTTGGACGGGACGGATTTGATTTTTGATGCGTTGACCTTGCCGATTTCAACTGGGCAGGAGGAGTACCGGAGCGCGGGGATTGAGACGCTGAAGGCGGTGCAGCGGATCAAGAAAGAATTGCCCGACGTAAAGACAATTCTTGGAGTCAGCAATATTTCGTTTGGGCTGGATGCGTATCCAAGGCGGGTATTGAACTCGGTGTTTATGCACGAGGCGGTGGACCATGGGCTGGATATGGCCATCGTCAATTACACGAAGATTTATCCGCTGTACAAAATTCCGCAGGAAGAAGTAGATCTGGCGCGGAAGCTGATTTTCCGCGATGAGTCTGATGGCGACCCACTGCAGAAATACATGAACCACTTCGCCGGGCTGAAGGGCAAGCCGGCGGCTTCGACGACGGCGCATGTGGATACGCTGTCGGTGGAAGACAAGCTGAAGTTTGCCATCATCAACGGCGAGAAATCGGTTGGCGAGGGCGGACATAAGAAATCTTTGGAGCAGTTGCTGGAAGATGCGCTTGGCACTTACTCGGCGCTGGAATTGATCAACACGGTGTTGCTCGATGGGATGAAGACGGTCGGCGATTTGTTTGGCGCGCGCAAGATGCAATTGCCTTCGGTGCTGGATTCGGCCGGAGTGATGAAACAGGCCGTGGCTTATCTTGAACCGAAGATGGAGAAGAAGGAAGGCGGATCGCAGAAAGGAACAATCGTGCTCGCGACGGTGAAGGGCGATGTGCACGACATTGGGAAGAATCTGGTGGACATTATTTTGTCGAATAACGGATTCAAGGTGGTGAATCTTGGAATCAAGCAGCCGGGAGACAAGATCATCAGCGCGGCGCAGGAGCACGGGGCGGATGCGATTGGACTGAGCGGGCTGCTGGTGAAATCTACGCTCGAGATGAAGTACGTGATCCAGGATTTGCAGCGGCAGAAGCTGGAGTTCCCGGTGATTTGCGGCGGGGCAGCTCTGACGCGCAAATATGTGGAAGACGATCTGCGGCGAGAGTATGCGAATGCGGTGTTTTACGCGGAGGACGCGTTTGCCGGGCTGCACGTGATGGAGGACTTGGTCACCCAAGACGGCGCACGGGAGACACGACTTCGGGACGGACGAACGGTGAAGGAGTACGCGAAAGCGGCGGCCGTGGATGAAGAGACGGGCCCAGTGTTTGCGGAGCGGAGCGCGGTGGTGGGAGATGCTCCGAATATTCCGGAACCTCCCTTCTGGGGAGTGCGGGTAAAGCATTACGATGTGCGGGAGGTGTTTCCGTACATCAACGAAACGGCGCTGTTCAAGAATCAGTGGCAGTTGAAGACGGCGTCGCAGGCGGATTACGTGCGGCTGGTGGAGGAGAAGTTCAGGCCCATCAAGAAGAAGTTGGAAGCGGAAGTGGCTGAGTCGGGATTGTTTGAGCCGAAAGTGGTTTGGGGATATTTTCCGTGCCAGAGTGACGGGAATGATGTGGTGGTATATGAGCCGGTGGTAGAAGAGCCGAGCTTGCGCTCGGCCGGACAGCCGGGGGCGGCTGTCCCCACACGGGAATTGCTGCGATTTACTTTTCCGCGGCAGAAGGAGGGGCGGCGGTTGTGCATTTCTGATTTCTTTGCTGCCAAGACTTCCGGAAAGATGGATGTGATTGGGTTTTCGCTGGTGACGATTGGGGCGAGGGCTTCGATCGAAACGCAGCGGTTGTTTGAGGGTGGAGAGTATACGAAATATTTATATTTGCACGGGCTGAGCGTGGAGACGGCGGAGGGGCTGGCGGAGCTGCATCATAAGACGATGCGCGAGGAGTTGGGGATTGCGGGCGAGGATGCGGCGGCGATTCGCGATTTGTTCCATCAGAAGTATCGCGGGTCGAGGTATTCGTTTGGGTATCCGGCGTGCCCGAATCTGGAGGATCAGACGAAGTTGTTCGTCTTGCTGAAGCCGGAGGAGAATGTGGGAGTGCGGCTGACCTCGGGGTTTTTGCTGGAGCCGGAGCAGAGTACTTCGGCGCTGGTGGTGCATCATCCGGGGGCGAAGTATTTCGTGGTGTGAGCACTTCTTACCACGGAGCCGCCCTTCGACTGCACTCAGGACAGGCTCCGACACAGAGAACGGCGAAGGATACTTTGGGGACGCCCGCCGGGTGTCCTTTTTATTTGCCAAACGGCGTTCCAAGAATAGCGTTTTTCTTATGTATGATTCGCAAACTACAATCACGCAAGTAATCGTCTGTATTCCCGCAAGAAAGACGCCAAGACTGGAAGGCGCAAGAATCTGGGGACTTTTTCTTCTTTGGCGGCGGCAAAGAAGCATGAACGGGCGGTGCAGTATTTCAAGCGGACATGAGGCGCGATGACGGTAGGGATCCTTCGACTGCGCATGATTGTCCTTCGGACAATCATGCTTTCGCTCAGGATGACTTTTGATTAGAAGGTAGCTGTCAGGCGGAGGGCGTAGCTTCGCGGTGGGCCGATGGCGTTGCCGGAAAACAGGCCGCCGAAGTCGATGATGTTGAGGTGGTTGTTGAGGTTTTCTCCGTCGGCTTGAAAGTTGAGGGCCAGTTTTTCCGTTTTGTAGAGCTGAGCGCCGAGGGAGGCATCGACGGCGAGCGTGGGCTTGATGCGTCCGCTGTTGATGTTGATGCGATCAACGACGGCCCGGCCATATTCGGCGAGCGCCTGCTGTTCAGTCCCGTTGAAATCGAAGGGCAGGCCACTGCCATACTCGGCGCCGCCCGCGATCCACAAACGCGATGTTAGCTGATAGCGAATACGCAGGCGGACTGTGTTGCGCTGATCTTGCGAATCCGGAAAGTGCCCGGTGAGTTGGGTGGTCGCGTTGACGGCGTCCGTGCCGACGAAAAGGCCTCCGGTTACAGGAAACCAGGCATTGCCCACGATATAGGAATAGCTGAGAAATCCGGAGAATCGATTCCAGTGCGGGAATTCGATCTTCTCTTCCGCCCCATAGATGATGGCTTTGCGGAACGCGATGGGAAAGCTGATGGCAGTGCTAAGGATTTGATCGTCGTCAGCGTAATTGTCGACGTATCGGCGGAAATAGTTCGCATCGAAACGAAATTGGCTAAGGAAACTTTTGGTGGCGCCGAACTCGAAGTAGTTTCCGTGAGAAGGTTCGACCGGGAGGCGAAGAACATTGGGGTTGAGCGACACGACGCTGGGCGAACTAGCGAGAAGAATGTTTTCGAACGATGGGGTCTGGAACACGCGGTCGTATGAGGCGTGGAAGATCAGATTCGTCGCGGGGAAATAACGCGCAACCGAGACGCGCGGACTGGCGGCGCTTTGGTTCACGACGAGTTGATAATGATCCCAGCGGAGGCCAGCGTTGACCGTCCATTTGCCGAGGTGGAAGAGATCCTGGATGAAGGCCGACTGTTCGAGATCAGGGCGGGCGCCGGTGAACGCAAAGGATATGGGAGTGCCGGGATCGAAGGGATAGAGCGGGTCGTTGGGATTTGCGGTGATGAGGTCGCTGAAGTTTTCGTGGAGGAAGAAATTGTCGGATTCAATGCCAGCTTTCCATTCGTGACTGCGGTGATGGATGGAGATGGATGCGTTGAAATATCCCTCTCTGAAGTCGTTGTGCAGGAAGGCGGCTATGGGCCAGGAACCGCTGTTGGAGTTGAGGTCGTCGGAGTTGTCGCGAACCATGCCGCGAATATTCGCGAGAACGTTGGATGAAAAGATGTGCTGGTAGGAGGCGATGCCCATGGTTTCGAAGTTGTCCGCAGTTTGGAGTTGGGGCGCGGTGGTGGGCGGAGTGCGAAGGTCGGGAAACTGCTGCGGCTGCTCGTTGGGGATCTCGTAACGGGCGAGTTCGTGGCGGACGCTGAGGGTAAGACGATCTTTGGGAGTGAGGTCGCGCTCATAGCTTAGAGAAAAGTCGCCGGTGGTGCCGCGGTTGGTGTAGTTCTCCGGAATCACCGGATTGAGATAGTGGGCGGTCATGTTGCCGGAAGCGCTGAGACCGATGGTGTTTTTTCCAAAGGAATCCTGGAGCCGTGCGAAGGCGCCCGCAGTGTCGAAGCTGCCGCCGGAAAGAACTGCTTGTCCGTGGAGGCCGGGTTGGGCGTCGTGGAGTGTGTTGACTTCGATGACCCCGCCCATTTTGCGTCCATATTCGGCGGGAATGCCAGCGGTGTAGATGGTGAGGGAATCGACATCGTCGGCTTCGATTTCGGGGCCGGAACCGGGCGAGCGATTGTCGATGAGAGGGATGCCGTCGAGGACGAATTGAGTTTGATATTCCGAGCCGCGGGGATGAAGGACGGCGTTGCCTTCATAAAGCCAGCCGGGCTGGGAGTTGATGAGATCGACGAGCGAGCGACCGGGCAGCGACGCGGTGCGATCGGCAATTTCCTGTTGGCCGATATGATTTGAGGCGCCGGCGCGGTCGGGATCGAGAAGCGTGTTCTGCACGCTGACTAGGACGGCGGTGCTGAGGGCCGCGATGTTCAGCTTGACGATGTACTCGGTGGGAAGGGCGGAACGTATTTCGATCAGACCGTCATAGGGAGCGAATCCTTGTTGCTGCACCTTGAGGCGATAACGACCGAAAAGGAGATTGCGGGCGAAGATAAGGCCGGAATCGTCGGCGGTGAAGGAGCGGTGGAACTGGATGGCATCGCTTGTGAGTTCAGCCGCGGCTTTGACGGCGAGGCCGTCAGGGTCGGTGATTTTGAGGCGGAGTTCTCCGGCATTGCTCTGCGCCAGGAGCGGGAGAGCGATGAGGAGGAAGGCGAATTGGAAAAATGAACGCACGGGTTGAGTGAGGAATCTTTATGCTACCAGCCTGAAGATGAAGGATTGTAGTCACCTACGGAATCGCGGGGGATTTGGAGAGCTGCAGATTTTGCAAATGCTGACTCTACTTTCGGAGGAGGAGATCGGCGGCTACGAAGAGGGCGAAGACTACGGAGATTACACCGTTCATGGTGAAGAAAGCGTCGTTGAGACGGGAGAGATCGTCGGCCTTGACGAGGGAATGCTCGTAGAGCAGGAGCAGCATGACGGCGATGACGCCGCAGAGCGCAAGTTTGCCAAGCCCGAAGGCCGGAAGCAAGGCGACGAGAAGGATCAGCATAATGATGTGGAAGGCGCGCGCGATCCAGAGAGCGGGGCCGATGCCGATGTGGCGTGGGATGGAGTGGAGTCCGGCGTCGCGGTCAAATTCGAAATCCTGGCAGGCATAGAGGACATCGAAGCCGGCGACCCAAAAAGCAACAGCGGCGGTGAGGAGCAGTATGCGAGGGTCGAGGGAGCCGCGAACAGCGATCCACGCGGCGGCAGGGGCGATGCCGAGTGCGAGACCGAGCACCAGGTGGGATAGACGGGTGAAGCGCTTGGTGTAGGAGTAGAGCAACAGGACAGCGAGGGCGACAGGCGAAAGCCAGAGCGAGAAGCGATTTAATTGCGAAGCGGCGAGGATGAAGAGGGCGCAGGAGACAATGACAAAAGTGGCGACAAAGGTGGGCGAGAGATGGCCGGCGGGAAGAGCACGGGTGCGAGTGCGGGGATTGGCGGCGTCGATGGTGGCATCGACGAGGCGATTGAAGGCCATGGCGGCGGAACGGGCAGCGAGCATGGCGATGACGATCCAGAAAAGTTGATGGACTGTGGGAAGGCCGGAGGCGGCGAGCATGGCTCCGCAGAGCGCGAAGGGGAGAGCGAAGATAGAATGCTCCCACTTGATCATCTCGAGAGTGATGCGGAGATTGTGGAGGACGGGCACAGGAAGATTGTAAGGCAGTTATCGGTTCTGGGTCCGCAGAACGCAGAGTGGAAGGACGATTGGGCTTCGGAGGATGCCTTGCCTTACGGTTCCGCCCGGGCTTCACTCTGTGAGAAACTAGCCAGCATTCCGAAAGTGAGGTCTTGATGCACGCAGCTCAGAATGCAACGATTTCGGCAACGGTTGGTGGACCGCTAGTGGTGCGGAAAGATGAGAATTGCGGGCTTTCATGTTTGGTCTGAGATCAGAGGGACGAAGCGAACGGGGTCACGCAGGGAGATGATGGGCTGGCCGTTGTGCATGCGGATAAGTTGGAGCTGCTGGGAGTCGGGTGGACCGACGGGGACAATCATGCGTCCACCGTCGCGGAGTTGGGAGAGTAGAGCGGGCGGGAGCTTGAAAGCGGCGGCGGAGACGAGGATTGCGTCGAAGGGAGCATGAGCGGGAAGGCCGAGGGTGCCGTCGCCAGCAAATATTTGGACATTGGTGTAACCGAGTGCGGCGATTGCGGTGCGAGCGTTGGCGGCAAGCGCGGGGTGACGTTCGATGGAAAAAACTTGTGCGGCAAGTTCCGCGAGGAGCGCGGTGACATATCCAGAGCCGGTGCCGACTTCGAGGACAATATCTTTGGGGGCGAGCTGGAGGGATTCGAGCATGACGGCGACAACATAGGGCTGGGAGATGGTTTGGTCGTCGCCGATGGGCAGAGGGTGATCTTCGTAAGCTTCGGCACGGTAGGGTTCGGAAACGAAGACGTCACGGGGAACGCGCAGCATGGCGTCGAGGACACGCGGGTCGGAGATGCCACGGGCACGGAGTTGAGTGTCGACCATGAACTGGCGGGCGGTGATGGTCATTGGGCCTCGTGCTTCCGGGTTTTGCGCTCCAGTTGGACTGGTTCGGACTCGGTCTTTATTTCTATTTCTTACGGCGGCGAACGCGCAGGTCGAAGCTGACGACTCCGTTCTGATCGCGGGTGCCGACTACCGAAAGGTTGCGATTGAAATAGTACTCGCCCTGAATGATCTGCTCCGAACTCTGTGAGACGTTGGTGGAATAGGTAAGGGACACGTTGTTGGCAAATTCCTGCTCGATGGTGATCTGGGGGCCGTTGCTGATGGGATTGGTTTCAGAAGTAAGTCCCTGAGGATCGATTTTGATATTGCTGGCGCCGAACAGACGCTGCAACCGGCTACTGACGGTGGTGTTCAGGGCCTGGCTGAGGATGAGCGCAGTAGCCTGATCGGAGAAAACGCTCTGCCCGGACTGCTCCTGCAGTTGCGCTGATTCATTGCCCGTGCGGCCGAGAGCGAGCAGGGCGATGATGTCGGATTTAGGAAGCGGTGGTTCGGAGCGGTAGTTGATATTGAGGCCGCGATCGGGCGTACCGGTGACAGTGATATTGAGATCGTAGTTGCGGACGTGAGTGGAAGCCTGGAGATTGAGTTGCGGTTCAATGGACACCGGATTGGCGAAATTGATGTCTCCTCGCTCAAGCGTGAAACGGGTCCCGTGGAAAGTGGCCTGGCCTTCGAGGATGTCGACGCGGCCGAGGACGGCCGGGCGAGCCACGGAGCCGCGCAGGCGGAGATCGGCGTCACCGGAGAGCCGAGCGATCGTGGTTCGCATCTGGAGTTCAGGCGAGGTCTGGACGTGGATATCGAGTTTAATGTTGTTGAGCGGAGAGTTGGAGACGGTGAGGGACGCGCCTTGGCGGCCGCGCTCGAGGTAGGAACTGAAGTCGAAGCCGGGAGTGACGGCGATCTTATTGATGGTGATCTCGCCGGAGACGGATGAAGCGGAACGTGTGCCCACCCAGTGCAATTCGGCGTCCGCGGTGGAACTGACTCCAGGCGGATAACGCAGGCGAACGTCCTTGCCGGAGGCGGTAAGATTGAAATTCAGTTGCTGATTGAGATAAGTGGCGTCGCCCTGAAAAGCGAGAGTGCCGCCGCCGGTACGGGCGGTGAGCGTCTCGATGTGGACACGATCGCGAGTGAAGAGCAGAGAGCCGCTGACTCCGCTCAAGCCACTCGGCAAGGTCGCATAAGAGAGCGAGCCATCGGCAAATTGAAGACGGCCTTGAGGAAAGGGATCGGCTAGGGTTCCGCCGACGGTCATATTGATGGTGACAAGGCCAGAGGCCGTGAGGTCGGGGTAAAAGCCGGAGAGCAGTTTGAGGTCGAGACGGCCCTCAGCCGCGAGATCGAGGGCACGACTACCGAAGAGTTGCACGGAGCCGTGGGCGGTGAGGTCAGTTCCCTCCCCCAGCATGTGGAATTGCTGAACGTTGACGGACTGGTTGGCGACGACGAAGCGAATGGGATCCTGATTGTTGAGTTTGACGTGTTCGAGGTCGAGGGAGAGAGCGGTGAGATCGCCGTTAACAGCCCAGCGAGAGGGAGAGCGGAGAGGACCGCGGAGATCGAGATTACCGGCGACGACGGAGTGTCCGGTCAGTTGGGCGCCGAGATAGGCGTGCCAGAGGGGGTCGAGATCAAGCTGATCCATGCGGAAAGAGAGATCGGCGGGATAGTCGTCACGTAACTGGACATTGCCGCTCACAAGTAATGAACCGCGCGGCAAGCGGGAATTGCCGGTGAGATGAAGTTCGCTGCCCCGAGTAACTACTTGCAGGTCCAGTTCGCCTTCGAGCTCATGGTCGAGGGCGAGATTGCGAATGTGAAAGTCGGCATTGATGGCGGGCGCGTCCGGTGTGCCGGAGGCTTTGAGTTTGAAGTCGGCGCGACCTTCGACGGGGAGGCGATCGGAACGGATCTGGCGGACGCGAGCGAGATCGAGATTATTTCCGGTTACGTCGAGGAGGAAGGCGCGGGTAGTTGGGTTGTAGGCGGCGCTGCCAGTGATGACGGAATCGTCGTGGAACAGATGAATGTTATCGAGCGCAAGTTCGCCGTGGGAGAAGTGAAAAGTGGAATCGAACTGTTGAACGGGCTCGCCGTAAGCGGAGGCATTGTTGAGATGGATTTGTCCATCGCCGTGAGGGTCGGACTCAGTACCCGCGGCTTGCAGGAAAAGATCGGCCGTTCCGGTGACGGGATAGTTGAATCCGGCGAGCGCCTGCAGCGCGGCAAGGTCGGTGTTGTGAAGATTGGCGCGGATGGAAAAAGCGCTGTCGCTGGTGACGTGGCCGTGTTGAAGCGTGGCGGAGGCATCGAACTCAGCTGAAGTGTCGCCTCGGCGCAGAGTGGCGCTGTGAAGAGCGACGGACTGGAAGGAAAGCTGGATCGAGGCGGAAAGAGAATCCCAGCGGGTTTTGAGTTGACGTGCGTTAGCGATGGCGGGCACGTTGACTTCAAAATCGTCGATCAGCAGATTTCCGGCAAGTTGCGGAGAGGAGAATGCACCGCTCATGTTGCCAGTGAAAGTGGCGCGGCCGTTCAGCACCACGGGAAAGAGCGCGGGGCCGCGCAGAACGGCAGCGAAAGGAAGCCAATCAGCGAGGCTGGAAGTGGAAACGGACAGCCGGAGCGCAGACGTGGAAGAAAGCGTGCCGGAGGCCTGCACGTGACTGGTCGGAGTGGTCAGGTTGAATTGCGGGAGATCGAGTGTGTCGTTGCTCGCATAGTAGACGCCGTTAGCGTGAGCGGTGAGCGGTAGTTGGCCGGGGGCGGAGCGAGCTGGGGGATTGACATCGAGAGCGAACTGGACTTCGGCGTCGCGACGAGTTCCCTTCCAGCGAGTTTCGAGGGTGCCGGAGGCCAGTCCAGCGAGATGCAGAGACTGCAGGGGGTGAGCGGGCGCGTTGAGGGCGATGGCGAGATCTCCGGCGGAGATATCGCGCAGGCGAAGAAGGATCAGTGCGCTTCGGATGGCGGGCGGCTTGGGTCTTGCACTTGGCTGGTGGGATTTATTCAGAGGAGGAGCCGCGGAGATAGTGGCGGTCTCAAGATTTTTTCTGGCCGTGGACGAGAGGTGCTGGTCGGGAGCGAGCCACTGATTCAGTTCGGCATCGCCAGTGAAGCTTCCGCCGAAGATCTTGCCTTGCAGCTTGGAGAGTTTGAGCTGCTGATCGCTGACCGAGTAGCCAGTACTGAGAGATGCTTTGGAGAAAGAAATCTGATCGGCCTGCCAGGCGAGATCGCGCAGGGTAAGCAATCCATTGGAGGCGAACTGGTCGAGTGACCATTCTCCTTCTCCCTTGAGTTCGAGGAATCCGGCGCGAAGCTCGCGACGACGCGTGATGGAAGCGGCTTCGGTGAGGTCGATGTGGGCGTCGTAAGCAGCTTGCAGGTGCGGACGGCGAAAATTAGTGATCTCGCCGCTGGCGGAGAGATTGGAGCGCCCGGAATTCCATTTGAGCGAAGAAAAGGTAGCAGAATCGGATCCGAGGTTGAATTCCGCGGAACTCATCCACGCGAAGGGCCGGCAGTCCAGCAGCTTAGTATCGACCAAGCCGAGCAGAAGACGCCCATTGTAACGCGCGTGAAGATAGGAGTAATCCATCTGAATCGAGGTGTCGCGAGCAGCGAAATCGAGAGGAATGGTCTGGTCGTCCCAGAGGATCCGCCCCTGACGAACTTCTAGGCGAGTGATGGAGAGCGCGAAGAGTTGTTCGACCGAAGCTTGAGTAGAAAAAGTGCTCGTCCGTTTAGGAAAGTTGCTGGTGCCATCAGGATAAAAAACCACGTGGACGACGGGCCGATCGAGGATCAATTCATGAAAGGCGAGTTCGGACTGAAGAAGAGAGGTGATCTTCAAGCGGGCGATGACGTTATCGGCGTGAGCCAGTGGAACGTCGGTGGCGTCCTCGCGGCCATGCACCGTGATATTCCGCACCTCGACTTGCAAGCGGAACGGAATGGTATGGAAGCTCGCGATTTCGGCGCGGCCTCCGGTAATGTGCTCGACCTCGGCGACGAGGCGGCGGCGAACCAGCGACTGGAAGGATTCAGTGTTGATATAGATGGTCAGAGCGAGGGCGATGAGAGACGCCGCGCCGACGAGGATCAGTACGTATTTCCACCAGCGGCGGGCGGGCTTGGTGGCGGGCTCGGTCACTGCGATTGCACTCCCGGGTCGTTGGATGAGGAGGGAACGCCGGGAATGTGCACCTGACCTTCAGAGCGTAAAGTTTGCAGCCAAGAGACGAGCATCTCGCTCACTTTCTCTTCGGTGAGCAGTTCGCGGATCTTGGCGGAAACCTCGGTAAGGGGTACTTCAGACGCGCCGGCCTGTTTCAATTTAGGGACGAACTGGTCGCGGTAGTAGGCCTCGATGGACTTGGAATCGATTTGCACGGCGGGGCGAAGACGAGCGTCGACCAGGCGCATCACATCGATCTGCTGCTGGACGTGGGCGAAAAGATCTTTCTCAGTGAGGTGATAGGACGCAAGCAGCGAGTGCCAGGCGTCATCGGAAGCAGCTCGAGGATATTGTTTGTGGGCATCGGCGATACGGGCGGCGACCTCGGCGTTGGTGGCATGGCGGAAGTCGGCGGACTTCATTTGCTCGCGCAGCAGTTCCAGGTCGACGAGGCGGTCGAGAACGGCGCGGCGATCATCGTCTGTAAAGGCGGCGAGGGAGCGGTTGCTGAGGAGCGCTTCGTAACACAAGGCTTCATCCCAATCGGATTGCAGAATGACGCGGCTGTTTACAGTAGCGACAATGCGATCGATGACCTGAGGAGCGGGAGCAGCGGCGGAACGCGAAGGGGCGGGAAACAAGAGAGAGAGTAAAAGCGCAAGCGCCGCGGTAATCGGTCTATGGTTACGAAATTTCATTAAAATGGCTGCCCTATGCTGAAAAAGACATTGAAGTGGCGCAAACGCTGCGTCTCGAAGTCTCCCGTCAGTTGTCCGGTCGAATTAACGATGCCCTGGAAATAAGACGTCGGATTCAGATTGTACCCGAAGTCAAAGCGCAGGGGGCCAATTGGTGTTTTATATCGCAAACCAACGCCCATGGCGTGAGAAGTATAGTCGTAACCGCTGTTGTTGAACGAGGTGATACAGGAGGAGTTGGGCACCCCACCAGATTGCAAACACTGTGAGGGATCCGGCTGGTGCCAGCGCAGCACACCCTTGAGCATGTCGTGGCCAGCAGTGAAAACGTTTCCCATATCGTGAAAGAGAGCGAAGCCGAAGCCTTCCCCGAGATAGGGCAGGCTGACGGAAGGAAAGCGCAGTTCCTCACTGTTAACGAACAGCGCCGAGCCACCGACGGGAAAACCGGAATCGGGATCGCGAGGTCCTGCCTGATTTAACCCGAAACCACGATGGGAGTTGCCACCCCCGGCGAAAAAAAGTTCGGGCAGGGGAATGATAGAAATATTTTCCTGACAGGCAGTCTGCAGGTGATTCAGGGGACAGGTTCCCGGGGGCAGGATCCTGGTGCCACCATAGACCTGCTCCAGGCCCAGAGTGGTGGAGCGAGCGAAGACGTACTTGTGATTGGGACGGCCGAAGGCGTAATAGGTGGAATCCTGCGCAAGAGCGCGGCCATAGTCTGACTGAGAGCCGACATAGCTGGAGGCACCGAAGCCATCGAGCGTAAAGTATTGGCCCTTGGTGCTTTCGAGGGGGTTATCGCGCTTGTCGCGGATGAAAGTGAAGCCGGGACCGCCAACGTGGGCAGGCAGGGAAAACAAACTAAATTGGGCAGGTGAAAAGTCCGCCGCGAAGTTGGTGGCTTTCACTCGGCGGTAATCGAACCGGTAGGTGATGGATGTAGAGTGATTGATTTGCTGTTTTCCGATTTGCTGGCGAAGATCGATTTTGCCCTCGAGACGCTGCGACGTGAAAGTGGCGACGTTGAGACTGTTGTCGTAGAAGATTGTGAAAAAGAGCTTGAAGCGGTCACTGTTGAAGATTTTGGGGATTTCATAACTGACCAGACCGCGCTGCTGAAGGCTTCCGACGTGGGACTGGAAGATGAGGGTCTGGTCGCGGCCGCCAACGTTGAGGCGGGTGACATTAAGTCCCACGCGGGGACTAACGCCGGTCGAGCCGGCTGGAGAGCTGGTACCGGAAGGCAGGCCCGTTGCGAATTCCAAGCCGACGCCGTAGGTGAAGGTGTAGCGTTTAGCCTCCTGTACCTGGACGAGAACATTCTTCTCAGGGTCGGAGCCGCTGGGATTCTGAACGGCCGTGTCGACCTGGCTGAAGATACCAAGATCATAGAGCTTGCTCTGTGTAGCCAGAAGATCCTGCTGGCTGAGGGGCTGTCCCGCAACCACTTGAACTTCGCGCTGCACCACGTAGTCGCGGGTGTGGTCGAGCCCAGCGACCAGCACTCGATCGACGAAGAATTGTTCGCCCTCCTGGATGGTGTAAGTAACGTCCTCGCGATTCGGCGTACCTGGGGAAGGGTTCGTGGTGATATCCAGGACAGCGTTGGGAAAACCGTGATTGAAGTAGTAGTTGAGGATGGCCCCGCGGTCGGTCGCGAGATTCTGTTCGGAATAAGGCTGACCGGTCGTAGTATTCAACTCGGGAAACGCTTTCGCGTTAATCTTCTGATCTCCGACGATGTGGAATGCGCCGACGAGAGTCTGCGGGCCTTCTTCGATTTGAATGTGAACCGCGAGATGGTTAGCGGCGCCGCGATAATTGTCGTCGACCTTGGTTTCGATCTTGGCCTGGCGGAATCCGTTGGAAACATACAGGGCCTGAAAACCGGCGACGTCGTTCTTGAGCAAGGCTTCACTGTAGCGTCCTGGAGAAAAGAAACTGCCGGCGGGTTGAATCTGCAGGCGCTGGCGGAGCATTTGCCTGGGAAAATATTTGTTCCCACTGATCTCGATGCGTTCGAGCTTGTGCACCGGGCCGGGATCGATACGGTAGATCACCCGGACGCTGTCAGGACCGCTTTCCTTCTGAAAATCTACAGAGGCATCGAAATGACCACGAGCCTGGAGGTAGGACAGAAGGTTGCGTTTACCTTCGTTGAGCAGGTCATCGTCGAGTGCGTTCTCCTGGTAAACCGGAACTTCCCTTTTCAGCACGCCGCGGCTGATGTGAAAACCCTGTGCGTATACCACGACGACGGGTCCAGGTTCGATCAGGAAGGTATAGTCGACGGAGTTGGATTCAGGACGGTATTTCTGTTCGGCGATGGAAACCTGGGCCAAGACCCGTTGCTGCTTTTGGAGCTTCTTGCGCAGATGCTGAAGAGAATTGGTGATGCGGCTCGCCCTGATCCGTTCGCCGGGGTGCATCCTGGCGATGTCTTGAACCTGGCTCTGGGAAAATTTCGCATGACCACTGACCCTGACTTCGCCGACGTGAGCGGGCTCACCCGGAGTAATGTGAAACAGAATGCTCACCTGCTGGGTGGCGGCATTGGAAGTGCTTTCCGCCGTCACTCGCGCACGGTAGTAGCCGTTCTCCTGCATGAGCTGGCGGATGTTCTGCAAAGCACGGTCGAGCTTGTCGCGGGTATGGAGTTCGCCGAGTTGGAATTTGGAGGCGTTGACGATCTGGTTATAGCTGGGATGGCTGGGAGCGCCTTCAACGTCGACGGAACCCACAAAGAAGTTGGGCGAAGTCGTGAAGGTTAGCAGCACATCCGGGCCGGAGGGAGTAATTTCCGCCTGGATGTCGGCAAAGCGGCCGGTGGCGAAAAGGATTCGGATGCTGTCGCGAACCTGGTCCCGGTCTAAAGGCTGGCCGGCTTTTTGTGGAAGCAGTTGGAGAAAATGGTCGACGCCGGAAACGCCGGGAAGGTCAATGGATTTGACGGTGCGTCCGACGTAGGAGGACATGGAGGCGAGAGTTGAGGATGTCGCGGTTTGCGGCTCCTGCGTGGAGGGTGAAGATGCAGATGCGGACGAACCGGCACGGGCAGCCGGAGCGAGCCAAACCATCATAAATATTACGAATAATGAGTACGTTCTCAGCAGATAAAGTCCTTGGGCCGTTTCTTTTTTCGATGAAGGGCGAAGGAGCCTCGTTGTCCCGCATCCTGACGGCTTAAAGCGATCACCCTATAATAAAGGTTTTGAGGTTCATCACTGGTGACCTCCTTGAGGCAGGGCGTGGAGAAAGAAAAGATCGACGAACGGTACTCGCGGCAGATTCTGTTTCGCGGCATTGGAGCGGAGGGTCAGCGGCGGCTGGTTGCAGGTCGAATTGCAATTGTGGGATGTGGAGCGACCGGGTCGGCATTGGCTTCATTGCTAGCTCGCGCGGGCGTGGGAGCGCTGCGGATTATTGATCGCGACTATGTGGAGCTCAGCAATCTGCAAAGGCAGTCGCTGTTCGACGAAAAGGATGCGGCCGAATCATTGCCGAAGGCAATTGCGGCGGCGCGAAAGATCGCTGCCTTCAATTCGGAGATTGTGGTCGAGGCGCGAGTCGAGGATGTGGTCCCAGGCAATATTAAGGTTTTACTTGAAGGAATGGATGTAATTATCGATGGCACAGACAATTTTGAGACTCGATATCTAGTGAACGATTTTGCAGTGGAAGCTTCATTACCGTGGATTTATTCGGCGGCGGTGGGGAGCTATGGTGTGACGTTGAACGTATTGCCGGGAAAAACCGCGTGCCTGGCCTGCATTTTTCCCGATACGCCGCGGGGGATGGTGGAGACTTGTGAAACCTCGGGGATTCTAAATACAGCGGTGAATATGGTTGCCTCGGTGGCCGCGACCGAAGCTGTGAAGTTGCTAGTGGGCGGTGAGGCACTGGGAAAATTGCGGAAGACGCTCTGGTCGTTTGATGTTTGGACAAACGAGCAGGCGGAGATTGCGGCGGGAAAACCACGCGCTGGTTGCCGGGCATGCGGCGAGCGGGACTTTGTGCATCTGGCAGGCGAGGGACGGCCTCATATCACAATGTGCGGGCGAAACTCCGTGCAGATTCACGAACGGGCCAGGCCGATTGATTTTGCTGAGATGCAGCGGCGACTGGAAACGCTCGGTGTGGTGCGACACAATGAGTTCGTGCTGAAGTTCTGGCGCGAGCCCTATGAGATGACTCTATTCCCTGACGGGCGGGCGATCATCAAGGGAACAACCGACACTGGAGTTGCGCGAAGTTTATATGCGAGGTATGTCGGGAGCTAAATTGGTGGCCCCCTTCGCTGTTGTCTTTCTTTCTACGAAGCCGCGTTTAGTCAGCCAGAAAAACAATGCTCGGGAACCAACTCCAAGGCAAGACGGCTGTCATTACTGGGGGAGCGGGCGGGATCGGCCGCTCCACTGCACTGCTTTTTGCCCGTGAGGGCGCGGCGGTGACTATTGTCGACCTGAACCAGCCAGCTGGCATCGAGGTCGTGCGCGAAATTTCCATTGGGGGCGGCCGGGCGATTTTCGAGCGCGCCGACGTGACTCGCGCCAGCGACTGTCGGTGCGTGATCGAACGCACTGTTCAGGAATTCGGTGGCATTCATGTGCTGTTCAATAATGCAGGCATTATCCGCCGCGCTTCTGTGATTGAGATCAGTGAGGACGATTGGGACGCGGTAATGGCAGTCAATGTAAAATCCATCTTCCTTATGTCACGCGAAGTGATTCCCATCATGGCGAATGCGGGCGGCGGTTCGATTGTCAACACGGCTTCGGGATGGGGGCTGGCGGGTGGCGGGCGGGCGGCAGTTTACTGTGCTTCAAAAGGCGCTGTAGTGCTGCTCACCAAGGCCATGGCGATTGACCATGGCGGACAGAAAATTCGGGTGAATTGCATCTGCCCGGGCGACACCGATACCGCGATGCTGCGTGGCGAGGCGCGGCAATTGGGCGAAGCAGAGGATCGATTTCTCTCGGACTCTGCCAAGCGCCCTCTGGGGCGAGTCGGAACGCCGGAGGAGATCGCTCAAGCCGCGCTTTATCTCGCCAGCGATGCGTCCTCGTTTGTGACCGGAACGGCGCTGGTGGTGGATGGCGGAGGCCTGGCGGGATCGGGTTAAGAAAAGTCAATCTCACATGACGCAGACAATCCAGACGCGAAACCGCACTCACTCTCAGGAGTGGTTCGAACGGGCACAGCAGTCGTTAGTCGAAGGCGTGAACTCGCCATCGCGTGGCGCAGCAGTATACACACGCGGACCGATCATGCTGGAACGCGGCGACGGGTCCCACGTATGGGATGCAGACGGCAATCAGTATGTCGACTTCATGATGTCGTTCGGGGCGCTGATTCAGGGGCATGCGCACCCGACGCTAGTGAAGACGGTTTGCGAGGCGATGGCGGAAGGGTCCCACTTCGCGGCCGCAACCTCCGCGGAAATCGAAGCCGCGGAACGGTTTCGCCGCATGGTTCCGTCAGCCGAACTGGTGCGCTTCACCAACACTGGCAGTGAAGCGACCATGCTGGCTTTACGTCTGGCCCGCGCGCGTACGGGACGGCGTAAGTTCCTGAAGTTCGAAGGACACTATCACGGATGGTACGATCCGTTTCTTCTGAACGCGCATAGTCATCCGCCGGAGCAGTTGGGTCCGGTGGAGAATCCGGAGCGCATTCCAGATTCTGAAGGCATACCGGCTTCGACGTTCGACGAGGTTGTGCTGGCGCCATGGAACGATGTGAATGCACTCGAACGGGTTCTCCAGCTGCACGGGCACGAACTGGCAGCGGTGATCACCGAACCCATCATGGCCAACATGGGTTGTATTCTTCCGCGAGATGGATATCTGCAGCGCTTGCGAGAACTCACGCGAGACTGCGGCGCGCTGCTAATTTTTGACGAGGTGGTCACCGGATTCCGCTATGCCCCCGGCGGCTGCCAGGAATATTACGACGTTAAGCCGGATATCAGCACCTTCGGCAAGGCGCTGGGCGCGGGATTTCCTGTCGGCGCGGTGGCAGGACTGCGCTCGATCCTGGAGCGAATGCAGTGGAGCGAGAACATGGTTCTGCACTATGGCACTTTTAACGGTCATCGACTGACCATGAAGGTGGTTACAGCCAACCTGGATCTGCTAGCCGCCCCCGACACTTACCGAAAGCTTCACGCAGTGGGTAATGCCGCTATCGCCGGACTTCGGGAAGTGTTTCGCCGACATGGGACAAAGGCGATCGTGCAAGGCTTCGGACCCATGTTCCAGATTTACTTCACCGATCGCGAGGCTATCCACAATTATCGGGAATATTGCGAGTTCGTGGATGCGAAACGCTATTCGCAATTTGTCCACGGACTGCTGGAGCGAGGAATCTATATGACTCCTTCCAACGGCCTGCACTGGATTATCTCGACAGCGCACACGGATGCCGATGTAGAGGCGCTCGTTGATGCTGCAGACCAGGCCTGCTCGGGACTCTCGTGAAGGCGACTGTTTTTCTTGGAGGCGGGCGTATTACCAGCGCGCTCGTAGCCGGACTGCGACTGGCGAAGTACCGCCGGCCTATCGTTGTGTATGACCGGCATTCCAAGAAGCTGCAACAACTAAAGCGGCAGTATGGTGTGATCGTCGAACCAGATCTACATCGCGCGGTGGAAGCGGCAGACCTCCTGATCATCGCAGTGCGCCCGGACTCAGTGCGCCAGTTGCTGGAAGAAATCGGAAGGATTCTCCGGCCGCTGACGGCGGTGAGTTTGGCGGCCGGTGTTCCTCTGTTCAAACTTCGGGCAGGATTGGGGCGACCGGTACGATGGGCGCGGGCTATGCCAAGCCCCGTGTCCCGCAGCGGATGTGGACTGACAGCGCTGACATTTGGCCGGGGCTGGCCCGACGCGGGGCGCAAGGAAGTGCGCGATCTGTTCTTGCTTGTGGGTCCCGTGCTGGAAATTCCTGAGAGCCGGTTCGATGCTTTCACTGTCACTTATTCCAGCAGCCACGGCTATCACGCGCTGGCGGCGCTGGTTGATGCGGCGGAAGCAATAGGGCTTGACGCGAGGAGCGCGCGGGTGGCCGCCGCTCACGCCTTGGCGGATGGGATTCTGGCTTGGCGCGAAGGCAAAGTGCCATTGGATCAGTTGCTGCAGGAAGCCGCTACGCCAAGGGGAATCGCCGCCACGGTTATGAATGAACTGGACCGCAGCGGTTATCAGCAAATTGTGGTGCGGGGACTTCGCGCCGGAATGATGCAAGCCCGAAAGAACGCGAGACGATGATCGATCGAAATTGACCGTCGCTCGTTTTCTATGCGGCTTTCTTCTTTTTTGTGTGGCCGCTTGGGCGTCGAAATCTGCCACCACGCTGCCAGTGAAGTTGCTGCCGCCATAAGTGCAGCCTTCGACGAATCGGTTTCAAGCTGTAACTTACAATTGTGTCAACAATGGGACCCGGCCTGGGGAGAAGCCGGTCCCTATTTGAGGCTGCGAAGCGTTTATTCTGTTGTGAGTTTCTTGGAAGGATGGGCCATGCCACATTTGACTCCGCATGATGTGATGACGATGTTCATGGCGCTGGCAGTGTTGCTCGGCTGCGCCAAGCTGGCGGCGGAGTTGATGCAGAAGATTGGCCAGCCCTCGATCCTCGGAGATATTTCCGTCGGCATATTCCTGGGACCGACGGTTTTGGGGCGGTTCCGGCCGCACGTCTATGAAGCCTTGTTCCCACCACTGGGCCGATGCCAATTGTGCTGGACACCGTCACCACACTGGGGGTGGTTTTCTTTTTGCTGACGGCAGGTTTGGAGATCGATCTGCGCAGCATCTTCCGGCAAGGCAAGAGCGCCCTGCTGGTGAGTCTTTTCGGGGTGGCATTCCCCTTAGGAGCCGGCTTCCTGGCGGCCAGCATTTTCCTCAATATCTCGGTGCGCAAGAAGGAGCGAATCCGCTCATCTTCGCGCTGTTAGCATTGCGGGAAATGTGTGAAGTGGC
>Ga0187871_10001402_pt1 | contig 21038 bp, 14 predicted proteins | sample June2016WEW_16_1_FD_132988 | JGI IMG/M metagenome (GOLD analysis project Ga0187871, IMG submission 132988) | Peatland microbial communities from SPRUCE experiment site at the Marcell Experimental Forest, Minnesota, USA - June2016WEW_16_10 | ecosystem: Environmental > Terrestrial > Soil >...
CTAAGCTGCCGCTATTCGTTCCACGATCTTTCTCGCGTAGAACTGGATCTTCGCCGCCCGCAGACGCCCCGTATGAATATGCCCTTCGAGCTGGGGCTCACCGTCATGGCGTCGTATTACAACCCGAAGCGGCACACGTGGTGTATCTTCGAGAAAGATTACCGGCGCGTCCTAAAGTCCTTGGGCGATCTGGCCGGCTCTGACGTCTATAGCCACGGCGGGAGGCCCATAGGTGTGCTCAGGCAAATCGCCAATGCGCTCGTCGTTGAAGATCGTCAGCCTGACATGAGACGGTTGCTGGCGATCTACCGCGAGGTCAAGACAGCTCTGCCAAGCATCCTCAAAAACCGTGGGGCGAAGTCCTGCTATGAAGCAGCCGTGTTCCGTGACTTGGTGTACGCCGCGCAAAAGGCGGCCACCGTCCAGATGGGGATCTCGTAAGAGGATCATCCGCCCCGCGCCAGCCGCCTACGCCTGCTTCGCCGCCAGATCGCCGATGACCGGCAACACGATCTTCTTCCCCTGGTAGGTCTGCAGGAGCAAGAAGATCCACAGGACGAAGAAAGCCAGGTCGATCAGGCTCATCAGATACCACATGCCCCAGGGCAGAACGGTCCTGAGCGCCACCCAGACGATGATCACGGCCACATGCAGAAAGATCGACTGGAAAGCGTGAAAGCGAATCAGCTTGTTCTTGTTGTAAGGCTCCAGAACCAGGAAAATGATCCCGGTCACGAGTCCCAACAGGTAACAAAGAGCCGCCGCGGTATTCTCCGGTAACCCGGCGGCTGACACCGCCGGCAGATTGACGGCTTGGGGCGCGGCAGGATCCACCGCCGTCCCGCACTTCGCGCAATAGCGCCCTTCGACTGCGTTGCCACAACTTGGACAAAAAGCCATAGTTCCTCCGTTTCTAATTTTGGATCACGCGGCTCGTCCCACACGCGGGGCGGCGATCGAAAACACCAAACCTCCCAGGGCCGCGCCCAGGATAATCGCCAGGTTTCCCGCACCCATCAGGGCCACGCCCAAGCCGGCAAGCCCACCCATCGCCATGCCGACCAGCGCCACCAGGAGTCTTTTTAACATATATTGCTATGCTCATAGTAGCGGTGAATACGGGAATTGTCATCTTTGCGCACGGGTCTAGTGTCGCATCCGCCAACGAAGCTGTCAGAGTCGTGGCGGAAGCCGCGGCGGCCACCGGGGGTTTTGAGCACGTGGAGACTGCCTTTCTGGAAGCCCGGCCCGACCTTGACGAAGCCGTGGAGCGTCTGGCCGATTCCGGCGTGAAACGAATCCTGGTGGTGCCCTATTTCCTGACTTTGGGGATTCATCTACAGCGGGACCTGCCGGCAATCGTGAAACAACTGTCCCGCGCCCACCAGAACGTGGAAATCCGCGTCACCGCGCCGCTGGACGGTCATCCGGCGTTGGTGCGAGTCCTGCTGGACCGTGCCCATGCTGCGCTAGCCGATTGGAAATAAATGGCATAGCTCAGCCATCCAATTGACTTGACAATAACACACTAAAGTTTGATAATGAGAGTGTACTAATAAGCCGTAGGAGGCTTTCAGAAACATGGGAAAGATTATAGGCATCGACTTGGGAACCACGAACTCAGTGGTTGCCGTGATGGAAGGCGGGCAGCCGACCGTGATTGCCAACCAGGAAGGCAACCGCACCACACCGTCGGTAGTGGCGTTCACCAAGAGCGGGGAAAGGCTGGTCGGACAGGTGGCCAAACGGCAGTCCATCACCAATCCCGAGAACACCGTTTTCTCGATCAAGCGCTTCATGGGGCGGCGCTATGACGAAGTCACCGAAGAGATGAAGATGGTCCCCTACAAGGTCGTGCGCGGCGACAGTAACGACGCCCGCGTGGACATTAGCGGCAAAAAGTATTCACCGCCGGAAATCTCGGCGATGATCCTGGTGAAGCTGAAGGAGGCTGCCGAAGCGTACCTGGGCGGCAAGGTCACCCAGGCGGTGATCACGGTCCCGGCCTACTTCAACGACGCGCAACGGCAGGCCACCAAGGACGCGGGCAAAATCGCGGGCCTGGAGGTCATGCGCATCATCAACGAGCCCACCGCGGCGGCGCTGGCCTACGGCCTGGACAAGAAGAAGAACGAGACCATCGCGGTCTACGATTTCGGCGGCGGCACCTTCGATATTTCGATCCTGGAAGTGGGCGAGGGAGTGGTGGAAGTGAAGTCCACCAACGGCGATACCCACTTGGGCGGCGACAACATCGATCAGCGCGTGATGGACTGGATTGTCACCGAGTTCAAGCGCGAGTCGGGTATCGAACTGTCCAAGGACCAGATGGCGCTGCAACGCCTCAAGGAAGCGGCCGAGAAGGCCAAGATGGAGCTGTCCACGCTGCTGGAGTCCGAAATCAACCTGCCGTTCATTACGGCGGACGCCACCGGCCCGAAGCACCTGACGATGAAGCTGACGCGGGCGCGTTTCGAGCAGATGGTGGAAGATATCGTGCAGCGTTCCATCGGGCCGTGCAAGCAGGCGCTGACGGATGCCAACGTGACCCCCAGCCAGATCGACGAGGTGGTCATGGTGGGCGGCCAGACGCGCATGCCGCGCATTCAGCAGATCGTGCGCGACCTGTTCGGCAGAGAGCCGCACAAGGGCGTGAATCCGGACGAGGTCGTGGCGGTGGGAGCGGCCGTTCAAGGCGGCGTGCTGGGCGGCGAAGTCAAGGACGTGCTGCTCCTCGACGTGACGCCTCTGTCGCTAGGCATCGAGACGCTGGGCGGCGTGTTCACCAAGCTGATCGAACGCAACACCACCATCCCGACGCGCAAGAGCGAAACATTCTCCACGGCGGCCGACAACCAGCCGTCGGTCGAGATCAAAGTGTTCCAGGGCGAGCGCGCCATGGCGCAGCATAACCGGTTGCTGGGCGTGTTCCAGCTTGGCAACATTCCGCCGGCGCCGCGCGGCATTCCGCAGATCGAAGTGACCTTCGATATCGACGCCAACGGCATCTTGAATGTCGCCGCCAAAGACAAGGCCACCAACAACGAGCAGAAGATCACCATCACCTCCTCTTCGGGTCTGGCGAAGGACGAAGTGGACAAGATGGCCAAGGACGCCGAATCGCATGCGGCGGAGGATCGCCAGCAGCGCGAGACCATCGAGACGCGCAACCGCGGCGATGCCATGATCTACAACGTGGAAAAGACGTTGAAGGAGCATCGCTCCAAGATCGGCGATGAGGAAGCGCGCAACATCGAAGCGGCCATTGAGGAGACCCGCAAGGCCATGCAGGGGAATGAGCTCGGTGTCCTCAACGCGGCCATCGACAAATTGACGTCTGCCAGCCACAAGCTGGCGGAGGCCATGTACAAATCCGCTTCCCAACCCGGCGCGGGGCCGGGCCCAGGGGGCACCCCTGGCGCCGACGGCGGTCCAGGCGCGGGCGGCGAGAAGAAGAAAGACGACGTGGTGGACGCCGAGTTCGTGGACGTCGACGACAAGAAATAGTGGTCGGTGGCTGGTGGATGGTGACTGGTGGGCTTGACAAAACCACCGGCCACTAGCCACCATCCACCATCCACGGGTGTTCTATGTCTCCCAAGCAGGACTATTACGAAACGCTGCACGTAGCCAAGGGCGCCAGCCAGGATGAGATCAAGAAGTCTTATCGCAAGCTGGCGCGCAAGTTTCATCCCGACGTGAATCCGGGGGACAAGGCCGCCGAGGAACGTTTCAAGCAGGTGCAAGGGGCATACGACGTCCTCAGCGATGCCCGCAAACGCCAGGTCTACGATCAGTACGGTTTCTATTCGGACAACATCCCGGCGGGCGGCGGCCCGGGAGCCGCACCGGGTCCGCAGCCCGATATGAATTTCGACAGCTTCGACTTTTCAGACTATTTCCAGAGGGGCGCGCAGGGCGGCGGACGGCGCCCGTCGACAGGAAGCGGGGGAAGCGCGGGCGGCTTCCGGGATATCTTCTCGAACCTCTTCAACCGCGGCGAAGCGCCGCAAGAGGCGCCGCAGAAGGGTGAGGATCTCGAGTACTCGCTGAATATCGATTTCTGGCAAGCCATCAAGGGCACCCAGATGCGGCTCAATATCACCCGCTACGACACCTGTCCCACCTGCCATGGAATCGGTTCGGCCGGCGGCCAGACCGTGGCCTGCCCGGAATGCAATGGGACCGGCTCGGTTTCTCAAATGGCCGGCGCCATGCGCTTCAACCTGAGTTGTCCGAAGTGCGGCGGCAGCGGCAAGCTGAAGAATGCCTGCCCCACGTGCCAGGGCGAGGGCCGCATCGCGCACACCGAGACGGTGGAAGTGCGCATCCCGCCGGGAGCCCGCAACGGGTCGCGGCTGCGGGTGCCGGGTAAGGGCAATGCCGGCTCCATGGGCGCTCCCTCCGGCGATCTCTACATTACCACGCGCGTGGAGGAGCATCCCTACTTTCGCCGCGAGGGCGACGACATTCACATCCGCGTGCCGGTAGCCGTGTGGGAAGCCGGGCTGGGCGCCAAGATCGAAGTGCCCACCATCGACGGCCGCACGTTGCTGAAGATCCCTCAGGGCACTCACAACGGGCAGAAATTCCGCCTGCGGGACAAAGGCGTCTTCAACGCCCGCACCAACCAGCGCGGCGATCAGATCGTGGAGGCCGCCATCGAGACGGTTAAGGTTCAGGATGAACGCACCAAAGAGATTCTGCGCGAGTTGGCCGGGCTGCATCCGGAAGACCCGCGCGCGGAACTCTGGACGGCACTGTAGCCGTAAAGGATGCACGTTATGGGCAAGGGAAAATCCAAAGGCTCGTACATGATTTCGTCGGTGGCCGAGCAGTATGGCATCCACCCCCAGACGTTGCGTCTCTACGAAAGAGAGGGGCTGCTGAAGCCTTCCCGCAGCGACGGCAACACCCGGTTATTCACGGATGGCGACCTGGAAAGATTGGAAGTGATTCTGCATCTCACTCGCGAGCTGGGAGTCAACCTGGCCGGAGTGGAGATCATTCTGAATATGCGGGAAAAGATGGCCGAGATGCAGGCTCAGATCGAAGAATTCGTGAGCACTCTGAACCGCGAGCTGGTGGCGCGCCGCCGTCCGGCTGCGCAGGAAGAGAAGCAGTCTTTGATTCGCGTAGTCAGTTACTCCAGCGTCGCGGCGGCGGCCCCCGCCCGTAAGAGCCGCGGCCAGGGGTAGGACGGGCTTCAGACTGTCACCGCCCGTCAGGCGCTCGGCGTGGTCGTCCACGAACCGGGATGGAATTGAGTGTCCGGTTGTCCCGATGGCAAGCCCGCCTGTTCCAGTTGCTGCAGGGTATAGAAGAGGCCCGGCTGTACGCCCGAGACCGTGCCGCTATAGCCTGGCACGCCATAAGTACCGGTCGTGCCAACCTCGTCGGCTACCGAAATCAAGATAGGCTGAGGTCCGCTGGACTGCCCTGGCCCGGCATAGCCAAGCTCCTGGGCGGTGTAGGTGGTTCCCTCAAAGTTGAGCGAGCCGGGGTCCGACCAGTAGGCCGATGTATCGATGGCTTGTCCCGTCGACAACCGCTGCGCGTTTTCCATGGCTAGATCCTGGTCGGACTGCTGTTGGACCTGCTGGCTGGGAATGCCGGGCAACTGACCCGTATAATCGGCTGCATTGGCCCCCGCCAAGGCGGCAAAGGAATTGCCGATCTGGTTGTCCAGGGCCTGTGTATAAATGGCGTCGGGACCGTACACGCTACCGTCTGGGTAGTTGTTGCCCGCCCCTGTAGCGGGTTGATCGGAAATGGTGGCGTCGGTGGGATCCCCTATCTGCGCGTAGTAGGTGTTGAGCCAACCCTGCACATCCGGATCGCCTAGGGTGGCCTGGGCATCGGACGCGGAAGCCTGCGCGTTGGAGGCGGAAGCGGCTAGAGGGGTGGGCTGGTCCATTTTCTGGATATTGGCTTTTGCGGCATCTTGGAATAACTCCGCAAAATCGGCGCTCTCCGCTGCCGCCTGGACCGGCGGCCTTTCGATCACCCCGAGGCTCTGGTTGTTCATCGCTTGGATCATTCCGGTTCTCCCTGGCGCACGGCCATGCGGAACTTTTCGCGCGCCAACCAAGGTTCTTGCAAATATTGAGCCAAGAACAATTCCTGCCACCACTCGATGAAAACACAAGGCGAAAAGGGCAGGCCAGGCACAAGGCCGGGCGCTGCCGGCGACGCGATCTTGGCAGTAGCGCGATTGGCGCCGTGAACTTGACGCCGTGGCGCTTTCGCGGCGCACCGGCGCCGAACGGCGGGGAATGCCAAAGCCAGAAAACTGCCCGTCGCCGTTGGAACGGGGTCTCTAAGCGATAGCGATTGCCGCGACTCCCGGCTGCGCATTGTACTGCGCCACGAGTTGCTGGATTTGGGTCAGCGTAATGGCCGGCTGCATGTCGGTGCGTACCACCATCCATGTGGCTGTCCCGAACAGCGGGTCGGGAGGCGGAATCAGCTCGAACTCTTCGGTCGGCAGCAGCGGCCGGATCGGCACGGGGATGGTGAGCGCGCCCGCCGGGGCAGCCGTGACTTGCGGGTCCTCGACCCACTGGATATACAGAGTCGTGGCTGGTTCTCCCGACACCGGTGCATACACCCAATGGCCGGGAGCATTGACGCCACCAGCCATCTGCTGGAGCATGAGCGTCTTGGCGTAGAGCACAAGTCCCGCACCCAGCGGCGATGCGCCGTTGACTTCGATACCCCACTGGCGCCGGGGGTCGGTATGATAGACCGTGTAGTAAACGCCCACGCTGGAAGCATCCACGACGGTGACGGTTTTGCCAGGGAACAGGAAGGCAATTCCGTTGGCGATGGCTTGCGCATCGGCCTCGAGGCAGACCGTGGCCGGATCAATGGGAGAAGCTACCCCATAAGGCCAGTCCAGCGTGGCGTCGGTAGGCGTCTCCCCGTAGGTGGAATAGTTGTAAGTGCCCGGCAGATTGACGGCGCCGGCCGCTGCGGCCGGGATCGGCAGCTCCAGAGTCTTCCCCGCCGTCGTATCGAACACTAGATAGGGCTGGCCGCTGGGCGCCGGATCGAGCCATGGCTTGACCGGCAACGCCGGATTGAAGGGCGGAGCCTGGGTTCCCACAGCCGCCACGTATGCCGCGCGGGTCGCATAACTGGCGAATAGATACAGATCGGAAATCGGATACTGACGCAAGTTTGGCTGCGCCGGTGACGTTGACATAGAAGTCTCTCCTTTTCATTAGTTCTCTTGTTCGAAGGGTTGCGGCTTTGTGCCGGGATGCACGGGATCGAGCGCTACCCGGAACCGCGGCGTGCACAGGTCGCGGTTTGTTTACCTGGGCCCACACTAGCACGGCGGCGCCAAGAATCGAGGAGGACGATGGGAGTTAGATTATTGTTTTCAAGAGGATGTAGGCGGACGCCAGCTTGTGACCGAAAACCGGCCTAGGCCCAATGCTGTAGATGTTTCGGTGGGGCAGACGATCGTTTTATGTCGTCTGCCGGCGCTCCCCGAAGGCGGCAGACCACGAAGTGCGATGGTCTGCCCCACCAAAGTGAACATTATTGGGCCTGGGCCGGCGGCGTGAGAGGCCGGACCCAGAGGGCACACCCGGCCACGGGCCTGCCCCACAACTCTCGGGTAGAATGAAGACATGCTGAGAGCCGTGCCGCTTATCCTTTTGGCGACCGCAGGTTTTGCCCAGACGCCGCCAGCCATACCCGAAAAGTCTTCCCCGCAAACCTCCCCGGCGGCTCCGCCGGAGGTGGAGGCAGCCTTGCTTGCGCGCGTCACCCAGTTCTACCAATTGGAAGTGGAGGGAAAGTTCTACCAGGCGTTGCAACTGGTAGCGGAAGACACTAAGAATTCGTACGTGAGTGTAAACAAGCCGACGATCCGGAGCTTTGAGATCGAAAGCGTCCAGTTTTCCGACGATTTCACGAAGGCGGATGTAGTCGTGTTGGTTCGCCGCCTGCTCCCGCTTGAGGGATTCATGGGCCACCCCTTAAGCTTAAAGGACTCCCGCCACTGGAAACTGGAGAACGGCCAGTGGTGCTACTACGTGGATCCACGTGCCGGGTTCAACATGTCCCCATTTAAACAGCTACGTCGCCCGGTCAAGGATCTCCCCCCTGGAGGACTTCCCGGCGCGCCAGGCCCGCCGGAGCCCATGCCGGGTAACGTTCCGCATCCGCTGGCGCTCACAGTGGACAAGCCGAGCGTGCGGCTCAACTCCGCGGGCCCATCCTCGGAGCAGGTTGCCATTTCAAACCCGTCGCCCTGGCCCGTGGCGATTACTGTTTCCGATCCAAAGATTGCCGGCCTCACCGTCAGCCTGGATCGCTTGACCCTGAAGGCGGGCGAGAAGGCCATCCTGAAAGTTCAGTCGAGCGGTGCAGTTCAGATTCCCACGGCGCCAATCACCATCGCCGTCAGAGTTCAGCAGACGAACCAGATTATCCCGATCAAAGTCTCTTTTGCCAATTAGTACGGCTGGAAACCGCTCCCTTACGGTCGCGGCTCGGTAACAAGTGAGGCAGAGTAACAAGTGAGGCAGGTCCCCGGCAAGCGGGGACCTGCCTGCGATTACTTTATCGGGAGCAGGGATCCGTTCCCGAACACTACGGTATTACCCTGTTGCACCACAATCGCGAACGGCGCATTGTTGCCGGGGGCGGCATTGTTCGGCACCTGGAAATCCACTTCGTAGACGCCCACCATGCCGTAAGCGTACTTGGCCGACAGAACCAGTGCCCCGCCGTTATCGACCCCCACGATCACGCCGGCGTTCACTGGCAGACTCTGCGGCACCCAAGTGCCGCTTTGGTCGCTCAGGGGATCGAACTCGTCGGTAAACAACGGTGGCGTTGTCTGGCCGAGTCCCGTGACAAACATGCGCAGGGTATCTCCAGGCTGCGCCGGATTATTCACCGTGATGAAAGACCCATCCTCCCTCACCAGGACCGCGCGCGTTTGCCCATCGGAGTCCGCAAACTGGAAGATACCAGGGCTGTACGGCGTTACCGGCACAGCGAAGGCAGGCAAAGCTACGTTATCGACGGTGACCACCATGGGGACCGTGGCAGGCGGGACAGCGGCCGACGAAGGTACTTCGCAGGGCACCTGGGCCGACAAGGATTGCACGCCATTGAAATTCGCCACATACAGAATTGGCGCCGGCACACCGCCGAACTGGACGCTGACGCCCGCTACCTGATACTGCGGAGCGATGAAGGGGAGCACCAAACCTTGCAGCCCAGTGGCCAGCCCCGTTCCATAAATCGTAACAAGACTGCACGGCGAGGCCGCCGAAGGGGACTGGTCGAAACCAGCCGCGTTCACAACCGCGGTGACCCCGAGGGGCGGAAGGACGGTCAGGTCGAAGGTCTGCGTATACGTCGTGGTTCCGGAAACGATACTGGCGGTAATCACGACTGGGCCGGGAGTGGCGCCCGCCGTAGCGGTGACCTGCGCCTGCCCCTCTGCATCGGTCCCGGCCGTGGGTGCACTGAGGGTGGCAGATCCGCTGGTGACCGCATAGTTCACGGTAGCGCCCTGGACCAGCAAGGCGTTGTCGTTCACCTGCACGAGCAGCGGAGCGGTGAAAGGCGATCCCTCGGTGGCCTCCTGGCCACTGCCGGAGACAGCCTGCAGAGCGGTGACGACGATGTTCACATTGACCGTGAAAGTATACTGCACGGAGGTGTTGCCGGTCAGCGCGACCTTTACCGAGACCGGTCCGACAGTCGGGGTTACAAAAGCCGAGACCAGTCCAGTAGACGCCGAGGATGTGACGGGGCTGGTGAGGGTCGCGGTGCCCGCTATGACGGACCATGTGACCGCGGCGGCGTTGGACGGATTTCCGCTGGTATCGGTCACTTCAGCGGTCAGCGCAAAGGGCGTCTTGACACCAGCGTTAACGCGTTGGTTGTTGCCGCTGATGTACTTGATAATCGCCGGCGGTCCGCCAGTGACTGTAAGCGCCGCCGACGGAAGGCTCTGGAAGTTGCCCCCCGCGACGATGGTGTATGTCCCGGTTCCCACCTGACCGCCAAAGACGGGATAACACTTCGCCGTGCCCGTGGTATCGGTAAGAACAGTGCCCGCCGGCTGGCCCGCTTGCGTGGCACAGCTTACGGTCGGGCCCCCTGTCCCGGATTGAAGCCTCACCTGAATTCCGGAGAGAACCGGGCCTCCTCCAAATATTCCGTTGGTCCCAGCCACACTCACGACCAGCGGCGTGGCGGCCGTTGTGCCTACGGCGCCGCTCAGCGCCGGCGGCACCACAGCAGAAACGAGTGTGACGGAGATGGGAGCTAGAACTCCACTTGCCAGAGCCGACGTCTCGACGAACTGAACGCCCGCACCGAGGGCCGATGCAAGCACCGTAAACGGAAAAAAGCTGGGCCCGATGTACACTCCTTGAGGCCCCAGAGCATAGGTGGCCTGACCGGTCGTGCCGGTCGTAGACGTCGCCACAGTCAACTGGCCATCCGGCTGCGTGTCCGTCCAGGTGACGGTTGTGTTCGCCACGGGATTGCCGGTGGCATCGTTCACTTGCACTACCAGTGGGGCAAATTGCGTGCCGCTCAATGGACAATTCACGCAAACCAACTGTCCGTTACCGGAAACGATCGAAACGGTTTGGGCGGAACAAAAAGCCGGGAAAAGCAACAACGCGGTTAGAAAGCTGCCAGCGGCAAGGTGTTTCTGCATACACGTCCTCCTGACGTTAGGGAAGAATAGGAATGGTGGACGCGGAAAACCATGGTAGCACCATCCGGCTCAAAAAAAAAGGGGGGAGCTTGAAAGCTCCCCCCTTCTCACGACGAATGCCGTGAAGGTTAGTGAACGAGTTGCTCGCCGGTTTCCGTGGTGCAGGATAGGGCACCCGTCGAGCAAACGAACGGTTGCGCGGTACGAGGCGTGGCATCGGGGATGACCAGCGCCAGGTAAGCGGCCGCGAAATGCTCCAATTGATAGTCGCTCACAAAGCTGTAACCGTGAGCATATTGGAAATTGCAAGTCGCGATGGCGTAACCAAATGGTAAGGCCGGCGTTGCGGGATAGTTGGTATCGAGGCCCGCCAGGGTGAAGGCATCGGTTCCGCCTCCAGGAATAACCGCCGTGGTGTAAACGGGCAGGGCAAGAGCACCGCCGCTGTAGAAGGAGACTGTGCAGGCTCCGGTATTCTGCGGTACGGTCCCAAGACCGTCCATCGAGGTATTGGAGATAGCGATACCGGTGTCAAACCCGGCGGCATCGGTGACGTACGGGAAGAGCAGGTAAGTCACGCACTGTGAAGCAGTGAACAGCGTGACGCCAGTGCTGGGCGGGGTCGGCTGCGCGGATACCGTGGACGAGAACGTCGGGATCAGCTCAGACGAAGTGGCGCTACCAGCCTGCGGATAGTATCCGCCCCACGCAGTAGTTGCCAGATTGGGGAGGGTATTGTTCGGTTGGCCGATGAAAGACGCGTAGATGTTGAACGAATACGAATCAATCGCGCTGGAATTCGTGTTGGTTACTTCCCAAACGATCCAGCCACTGGTAGCTGCAGTGCCGATGCTATTGTCGATAAGCGCGGGCAGAGCTGCGCTGTTGTTCCCAGGATCGACGGGGGTGGGGGTCGTACCCGTACTCGTAGTCGTTACCAGGGTGGCATCCGAGACCAGCGTGCAACCAGCGTTGCTTGTGCCCGGAGCGCTAACGGCATCGGCACACCCGACAGAGGAGTTCGGAGACTGCGCCCAGACGTCCGCATAGATAATGGCGCCCGGCGGCACATTATTAATCTTCACCGCCAGCCTTGTCCCGTGATCGGCAACACCAATGTTTGTGCTGCCCAAAACCTGGATCTGAAGGCCGCCCTCCGAGTTGTAGACTACACCCGGCACGTTTTGCGGGCTCGGCGGGTAGATGGCCGCGTTGTAACCGGTCCCTGGGCTGCTGATGACCTTAAATGCAGTCGCGAAGTTCTCGGTAAATGTCGCGGTGCCTACTTTGGTCATAGGAGCGCTTTCGCATTCCAGGAAAGACGGGGTTAGACCCGCCACGACCGACCCATTACCAACAATGTCCTGACTCAGGCCCATGGTAGCGTACCCAACCACAGCCGTATCCTGGCCGGCGACGATACCGATGGATGTGCTGCCGCTGGATGTGACGAGCGCAGTCAACGGTATGCCCACCGCAACATTCGACGCATCTACGCGAATGTTGGTGATGCGATAGGTGAGCGACCCGGTCGCGGGCGGGTCAACCGGCACGCCCAGAAACGTGATCGTTTGCGAGGGGATGCCAGGTCCGCCAAGCCCCGTGATTCCCTGGAAAATATTGGGAGAGACGGGCGCGGTGGTAAATTCCGAGCCAAAGCCGTTGGCGACAGCCGCGCACGCGATCGTCGGATCATAGGGGTTTGTGCAAGGAACCTGAGTCCCCGGTCTCGGATCGTCGATGAGCAAGAGCGCTTCCGTTAAGTTCACGTTCGCGGGGGCCACCAGCCCGGTGGGCACACCAAGAACGCGGCTGGTGATCGGCGCACCGATGTTCACCGTGATATTTGCCTGTGCAACCGGAGTACCCACCGGCGTAGACACGGACCCTGGAGCCTTCGCGCAGGTCACCACGATGTCACCCACGAGTTCGGTAAACCCTTCGTGACGAAGTGTGGGTGCCACACCGGCGGAGGCGGTACAAACAACACCATATTGTGCGCTCGCCGGAACTACCGATCCTAGAACCAGGACCAGCGCGGCGAACGCTAGAATCCATCTGCGAAAATCTGCCATTTCCTTCTCCTTGTGAATTGCGAAATTGAATCGGTCGAAGTTCTCTCTCAACCTGAGCCTCTCTACAACTACCTTAACCTTACCACTTGGGGAACTTCTCCGTGCGGGCGGAGATTTCATTAAGATCTTGCCGGTCAACCCTACAGCCTGGCACCGGGTACTACCGAACTATTCCCTGCGATGGGGCTGCCTGTTTTCTGTTTTTGTCTTTGGCCGGCTCGCAGGATTGCCCAAAAATTGCATTTGTGGCGAACTCAGTAAAGATATTCATAACGTATCGCTGCGCCCGTGTCAAGAGAAATTCTTTGCCTTCAACGAGCAACCAGCCATTTTCGAGCCCCTAAAGCACACATCAAACGATACGCTCGAATTAGATCACGATGCCTGCCCGCCAGTCAATAGTTTCACACCGAATCGTCTCATTTTAACGATTTTTAATGAAAGCGGTTGCGGGGACGCCTGGCGCGCTTTCCAAGGCATCATGTTATCAATCACTTGGGAGGATCTTTGGTGGCATGCTGGGCAGGGTCCACAGGCTGAAGCCCGTGCTACCTCACTGGCTGAAGCCTGGTGCCGCCTCAAATCCGCAGCAGGTGCCCAGCAGCCTCGCGTCCGGTGAGCTTCGAGAGTGCGTAAAGATACCATTGCAACTGGCGCTGGTAGCGGGTGGCGTCGCCGGAATCGCTCTTGAAATCGACCACGATCCAGCGGTCCTGCTCGATGAACGCCAGGTCGATTACGCCTTCCAGGAGCCGCCCATCTTCCAGGCGCAAGTGGATGGGCAACTCGCGGTGGCAGCGCTGGGCAGCGCGCGCGCGTGCCAGCAGCGGATGCACCCAGGCAGCTTCCACCGCCGCAGCCGCGGCATCGGCCTCTTCGGCGGGAGCGTCCAGCAGGCGCGCGTGCACTCGCGCCAGGGCGGCGATTCGATCCGGCGCGCCTTGCAGATCGAGGTCGCGAAGGATGGCATGCACGAGTGTGCCGAAGCGGCGGCCGCCGGGACGTTCGGCCGATGTTGCAACGGATTCAATAACGATAGAGCGATGCTCGGGCGGGTCCTCGATGCCTTCGGTGGGCGATACGATCCGGAACGCGGGCAACTGGCCGCTTTCGATGGTCCGCTGGCGTTTCTCTTGCCATTGCCGGTAGCGCGCGATGCCCTCGGCGGCTCGCGCGGCAGGCTCGGGCGCCAGAATGTCCTCCTGCCGCAGGCCGAAGCCCGGCGCGACATCCAGCCGCAGCCCAATGGGGTCCCACCAGACTACCTGGTGATCGCCGGTTTGCGGGGTGTGCAAGCCGGGACGCACGGAATCCTCGGGCTGGCCGAAGTGTTCGGTGGGGCGCTGGAGCACAGTGCGGTCGCCGGCGAACTCCGGGCAGCCCGCGGCCGCGGCCTTGGCGCGGTGCTGGCCGCGCGCGGGATAGATCGCTTTATTCAGCGGACCCAGCCAGCCCTCGCGCTCCTCATCGCCTACTGCGGGAACGACCAGCAGATCGCGCGCGCGGGTGGCCGCCACGTACGCGACGCGCACGCCTTCGGCGAGTTCGCGAGTGCGCTCGTGCTCTTCGTGTTCCAGCAATTCCCATGGCGCTGCGCCCAGCAGACGCGTCGCGCATAAAGTGCCCTCGACGGAGCGTTCGGCTTCGCGCGCCGCCAGGTTGGCGGTCATATCGGCCAGAATCACCACCGGAAATTCCAGGCCCTTGGCTCCATGCACGGTCATCAGGCGCACGCCGTCGGAGGCCTCTTCGAGCACAGGCGCTTCGGTGGATTCGGCCTTCTCCGCCTGCGCCGCCAGCTCTTCGACAAAGCCGCGGAAGGAAAGGCCGCCCGTCATCTCGAAAGTGCGGGCCAGATCGCAGATGCGGTACACATTCGCCAGTGCCTGGGAGCCGGCGCGCCGCAGCATGAATCCGGCGTGCGCGCGCGTGGCTTCGAGCAGCGCGTTGATGGTGTCCGCAACGGGGCGCGCGTTGCGGTGGCGATGCAGATCAGCGAGAATGGCCAGGGCTTCGACGATGGGCTGCTGTGGGGCAGGTTGGTAACCTGCGGGCCGATTGTTAATCGGCCCTTCGCGAGCGAAGCTCGCGCTAGACAGGCCGGAGGCCTGTCCTACTTGACGGAACGGATGTAGCCGGCCCACTTCGAAGCGGAAGCGCAACAGCAGATCGTCGGGGATGGCGAACAACGATCCGCGCAACGTGCCGAACACCGAAAGCTCGTCATCCGGCCATTCGATGGCGGCCAGCGCCACGCGCACGGTTTCGACTTCTTCGCGATGATAGAAGGACTTCGATCCGACCAGCAGGTGCGGGATGCCGCGCGCTTCGAGCGCCCGCGTGTAGTCGCGCGAAAGGTCCGTGCCGTAATTCGTCATGCGGCGAAACAGCACGCAGATGTGCTTGGCCTGCAGCGGCACGCGCGCGCCGTCCCGCGGATCGCGTACCTGCCAGCCGCTCTCGTTCCTGAGCCATTCGATGTAGGCCGCGATGGTATCCGGCAGGCAGGCGTTGATCTTCTCCTTGCTGATGCGCATCATGCCGTACGGCGTGGGCGCCGGCAACACCACAAGGGCCGGCTGCGCATCGTAGGCGGGAGTGTACTCTTCAAGCGGCGCATAGCGCGCCTGGCCGCCGGCGCGATCGCCAGTCATCTCCGGCGCGAAGGCCGCGTTCACCAGTTGCTGGATCGGCCGCACCGCGCGGAAGCTCTTCGTCAGATGGATGCGCGCCACTCCGCGAGAGGCCAACGCCGCGCAGACGTTTTCATATAGCACCACGTCGGCGCGCCGAAACTTGTAAATGGATTGCTTGGGATCTCCCACCACGAAAAGCTTGCCGGGGACGGGCGTCACCTTGAGCCAATCGTTTTGAGCGGGATCGCCGGCGGAAAGCAGAATCAGGATTTCGGCTTGCAGCGGATCGGTATCCTGGAATTCGTCCACGAAGACGCGGGTGAAGCGGTCTTGCAGGTAATGGCGGACTTCCGCATTGTCGCGCACCAGGTTGCGCACCAGCAGCAGCAGGTCGAGGAAATCGAGCTTGCCCGCGCGCTGCTTGCGCTCGGTATAGGCCGCGACGAAGTCTTGCATTTCGTCTCGCAGCGCGGCCGCGAAGTCGGCTCCGGCATCCCGGCGGAAGGCGTCGAGATCGCGCAGCAGCACGTCACGGGTATCCAGCACCTGCTGCCGTGAGATGCCTGGCGCGAAGTTACCCGAGCCTTTCTTGAAATCGCGGCGCAGGTCGCGCTCCAGTTTTAGCAGGCGCGCTTCCATCGTGTCGTAATCGGCCGGCCCGCCGGCCAAGTCCATCAACGGGTGCATGGAGCGGACCAGGTTGTCGCTCGATCGCGGACACTGGCTGACGATCGCGGCCAGCGCGCGGCATTCGGCCAGCAGCGCATCGATGCGGCCCGTGCGATCGAACGGCTCCCTGCGCCAGGGCGCGGTGTGGTCGCGCCAATCCACCAACTGCTTGCCGGTGTATTTGAGCGACTCCACCGGCGAACTCTCGGATTGCGCGCCGCGCCACGTCTCGCGCCATGCCAACCGCGCCAGCGCGCGCCGCAACGCTTCGGACCCCGCGTCCAGCTTCCGCTGAAACCACAAATCGAAGGCTCGGCCCCGCAGGCGGTCGGCTTCCGGCTCGGTGAGCTCTTCGAAGTCCGGATCGATGCGCGCTTCCACCGGACGCTCGCGCAGGATCTGCGCGCAGAAGCCGTGGATGGTGCCGATGGCCGCTTCTTCCAGACGCTCCAGCGCGTCTTCGAGGTGGTCGCGCTCCTGCGGATCGGCACACGCGGCGCGCGCTTTGTCGAGTTCCTCGCGCAGCCGGATCTTCAGCTCGCCGGCCGCTTTGTGGGTGAAGGTCACGGCCACAATCTGGTGCACCGGTGTGCCGGTGGCCAGCACGCGCACGATGCGCCGGATCAGCTCGGAGGTCTTGCCCGTGCCGGCGGAAGCTTCCACGATCAGGCTCTCGCCGAGGGAGTTGCGGATGCGCTCGCGCGCGGCTTCGTCATGTGTCTGCGGGGCTGAAGCCCCGCGCGGGATGAATCCCGCCCCCCAGGGACTTGGATCGGGAATCACGGAATGTTCCTCAGATCCTGCAAGGCTTCCAGCGGCTCGCGGCGTTTGCGCGCGGTGCGGCGCTCTTCGTTGGGGCCGCAGACCGGCAGATAATCGCACATCGCGCAAGCGCCGGATTGCGGCGCGGCGGGCAGAAATCCGCGATCGATTGCACCGTCGATCAGCGACATGGCGTGGGTGAAGAAGGCGCGGTGCCGGGGCGTGACGTCGAACCGGATCTCCTGATAGCCGCCGCGCTCGGTGCAGTACGAGAGCCGGCTCACCTCGGCGGACGCCCCCAACAGCGTCTCGGCCGCCATGGCATACGCCAGCGGTTGCAGCAAGGCGCCGCCACCCACATACTTGGGCAATTCCTGTGGCGGCTTGCCGGTCTTGTGATCCGTGATGCGCAGCGTGCCGCGCACCGGATGCTTTTCGATCAGGTCGATGGCGCCGCGCAGGCGCACGCCGTTATCCAGGACGGCTTCGGCCTCGGTGCTGTGGGGGTCGCGCAATTCATCTGGCTGAATGCCAAAGCTGAATTCGAAATGCGCCGGGACCCAGCCATCGTCCGAGGCGGCGACCTGCTGAATCCAACCGTGCAGATCGATGCGCAGGTCTTCGATTTCGCTGCGCCAGACGCGCGGGATGGCGGGCGCCAGCTTTTCCTCGTTCTCCGCCGCGACGCGATCGAGCACGCCGTCGGCGATTTCCAGAATGCGCGCGGCATTCTGGGGACGCATGGGCAGCAGTTCGGCGGACTGCAATTCGCCGAACAACCGGAACTGCGCCTGGTGAAACAGAGCGCCGCGGGTGAGCGGATCCATCTGCTCCAGCGCCACCTTCTCCTCGCGCGGCCGCAGCCGGTGGATGGCGTGCAACAGGAAACGGTACGGACACGTTGCATAATGTTGCAGCGCCGAGGGCGAATAGCTGCGGGCCGCCAGGCGTTGGGTGGCCAGCACGGCACGCGTGGCGGCGTCCGGCTCGACGATGCCATCGGCGGGGAACCATGCGGTGCGGTTGCGCCTTGCGTAGCGGCGTAGCGATTCGGCCAGGAAACGGTTAGCCGGGATCAGGTAGTTTCCCGCACCTTTGGCATCGGTGCGGCCCAGCGCAGCCAGATCGAATTCCGCATCGTCGATGGCTTCGAGCGCCTCGGCCGGCGCGGGCCAATCGAGGCGCGAGGGTGCGCCGCCGCGGGCGTGCTCTTCGAACGCGCGCAACTCGGGCAGCCGCCCATGCGCGGCGCGCACGATTTCCAGCGCGCAGAACGACGGCACGCGCGGGCGCGATTCTACCGCGTCCATGCGCGGGTAGGAGAAGACCAGGCGGGTGCGGGCCGTGGCGCAGGCGATGTGCAGACGGCGGCGTTCGTCGGCTACGCGGTCGTCCTGGAGGTGCAAGAGTGCGGGGACACAGGCTGAAGCCTGTGCTACCAGTTTGGTGCGGTAGACATCTAATAGGATGGGATCTTCGTGTGCGCGGCTGGGGAACAGGCCTTCGCACAAGCCCGGCAGGAACACGATGTCGAACACGCGGCCGCGCACTTCGTCGATGCCGGAGACGAAGACGCTGCCATAGCGGCGCAGCGGCGGCTCGCGCCGCAGGAAGCGCAGACGGTCGGAGAGCACGCCGGAAACTTCATCGAGACCCACCGGCCCGACGTCGGCCATGGCCTGCAACTCGGCGAGCACCGACAGCACCGATTCTGGCCGGCGCAGGGCGGCGTCGGCCAGCGCGGTGAGATGCGCGATCCAATCGCCCCAGGCGGCGTGGCGCGGCAGAGCAGCGAGCCGGTCGATCAGCGGCAGGGCGAAGCGCTCCAGATTTTTCAGCCGGGCGATTTCGCGCAGGAGTTGCGGACGGCGGCCTTCCTCTTTCTGACCGAGATCCGCCAGCCTGATGCGGAACTCCGCTTCGAGGCCACGCAGGCGGCGGGCCCAGCGGTCGCGGCCACCGATGACGGCGGCGTCCACCAGGAGTTTTTCCCAGGCTGCGGGCGATTGCAGCGTGCCTCCGATCACCGCGGCATCTTCGTTTTCAGCCGGCTCGGGGTCAGGCTCGGGTTCCGGCGCGGCGGGTTCGTTGCGCTCGTAGAATCGTGCGAGGACTTCGTCGTCAGGCGGCAGGGCCGCGGCGGCGTTGGCTGGTGCGCGGTCCAGCGGCGGCGCCTGACCTAGCGAGAGATATTCGGCGAAGCGTGTGGCGGAGCAGCCTTCTCCCGCGCATGCGAGCAGTGCCAGGAAGGCGCGGCCTGCGGGATCGGGGCGCGCCACGCCTCGGCTGAAATACGCTGGGATGCCTGCCCGGCGGAGGGCTTCCTCCACCAAGGGCTGGTAGCGTTCCGGCGAGCGCAGCAGGATGGCTATGCGGTCGAAGGGTACGCTGTCCGCGGCGGATTTGCGGATGCGGCGCGCGATTTCTACGCATTCGAGGGACTCGCCCGCGGCGGAGAAGTAGTCCAGGGTGCGGTCGGGTTCGGCGGGGGGAGAGAGGGATGGATTGAATAGAGACTCTCGGATGCGGTCTAGGGTTGTGGCGGCCTGAGAGGCCGCCGCAGGCTGAGAGCCTGCCCCACTCGTCAAACATCCCTCAAAGACTGCGGGGGCTCGGTCCAGCAGTGCTTCGGCTAGTTGGCGCCGCAGGGACGAGTCCAGGTCGATGTCTAGCAGCACGACGGGGAGGCCCAGCAGGCGGTGCTTCCCTTCCCTGGCGGCCGCGATGGCATAGCGCAGCAGCAGCGCGAAGTCGGCCGCGGACCGACCGGCGAGTTCCTCTTCGTAGAGCGCCGCCATGCGCGCGAGGTCTCGGCCCGGCAGACCCGTCGCCGCCACTTGCTCCGGCCGCACGCCTTCCAGTCGCAACTCGGCGATGGTTCGCGCTACGGCGCGCGCCAAACCTGGCGTATCGGCCACCGGCTGAAAGTACGGGATGGAATCCGCCTTCAGCTTGTGGATCACGCGCGCCACCATGGCCTCCGCGCCCAAGCCGCCTACGGGCGTCAGTCCGGCGCGGGCCAGCGGCCCTTCGGCGAGATCCACCGCCAGTCCGGTGAGCGTCATGCGATGCACGCCCAGCAGGCCGGCGCCGCAAGATGCGCGCGCGAAATCGTCGGCCGCGCCGCGCGATTGCGCCAGCACCACGACTTCCGCCTGGCCCTTCAGCGACGCGAGAAACTCGGCGGCGCGATCGAGCAGAACGGCATAGGAGGCGGACTGAACCAGACTGCGCACTTAAGTCGCAGTGTATCAGCCTGTAACAAAACCGTAGTTTCTGTCACAATACATGGAATACCCGGGAGTATTTCGATGAGCCTGTTCGATGGTCTGTACCCTTACGAAATCGTGCTCCTGATCCTGGGGGCGCTGTTCTTTTTGCTGCTGGCCGTGCTGCTGGTCTTGCTGGTGGTGCGCGGCAAGTCCTACATCGGAATGCTGGCTTTCTTCGCCATACCGATCGCCATGATCGGCTACCCAAGTATCCAGGAGATCACGTTCCAAAATGGCGCGGTTACCATTCAGAAGACCACGGAGCAGTTGCAGGCGGCCCCGACCGACACCGCCGTGCGGTCGAATCTCGAGAACCAGGTAGCCAGCCTGGCGAGCCGGCCGACCGCCGACCCTACCGCGCTAACGAGCATTGCCGGGGCTCAATTCGCTCTGGGTCATCGTGCGGAGGCGGAAACCAATTTGCAGAAGGCCATGCAGACGTCGCCGGCTTTGCCTCAGGCCGTGGCACTGAAGCAGCGCATGGATACCGATAGCGCCCTCACCACCCTGACCGCGCAAGTGGCACAACATCCAAACGACGACGCCGCCAAACAGAACTTGGCGAATACCGTGGCGCAGGCCGCTTCTCTAAAGATTGCCAATCCCGGGTTCCTCGCCCATTTGTCGATCGCCCACGCCGCGCTTGGCGACCAGGCCAAGGCCCAATCGTTTGCCGATACGGCGCTCAAAATCAATCCGAACCTGGCTGAGGCGACACAACTGAAGAGTCTGGCCGCCGGTCCGGGCACGCATAACTGAAACGATCAAAGCCCAAATGGTTGGATGTAAAGAGGGTTCTGGGCGCTGGGGTTCGGGCGCTGGGTCCGGGGCCGGGAGTCTGAGGGCCGGGTGGTTTTTTCGGGGTAGCGGAGAGACAGTGGTTGCGTATCAGTTGGAGTCGCTTGCCCGGTTGTCGAAGAGC
>Ga0187871_10001406_pt1 | contig 20980 bp, 19 predicted proteins | sample June2016WEW_16_1_FD_132988 | JGI IMG/M metagenome (GOLD analysis project Ga0187871, IMG submission 132988) | Peatland microbial communities from SPRUCE experiment site at the Marcell Experimental Forest, Minnesota, USA - June2016WEW_16_10 | ecosystem: Environmental > Terrestrial > Soil >...
GCGAGCGCGCGCACGGCCTCGAGACGATCGGCCGGGAGCGCCTCCCCGGTCAGTCGCACGAACTCTCCTTCGTGCGGGGTGAGGACCCACGGCTGCGCGTTCGCGGTCTTCGTAGGAATCAACGAACGGTCCAGTCCATCGGCGTCGAGCACGACCGGCACTGTCACCTCAGCCAGACGCTCGCGCAGCCAGTCAACGCCGTCGGCGCCGAGACCGGGGCCCGCGACGACGCAGCGACTGCGCGGTTCAACGACCGGGTCGTCACTGCGCACGACCTCGGCCGGCAGGTCGATCGATCCCGCGACGTCACCTCGACTCGAGAGGCGGATCATCGACGCGCCCGCCGCCAACGCGCCGCGTACGACGAGGTCGGCGGCGCCGGGCATCAACGTCGATCCGGCGAGGACCTGGATGGCGTGCGTCCACTTGTGGTCGGTCGTCTCGCGTCGGATGAGCGTCTCGAGGTCGTGGTCTTCGACGAGTCCGTCGTCGAAGTGCTGGACGATGCCGAGACCCGCGAAGCGCAGTTGCCCGCATATCGCGGCCGCCACTCCCGTGACGTGCGCCGGCTTCAGTGCACCCAGCGCGATCGTGACGCCGGCCGGCATCGGTGAGCCGAGCACCGCGCCGCTGTCGGCGTCGACGCCCGACGGCAGGTCGACGGCGAGCACCAGTGTGTCGCCGGGCACGCTCGGCGCGCGGTACGGACGCGAGCAGCCGAGACCGAAGGCCGCGTCGACGACCAGGGCGTAGCCACAGAGTTCGTCGGGTTGGTCGGCCACTTCGATGAGGTCGACCTTGGCCCCCCGCGATCGCAACCACGCGGCCGCGACGCGGCCGTCGGCGCCGTTGAGACCGGGGCCGACCAGTACCGCGACGCGTGACCCGTAGCACGAGCCCAACATCGACTGGGCTTGGAGCGCGACGGCGGTGCCCGCCGCCGCGACGAGAGCCTCGGTCCCGCGGGCCTTCACCGCGAGCGCGTCGGCGTCGCGCATCTCGGCTGAGGAGAGCAGCGGGATCACGATGCGGTCTCGACTGTTCGACCAGGGAGTGACGGACACGGTTCCATGCAAGAACCACCCTAAACGGTCCCAGAACTTCGCCGGTGGGCCGGCCAATGGTGGGTATTCGCTCGCGCGCGTTCGTAGGCTGATGGGGTGGAACCCCTCTCGCAGTTCGACCGTGCCGCCGGCGCACTGTACGGCCTGGCGATCGGTGACGCGCTCGGGATGCCGACGCAGATGATGTCGAGAGAAGAGGTCGTCAGCGTCTTCGGCACGGTGCTGGTCGACTTCGAACCGGCGCCGAGCGACCATCCGATCGCCGAGGGTATGACGGCCGGACGCATCACCGACGACACCGAGCAAGCGGTGTTGCTCGCGACCGAGTTGATCGATGGCAACGGCGAAGTCGATATCCAGAGCTGGGCCGACACATTGATCAACTGGGAAGAGTCGATGAAGGCCAAGGGTTCACTCGATCTCCTCGGACCCTCGACCAAGCGCGCGATCAACGCGCTGATGGCGGGGGGCGATCCCGAAGAGGTCGGTCGTCGCGGCGACACCAACGGGGCGGCGATGCGCGTCACGCCGGTCGCGATCGCGGTTCGGTCGCTCGACGTCGACGAGCTCGTCTCGCGCGTCGCGCAGGCGAGCCGACTGACGCACAACACGAGCGTCGCGCTCGCCGGCGCGGCCGCCGTCGCGGGTGCGGTGAGTGCCGGCGTCGAGGGTCTGACCTTCGACGTCATGATCGACACCGCGTGCGACGCCGCGGTGCGGGGATCGCGACGCGGACATTGGATCGCCGGCGCGGACGTCGCGGTGCGGATCCGCTGGGCCATCGATCTGGTCTACGGACTCGACGCCGAGGGCGTCGTGGACCTTCTGCCCGTTCTGGTCGGGACCAGTCTCGCGACATGGGAGTCGGTGCCGGCGGCCTTCGCCGTCGCCAGTGCCTTCCGAGACGAACCGTGGCTGGCCTGTCGAGTGGCCGCGTCCCTCGGCGGCGACAGTGACACCATCGCGGCGATGACCGGCGCCATCGTCGGCTCGCGCTGCGGGCGTGACGTATTCCCACTCGCGGCGCGAGAGACGGTGTCACGAGTGAACGGTCTGGAACTGGACGAGATGGCACGACGTCTTCTCCGACTGCGAAACGGGCCCGAACAAAGCGCCGCGTGAGCGTCGCGCCACGTCTGATACTCGTCGACAGCGTCGTCGTGGACGTCGTCCTCAGCGTCGACGCCTTGCCCCAACGTGGCTCGGACACCCTGGTCGAACGGAGTGACTCCTTCGCCGGCGGAGGGTTCAACGTCATGGCGGCCGCGTCGCGGCTCGGACTGACCTCGGTCTACGGGGGCGTCGTGGGACTCGGACCCTTCGCCACGATCGCCCAGGACGCGATGCGCGAGGAGCACGTCGTCGTGGCCACGACACCGAATGAAGATCTCGACACCGGTTTCGTCGTCGCCATCGTCGAGGACAACGGTGAGCGGACGTTCGTCACGAGCGTCGGCGCGGAAGCGACGCTCTCCACGGCTCAACTCGACGAACTCGACGTGACCGAGAGCGACCTCGTCTACTTCTCCGGCTACGCGCTGTTGCACGAGAGCAACGCGCGTGCGCTGGTCGCCTTCTTGAAGCGGATCCCGGGGGCGACGAGATTCCTGTTTGACCCCGGTCCCATCGTGAACGACATCGACGAGGCGCTGCTCGCGGCGGTCTTCGATCGGGTCGACTGGTTCTCATGCAATGCACGTGAGGCGATGCTCCTCACGGAGTCCTCGGACGCCGCAGCAGCAGCGCGTATCCTTCGCGGTCGGATGAACCACGGGGGCGTGATCGTGCGAACGGGCGCCGAGGGTTGCGTCGTGGCCGGGTTAGCCGTCGAAAGCGACGTCGTTCCGGGATTCGTCGTCGAGAGCGTCGACTCGAATGGCGCGGGGGACTGCCACGTCGGAGCGTTCGCCGCACTGTTGGCGAGTGGACGCACTCCATTGGACGCGGCGCGCTGGGCCAACGCGGCGGCGGCGCTCTCGGTCACGCGGCATGGGCCGGCGACCGGTCCCACGATGCTCGAACTAGAAGAGTTCCTGGGTCAGAAGAAGACCGAGCAGAGCTCGTAGATCTCGCGCGGTACCTGGCGCTGACCACCGATCACCGACGAGAGTGGCGCGAGGACGACGGTGTTGTCGCGCACCACGGGAATGGTCCCGAACTTACCGGACGTCACGGCCTCGTAGGCGCCGGCCCCGACCCGCGTCGCCCAGATGCGGTCGTGCGCGGTCGGGCTACCACCTCGTTGCAGGTGCCCGAGGACCGTGGTGCGAACCTCGATGGCCGTGTGCTCTTCGATCTTGGAGGCGACGAACGCCCCGACGCCGCGCGTCGCCAGGCGCACGCCACCGACCCCTTCGGTCGAGAGTTCGCCCTTCTCCGTGCCGCCGAGCGTAGAGAGGTTGATGCCCTCGGCGACGACCACGATCGAGAAGGCCAACCCGGCCTCGACGCGGCGCTCGAGGTGCTTCATGATGTCGTCCATCGTGACCGGGAACTCGGGGATCACGATCATGTCGGCGCCGCCGGCGAGTCCGCCCATCGCCGCGACCCAACCGGTCAGTCGTCCCATGGTCTCGACGACCATCACGCGGTGATGCGACGCCGCGGTCGTGTAGAGCCGGTCGATCGATTCGGCCACGATGCTGATGGCGGTGTCGAAGCCGATGCAGTAGTCCGTGCCGAGCAGGTCGTTGTCGAGCGTCTTTGGTACACCGACGATCGGCGCGCCCTTATCGGCGAGCCACGTCGAGATCCGGTGCGTGCCGTCGCCGCCGATCGATATCAGTCCGTCGAGGTGCTCGTCGATGGCCGCCAAGGCCCGCTCGCGCCCGCCCGGAGGGTCGTCCAGGTGGTAGCGCGCGGTGCCGAGCAGCGTGCCGCCCTGGGCGATGACACCCTGGAGGTCGCTGGCGACGAGGGGACGGCCGGCGTACTCGGCGGCGAGGCCGGCCCAGCCGTTGGCGATGCCGATGACCTCGTGTCCGTCCCGAATAGCCATTTGGCCGATGGCTCGGATGGCCGCGTTGAGACCGGGCGCGTCGCCACCCGCCGTAAGAACACCGATACGCAATGCAACTCCTCTGAACCCAACCGCCCCAATTCTACGCAGGGATTACGTGAGCTTTCGTCGTATCGACTGAGCGAATTCACCTCACCGGACGGTGGCGTGCTCCGGTACGTGTCTTCGATCACGCAGTGAGGTGCGCGGGGGCGAACTCACCTGAGTCGTCGCTGGTTACGAGACTGAAACGGGCGCCGAGTCGACGTCCTCTTGCTGGCGGACCTCACCCTTCGTCAAGGCGACGGTGACCAGGAAGCTCAGCACCAACGCGGCGAAGACGCCCAGATTCGCGTAGGCCCAGTCTCCGGTCTTGCCGCCGAGGTGCAGCGGTCCGAGCAGATAGCCCTGCCAGGTCAGCCACGATGCTCCGGAGTTGGTGACCAGACCCCATCCGATGACGCTCGTGACGATCGTCGTAATCACCGGAATGAATCGGACGTCACCGTAGCGTCCGGAGTTGCGGAACAGGTCGACGTCGGAGTAGTCCTTCTTTCGAAGGGCCAGGTCTCCGAGGAACACGCCGCACCACGCCGCGATGAGTACCCCGACCGTGATGAGGAAACCCTCGAACTGATCGAGGAAGTTCGCCCTGAAAAAGACGATGTAGATCGTGCCAATCACCATCACGGCTCCGTCGACCCCGGCCGCCGCGAATCGCGGAATCTTGAGACCGGCGGAGAGCAGCGAGAGTCCGGAGGAGTAGATGTCGAGCACCGCTCCTCCCACGAGTCCCAGGACGGCCACGATGACGAAGGGCACGAGGAACCACGTCGGCAACAGACGGGCCAATGCTCCGACGGGGTCGGCGCCGATTGCCGTCTCGAGTTTGGACGACGAGCCGGCCAGGAGAAGGCCGAAGAAGATGAGGACGATCGGTGCGACCGACGATCCGAAGGTGGTCCACCACACGACGCCCCCGGTTGACGCCTTGCGTGGCAGATAGCGCGAATAGTCGGCCGCCGCATTGACCCAACCCAGACCGAATCCCGTCATGATGAACACGAGGGCGCCGATGATGTGTTGCGGTCCGCCACTTTGCACCTGTGACACAACGTGCCAACTGACGTGCTTGAACGTGAGCGCGATGAAGAGAACCGTCAGGATGCCGGTGACCACGGTGATGACGGCCTGCATCCGCATGATCAGGTCAAAGCCCATCACGCCGCCCACGATGATCAGGGCCGCGATGACGATCATCGCCACCACCTTGACTCCGTCGCCACCACCCCAGTGCAGGCGCGTGAAGACCGTCGACGTCGCGAGGACCGCGATGACCGTGAGCACGGTCTCCCACCCGACGCAGAGCAACCACGAGATCCCCGAGGGCAGGCGATTGCCCCTCACGCCGTAGGCGGCGCGACTGAGCACCATGGTGGGTGCCGATCCGCGCTTGCCGGCGGTCGCGATGATGCCGCAGAGTACGAAACTGACGATGATGCCAAAGAGGGAGATGATCAAGGCTTGCCAGAACGAGAGACCGAACTCGAGGACGAACGCGCCGTAACTGAGGCCGAGGACCGACACGTTGGCCCCGAACCACGGCCAGAAGAGCTCACGGGGCTGGCCCTTGCGCTCTCCTTCGGTTATGACGTTGATGCCGTTCTCTTCAATGCGCAACGCACCGGCGCTGCCGGTGCCGAGTAGTTCTGAGACTTCGCTCACGCCGCTCCTCTGTGCGACACCGCGCGTCGCTTGCAGAGATTTTAGACAGACGATGAGCGCCGTCGTCGCTAAATAGTTCACATAGAATCCGGACGACGAAGGCGGTCGTTAGGGTCAATGCGTGAGCGTTACGCCCCGACTCTTCTGTCTCGACACCGTCATGATCGACATCGTGCTTCGTATCCCACGGGTGCCCGAAAGTGGGTCCGACGTCCTGGCGTCCGAGCACCTCACGACGTCGGGCGGCGGCTACAACGCGATGAGCGCCTGTGCTCGCCAAGGTGTCGTCGCGATTTACGCCGGACGACTCGGTCGCGGTCCCTTCTCGACGATCGCTCGCTGGTCGTTGGCCCACGACGACGTGGAAGATCCGCTCGACGTCGACGAGACCCGAGACGCCGGTTTTTGCGTCGCTCTCATCGACGACGGCGGTGAGCGGACGTTCATCACGTCGCAGGGTTCTGAAGGATCGCTCCGAGCGTCCGACCTGTCGTCGCTGGACGTCCGAAGTGGTGACTACGTACTCGTGAGCGGCTACAACGTGATGTATCGCGGCGCGGCCGAGATCGTCCTCGATTGGTTGGCCACGCTTGGCGACGACGTCGTCGTCGCCTTCGACCCGAGCAACCGGGTGATGGACATTCCCGACGAGAACTTGCGCCGCGTCCTTGAACGCGCGGATTGGACGCTCTGTAATGAGACAGAGGCGTCACTCTTGACCGGCGAGGATTCGCTAATTGACTCAGTGATTGCCCTGGCCAAGCGAACCGGTCGCCGAGGCCTCGTCGTGCGCCACGGCGCCAGTGGCTGCACGGTCCTGGTGAAGGGCGGCCGACCTGAACGCGTCGATGGCTTCAAGGTCGAGGTTGTCGACACCAACGGCGCGGGCGATGCGCACTCCGGTGTCTTCTTGGCCGAGTTAGCTCGGGGTACGGATGTGCTCGAAGCGGCCCAGCGAGGCAACGCGGCGGCGGCGGTCGCGATCTCGGTCCTCGGTCCGGCGTCATGTCCCGAACGCGACGTGGTGTCGGCCATGATCGCGCATCCCTAGTCATGCCCGTCGTGAGGTGACCTAGCGTGAACGATTGTCGAAGGGGGAGCGGTGAAGCAGTTCGAACGCTTTGAAGGAACGATCGGCGACACCGTGGCCGAGTCGGTTCCGTGGTGGCCCACCCCGACCCATCCTCGTGAGAACGCGCCCAACATCCTGGTGATCCTCATCGACGACCTCGGATTCTCGCACTTCAACTGTTTCGGTTCGGACCTCGTGACGCCGAACATCGACGAACTGGCCGCCGGCGGACTGCGATTCACCAACTTTCACGTCACGCCGCTGTGCTCACCGACGCGCGCCGCGCTGTTGACGGGTCGGAACCATCACAGCGTGGGCATGCGCGGACTCTCGAACTGGAGCACGGGATTCCCGAGCATGCGCGGTCATATTTCGAATCACGCCGCCACGATGGCCGAAGTGTTGCGTGAGGACGGCTACACCACGTTCGCCGTAGGGAAGTGGCACCTCGTGTCGATGGAGAACTCGTCCTCGGCGGGACCGTTCGACCAGTGGCCGCTGCAACGGGGTTTCGATCGCTACTACGGATTCCTCGACGGCGAGACCGATCAGTTCGCGCCGGACCTCACGTACGACAACCACCGGGTCGAACGTCCGAAGAGCGTCGCCGACGAATATCACCTCAGTGAGGACCTCATCGACCACACGATCGGCTTCATCCACGACGCGAAGTCGATCCGCCCCGACCGGCCCTTCTTCACCTACCTGGCGTTCGGCGCCACGCACGCGCCGCATCAGGCCCCGGCGCAGTACCTCGCGCGTCACCGCGGCCGCTACGACGAAGGGTGGGACGTCGCACGCGACCGGTGGTTCGCGCGACAGAAGCAGTTGGGCATCGTCCCGGACTACACCGAGCTCGCTCCGCGCAACGAAGGCGTCGAACCGTGGGACGAGCTGCCCGAGAATCAGAAGAGACTCGCCGCGCGCCTTCAAGAGGCCTACGCCGCGTTCCTTGAACACACCGATGACCAGATCGGTCGACTCGTCGATGACCTGCGGACGATCGGCGAACTCGACAACACGCTGATCCTCTTGATGAGTGACAACGGCGCGAGCCAGGAGGGCGGGCCCTTCGGTGTGCTGCACGAGATGAAGTACTTCAACATGGTGATGGAGAGTCCCGACGAGGCGGTGCGGCACCTCGATGACATCGGGGGACCGGCTAGTCACTCCAACTATCCCTGGGGTTGGGCCCAGGCCGGCAACACGCCGTTCAAGTGGTACAAGCAGAACACGCACGAGGGCGGCGTGCACGTGCCCTTCGTGGCGCACTGGCCCTCGGGCATCGCCGCGCGCGGTGAGGTGAGGAGCCAGTTCCACTACGTCACCGACGTCGCGCCGACGGTCCTCGAAGTCGCGGGCGTCGAGATGCCCGTCACCTACCGCGGCCTCGAGCAGATGCCGATGGCCGGAGTCTCGATGGCCTACGCCTTCGACCGACCCGACGAACCGAGTCACAAAACGACCCAATACTTCGAGATGGGCGGGCACCGCGCGATGTACCACGAGGGATGGAAGGCGGTGACTCGTCACGTGTACGGCGTGCCCTTCGACGACGACCGCTGGGAGCTCTATCACGTCGCCGAGGACCCGTCGGAGTGTCGCGACCTCGCCGCGAGTGACCCCGAGAAACTGAAGGAGATGGTCGACCTGTGGTGGCGCGAAGCCCAGGAGTACGGCGTCCTGCCCTTGGACGACCGCGGACTGGCCCTCTTCACGTCACGGGCGCACGACTTCTCGCCGCACCCGACCAGCCGCCACTACACCTACCTCCCGCCGCTGAGTCCCATCTCCCCGTCGGCCGCCGCCGGGATCGGCGGTCGGAGCTGGGATCTGGAGGCGCGCGTCACTCGAAAGCGCGACCGGGGTGGGGTGATTCTCGCCATGGGCACCGAGAACGCCGGTGTCGCCCTCTTCGTCCAGGACAACCGATTGGTTTTCGACTACAACATCTTTATGGACCATCACGTTCTCGAATCGACCGAGGAGGTTCCCGACGGCGCGGCGGTGCTGGGCGCGCGATTCCGGCGCGCACAACGCGACGCCGACGTCACCTTGACCGTTGACGGACGAGACGTCGGAACGATGCACCTCCCGTTCGTGATGCGGATCTTCTCCACGATCGCGATGGGGATCGGTCGCGACCACGGCTCGCCGGTCTCCAAGCGCTACGTCGACGACTTCCCCTTCGAGGGGCGCATCGAACGAGTCGACATCCAGCTGATCTCCCATGACAGCGGTGACCAGAAGGAAGTGGCGGCCCGCGAGGGCATGGCCCGGCAATGACGATGGAACGGTTGCGCACCCCCGACGAACGCTTCGTGGCGCTTCCCGATTTCGATTTCGCGCCGCACTACGCCGACGTCGTCGATCCGACCGGTGGTGAAGCCCTTCGGATGGCCTATCTGGACGAGGGACCGCGGGACGGACAGATCGTCGTCCTCTTGCACGGGGAACCATCCTGGTCCTATCTGTACCGCTTCATGATCCCCGGCCTCGTCGCCGAAGGCCACCGCGTCGTGGCCCCCGACCTCATCGGCTTCGGCCGCTCCGACAAACCGAGCGCGCGCAGCGAGTACACCTACGCGCGACACGTCGAGTGGACGAGAGAGCTGCTCTTCGATCACCTGGGACTGAACGACGTCACGCTCTTCGGCCAGGACTGGGGGAGCCTGATCGGTCTGCGCCTCGTGGGCGAGCATCCGGAGCGGTTCGCTCGGGTGGCGATCGGTAACGGCGGACTGCCGACCGGCGACGGGCCCACGAATGAAGCGATCCGGTCGTGGCAGGAGTTCAGTCAGACGACGCCGGAGATGCACATCGGCAACATCGTCTCGGGCGGCTGCGCGCAGCGTCTCAGTGCCGACGTCGTCGCGGCCTACGACGCGCCGTTCCCCGACGAGTCCTACAAAGAGGGCGCGCGGCAGTTCCCGTTGCTGGTGCCGACGTCACCGCAGGACCCGGCGCACGACGCCAACGTGGCGGCGTGGGCCGTGCTGGCGCAGTTCACCAAGCCCTTCTTCTGCTGTTTCAGCAACGACCCCATAACGCACGGCGGCGAGGCGAAGTTCATCGAGGTGGTGCCCGGTGCACGGGGTCAAGCGCATACGACCATCGACAGCACCGCACACTTCTTGCAAGAGGAGAACGGTCCCCAGTTGGCCGGAATCTTGATCGAATTCATCGCCTGGAATCAGAAGTAGTACTCGCCGAGCTCTTCGCTCCACGACGCCACTCGCAGTTCGCCCTTCGGCACGCTCCAGCGAAAGACCGGCTTGATGTCGAGCACCGGCGTCCCGTCGATGCCGTCGAGCCCGCGCGTGGTGAAAGAGCGTTCCGACAGCTCGCCGATCTCGACCGTGGAGAGCAGTAGGCGATTCGGTCGGTCCTTGTTGCGTTGGGCGAAGACGCCGACGTCGGGCCACTGCGCGTTACCGCGCGGACGACGGTGCCACGGCCCTGGCGGCACGTCCTCGGCCCAGTCGGCGAAGAAGACGAGCTCGACGTGCGAGAACTCCTCGAGACCCCGTAGCGCCTCGCTCGGCACGTCCTGGGCCAGTTCGACCGTGCTCACGACGTCGTCCCAGTTGTCGTCAAGCGCCTCGGCGCGGTCGTTGGGGATGTAGGCGACGGGTCGAACGGTGTAGTCCACGCCACCAATCTACCGAGCGGCGAAAACGTTCTCCGAAGGGATGTCTCACCCTCGAGGGACGTCGATGCGGCGGTAACGTTGGTCGTTCGAGTCAACGACGAGAGGCCCATGCCAGAACTGACCTTCACCTACGGAACCATGGCGGCCGGCAAGTCGACGCTGGCGCTACAACTCTGTTGGCAGCTGCGCCAGGGCCGCAGCGACGTCGCCCTGTGGACCTTTGGCGACCGCAGCGACGATGGGATGGTGACGAGCCGGATCGGCATCGAGGCCAGTGCCGAGGCCGTGGCCCCGGGCAGCGATCTCGCCCCGCACATCGACCGGCTGCGTCGAGACGGCATCAACATCCTCGTGATCGACGAGGCCCAGTTCGCGAGCGTCGAACAGATCGACGCGCTCGCCCAGATCGTCGACGAGCTCGGGATCGACGTCCACGCCTTCGGTCTCTCCGCCGATTTCCTGCTCAATCTCTTTCCGGGGTCGGCGCGACTCTTCGCCATCGCGGACTGGGCGCACGAACTCCCGTTGACCTCGACGTGTTGGTGCGGGCAAAAAGGGCGGTGCAACGCTCGAATCGTGGACGGTGTGGTCGCGCGCGAGGGCGACCAGTTCTTCACCGGCGACGTCAACGAGGGCGTCGTGCACTATCAGGTGCTCTGTCGCACCCACTACCGATCGGGTCAACTGCGCGCCGAGGCCTGAGTGGGAGCGCTGACCCGAGTGGGGTCCGGTTTCGCGATCTTGACCGAACTTTCCTCACTATCACCGCAGGCCCACGAGGCAGAAACCACAATGGATGAATGTCCGAGAGCCCCAACAAAAGCGCAAATCAGCCCGTCCCGGTAATCGAGTGCGCGAACCGATTCGCCACGTTCAGTGAGTGCCCCCACTGCGGGGGGTCACTGAGCGCCGAACACGCGCACTACAGGTGCACCTCGTGCGGTTGGCGTGACTCTTGTTGTGATTGATTACGGCGCCATGAATGTTTCCAGAAATCCTTAATTTTTCACCCTGAACGACCCAATCGCTCACACTCTGTTTACTTTCAATTCCTAAGTTTCCTTATGGCAAAACGTTCGAATGTCGATTCGTCGCGTCGCTAATGAATCACTTTCTTTAGGAGGAAAGTTCAGAATGAAGAATCTATTCAGGTCGCTCGCGGCAGTTGCGCTGGCCGTTGCCGGTCTGCTCGCCGTCGTCTCAGCGCCCGCAAGTGCCGGAACCAAGGACAAGTCGGTCGTCTGCTACCGACTCGTCTCCAACAAGGACAAGGCCAAGCGTTTCGAGAACAAGGGCGGTGTCTGCCCCAAGCCCTGGTCGAAGCACAAGCCGAAGCCCAAGTCCACCGGTTCTTCGGGCGGGCTCATGGGCTCTAACAAGCCCGGCGACACGGACCTCGTGGTCCCGAGCAATGTGACCCTCGCAATCAACGGATCGTCCTTCGACGCGCCAATGGTCGGCGCGACGACGAGCGGATCGACGGCCTATTCGGCGGGTGGCAAGGTGAGCTTCAGCTCGTACCCGGCCGCGGGCTCCGGTACCGGTCGCACCTCGATCGTGAACGGCAGTGTCGAGATCGGATTCTCGGACCAGCCCATGACACCATCGGCCGGCACCCTGCCGTCCGGTGCGGTCGAGGCGAACTTCGTCCAGGTCCCCTACATCCTCGGTGGCGCGGTCATTGGTTACAACCTCGGCTCGACCCTCAGCAACATCGAGTTGACGTCCAATGAGATCGCCAAGATCTACGACGGCCAGATCACGCAGTGGTCGAACCTGGCGATTATCAACACCAACGGCGGCCTCTCGTCGACGACCGGCAAGGCCCTCCAGGCGCTCTACACCGGCAAATCGCCGAGTGACACGATCAAGGTCATCTACCGCGGCGCGAGCTCCGGTACGACCTATGCCTTCACGGACTGGCTGCACTCCTCCGGCGGCTCGGTGCACTCCCCGAGTGGCAACGTGATGGAAGGCAGCGGCAACGCCTGGCACGCCTCGAACATCCTGGCGGCGGCGAACAACGCGGCAATGGCGACCGACATCAACTCGAACCCCGGTTCGATCGGTTACGTGGAGTACAGCTACCTGCTGATCCCCGGCAACGCGGCGATTCAGACGGCGTCGCTGCAGGACCGTGACGGTCAATGGCTCCAGCCCTCGTTGACGAACATCGCGGCCGCCGCCGCTTCGGCCGGTACCAACATCACGCCCGACAGCTTCTCGATCGTCAACCAGCGCGGCAACGACGTGTGGCCACTGGCGACCTACAGCTGGGCCATCGTGGCGAAGAACCAGACCAACGAGGCCATGGGCGAAGCCGCCGTCAAGTACCTCGACTGGGAGACGCACTACGCCCAGGGCGCGCTGGCCAAGGCCGAGGGCTACGTGCCCCTGCCCGCCGCCATCGCCGCCTACGCCCGTCAGCAACTCGAGACCGTGACCTCGGGCGGGACCGTCCTGCTCAACCAGACGACGTAACCACGCAGCACTAACAGCAAAGGGAGGTAGAGAACAGCGGTGTCAATCGTTACACCTCCGCCTCCCGATTTCAGCCCGCACGAAGAAGAGGTGCCGGAGTTCAACTCCGGCACCCCTTCTCGTACGTGGTACCACTATCTGCTGATCGTCGCGAGCCTCGTCTTCGCGGCCGTGAGCGTCGGGTTCATCGGCACGATCGTGTGGAACTCGCTACCCGACTTCGCGCACCACACCGGCACGCTGCTGGGCGGCAACGGCTGGCAGTCCCCGACCGGACCCTTCGGTGGTCTCGCGATGATCGTCGGCACCGTCGAGACGTCGCTCGTCGCCTTGATCATCGCCGTGGTCATCGGCCTCGGAACTTCGATCTCGATCGTGTTCATCTTGCCGCGCCGGTTCCGCAACATCGTCGCCACGCTCGTCGAACTCCTCGCTGCGGTCCCGAGCGTCGTCTACGGTCTCTGGGGATTCCTGGTCCTCGCGCCGTGGATGCTGAAGACGGTCATCCCGTGGCTCGACAAGTGGCCCTTCTCCCACGAACTCTTTGGCAACCCCGGCCAACAGGACGGCCAATCGCTCCTGTTGGCGTCGATCGTGCTGGCGGTGATGATCCTGCCGACCTTCGTGGCGATCAGCCGTGAGGTCATTTCGGTCGTCCCGCACGACCTGGTCGAGGCCAGTCTCTCGCTCGGCGCCACTCGCTGGCAGGTGATCAGAGGCGTCGTCCTACCGACCGCCAAGATCGGCCTCTTCGGCGCGACGTTCCTCGCACTCGCGCGTGCGACCGGCGAGACGGTCGCGGTGGCGCTGGTGGCCGGCGGCGTCGCCAACGTGCAGTTCCATCTGCTCTATCCGGGGACGTCGATCGCGTCGTGGATCGCCACCGAGTTCGGTGAGGCCCAGGGCAACGAGATCTCGGCGCTGATGGCCCTCGGCGTGCTGTTGATGCTGGTGAACTTCGGCCTCTCGCTGATCAGCCGGGGCCTGGTCTCTCGACAACGAAAGGTCCTGGCCGTCGTATGAGCGAAATCAACCAGCTCGTCGAGACCGAGGAGACCGGCACGAACATGCGCGACGAGATCCGTCAGATCTCGGACCAGTTCCGCGCACGACGACAGGTGCGCTCGAGGATCATGGTCACGCTGTGCGCCATCGCGCTCGGCGCCACGGCCGTCCCGCTACTACTGCTCCTCTACCAGTTGTTCAAGCGCGGTCTGCCGGTCGTGTTGCACTCCGCCTTCTACACGCAGTTGCCCCAGACGCCGACGCTCATCGCGCCGAACGCGACCGGCGGGGTCTCCAACGCGATTCTCGGCACCCTGGTGCTCTCGCTCTACGCCTCGATCATGGCGATCCCCATCGGGGTGCTCGTCGGGGTCTATCTGGCCGAATCCGATTCGAAGCTCGCCGGCGGACTACGGGTCACCGCCCAGACCATGGCCGGCGCGCCTTCGATCCTCATGGGTCTCTTCGCCTTCTCCTTCATCGTGCGCGACCTAAACATCGGCTTCTCGGCGCTGGCCGGCTCCTTCGCACTGGCCGTCTTGATGCTGCCCGTGATCGTGATCTCCTCGGAGATCGCCGTCCGGGGGGTACCCCACACACTGCGCGAGGCCGGGCTGGCTCTCGGGGCCAAGCCCCACAAGGTTTCGATGAAGATCGTGCTGCCGGCGGCCGTCACCGGCATCGTCACCGGCATCATCTTGGCCATCTCTCGAGCGATCGGCGAGACGGCGCCAGTGCTTCTGGTCATCGGCGGCGGCTACATTAACTCGTGGAAGCCGTTGGATCCTGTTTCTGCATTGCCGCTCTCGATCTACGAGAACGCCAAGTCGGAATGGCCCAGTCTGCGTACCGAAGTGTGGGGTATCGCGCTGGTGCTAGTGGTGTTTGTTTTTGTTTTGAGTTTAAGCGCCCGGATTTGGGCATCGAGAAAGCAACAGGCAAGGTAACCAATGGACCAGGAATTCATGGCACAAGTCGAGACGAAGGTCGACACACCGACCCCGGTCACGAGCGAGACAACGAACGAGCCGCTCGCACGCGGGTCGGCGGCGATGCAGCTGAAGAACGTCGCGGTGGCCTTCCACGGTCGCACCGCCGTTCGCGACTGCACGTTCGACGTCACGAAGAACCGAGTCACGAGTCTCATCGGACCGTCGGGCTCGGGCAAGACGACGTTGCTGCGCGCGCTCAATCGCCTGCACGACCTCACGCCGGGGACCAAGGTCTCCGGTCAGATACTGCTCGAGGGCACCGACATCTACCGCGGCGACATCACGGTGACCGAACTGCGCACGCGTGTCGGCATGGTCTTCCAGCGTCCCAATCCCTTCCCGACGATGTCCATCTACGACAACGCGATCTCCGGGCTGCGCTTCAACGGCGTGAAGAAGAAGGCGCTCCTGGATGAAGCGGCCGAGACGTCGCTCAAGTCGGCGGCCCTGTGGGACAGCGTCCAGAACCGGCTGAAGGTCGCCGCGTCGAACCTCTCCGGCGGTGAGCAGCAGCGCCTGTGCATCGCGCGGGCCCTCGCGATGGACCCCGAGGTCCTGTTGATGGACGAGCCGACCTCGGCCCTGGACCCGATCGCGACGCTGAAGATCGAAGAGCTGATGACCGAGTTGAAGAAGCGCGTCACGGTGATCATCGTGACCCACAACATGCAACAGGCCGCTCGCATCTCGGACGACTGCGCGTTCTTGCTGATGGGCGAGGACCGGGCCGGCGAGCTGATCGAGTTCGACACCACCGAAAAGATCTTCAACAACCCCAACGACTCGCGCACGCTGGACTACACGCTCGGTCGCTTCGGCTGATCCGCTCGCGCCGCGGCGTGCCAGACTACCCAGAGAGTTTTCGACCGGGGGGTCTCGTGGCGTCAGAACTGTGGCAGGAGTCGGCGTCCACGCTGGCCGAACTGATTCGAAGCGGCGCCACGTCGTCGCGTGAGGTCGCCGAGGCCCACCTGGAGCGTATCGACGCGGTGAACGGCGCCGTGAACGCCGTGGTCGAAGTGCGGCCCGACGAGGTGCGCGCCGAGGCCGACGCCGCCGACGCGAAGCAGAAGGCGGGCGGCCCGCTCGGCGTGCTGCACGGCGTGCCGTTCACCATCAAGGTCAACCTCGACGTCGCGGGCTACGCCACCAACGAAGGCTGCGTGGCGCTCAAGGACTTCATGGCCGACTCCGACGCACCGCCGGTCGAACGCATGCGCCGGGCCGGTGCGGTCGCACTGGCGCGCACCAACATGCCGGACCTCGGACTGCGGATCAACACCGAGTCCTCGCTCTACGGCGCGACCCACAATCCCTGGAAGCACGGGCGGACGGCTGGCGGCTCCTCCGGCGGGGAAGCGGCGGCCATCGCCTCGGGCATGAGCCCGATCGGGCTCGGCAACGACATCGGGGGGTCACTGCGCAACCCGGCCTACGCCTGCGGGATCGCCTCGATCAAGCCGTCGCGGGGCCGCGTGGCCCAGGGGAATCCGTCTGCGGTACTCGACATGGCGATCAACGACCAGATCATGCTGGTGAACGGTGTGCTGGCGCGCACCGTCGGTGACGTGCGCCTCGGCCTGCGAGCTGTCATGGGCGCGCACCCCGGCGATCCCCAGACCTACGACGCACCGCTCGACGGTCCACCGGTCGCCAAGCGCGTCGCGCTGGTGCCCGAGCCCTCCGGTGGTGTCACCGACGCCGGTGTCGCCGAGGGCGTACGCGTCGCGGGTCGCGCACTCGAGGCGACCGGATATGAGGTCGAAGAGATCGAGCCGCCGATGGTCTTCGAGAGCTACCTGGCCTGGGCCGAGTTGATGTGGACCTGTCTCGCGGTGCGCCAGGAGGTGCATGCGGCGTTCATGGGTCCGGACGCGCAGCGGTTCCTCGAGCTGACGAACATCGAGTACCCGCCGGCGACACTCGAGTCGATGGCGTTGATGCACGAGAGCCGCTACCGGATCGAACAGGCCTGGCGCCGGTTCATGACGGACTACCCGCTCGTGGTCGGACCGGTCTGGACCCAGCCGCCCTTCGAGCACGGTTACGACATCATCGACGTGGACACGGCGATGAAGGTTGTCGAGCTCTTTCGCTTCGTCATGCCGGCGAACCTGATGGGACTGCCGTCGGCCTGTGTGGCGACCGGGGTGACCAACGGACTACCGACCGGCGTCCAGGTCATGGGCACGTTGCTTCGCGAGGACCTCTGCCTCGACGCCGCCGAGGCCATCGAGTCAACGGTCGGCGTGCTGACCCCGATCGACCCGCGGGACTAGCCGGCCGTGGCGAAGGTTCGCCCGATGGCCCACGGCGACGTCGCGGCGGCCGTCGAACTGTTGCGCGGCGGATCGATGACGCCGGAGTTCGAGGACGTGACGCGCGTCGACGACTACTGGGCGGCCGTCGCAGGGACCCGACGTCAGCGCGGTGACGTGCTGGTGGCCGAGGTCGACGGCGAGGTCGTCGGGGTCCTTCAGGTCGTCATCTTTCAGCACTTCCAACACGCCGGTGGGTGGTGCTGCGAGATCGAGAGCGTGCACGTGAGAGGTGACATGCGCAGCCGCGGCATCGGCGCGCAGATGCTCGCCGCGGCCGAGGAACTCGCCCGGGAGCGCGGTTGCTACCGGATCCAGTTGACGAGTCGCAACGTGCGCGAGGACGCCCATCGGTTCTACCTCGCCAACGGCTACAGCCAGACCAGCCAGGGCTTCAAGAAGTTCTTTGACTGACCTCGCGCAGGTCGCCGTCGTCGACGTCGAAGACGAAGCCGCGGATCTCGGTCGTGTCGACGAAGGGGCTGGCCCGAAGGGTGTCGAGCGTCATTCGGACGTCCTCTTCGACGTCGGCGAAGGCCCCGAGACGAAACGGTGGACGGACGCCGACGCTCGCCTCGATGTCGCTCGCGAGGGTCTCCTCCTCGAACGATTCGAGGCCGCAGCGGGTGTGGTGGATGACCATCACCGCACTGGTGCCGAGGAGCCGTTGACTGAGGAGCAGGGACCGCACGGCGTCGTCACTGGCGATGCCACCGGCGTTGCGGATGAGGTGCGCTTCGCCGAGGTTGAGCCCGAGGGCGCCGAACAGGTCGAGTCGCGAGTCCATGCAGGTCAGGACCGCCAGGTGGAGTTGCGGTGACGTCGGCATCTCGCGATGTCCGTGTCGATCGACGTAGGCGCGGTTATGTGCGACGAGTTCGTCGATTACGGTCATCGGCAAATGTTAGGAGTCGGTCGAGGACTCGAGAGTCCTAGTCTGAATCGGTGCCGAATCGTCCGGAAGACGCCGCTGGGATCTCGGCCCTGAGGCGTGGGCGTCAACTCGAAGTGGCGACCCTCGGATGGAACGTCGTCGGCGTGGTGATCCTGGCCTACGCCGCCATCGCGGCCCGCTCGGTCGCGCTGGCCGGTTTTGGTTTGGACAGCGTGATCGAGATCGGTGCATCCACGGTCGTCCTCTGGGAGCTCGCGGAGGTCGCACAGATTCGCCGGCGCAGGGCGCTGCGACTGATCGGGTCATCGTTCATCGCGTTGGCCGCCTACCTGGGGGTGCAGAGCACCGTCATTCTGGTCATCGGATTTCGGCCACACCACAGCCCACTCGGCATCGCCTGGACGGCAGTGACCGCGGTGGCGATGTTCGCCCTCGCTTCGGGGAAGAAGAGCGTCGGGCGCTCACTCAACAATCCCGTCATCCTGGCCGAGGGGCACGTCACGTTGATCGACGCAGTACTCGCGAGCGCCGTCATGGTCGGGCTCGTCCTGAACGCCTTCGTCGGTTGGTGGTGGGCCGATCCCGTCACCGGCTACGTGATCCTCTATTACGCCCTTCGCGAGGCCCGAGGATCGCTCAAGAGCTGAGGGTGCGACGTGGCGTCGTCACGGGTCCGTCGAGGCGTTCACGATATTCGGACAGTCCTTCACAACGGGCCGCTGAATCGCGCTAGCGATGCACGTCGCTCTCGTGGTCGACGTGACTCACCGGCTCCAACTGCAAAGTGGAGTGCGTGATATCGAAGTGGCTCGCGAGACACAGTTGCAGGGCGTCCAAGATCTGCGGGGTGTGACCCGTGTTGAAGCAGCGGTCCTCCACCGTGACGTGGGCTGACAGTGTGACCGAGCCCGACGTCAGCGTCCACGCGTGGAGATCGTGGACGTCGAGCACGTCGTCGACGCCGGCGAGGTGCGTGCGAACGTCGTTCAGGTCGAGGTCGCCGGGCGCGGCCTGAAGGAGGATGTGGCCCGAGTCACGGAGGAGGCCCCACGCGGTCCAGAGCATCAGTACGACCACCAACATCGACGCGATCGAGTCGGCTCGCTCCCAGCGCGTCAAGAGTATGACGAGACCGGAAAGCGCGGTCGCCACGAACGCGTAGAGGTCGGTGACGATGTGAGCGAACGCGGCACGCAGATTGAGACTCCGGCGATTCGCGCGAGCCAAGGCGCGAACCGCGCACACGTTGACCACCGCGCCGACGGAGGCGACGGCCAGGACGAGTCCGCCGGTGACGTGCTGCGGACCTATCAGTCGCCGGACCGCCTCGACGCCGATGACGATGGCGATGGCGACGAGCAGCGCGCCGTTCGACGCGGCCGCCAGGATCTCGGCCCGCTTGAACCCGTAGGTCCACCGTTCGCGCGCGGGCCTCTGGGCCATCTTGATCGCCCAGAGGCTCAGCGACAGCGCCGCGACGTCGGTCACCATATGTCCGGCGTCGGCGTAGAGCACCAATGAGTTGCCGATGACGGCAGCCACCACTTCGGCAATCAGGAACAGGACGATGAGCGCCAGCGCCACGAGGACCAACCTGACGTCCGTAGCGGGATCCGTCCCCTGAGCGTGACCACCGAGGTCTTTGTCCTCAGTCAATTCGCTCGCGGCACTCCCAAGAAGCGACCTGTCCAAACACGCTCAATGCTCTCACACGAAGGAGCGCGACTTCGTCGGGTGTTCTCCCTAGTCACTACGCTCGACGCCGGAGGTGGTTATGAACAGCATGGATGAGATTCGTGAGGAGCTTCGTCAACCGGCCCAGGATTTGCGTGAGTTGATCCCTGACGTGATGAAGAGCTTCGCCGCGTTGTCGGCCGCATCGAGTGCCGAAGGCGAGCTCTCGCGGCTCACGAAGGAACTCCTGGCCCTGGTGATATCGGCCACCCGAGAGTGTGACGGATGCATCGTCGCGCACACCCGGGGCGCCCTTCGTGAAGGCGCCACGCGCCAACAGGTCGCCGAAGCCGTCGGCGTGTTGATCGCGCTCAATGGCGGGCCGGGCACGGTGTGGGGCCCGCGGGCCCTCCACGCCTACGACGAAGCGGTGGCCGCGCGCGCCTAGAGCTCGTAGTGCAGGTGCTTGATGCCGTTGATGAAGCTGGACTCGAGCTGTGACGGCGTACCCGTGGAGTGGATGTCGGGGTGGCGAACGAGGAGTTCACGGAACATCACGGTGATCTCGCGTCGCGCGAGGTGTGCCCCGAGGCAGAAGTGCGGTCCGGGTGCACCGAAGCCGTAGTGGTCATTGGGTGTGCGCCCCACGTCGAAGACGTCGGGCCGCACGAAGACGTCCTCGTCGCGGTTGGCCGAGTTGTAGAAGAGCAGCACCTTGTCGCCCTTGGCGAGTTCGAAGTCCGAGAGCGTGTAGTCCTCGGCGAGCGTACGGCGCATCCAGATGACCGGCGACGCCCAGCGCACGATCTCGTCGGTCGCGGTCTTGGCGAGACCCTGATAGTCGGTGAGTAGTCGCGCCTTCTGATCGGGGTGTTCGGTGAGGGCGTGAAGTCCGTGGGCGATCGCCGTGCGGGTCGTCTCGTTCCCGGCCGTCACGAGCAGTACGAAGAACGACGCGAGCTCTTGTTGGGTGAGTTTCTCCGTCTCGATCTCGGCGTTGACCAGCGCGCTCGTGATGTCGTCGATCGGGTTGTCGATCCGGTACCTGCCGAGGTCCTCCATGATCGCCGTCAACGCCGCGCCCGATTCGAGCAACACGAGCAC